>Ga0208204_100085_pt1 | contig 52227 bp, 51 predicted proteins | sample DeeseametaMP2252_FD_184173 | JGI IMG/M metagenome (GOLD analysis project Ga0208204, IMG submission 184173) | Marine microbial communities from the Deep Pacific Ocean - MP2252 (SPAdes) | ecosystem: Environmental > Aquatic > Marine > Oceanic | place: West of El Salvador, Pacific Ocean | collected...
GGGTTTGCTGGCGCAGGTGATGAGACACACCGATCACACTGTCACGGTTTTCATCAGCATAAATCTCAACGTCATCACCTACCCGGTTTGCCGGGAACAAACCCAGCACGCCTTTGGCCTGCAAACTGCCGTCCGCAATGATCTTATCCAGCATCTTGTTGGCATCGGCATACAGTTCTTTGGCCTGTTCGCCCACCACTTCGTCATCGAGAATGCGGGGAAACTTACCGGCCAATGACCAGGTCAGGAAGAACGGCGTCCAGTCGATGTAATTGCGCAGTGTTTCAAGCTCGACGGTTACCGGCGTGACACCCAGTTTATTTGGCTTCACAGGTAACACAGAGAAATCCGGCTGATAGGCATTCGCGCGGGCTTCTTCTAACGTTACCGGACGGCTTCGCGGCTGCTTGCGGGCATGCTGAGCACGCACCTTTTCGTATTCGTCAGACAGTTCCTGTTCGTACTTTTTACGTGATTCAGGATTAATCAGCTTCTGACACACTCCTACCGCACGACTGGCGTTCGGTACATAAGCTACCGGGCCGTGATAGTTCTGTTCAATCTTCACCGCAGTATGGGCTTTGGAGGTGGTGGCCCCGCCAATCAGCAGCGGTAAATCCAGACCCAGACGCTCCATTTCTTTAGCCACATAAACCATTTCATCCAGTGATGGCGTGATAAGACCGGACAGACCAATCATGTCCACCTTCTCGTCTTTGGCAACTTGCAGGATGGTGGCACATGGCACCATCACGCCCAAGTCTACGACTTCAAAATTGTTACACTGCAGCACCACGCCTACGATGTTCTTACCGATATCGTGCACGTCGCCCTTCACCGTGGCCATGAGGATTTTACCGTTACTCCTGGACTCGCCGTCTTTCTCGGCTTCGATGAACGGCTGTAAATGGGATACGGCTTTTTTCATTACCCGTGCAGACTTCACTACCTGGGGCAGGAACATCTTCCCTTCACCGAACAGATCGCCTACCACGTTCATGCCGTCCATCAACGGCCCCTCAATCACGTGAAGCGGACGTTCAGCGGCCAGGCGGGCTTCTTCGGTGTCTTCAATGATGTAGTCGGTGATGCCTTTCACCAGCGCGTGTTCAAGACGCTTGTTCACCGGCTGTTCACGCCAGGTGAGGTCTTCAGCCGCAGCGGCTTTACCGTCACCCTGATATTTCGGTGCAATGTCCAGCAGGCGCTCGGTGCCGTCTTCACGACGATTTAAAATCACATCCTCGACGGCTTCACGAAGCTCATCAGGGATTTGGTCGTACACTTCCAGCTGACCGGCATTGACAATTCCCATGTCCATACCTGCGCGAATGGCGTGGTACAGGAACACCGAGTGCATGGCTTCGCGCACCGGGTTATTGCCGCGGAAAGAGAACGAGATATTCGACAGGCCACCGCTGATGTGGGCATGCGGGCAGGTCTCGCGGATGATGCGGGTCGCCTCGATAAAGTCCACCGCATAGTTGTTGTGTTCTTCAATACCGGTAGCGACGGCAAAGATATTTGGATCGAAAATAATGTCTTCTGGCGGGAAGCCCACTTCTTCGGTAAGGATTTTGTAGCTGCGCTGACAGATTTCCACTTTACGCTGCTGGGTATCCGCCTGACCGGTTTCATCAAAGGCCATAACCACGGTAGCGGCACCGTATCGTTTAATTAGTTTCGCATGATGCAGAAACTGGTCCTTACCTTCTTTCAGGCTGATGGAGTTCACGATGGCTTTACCCTGCACGCATTTCAGGCCCGTCTCGATGACTTCCCACTTGGAAGAGTCGATCATGATAGGCACTTTGCAGATATCCGGCTCAGACGCAATCAGATTCAGGAAGGTGCGCATGGCATCAACCGAGTCCAACATGGCTTCGTCCATGTTGATATCGATGATCTGCGCGCCGTTCTCCACCTGCTGACGGGCTACATCCAGCGCTTTTTCATACTCTGCATTGAGAATAAGACGTTTGAATACGGCGGATCCCGTGACGTTAGTCCGTTCACCGACGTTGATAAATGTTGAAAACTCTGCTGTCACAATAACACCTTAGTGAACAAAAGGTTCGAGGCCGGAAAGGCGCATTTTGGGTTCGAAGTGCGGTACTTTTCTTGGTGCAACGCCTTCAACGGCGTCCGCCATGGCGCGAATATGTTCAGGCGTGCTGCCACAGCAACCGCCGACAATATTCACCAGGCCAGACTGCGCCCACTCTTTGATGTGCTTTGCCATTTCCTCAGCACCGAGATCGTATTCACCAAACTCATTGGGCAGACCGGCGTTCGGGTGAGCTGACACCAGACATTCCGCGATATTGCTGATTTCATCCACGTACTGACGCAGCAAATCAGGGCCAAGGGCACAGTTCAGGCCCATGGACAGCGGCGTTACATGACGCATGGAATAATAAAAGGCTTCCGCTGTCTGGCCAGACAGGGTACGACCAGAGGCATCGGTAATGGTACCAGACACCATTACCGGCACGCGGCTGCCACGCTTATCGAAAACAGTTTCAACGGCAAACACGGCGGCCTTAGCATTCAAGGTGTCGAAGATGGTTTCGATCAATATGATATCCGCACCGCCTTCTAACAGCGCTTCTGTCGATTCAATGTAGGCTTCCACCAGCTCATCAAAGGTTACGTTGCGTTTGCCCGGATCGTTTACGTCAGGCGAAATCGAGGCTGTGCGGTTTGTGGGCCCTAACACACCGGCCACATAACGAGGTTTATCCGGAGTTTTCGCGGAAAATTCATCGCAGGCTTTGCGGGCCAGTTTCGCCGCGGCAATATTGATGTCTTTTGACTGCGCTTCCATGTCGTAATCGGCCATGGCGATGGTGGTGGCGTTAAAGGTATTGGTTTCAATGATATCCGCCCCTGCCTCAAGATAAGCACAGTGAATATCGTAAATGATCCTGGGCTGAGTAATGGCCAGCAAGTCATTGTTGCCCTTCACATCGCAGTGCCAGTCGGCGAATTCCTTGCCGCGATAATCTTCTTCTTCCAGCTTGTGTTCCTGGATCATGGTGCCCATGGCGCCATCCAGGATAAGAATGCGTTTTGCTGCCGCGTCCAGCAGAGCGTGTTGTTTGTCTGAACTCACGGGTTACCTCTTCGGCTGGGCTTTTTCTGCCAGCTGGTTCAAATCGTACGGGGTAGTCTGGTAAACATAATAGTTCAGCCAGTTATTAAACATGAGACTACCATGAGACCGCCAACGGACTAAAGGCGCTTTTGTCGGATCGTCGTCGGTAAAATAATTTGCCGGAATGGCAGGATGCAAATCTGCCTGTAAGTCACGATAGTATTCATCGTGCAGCGTTTCCGGATCGTACTCAGGGTGGCCTGTTACGAATACCATTCGCTTATCATCGGAAACCACGGTGTAGGCACCCGCTTCAGGGGATTCGGTGATCACGTGCAGGCTTTTCACGCTATTGTAGACATCTGAATCGATATAGCCAAACCGGGAATGTGGCGCATAAAAATACGGGTCAAAACCACGTAAGAGCTCGTTATACGGGTCTAGCACCTTGTGCTCGAATACACCAGATAACTTATTATCGCGAAGCTTTCGCTGTACGCCGTAAAAGTGGTACATGGCCGCATGCGCTGCCCAGCAAAGATACATGGTGGACTGCACGTTGCGCTGTGCCCATTCCAGAATATCTTTCATATTGTCCCAGTATTTCACATCTTCGTAGGGCAAATGTGCCAACGGTGCGCCAGTCACGATAAGACCATCGTACTTCTTATTTTCGATTTCCGAGAAGTCGTGATAGAAGGCGTCCATGTGCGCCTGGGGTGTATGTTTGGGTGCCAGATTATCGACACGAATAAGGTTGACGTTCACCTGCAGTGGCGTGTTAGAGAGCAATCTGAGGATTTGAACTTCTGTCTCAATTTTATTCGGCATCAGGTTCAGGATCCCCACTTCCATAGGGCGAATATCCTGAGTGGCGGCACGGTTGCTGTCCATAGTGAAAATATTTTCACCGGATAGTACGTCCTGCGCGGGAAGTTGACCTGGGATACAGATAGGCATGGATGCTCCAATGATTGACAGAATATGCCGCTATTGTGGCTGAATCACTTGCGATGTCAACATCTTTACGGCTGGACGTCTAAACGGCTTAAGTTGCACTTTAGGACTTGAAGCTCATATCGCTTGATAAAGCATAGCACCCTTGATAGTTACCTGCGTGGCAGTTAGCGAAAGTATCGAGGAAAGGTATTGCAGATTAATAAGAGATGAACACCAGCATGATTAACTCCGCTGACTGTGCATACTCATCAGCAGTTCAGCTTCGGCTCTGGGCAAGTCACAAGCTTGCATGACTTCTTCCACTGAAGCGCCGGACTTTACCAGTTCTGCGGCACGGGTGTATAAGCGCATTGAAGGGTCTTGTTGCTTCACTTCCCGCAACTGGTTTTCAAACTGGTCACATTGGTCGGCCAATTCACGCATGTGCTTGCCCTGCACCATGGAGCGGGTTTGCATTTCGGCAATTTGGTTTTCAAGATTTTTCACATCGTCACTGAGCATGTCGGCGCGGGATTCGCTCTCAAGATGCGTTTGTATGAGGTGAGTCAAACGTTTAGTAAAATGAAAATACAGCCAGATAACGGCAACAACAGCCAGTAGCCCTGTAGCAATGGCAAGTAAGGACAAGGCCGATACATCCATATAAACGTTAATTCTCCAAAAATTGGGAAAGGAAAAAAGATCAGGCACTGCCCGCCGGGTAACGGGCAGTGATATTGCTTAGAAGCCGCTCAGTTCGTTCCATTCATCATCACTGAGTAACTTGTTCAGGTCGACAAGAATCAACAATTCGCCATCGCGGTTGCTCACGCCCTGAATAAACTTGGCACTCTCTTCTGTACCAACGTTTGGCGCGCTGTCAATTTCTGAAGACTTCAAATAAACCACTTCAGCAACACTATCAACAAGAATACCTACGACCTGTTCATCCGACTCGATAATTACGATACGGGTATTGTCTGTGGTATCAGCAGGCATCAAGCCAAAGCGGGCACGGGTGTCGATAACGGTAACAACATTACCACGCAAATTGATGATACCCAGCACATAGTCTGGCGCACCAGGTACCGGGGCAATTTCTGTATAGCGTAGTACTTCCTGCACCTGCATAACGTTGATGCCGTATGTTTCGTCACCTAAACGGTAGGTGACCCATTGAAGCACCTGATCTTTCTCAGGTGAATTATTACTTGTGGTCTTGTCATTCATTAACCTGGCTCCCCGCTAAGGCGTTTGGTCATTACTGCCTAAGCCGTTATTTAGCATTGCAATTAACTGATATACGTCGATTAACGCACACATTCTTTCTTTTACCATGCCCGCTAACCATGGACGTTTGCCACCGGCCTCACGCCATTTCACTTCGTCCTTGGTAAGAGTAACGGTATTGACCAGTTTGTCGCTGGCTAGGCCCCACAAACTGTCCCCTAGCATAATAAGATACTGATAGTTTAGCGTTTCTGCGAGATTTTGATCGTATTTTTCTGGCATAACCCACATTGCAGTATCAACAACGTTTATTTTTTGTTCACGGTGAAGCATCACACCTTTAAACCACTTGGGCTTACCGATGAGTCCACCGACTTTTTCCATGCGGTGGATACCGCCTAGCGTCACTAGAGGCACCGCCAGTGTGAGACCCGCTACCTCAAAAAACAGTGCCTGGAAACGATTCTCTAGCAAATTCTGAATGGGCCGGTGAGTCACCGGCTCTTGAGGTACCACAATGGCTTCTGCAGAAGCAATGCTTTCCTCAATTTCTTCCACCACAGGCGCAGCCACGTCAACCTCTTCAACGGGCGCTGCTACCGGTTCCCTGGTCACGATGTCAGCAGTCGCCTGCTCAAGTAACCGAGCGGTATTTGCCGTAACATCTGCCGGGTCTTCAGGGCTCTGTAGTAAGCTGTCCAGATACGCCTGCATCACATCTTCACGGGCGAACGGCGTACTCTTGCTCATAGTCGACTCATAGTTCCAATTCATCTAACAGTTTAGTATAGGCGAAGACCCCTCGCGATCTCGGATAAACCACAGAGGCAGGTGACTGTGCCTGACTCGCATCTCTGAACCGAGTATCGACGGGAATGACATCCCTCCACACTTTGCTGCCGTAATCGTCTTGCAATTTTTGATGTGCCTGGATGGCCGCATTCGTCCTACGGTCAAACATGGTTGGCACAATCAATGTGTCAAATTCCTTACGTAACGAACGCCCCATAATCTCCAGGGTGTGCACCATTCTGTCGAGGCCTTTCAGCGCCAGAAATTCGGTTTGTACCGGCACCACCACTTTATGGCAGGCTGCCAGCGCATTAACCATCAGCACCCCCAACACGGGTGGGCAGTCGATCAGTACGTAATCGAACTCCTTTTCCACAGTCTGCAAGGCTTTTTTAAGAATGAGTCCCATACCATTTTGCATACCCATTTGCCTGTCCAGCGTGGCTAACGCCATAGACGCGGGAAGAATAAACAGGCTGTCTAATTTGGTAGGACACAAACTGTCCAGTACCCTATCGGCAGATATCTCCTGATGATTAATAAAAATATCGTAAACAGAAGCACTTAGTTCTTCTGCATCGGTACCAAAATAATAACTGAGCGACGCGTGAGGATCGGTGTCGATTAATAACACCCGTTTGCCCTGTTGCGCTAGAATGCCTCCCAGCGTGACGGTGGTCGTGGTTTTTCCCACTCCTCCCTTCTGGTTGGCAATCGTCCATATTTTCAACCTTCAACTCCTGCTGATTGAATTCGCTCTACATCATCTCAGTGCGGATACACGATGCAATATGTTCAATATTGATGCTCTTCTCCGCAATACCGGCCTTTGCAACTGCCTGAGGCATGCCGTAAACCACACAGGAATCTTCATCCTGAGCCCACACTTTTGCGCCTTTTTTATGCAACGCGTCACAGCCTTCACGCCCGTCTGCTCCCATACCGGTAAGGATCACGCACAGTACGTCGCCACCGTAAATATCAACCAAACTATTAAAGGTAATATCCACACTGGGTTTATAGGTATCTTTCTCGTGAGCATGTGCATCACGCAATGCAATATTTGGCAAAGATCGGGAATCTACAACCATCTGCATACCCCCTGGCGCCAAATAAGCACAACCGGGGCGCAGAATGTCACCTTGCTCAGCTTCTTTCACAGAGATATCACAGTTGTTGTGTAAACGCTGGGCGAACGCATTGGTGAAGGTTCCGGGCATATGCTGAACAAGAACAATAGGATGAGGGAAATTAGCGGGTAAGCCCGAAAGCACTTTTTGTAATGCCACAGGGCCCCCAGTTGATGCGCCAATGGCAAGGCACTTGTAGCGCTTGCCAGAGGCTTTGACCTGCGAAACCACGGGTGCCGCGCTGGCACTTTCGGCCCGCCCTGTAAGCACAGACGAGCTTTTGAAGAACGTGGCTTTAGGTGCATTGGCTGGCATAGGGGGCGCAGGCTTCGCTGCGGGAGCTGCACGGGCCATAGGCGGCCGGCGAATACCCACCCCACGGCGCGCAAGCAACCTGACTTTGGTTCTCAGCAGACTCGCGGCATCTTTGCGATTTTTAGAAATTTCTTCGAATTTTTTCGGCAGAAAATCCAACGCACCGGCTTCCAGTGCGTCCAGGGTTGCCTGAGCGCCTTCATGAGTCAGCGATGAAAACATCAAAATTGGAATTGGCCGTTTAGCCATAATTTTTTTGACCGCCGTGATGCCGTCCATTACCGGCATCTCGACATCCATAGTGACCACATCCGGCGATAGCTTCATAAGCATATCCAGCGCTTCTTCGCCATTACAGGCTTCACCTACAACCTGAAGTTCTCTGTCTTCATCCAGAATTTCACGGACACGGCGACGATAAAACGTTGAGTCGTCCACAACAAGGACTTTAAACGCCATAACAAGAGGTTCCTTTACTAGCAGCTATGACCGACGGGCATAGCGCTTAAGAAGACTTGGGATATCCAGAATGAGTGCAATTCCACCATCAGATGTAATGGTTGCACCGGCCATGCCTGGGGTTCCCTGCAACAATGCATCTAAAGGCTTGATCACCACTTCTTCCTGACCAATTAACGCGTCGACAACAAAACCGACCTGTTGGGTACCAATTTGTACCACAACCACGTGTCCTTTTTCTTTGCTGATATTTTTTGGTCCGCGAATTAACCATTCGCCGAGGAAGAATAATGGAATCGCTTTTGAACGCACTATCATGGTCAGCTGACCATCTACCGTATTGGTCTTTTTGATATCCATGTTGATGATTTCATTCACAGCGCCTAACGGCAATGCGAAGGTTTGTTTGCCAACAACAATCATCAGTGTAGGCAGAATTGCCAACGTCAGTGGGACTTTGATTTCAAGACGGGTTCCTTTACCCATCTGAGAATCAATATTTACAGTACCATTAAGTTGGTTGATCTTGGTTTTCACCACGTCCATGCCCACACCACGACCAGAAATGTCACTGATTTCGGTTTTGGTGGAGAAGCCGGGTGCAAAAATGAGATTAAAAGCCTCAACGTCTGACATTCTCGCAGCGGCATCAGCATCGAGAACACCGCGACTGATTGCAATTTCTTTCAGTTTTTCTGGGTCCATGCCCTTACCATCATCATCGATGGTAAGCAGAATGTGATCGCCCTCTTGCGAGGCTGATAGTTTAACCGTACCCATGCGCGGCTTACCGGCATTGGCACGGTCATCAGGCATTTCAATACCGTGGTCAACCGAGTTTCTGACCAGGTGAACCAGCGGATCGGCCAGTGCTTCTACCAGGTTTTTATCCAGATCCGTTTCTTCCCCTTCCAGTTCAAGGGTAATTTCTTTTTTCAAGCTTCGGGCGAGATCACGAACAACCCGAGGGAAACGACCGAAAACCTTCTTGATGGGCTGCATGCGGGTTTTCATTACCGCGCCTTGCAAGTCACCCGTCACAACGTCGAGGTTGGCAATAGCCTTCGACATGTCTTCATCGTTAGTGGTAATACCAAGACTAAGTAAGCGGTTTCGCACCAACACCAACTCACCTACCATATTCATTATCTGATCGAGGCGTTTAGTATCTACCCGTACGGTGGTTTCAGCTTGCGGTGCTTTTTCTTCTTTTTTGGCTGGTGCGGCTTTAGCAGCCGAAGCAGGTTTGCTTTCCGCTGCCGGTTTGGCTGGTGTAGCAGGCTTCGCCGGTTCCGCTGGTTTGGCGGTCGGAGGCGGTGTAACAGGCTTGGGCGGCTCTGCTGCCTTACTCTGTTCTGCTTTTGCAGCCTGAACTGCTTTGGTAGCAGCATTGTCTACTTCGACGCCACCTGCAGGCCCTTGACCTTTACCATGCAGTTGATCAAGTAAGGCTTCAAATTCGTCATCAGTGATTTCGTCGTCACCGCTGTCTGCGGCCGGCTCAACGGGTGTGGCAGCCGGTGCTGGCGCAGCATCTGATGGCCCTTTAAACTGCCCTTTGCCGTGAAGTTCATCAAGAAGGGCTTCAAATTCATCATCGGTGATATCTTCACCAGCGCCACCCGCTGCAGGTGCCGTGGGAGCTGGCGCTGCCGGGGCCGGTGCTGCTGCAGATTCGCCAGGACGACCAGGCGCACCTGAACCATGTAATTGGTCCAATAAGGCTTCAAACTCATCTTCTGAGATATCTTCAATACCAGTGTCGCCAGACGCCACAGCGGTAGCTTCAGGTGCAACAGGCGTTTCTTCAACGATGAGTTCTGGTTCTTCTTCGACAGGCACCTCTACCACGGGCGCTGCAGCAGAAACGTCGCCAAAGATATTCTCGTCTGCAGATTCGGGCTTACTGAGTTTATGGAGGGTATCGACCAGTGCTGCGTCTGCGGCCTCTAATGGTTCACGGGCTTTCACCCGCTCAAACATTTCCACCACCACGTCGGTTGCTTGCAGAATGGTGTCCATAAGTTCCGGCGTCAGCGTGCGCTGTCCGTTTCGCATGACGTCAAAAACATTTTCTGCACCGTGGCAAATCTCTACCAGCTCAGTGAGTGATAAAAAACCGGCACCACCTTTAACCGTGTGATAACCACGGAAGATAGCGTTGAGGAGGTCAGCATCTTCCGGGTTGTTTTCCAGGTCGACCAGCTGTTCCTGCAATTGCTCAAGGATCTCACCGGCTTCAACCAGAAAGTCCTGTAGTATATCCTCATCAACTTCAAACGACATTCATTCGCTCCCCTAAAAACCAAGGCTTGATAGAAGGTCATCCACATCGTCCTGACCCTGTACTACATCGTCACGCTTTTCAGCATCAAGAATTGGGCCTTCAGCCTCAATCGCATCTGGCTTCTTGGTGGGTGTTTTATCTTTAGACTGACCAGTTTCACCAAACACGGTCAACATATTCACCAGGCTATCTTCTACTTCTTTCACAAGGTCGATTACACGTCGAATAACCTGTCCCGTGAGATCCTGATAACCTTGTGCCATCAACACTTCAGTTAACAGACTATTAAGTTTAGTCGAATCCTTGGATGCGTCCTTAAAAAGCGAATCAATTTCCAAACAAAGCGATTTAAACTCACCCAATTCAATTTGACGGGTCATGAGTTTCTGCCATTCAGGCTCAATTGCGCCGATACGATCTGACAGTGATTCCGCAATAGGCATGCATGACTCAACGGCATCCATTGTGGTGTTGGCGGCTTTTTCTGTTTCTTCGATAACGTAATTCAGACGAGTCTGCGCATCGGGAATATCATCGTTGGCTAAGCCAGCTATGCGCTCATCTAAATGAAATGTATTTAAGGCATCATGAAGCTGACGGGTAAGCTTGCCAACCTCGGCAAAGAGCTCAACAGATTCTTTGGCTGACACTGCCTCTAACAGAGCGTTGGCGGATTCGTCATCCCCCTGCTCTAAATAACTAACCAGTTGCTTCGCCTCTTCTAGCGAAATAGGGACTTTTTTATTGGGTGACATCCAGTAATCCTCTTCTCTGGCAGGTGCTGTTAAGTTAGCCTAAACGCTGAAAGATTTTGTCTAATTTCTCTTTTAGTGTAGCTGCTGTAAATGGTTTCACCACGTATCCATTTACGCCAGCTTGAGCAGCAGCCACAATTTGCTCTTTCTTTGCTTCTGCAGTCACCATGAGCACTGGTAGGTGTTTAAGTTTGTCGTCAGCACGGATAGCTCTAAGAAGATCGATCCCTTGCATACCCGGCATGTTCCAGTCAGTTACGACAAAGTCGAAGTCGCCTTGCTGGAGCATAGGCAAAGCTGTACTACCATCGTCAGCTTCCTGAATATTGGAAAATCCAAGATCTTTAAGCAGGTTTTTTATGATTCGTCTCATCGTAGAAAAATCGTCTACCACGAGAATTTTCATGCTCTTGTCCAAAATAGCCTCCGGTGAAGGATAGTAAATCGTTATTAATATTGGTGTGCGCTATTCTTCAGCCTGCCAGGATTGCATTCGTGCTTTTAGTTTTAACATGGCTTGGCTGTGAATTTGACTGACTCTGGACTCACTCACGTCGAGTACTTCACCTATTTCACGTAGGTTCAGTTCCTCGTCATAGTACAGAGACAATACAATCGCTTCCCGCTCGGGTAATGTTGTTATAGCGTATGCCAGCGCTTTCTGAAAGGCGCCTTGCATAAGATCTTCTAACGGTGAGTCATTACCCTTACTTTGTTCTGTTGTGATCACATCTTCAGATACACCGAGATCTTCGATGCCGATTAATTTTCCGGCATTAACCTCGTTAAGCATTTGATGATAATCATTAATGCTGACATTTAGCTTAGCAGCTATTTCAACATCGCGCGCATCTCTTCCGGTTTCTCTTTCGACTAACGAGATAGCTTCTGTGATTGCGCGGCTATTCTTGTGCACTGAACGGGGAGTCCAGTCACCTTTTCGAATTTCATCCAGCATAGCACCGCGTATACGAATACCCGCAAACGTCTCAAAACTGGCGCCCTTCGAACCGTCAAAATTTTTCGCAGCTTCCAGCAATCCGATCATGCCAGACTGTATCAGGTCATCTACAAGCACACTGGCAGGTAAACGGGCCATCAAATGATGGGCTATGCGTTTAACCAATGGTGCATGTCGCTCTACCAACTGTGCGGTGTCATTCTGTTGTCGGTAAGCTGCGGCTTTGCTGTTCAACGTTGGTTTCCTACAGCTTGTTTAGTTACCAGTTGTTCGATGAAAAATTCGAGATGACCGCCAGGCTGAGCCGGTACCGGCCAGTTAGCCGCTTTGGTTGCCAATTGACTAATGGCTACAGCGGCAGGCGATCCTGGAAAAGCATCAACGATGGCAGTCTGCTTCCTGACTGCACGGCGAATATTCTCGTCGAAGGGAACCGTGGCAACCAGTTCCAGCGCCACATCGAGAAAACGACCTGTGACTTTAGAGAGTTTGCTGAAAAGCTCCTGCCCTTCGCGGATATCCCGAACCATATTGGCGACAATTTTAAAACGAAAAACGCCGTGTTCACGATTTAGAATTTTAATTAATGCATAGGCATCAGTGAGCGAGGTGGGTTCGTCGCACACCACGACCATAATATCCTGAGACGCCCGGGAGAAACTGAGCACCATATCGGAGATACCCGCTGCAGTATCGACAATGAGCACGTCGATTTGCGAGCGCAATTCACTGAACGCGCGAATTAGACCTGCATGTTCGGTAGGCGACAATTCAGTCATTGCCTGCGTACCCGACGTTGCCGGTGCGATTTTGATGCCATGGGGGCCGGTTACCAGCACATCGTCGAGGGTGCATTCGCCTGACAGCACATGAGAAAGGTTCTTCTCTACCCGCAGTCCAAGCATAACATCGACGTTAGCCAGGCCAAGGTCGGCGTCAAGCACCATCACCCGTTTGCCCTGCTTTGCCATGGCAATGGCCGTATTCAGTGTGATGTTGGTTTTACCCACACCACCCTTACCGCCGGTGACGGCTATAACCTTAATGAGGCGTGATTGATTCATCTTTCGTAAGCTACTCGCTTGATCTTCGATCATACTGCCTTAACTGAATTAACTTCATGATTATGCTTAGTATGATTCAAACCGTACTTTTTATAAAGCTTTGCCGCTGCAGATACGAGAGATTTCGCATCAGCAACTTTAATATCTTCAGGCACCTGCTGCCCATCGGTCACATAACTTACCGGTAGCTGCTGCTCAACGGCAACGCTCAATACCTCACCCAAACTGTAGCACTCATCAATTTTGGTGAAGATACAGCCGTCGAGTTTAACCGAATTATACGCTGAAATAATGCGCTGCAGAGCAGGATATTGGGTATTAGCTTGCGCAACCAGGTATTTACGTACCGGTTGCATTTGACCGTTGCTAAACTGACCAAGTTGTTGAATTAATCGGCTATCTCGCTGACTAAAACCTGCTGTGTCTATTAATATTAGACGTTTATGACGTAACTGAAAGAGTTGTTCAGCTAATTCTTCGCTACTTTGTGCTTTTCGGGTAGTACAACCAATAATTTTGCCGTAAGTCGCCAGCTGTTCGTAAGCCGCAATCCGGTAGGTATCGATGGTGATCATCGCTACCTGCTCTGCCCCGTACTTTTGTGCATAACGTGCAGCAAGCTTTGCAACGGTAGTGGTTTTGCCCGTACCCGTTGGGCCGACCAGTGCAACGACACCGGTTTGCGTAAGAATATCGTTACCCGATACATTCAGACGGTTAGCCAACAGGTTCAACAAATAAATCCAGGCTTCACGCTCTGTGTACTGAGACGGCGTGTAATGCACTAATTGTTCTGCCAGCGCATCGCTTAATCCCATGCCAGTGAGGCACTGCATCAGGTAGCTGTGAACGGGTCGCTGACGCTTTTTCTTCGCTTCCATCAGGTCGGCCACCTGATACTGCAGCACATTACGTAAAGACGCCAGTTCCTCTTTGATGGCATCCAGTTCACTATTGCCCTGCGCGTAATTCGAAGGCGCTTGCTGAGAAGGCGCCGCTTCGAAATCAGGGCTCATTTGTGAAGCTGGTGGTGTATTGTTGCGCCCGTGATTAAATACATCAGCAAATGAAAATACATCATTGTCCTGCTGTGCAGTTTGCTGTTGTGGGCGCTGGGAATGCGGCTGAGCTTGTGCTTTAGGCTGAGATTGATATTGAGGCTGAGCATGGTCGCGCTGGGAATGAGGCTGAACCTGGCGCGGCGCGTTTTGCTGCGTAGCAGCGTCTGCCGCTGCATTACGCTCAGCAGCTTGCTTCTCTAATAATGCACGGAGGTTGTCAGGACCATCATCACCAATAATTTCGCTCAGGCTCGGTGTGGCCTTCTGCAGCCCCGCTGATGCTTTGTTGTCGTGGCGCGTATTAAGGTTAAGTTTTGCCTCAGGTTCTTTATCGTAAGCAGCCACCAGCTCAATGCCATCTGCCACTTTACGGTTAGACATAATGACGGCATCACTGCCCAATTCGGCCTTTACCTGGCTTAACGCTTCCCGCATATCTTTGCCAAAAAAACGTCTGATTTTCATCTCAACCTCTTCACTCACCCAGTGTCAGATTATTGACCGACAGAGCTGACAATTTTAATTTGCTTGTCGTCAGGTATTTCCTGGTACGACAATACATGCAAGCCAGCTACCGAATATTTAAGGAAGCGTGACAGCACAGGTCGCAACATACCTGACGTCAGGAGTACTGCAGGCTCGCCTTCCAGCTCTTGTTGTTGTGCGGCCTGTTGCAAGGATTGTTGGAGACGATCTGCGAGTCCTGGTTCGATACCGGCGCCATCTTCTCCCCCTGCCTGAAGAGACTGGTGCAACATCTGTTCCAACTCTGGTGCCAGAGTTATGACGGGCACTTCTCTTGCGCCCTGGCTGATTTCCTGAACGATGAGACGTTTTAGCGCAATACGCACCGCAGACACCAGCACATCTGGGTCCTGACTGCGCGGGCCATACTCAGACAACGTCTGAACAATGGTGCGCATGTCTCGAATAGGCACCCCTTCAAATAACAGTGTCTGCAGCACTTTAACCACGGTACTGAGTTGTAGAATATCAGGCACCAGCCCTTCAACCAGTTTCGGACTAGACTTGGCCAGCATATCCAGTAGTTGCTGGGTTTCTTCATGGCCGAGAAGTTGATAAGCATTGTTACTCAGCAGTTGGCTTAGATGCGTCGCCACCACAGTAGCAGCGTCAACAACGGTGTAACCGAGTGTTTGTGCATGTTCACGCTGGTTCGGCCTGATCCACACTGCGTCTAAACCGAAAGCAGGATCTTTCGTTGCGCGCCCTTCAAGTTTACCGAATACCTGACCAGGGTTGATGGCGAGTTCTTCGTCGTGACTGATTTGCGCATCACCAATGGTGACACCCAACATCGCAATGGTATAAGCATTGGGGTCAAGATCCAGGTTATCGCGAATGTGTACCGGCGGTACCAGGAAGCCAAGTTCCTGAGAAAGCTTTTTACGCACGCCCTTGATTCGGGTGAGCAGTTCGCCGCCCTGGGATTTATCGACTAACGGAATAAGCCGGTAGCCCACTTCCAGCCCGATGGTATCGACCTGCTGTACGTCGTCCCAACCGAGTTCTTTAGCCTCTGGAACGGGATGATCGACTCCCGCTTCTGTCTTCGCTGGTACTTTTGGTTTTTCGGCTTCTTTCTTCGCCTGCACACCTTGCCAGTAGGCATAGCCACCCGCTATGGCAGAGAATCCCAGAAACGCGATGTGCGGCATACCTGGCACAATGCCCATAACAAACAGCACCGCTGAGGCAATATACAGCGCCTGGGGGTTACCCAGTTGAGTACGGATCTCTTTACCCATCTCCTGGGTTTCGTTTTCACGAGTCACAATTATGGCGGTGGCCACCGACAGCAGCAGCGAGGGAATTTGTGCTACTAAGCCATCACCGATAGTCAAAATGGTATACACCTCCATGGCATCGCCAAACGCAAGGTCGTGCTGAATCATGCCGATAAATAATCCACCTACGATATTAATCAACATGATGAATAAGCCAGCAACCGCGTCACCTTTTACAAATTTAGACGCACCGTCCATAGAGCCGTAGAAGTCGGCCTCTGCGGTGATTTCCTCACGACGTTTACGGGCCTGATCCTGGTCGATATAGCCAGCATTCAAATCGGCATCAATGGCCATTTGTTTACCGGGCATGGCATCAAGGGTAAAGCGGGCACTCACTTCTGAGATTCGGCCTGCACCCGCGGTAACTACTTTGAAGTTAATGATCAGAAGGATAGCGAATACGACAACCCCCACTGCATAGTTGCCACCAATCACCACCGCACCAAACGCTTCGATCACCTTTCCCGCAGCGTCGCCCCCTTCATGGCCGTACAGCAGAACAACCCGGGTGGATGCCACATTCAACGCTAGCCTTAATACCGTAGCAATAAGCAAAACCAGCGGGAAAATACCAAAATCCACCGGCTTTTGGGTAAACACAGCAACGAGGATGATCACCAGGCTCAGCGCAATATTAAAGCTGAACAGCACATCGAGTAGAAATGGCGGCATGGGAAGAATAACCATGCCCATAATCGCCAGTAATACGACAGGCGCACCAAGACCACTGGTGATATTTTGAAACTGGTTCTTGTCGAACCGCTGCAGGTAGGCGGATAACTGCATAATAATTGCTCTCGCTAACAGAAAATTGACACTTCAATTGCGTCTGTAGTGAGTAGTTCAACTACTGTGCCAGTTTGCTTTATCCCCCGAATTAGCGCCGGAGTTCTGGCGGAATTGGCAGATCTTTCTTCAGCGGTTTCGGGCGCTTACCTTTACCCGCTTTAAATGCGCGCAGTTGATAGACGTACGCCAGTACCTGGGCAACCGCCATAAACAGTTTGTGAGGGATTTCGTGGGCGACTTCTGTTGAGTAGTAAATCGCCCGGGTTAGCATGGGCGAAGGCACAATGGGAACGTCGTGAGCGTCACCAATTTTTCGAATATGCATGGCTAATTCTTCGATACCTTTGGCGACCACCACCGGCGCTCGACCGCCGTTGTCATCATATTTCAGTGCAACAGAATAGTGAGTCGGGTTAGTAACAATAACATCAGCTTCCGGTACCTGCTGCATCATTCTTCGGGCTGCGGCCTGGTATTGCAGGCGACGAATACGCCCTTTCACCATGGGATCGCCTTCAGCGTTTTTACGCTCATCCTTCACTTCCTGCTTCGACATTTTCATTTCTTTGTTGTGCTTGTACATCTGATAAGGCACATCAAGGGCGGCAATAGGGATCATACCCAGAGTAAGAAATAAAAACGCCCACTCCAGCATATCCAGGGCGTGAAACAAGTTATTGGGGTAAAGCTCAACGTCGAGATGAAGTGCCTCATCTTCATAATACATCAGCGTTAACAGAGCGATGGTAGCAATGACAAAAAACTTGGCGATGGCCTTAAGCAATTCAACCAAGCCGTTCATACCAAACATACGCTTGAAACCATTCAAGGGGTTAAGCTTATTGAGCTTTGGTGATGCAGACTGCCAGGTAAAGTTATAGCCACCTAGTGCGATTGAACCGTATATTCCCGCAGCCATGGCTACAATCATGTACAGCAACACCGGCCCTGCCACTGCAGAAAACCCCTGTGCCCAGGCATTAAACATGTGAGTCATGTCGTAGGTTTCATCGCGGGACAGCGTAAACATATCTTCCATCATGCCGAAGATTGCCTTCGCAATGGTGCCGCCAAGCAATAAAAACATGATCCCACTGGCCACCAGCACCAATGCCGTAGAGAGTTCTCGTGATCGGGCTAGCTGCCCTTTTTTTCGCGCGTCTTCGAGGCGTTTGCTCGTGGGGTCTTCTGTTTTATCCTGTTGATCAGCCATGGCTTACCTCATCAAGTGGGACAAATCAGCAGCAACTCACACATAAACTGCTGTGCTCGCTGCCATTGTGTGGCGAAATGGGAAACAAAGTTCTCTAACGTAACCCAGATAATAATTAACCCGGTTATCTGAGCAATAGAGAAACCAATACTAAAAATATTCAGCTGTGGCGCAGCTTTGGTCATAACCCCAAAGGCCAAGTTCACAATCAGTAGCGACACGATGGGGGCTAAGGAAAGCGTTACCGCGGAAACAAACATCCAACTTCCCCACTCGGCGATGTCCCGGAACTGGGCAGCGGTCCACCAGGCTTCACCGATGGGAAAAGCATCGAAGCTGGTTGTAATCATTTGAATCATTGCCAGGTGACCATCTAATGTCCAGAACAGCAAGGTTGCAAGAATAAGATAAAACTGACCCACGGCCGGAACATTAATACCGTTCACCGGGTCGACTATCGATGCAAAACCAAGCCCGGTCTGCATTGCCACTATCTGGCCTGCCAGCACGAAGGTATTTAATACCATCATGGAAATGAAGCCGATGGCGACACCAATAATTATTTGCTGAATAACTTCAACAATGGCGCCCACCCCAACTAAGTTGTCGAATGGTACAGGCTTTATAACCGGCATAATCACTAAGGTAAGAAACAACGCAAGCAATGTTCTCACCGTCACCGGGATCGACTGAGCACTTAGACCAATCATCGCAGCAAACAGACCACTGATGCGCATAAAAGGCAGCATCAGGTCGGCCAAAAACTGATTGATGGTATTGAGATCGACGTTCACTAACGGAGCCTGCTTATCCTACAACCTGCGGGATTTGCTCAACCATATGGAAGGTAAAATCCATCAGTTGCTCCACTAACCAATTCCCGCCCCAGGCCAGCGCCAACAACGTGACGATAAGACGGGGCAAGAAACTCATGGTTTGTTCGTTAATGGAGGTTGCTGCCTGGAATACGGCAACAATCAAACCCACAATCATGCTAGGTACGATAACCGCGGAAACCAGAAGAATTACCATAAACATGGATTCCCGCAATATTTGTACAAACACCTCTGGTGACATAGTGCTCTCCTAGACGCCCATACCAAAACTGGTGGCTAGCGTACCGAAAATCAGGTTCCAGCCGTCTACCAACACAAACAACATCAACTTAAAGGGCAATGAAACGATCATCGGCGATAGCATCATCATACCCATTGCCATCAATATTGAGGCGACAACCAAATCGATGATCAAAAACGGAATGAACAGCATGAAACCAATCTGAAAGGCAGTTTTTAACTCACTGGTGATAAAAGAAGGGATGAGGATAGTAAGCGGCACATCTGCAGGCTCATCATACTTCCCTTCGTCACCGGCAATGCGAACAAATGTTTCTAAGTCTTTCACCCGGGTCTGCGATAACATAAACGCCCGCATAGGCTCTGCGGCTTCTTCCAATGCCTGACGGGAAGTCATTGCTTCGTTTAAATAAGGTTGAAGTGCGCGTTCGTTCACTTCTTCAAATACCGGCGTCATGATAAACATAGATAAAAACAAGCTCACGCCAATCAGGATTTGGTTGGAAGGCGCCTGTTGTAAGCCGATAGCCTGACGCAAGATAGACAACACCACAATGATACGAGTGAATGAAGTCATCATCATGATGAACGCAGGGATCAGGCTCAGCGCAGACATGATAAACAGTGCCTGCAGTGTCATTGAGTAATCTTGCGAACCATCCGGATTACTGGTGACGGTAACGGCAGAAATGCCCTGTTGCGCCATTACCGGTAGGCTAAACAACATAAGAACGGGAAGTATCAGCACTAATAAGCGGTGTTTATTGTTTTTCATTGTCCGCTCCTTTTACGGCAGGGTTAATGGTGCCCGCCATGGCTTTGATCAGTTTTTGCTTAAAATCGGCACCACCGGTTTCATTGGTGCTATTGGTTTCCAGAGGGATTTCTAGTTTACTCAAATGGTTAATGTTGGTGGCTGTCACCCCAATGAGATGCTGTTCTTCCCCTACCTGAATAACAATAATACGCTCTCGCGTACCGGCTACCATGCTGGCAACCACTTTCATCTGACCACTACTGGCATGAGTGACATTAAACCGGCGCATCAGCCAGGCTAAAGAAAAAATTATGCCGACCACCACGAGAAGTGATCCGAAAATTGACAGTACAGAAACAGGATTGGAAAAAGATTGAGTGCCTTCGGCACGGGTTGTGAAGCTAAATAACAGGGGCAGCAGAAAGCAACCCCCTGTTTTAGAAAGCGTTTTAGCGAAGCTTTTTGATTCTCTCGATCTGACTGATAACATCCGTTAACCGAATACCAAATTTGTCGTTGACTACTACTACTTCACCATGAGCAATCAACGTGCCATTTACCAGAACATCCAGTGGTTCCCCGGCAACCCGGTCTAATTCCACCACTGACCCCTGGTTCAATTGTAGCAGGTTCCGGATACTGATTTGGCTGCGCCCCACTTCCATGGAAATGGTCACAGGAATATCCAGAATGGTATCTAGTTTCTTTTTCTCTTCCTGAGTGATGGGGGCGTCATCGGTTAGTTCATCTAATTCGGCAACCTGAACGTCCTCGCCACCCTCACCTTCGGCCGCTTCCGCATCGGCCTGCTCGGCCATAGCCGCAGCCCAGTCGTCCATTCCGTCATTATCACTCATGACAATACCCCTTTAACTAAGATCATGACTACAGATCTTCTTCAAGTACTTGTAGCTCAGCGTCGTTATCAATAACGCGCCCACCACGGGTTAATAATTGCAGTTCCGATTTCACCGACGTAGGACGCGGAATTTTATCGGAAATTTTCAGTGCCAACGCATCACGGGAGCGACCCAGCTTCGCGCGAAACGTCGGTAAATCTTCAATCAGCACAGTAATGTGCTCCGGCATTTCTACCGGAATAATATCACCGGGCTTAAATTCCATTATCTGTCGAAGCGGTACATCCACGTCCAGCATGTGTGTGGTAAGCGCGACCTTCACATCCAGAATTTCATCCCTAAGTGCCTTACTCCAGCGTAAATCGGTATCTTCCTTATCGCTTTGAACACCGGCGTCTAACAATTCCCGAATCGGCTCTAACATAGAATACGGGAGTGATACGTGGAAATCGCCACCGCCACCATCGAGTTCAATATGGAAAGAACTGATCACCACCACCTCGGTCGGACTTACAATGTTAGCCATGGCCGGATTCACTTCTGAATCGAGGTATTCAAAAGAAACATCCATAACGGGCGCCCAGGCTTCTTTGTAATCTTCGAAGATGATTTTCAGTAGCATCTGAATAATACGACGCTCTGTAGGCGTAAACTCACGGCCCTCAATTTTGGCGTGATAACGACCATCACCACCGAAAAAGTTATCTACCAGAATAAAGACCAGACGCGCTTCCATGGTGATAAGTCCGGTTCCCTTAAGTGGGCGGAATCGCACCATATTCAAACTGGTGGGTACAAACAACGTGTGAATGTACTCACCAAATTTAATCATTTGAATACCGTTGATGGAAACTTCAGCAGACCGGCGCATCATGTTAAACAAGCTCACCCGCAAGTGCCTTGCAAAGCGCTCGTTCACAATTTCCAGCGTCGGCATCCGCCCCCGTACAATGCGATCCTGCGAGGAAAAGTCATATTCCAGCGCAGATCTGTCGGAGGGAGCGTCCGAGACTTCTTCTTCTTCGACATCATCGACGCCATGTAACAGCGCGTCGATTTCGTCTTGTGATAATAAATCGCTCACTGAGATTACCCGTTATTGCATCACGAAACCGGTGAACAATACCTGTTCGACCACTTCTGTTCCGGTATATTCCTTCATCGCGGACTGTACTTCTTCCAACGCTTTCTCGCGAAGTTCAATTTTCCCTGCTTCGGTGACCAGATCATCGGCGTTGCTGCTACTGAATACCTGCAACAGACGGCCCTGAATGAGCGGCATATTCACTTTTGCCGTTTCTTCGTTGTCTGACCCACGTACCAAAAGCTGAATCTTTATCTGCACGGTGCGCTCGCGTCCACTGCCGGGAATATGAAACAGCAGAGGTTGTGGCATGGCAACATAAAGCGCAGTGCCGATTTCGGCGCCAGCACTGCCTGCACCCGCATCGGCGTCTTCGGCTTCAGCCTCTCCGCCACCTTCCGCGGCCGCTTCGCCTTCAACGCCTTCTTCCGCCACGGGTTCATCACCTGCAAACAAAAAGAAATACGCGCCTGCGCCGCCACCAAGTAACACCACTACGATGATGATAATGAGCATTAACTTACTCTTTTTACCACCACCCTCTTCTTCAATTTGTAACTCTTCATCAGCCATTGAAACAACCTCATCAATCAGAATGGCAAGTATTATGGGACTTTAGCTGTAATTGGCAAGACGCTTCACGTATGCGCAATTACGGTTAAGCATAGTCGTCTATTCCACCTTGCGCCTGTCGGGTCAAAGATTGTTCAACCACTTGAGTTTCTTCTTCGCCACCGCCAGCAAACTGACCATTGCCGCCATTACCTGAGCCTTCACTGCCCTGCTTATTCGCTTCACCCTGTTGCTGTTGGTTAACGAATGACTCTCCCAGACTGATGCCCTGCTCGGCCAGCATTTCACGTAAGCGCGGTTCCGCTTGTGCCAATGCGTCCCGGGCCTGTGGAGATTGCACAACGAAATTGACCGATGCCGTATCGCCGCTCACGTTAACCCTCACCTGCATACTGCCAAGTTCAGGCGGATCTAAGCGAATTTCTGCCATTGAATTTCTGGCATTCACCATCCAACGTACTTTCTCAGCCAGTTGTTGCTGACCTTCAGGTTGATGAATGTTCACTGCTTTGTCGGCATCGGCGGACTGTTGAAGTACACGCTCGGCTTTCACTTGCTGAATATCAGCAAGGGTATTGTCTGTCCGGGACTGCGCTACCGCCATGATAGTGGGGTTACCCGCGCCCGCCACTTGGGTGGCCGCATTCACCAGTAATGATAATTGCTGCATTTCGCCGGCTATGCGTTGTTCCATGTTGTCATCGGGTAAAATATCCGCCCCATCAATCACATCAGCAATCATGGCCTCTAGCGTTTGTGCGGGCTCCACGCCAGCATCAAGTTTGGTTTGATACTGCTTAACAGCATCAATCACGCCCTGCTTTACCTCAGCCTTTTGCGTTTCATTGCTACTGTCGGGCAAAAGCGCCACGACTTTATCTGCCAATGATTCCGCTACCAGTGTTTTAGTGGTGTCTTCGGTTACCGCCAGATTTTTCATCAAATCGTTTGCCGGCACCAGGGGTAATGCGGCGCTGCCGTCATCAGTTGCGTTTTTATCTGCTTCTTTGCCGCTCGGCTGCTGTTCTGCGTTGTCACCAAGTTCACTTTTTATCAGTGATACTAAGAGCTCTGCGTCGGTGACGATGATGTCTGCTTCAGCAGAAGTCTCGCCATCAGCAAGACTTTCGGCAATGCGGTTTAGATCTTTGCTGCCATTTTTTGAAAGACTTGCAAGCAGAGAGGCCGCCATTTTCATTACATCTTCAGTCACAACGTCGTCGGCCTTGCCCGACTGCTCGCCGTTTTCTTCACTGGCCATGAGCTTTTTCACGGCTTCATTCAACGCATCAACCAAGGCAGCTAATTCGGCGTTTTTATCTGTACTTTCAGTATTTTCGGCCTCAGTCTGAACTGAGCCTTTCAGACTCGCGATGAGTGCCTCGAGGTCGGTATCCGGTGTTACAACATCAGTGGACAAGGCTGAGTCATCAACAATGACTTTACTTTCATCACCATTATTTAGCTTTCGGATGGCATCGACAAAGGCCAACCAGTCAGGCTGTATGTCGATATCAAGTTGGATGTCTGCCGTACTCTCCTCATTCGCCTCTTCACCCTGAGCCAACAAAGCGTCATCATACTCGGTGTCGACATCCGCTGCATTTTCGCCATTATTGGCATTGCCACTATTTTGGGTTTTCTTGGTAGTGACATCATTGGCTGACTGTTCAGACTGCGACTGCGCTTCATTGCTGTTACCACGGCGAGGTTGCTCATCCACCTTTTTCTCAACCGGTTTGTCACGTTTAACCGATCGATCAACCGTAATGTCATCTGCGTTCTTTTCCCGTGGCTTATTCTCACGCACACGTGGGGATTGAGTCGCTTGCGTAAATACTTCTTCAAAAGCCTGATTTTGGCCTGAAGCATCTGCACTTGCTGTCGATGATTCTATATCGACTGGCAGAGCGGCAATATCTGAACGTTGCGTGGCAACTTGTTGCATCATAATCTCAATCCTCTTCCCGCAGACTGTGTGTTTTCGTCAAAAAACAGTAAATTGGGTGGGTTATTTTTTGTCACGGAAAAGACTATTCAAATCCTGTTCCAATTGTTGAATTACTATGAACTTTACTTGAAAAATTGTTAGTAACCTGACTTGGACAACTGATTTCTATAGAATTTTTGTGACGCGAACTCATCACTCATGATTTGTTCCAGGCGAGATTCTTTTTGACGGGCTTCAAGGGCTTTTTTGTCGATTAACATATCCACGGCTTTCCGACGCTTTTGCTGTTCCAGCCAGGCACGTTTACGCTGTTCGGCCACCACGGTAGCCTGAGAGATAAGGTTCATTTGCTGTTGACAGGCTTTATCCAGTTTACCCACAAACGAAAGGTGTTGATGATACGCTTTCGCCCCCACACCACTCTTGCCAGTGGCCTGAATTTGACGCAGATAATCCAACCGATATTGCTGCAGGCTACTTAACTTTTGGCGTTGCTGGGTAACATGCTGCTGCGCGAGCTGAAATTGCTGCGCCGCCTTCTGTTCCTTCTCCAGTTCAAACTTAGCGACTAAATCAAGTTGACTCATGGCTGTTACCCTTTACCTAACCCACCCGCCAAGGCAGTCATGCCCTGAAGGCATTCACTGTAAGGCAAAATATTCTTCATGCCTTGCTGCAGGAAAGCGTTAATTGCAGGTTCGGCACGAATGGCCAAATCGATACGCGGATCTGAACCTTTGGCATACGCACCAATGGAAATGAGATCACGGTTTTGCTTGTACATTGAGTAAACCTGACGAATACGTCTGGCTTGCTCTAAATGTTCGTCGCTGGTTACCATGGGCATTACCCGGCTGATAGAGGCTTCAATATCAATCGCGGGATAGTGACCACTATCGGCTAACGAACGTGACAATACAACGTGACCATCCAGTATTGCCCTTGCCGCATCGGCAATAGGGTCCTGAAGATCATCGCCTTCTGTCAGTACGGTATAAAATGCGGTGATCGAGCCCTGGTTTTCGCTACCATTACCCGCCCGTTCCACCAAAGCAGGCAGTCTTGCGAACACGGAGGGTGGGTATCCCTTCGTTGCCGGTGGCTCACCCACCGCCAATGCAATCTCGCGCTGTGCCATGGCATAGCGTGTAAGAGAATCGATTAATAGCAGCACATTCATGCCCTGATCGCGAAAATACTCCGCAATGGTCACGGCTGTTTCGCACCCTTTTAACCGCATAAGTGGTGAGGTATCAGCTGGCGCTGCTACGACGACCGCACGTTGGCGCTCTTCTTCGGTAAGAATGTCGTGAATAAATTCTTTTACTTCTCGTCCCCGCTCGCCAACCAATCCCACCACTACAACATCGGCCTGACATCCCCGGGTCATCATACCCAACAGCACGGACTTTCCGACACCGGAGCCGGCGAATAGTCCCATACGCTGACCCACACCCACCGTGTTCAGGGCATTAATAGCACGAACTCCCACATCCATAGGTTCAGATATTGGTCGACGACTTAACGGGTTTATCGGAGGCTTGTTCGTGGATACGCGGGTATCAGCTTTTACTGGTCCTAAACCGTCCAGCGGCTGGCCATTTCCGTCGACCACGCGACCCAGTAATCCCATGCCCACAGCCAAACCACTTTGGCGATTTAACGGAAGTACCCGAGAACCCGGCACGATGCCACGTACCGCCTCAGTTGGCATAAGATAGGTAATGTTTTCACCGAAACCCACGACTTCCGCTTCTATCTCTCCCTCGACAGTCTGGACCATGCACTGACTGCCCACAGGAAGTTGGCACCCGACAGCTTCAAGCGTAAGACCGATACCCCGGACCAGTTTTCCCGCTGCCACAATAGGAGGCTGAGGAATATCGCCACAGAGGTTTTCGAAATAATTACCCCAGGGGCTAGTCATCAGACAATCCCTGGTCGAGCAGGAAACGATTCAATACATCTCGGCAGCGACGCTCAACCGACACATCGACGGCATTTTGCTGAGTGGTAATATCGCACCCACCACGAGACATTGCCGGGGCTTCAATGAAATGCCACCCCTTCGCGGCAATCGTTTCATCACCATAGTGATTTTTAACAACTTGAATGTCGTCGGGATGCATGGATATATGAAATTGTGATTCAGCCACCGGCAGCGCTTTTAACCCTTCAGCCAACGCCTGCATCACCACATCTTCACTGGTTTGCACTTCCGTTCTGATAACTGCGCGGGCGAGAGACACCGCTAATTTCACCAGTTGCTTACGGGTGTCTTCGTTAACCTGAGATAACGGTGCTACTAAATTATCCGCGAGCGAAGACCAATGCCCAGCCAAAGCAGCCATCTCTTCGGCAGCTGCATTTAAACCTTCTTCTTTACCTGCCTGCAGTCCGGCTTCATAACCTTCCGGTTTGCCTTCTTCAAAGCCAGCAGCCTTGCCTTCGTCAAATCCGGTTTGCTTACCTTCGTTATACCCTTCGTCATAAGCAGACTGACGAATGGCTTCGATTTCTTCCGCCGTTGGCGGCAAAATTTCTTCTTCCTCAGCTTCGGGAGGCTCGTATTTCCAGTCGCTACGACGATTCAGCGCATTAGTGCGGGTGAGATCTTCAGTGGTCTGCGCTTCATCAAGAAATGGCAAATCCCAGGACTTCGCATCTGAAAATTCATCATTCTTTGGCAATTTATTATTCATGGCAGATTAGTCCGTTACAGGAACTCTTCGCCGCCACCGCCGCCCAGCATAATTTCACCGGAATCAGCAAGACGTCTGGCCACCGACAGAATTTCTTTCTGTGCAGTTTCCACTTCAGATAAACGTACCGGACCGAGCGCTTCAAGATCATCCAGTAACATTTCTGCCGCCCGGGCCGACATGTTACCAGTGATTTTATTTTTGAGCTCTTCATCAGCGCCTTTAATGGCTTTCAGCAGTGAGTCCTGATTCACTTCGCGCAGGATTGCCTGTATGCCGCGGTCATCCACGTCTATGAGGTTATCGAATACGAACATCAGATCCTGAATTTGCTGGCTCATTTCTTCATCTTGTTCACGGATGGCATCCATTAACTGACCTTCAATGGAGGTATCGAGGTAGTTCATGATATCGGCGGCAGACTTCAGGCCGCCCATCTTGGCCGCTTGTGCACCTGCCTGACCGGCAAACTGCTTCTCCATGATTTCGTTCAGCTCCTGCAAGGCTGCGGGCTGAACTTCTTCTAAATTGGCGATACGCATCAGCAAGTCAAGACGCACTTTTTCAGCGAACTGCGACAAAATTTCCGCACTTTGCTCAGGCTCAAGATAAGACAATACGATGGTTTGAATTTGCGGGTGTTCGTTTCGAATAATACCGGCCACCTGCTTGGAATCCATCCACTTGAGAGAATCAAGCCCTTTGGCGCCACTGCCCATCAAGATTTGATCGATCAGGTTCGCCGCTTTATCTTCACCCAGTGCAGCAGTAAGCGCACGCTTCACAAAATCCTGGCTCTGGAAGCCGATGGTGCTGTAATTTTGAATTTCTTCAATGAAATGCTTATGTACGGCAGTAATTTTCGGTTGAGTCATATCGTCAACCTTCGCCATTTCACCGCCCAATTTTTGCACCTGCTTCGGTTCCAGGTGCTTGAGGATTTGGGCTGCATCTTCTTCTGACAAACTCAGCAACAGGATAGCGGCCTTTTCTACCCCTTCCAGTTTACTAATGTCATAAGTTTGTTGGTTATTATCTTCAGGCATTTTGTTGAACCTTAGTCATCCAGCGTCAACCAGCCCTTAACAACCTGTGCGGACAACTCAGGTTCATTCGCAACCAGCGCACGCACAGCTTTAAGAACATCTTCATCTTTGTGTAAATCTGGCAACATGAGCGAACCATCAGGCGCAAAACCTACCTGACCTTCATCAAATTCCTGACTCAGCATACTAATAGTATCATCACCCAGGTCTAGGCCCTCATCCGCATCGAAGTCGTCAGAGTCTTTGGTCTCATCAGGATTGATCAGACGGCGCAACATTGGGCGAATCACGAAAATGATCAGCACAATAATGATGAGTCCGCCCATGACCAGTTTAAGTATAGGTAAAATTTCCGGACGTTCCCAGAAAGGTAAATCTTCGACGCCTTCCTCATCCATACGGGTGAAAGGCACACTGACTACTTCCAGAGAATCTCCGCGAGCCACATCAAAGCCAATTCCACCTTGCAGTAAGCGGCGGATATTAAGAAGTTGCTCCTGGGACTTCGGCGCGGTGGTGACGCTGCCATCTTCAGCCGTTGTGCGGTCATGATCGACGGCCACCGACACGCTCAGACGACGAATAACGCCAGTCTGCTTTTTGGTGTGGCTGATGGTGGTATCCAGCTCGTAATTTTTTGTCGATTCGCGGTTGCTACGACCAGGCACCGGCGCTGATTGCCCGTCTGCGCCTATGGCGTTTTCCGGAATGTTAGAATCAAGCGGAGGCTGATTGGTGAGTGCGCCCGGAATACCGCCGTTAAGCCCACCCACACTGTTCGACTCGATGGTCATTTCGCTGCGCACAGCGGGTAAGTCTGGATTATAAGTGCGCTGAGTTTGCTCCATGGCAGTGAAGTCCATAGACACATCAGCTTGTGCTGTGTAGTTACCTAACCCAAGTACCGGGATCAGAATAGCATCAATTTTTTCCAGATATTCCTGTTCGCGCTGGCGCTCAATTTCATATTCTTTCCGTGCCCGGGCACTCATAGAATCCTGAGAACCAGAATTCAATAATCGACCGTTACTGTCTGTCACCGTTACCCGCGCAGGTTCCATGCCTTGCACCGCAGAGGCCACGATATCCACTACGGCATCCACTTCTTCACCGGCAATAACTTTGCCGCGCTTGGCCGTTAACACAATGGTAGCGCTGGCCTTCTTTTCACGACGGGCAAATACATTTTCTTTTGGCATTGCCAGCAGTACCCGGGCTTTCTGAATGCTGGTCATATCTTCTATGGTTGCAGCAATCTGTTGCTCACGCGCATGCTTCAATCGCTCCATTTCCACGCGTTGCGATACACCAAAGCCCATGTCTTGCATGATAATTTCAGTGCCATCATCGCCAGCACGGGTCAACCCCTGGCGGGTCATACCAAGACGAATGGTTTGAAATTCATCGGTAGGCACTAAAACCGTGTTACCTTCCAATTTATATTCAATTTGATTGGCATCGAGGTAGTCTAAGGTCTCGATGAGCTCTTCAGTTTCCAGCTTTGCTAACGGACGATAATCAGGCTCTTGCGCCCACAACAAAATAAAGATGGCAATGGCAACACAGATAACCAGCACCACAGCAAGGGCCATTTGACGAACCATGTCGGCACTACCAAGGGTGTCCATGAACCCGGATTTATTCTCTGCACCGGAATTGACGCTATCGTCGATTCCGTCGCTTACGGTTAAGTTAGTACCTGTTGCTTCAGCCATGACGTACTACCCCACTACACCGACATGTTCATAATTGTTTTATAGGCTTCCAGCACTTTGTTTCTCACCTGTACTGTTGCTTCAAAGGCAATACCTGCTTTTTCTTTTGCTACCATAACCTGCGCCAGGCTGAGAGAGGGATCGCCCATTTCAAACCGCTGTTGTAAATCTTTTGATTCCAACTGCATATTGTTTACCCCTTCCACTGCCTGCTTAAGCATGGCTGAAAACTCACTGCCAGAAGCATTCTTTACTTCTAATGCCTGCTCCGGCATTTCTGTGGCCTGCAGACGGGTCTGGCCGATCATAGATTGCATTTCCTGATACAAACTGTTGGCTTTAATGTCCATCGCTGACTCCTGAAAATTTACGGTTCGTCAGAATACTGTCTGACTTTGTTTCTTAAGTAGACAACAGCAAAAGCAATACCAACTTTTTTAAGTTATATAATTCAGAAGCTTAGAGGCAATGCCAAATAACTGACACAGAATTGACAAAAAAAGCCACGGTTGAATACCGTGGCAAGAGGCTTGTGTGTGAAACACGCACACATTGCAATGAATTGATTTTTTACGCAGGTACGTCGATGCCTTCATCACGCATGCGTGCCAATTTATACCGTAACGTTCGCGGACTTATACCCAGCTTTTCAGCGACATCTTTTCGTTTCCCTTTGCATAGCTGAAGGGTATCAAGAATGATCTGGTGCTCTTGATGTCGTAATTCAGAGCCGAGTTTACTGTCGTCAATTACGGGGTCGACGATACTTGCGGTATGGCTGACCAGTGTGGCGGTCATGTCGATCATCAGATCTGATGATTCGATAACCTCACCGTCGCAAAGTATTAACGCCCGTTGCATTACGTTCTCAAGCTCTCGCACATTGCCCGGCCAGTCATACTGCACCAACTTATTACGGGCAGCAGCAGAAAGCCGTATATCGCGATGTTGCTTGCTGTCTGCATGGCGGGACATCAGATGTTCCGCCAACGGCACGATATCACCAGGACGCTGCGCCAACGGCAGCCAGATGATGGGGAAAACATTCAGGCGATAATATAAATCTTCGCGGAATTCGCCTGCCTCCACGGCTTGTTTGAGATCGCGGTTACTGGTTGCAATAACGCGAACATCCAGCTCAATGGTTTTTCGACCACCCAGCCGTTCGACTTCTTTTTCCTGCAAAACGCGAAGCAACTTAGCCTGTAATGCCAAGTCCATTTCCGTAATTTCATCGAGGAGAATGGTGCCGCTCTGCGCTTGTTCAAACTTACCCGGACACGCCTGCACAGCGCCCGTAAATGCGCCTTTCTCATAACCGAACAACGTCGCTTCGAGCATATTTTCAGGAATGGCGGCACAGTTGATAGCAATAAAGGCTTCGCCTGCCCGGGCTGACTGGTCGTGAATGTATCGAGACAGCACTTCCTTCCCTGAACCACTGGGACCGAGCACCATGACGGTTGCTTCAGAGCCCGCCACTTTGCGAGATAACTCTAATAACTTTAAACTTGAGGGGTCGGCAGCAATGGGCGTTCGGGATTCAATTTTATGCGACGGCGCATAGCGGCTAACTAGATTCAGCAACACTTCGGGCGCAAAAGGCTTGGAAAGGTAATCTGTGGCGCCATCACGCATTGCCTGTACCGCATCGTCGATAGTTGCGTAAGCCGTCATCAATAATACCGGTAACTGTGGATAGCGCAGTCTGATATTTTTGAGTAGTGTCAGCCCGTTCATCTCGCCCATTTGTATATCGCTAACTACCAAATCGATATTCTCTGACGCTAACTTAACCAGCGCGTCTTCAGCGGATGCCGCCGCCACTACACGATAATCTGCAAGCAGTAGCGTATCATTCAGTGCTTCGCGCAAACCGGCGTCGTCTTCGACAATTAAAATAGTAGAATGACTCATGACTTGGCTCCTGTGATTGCAGGGGAAAATGAAGGTGATGGTTTAACCGTTATCGGTAAGGTCATTGTGAAACAGGCACCCCGTCCGTCGAGGTTGGTGACACCCAACTGGCCTTTATGAGCATTCACAACAGATTTCACCACGGCTAAGCCCAATCCGGTTCCATGGGTTTTAGTGGTAAAAAACGGTTCGAAAATTTTCTGACGCATAGAAAGCGGTACGCCTGGGCCCTGATCAATCACCGAAATAGCAATATGCTCACCACTGCGAACCACCGACAAATTGATCACGGCACCTTGTGGACTGATCTGAGAACCGTTATGGATGAGATTTAAAATAGCACCTTGCAACGCAGTGAGATTTCCCGTTAGTGTGGATTCTCCATCGAAACCTTGAATGCTAAGGGTTTGCTCGGCTTGCTGAATAATGGTGCGGGCATTAGGCTCAATAGCGTCGAGTAGCTGAGACAAAGAAATCTCAGAAACAACCTGATCTTCACCAGACTTAGCAAACAACAGCATGTCGTTTACCTGACTTTCTAATTCTTTGAGGCGGTCAGTAAGCTTACCCGCGAAATCCCGGGTGGCATGCTCACCTAGACCTTTGCGTTTTAAATTAGCGGCATACAGCATTGCTGCAGATAATGGTGTACGGATTTGATGTGCCAACGAAGCCACCATCTTACCGAGCGCAGATAAACGCTGCATATGACTCACCCGGGCTTGTAACTCGCGGGTTTCTGTCAAATCGGTGAGAACAATTAGCTGGCCTGGTTCGTTTTCGAGGGGCGTAATGGATAATTTAACCCGACGGCCATCGATAAGCGATACTTCATGGCCATCGTCTGCCCGAGGTTTAAAGGAGCGAGCAATAATGGTTCGCCATAATTCACCTTCTAGCGGCTCGCCCAGTAACTCACTGGCCTGGCTGTTAACTTGCCGAACAACACCCTGACCGTCCAGAACGATAACGCCAGCAGGCATCACTTGCAGAAGATGCGACAGGCGACTTGCTTGCTTTTTGAGGCTATCAATATCGTCACCGACACCGGCATCATCAGATGCAGTGTTGTAACGGTATTCAGAAATTTGTACTGATGTGTCGCTATACAGTGAAGAATAGCTTTGTCCATCGTATGCCATAAACCCCTCGTCAAAAAGCAGACATTGTGCCTTACGAAGGTTAATGCATTTGATGTGCCAAAAATAAAAATCAATAAATACAAGAGCTTATTCGTATTTACTGGACGACTTTACAGTCAATTATCTGACGGGACGGACTCTTCTCGCTGAATTTCGTACTTGCGCATTTTTTCAACCAAGGTGGTTCTACGCATGCCTAGCTTATCGGCAGCGCGGGCAACTACCCACTCCTGCTGATCCAGCGCCTGGATGATGAGATTAATTTCCAGTTCTGACAGGTATTCTTTGAGGTTCACACCGCCTTCTGGTAACTGAGAGTTATCAGACGATGCTTCCGGTGCAGCAGGTTCAGGCGTGCTTTCTGCGTCGCGATCTGCTTCGCTGGCCGCAGCCTCAGCAAATAACTCGTTAAACGCATCACGCTCTAACAGTTCCTCAGGATAGTCAGGCTCATAAATCTGAATTTCGCCATATTGATACTTCACTGGCAAATCCTGAATATCCACAATCTGATTGGGATAGAGAATGCTTAAGCGTTCCACCAAATTGGAAAGTTCACGAACGTTACCCGCCCAATCATGTTCCATCAGCGACGATATCGCCATTTCAGTGAATTTAACTACTGAAACACCATCGCCCTGAATACGACTAATCAGTTCTTGTAACAGCAGCGGAATGTCTTCGCGACGTTCACGCAGCGCAGGGCTGTCGATGGGGAAAACATTCAGACGATAGTACAAATCCTCACGGAATTTGTCGTCTTTAATCATGGTTTCCAAATTGCGGTGCGTTGCCGCGATGATACGCACGTTTGCACGGATTGGCGTGTGTCCACCCACCCGCTCGAAGGTTCTTTCTTGTAGAACGCGCAGCAGTTTTACCTGCATCTGCAATGGCATGTCGCCAATTTCATCAAGGAATAATGTACCGCCTTCAGCCAATTCAAAACGCCCTTTACGTGCACTGATTGCGCCGGTAAAGGCCCCTTTTTCATGACCAAACAACTCACTTTCGAGCAGTTCACCAGGAATAGCACCGCAGTTTACTGGAATAAACGGGCCATCTTTACGCTCTGAAAGGAAGTGCACGTTACGTGCAATCACTTCTTTACCGGTACCCGATTCACCAAGGATAAGCACGGTTGCATCAGTTGGTGCCACCTGCTCTACCAGCTTACGAACAATTTGAATTTGCTGACTTCGACCAACAAGACTGCGGAACAAGCGGGTTTTGAGCCCGGCGGTTTTTACAGGGCCTGGACGATGTCGGGAATATTCCTGACAGCGATGAATAGCCTGAGTGAGTACCGGATAAGTAATAGGAAGTGTTGCAGTGCTTACCAGATTACAATTAGGCGTTACCTGGCCGTCTGCAGACTGTATCGCGACAAAAGGGATGTGAGGAAACTGCGCAACCAGATTTTGAACCTGGTCGGGTCTGGCGTAATCAACCATCACTGCTTCCACTGAATGGGTATTTAAATAGCCAAGGCTATCTGCGAAAGATTGCCCAAAGCAAGCTTCCCCCATGAAAGTAATGACTGTCTCCAACTTTTGAATAAGTTCGCCGTTATCACTAACGAGCAAAATTTCCTTCATCGATTCCTCGAGAACGCGTTTTTATTATTTACAGTCTAGCGCATCTGTCTGATTGTAGCGGTAAAAAATCAGTTCGGAAACACTGATTCTCGTTTTCTAATAAAAAAAAGCAGTCCACACTGCTTCTTTTTGTTTAAAACATAACCATTTAGGATTTATTAACTGAGTAGCGCGAGCACCTGACCCTGTTGCTGGTTGGCTTGCGCCTGGACCGTCGTTGCCGCTTGTCCACGCACATCATTCGCTACATTCTCAGAAACGGCCTGAGCATAATCCAGATCTTGAATACGGCCTCTTGCCTCGGTGGTGTTTACATCAGCCTGGGTCAAATTACGGGCAGTACTCGCCAGCGCGTTTTGTGTTGCGCCCAGGTCGGCACGGAAGCCACCGACGGTTTCCAACGCGGCATCGGCAGCATCTAACGCATCGGTTAAATTATCGGAAGTGACGTCAATATTGAGTAAGCCCGACAAATTGCCTGCCACATCGCTGGTCCTCACTCCCACCTTCTGGTCTGGATTTGCACCAACTTGAAAACTGATTTCGCCATCGGCATTCAGTAACGGCTTACCAGCAAATGTGGTTTGCTCTATGGTTTGCGTGATGTTTTCCTGAAGCTGCGTGATTTCAGATTGAATGGCCTGACGGTCGGCGTCGGACAAAATACCGCTACCCGACTGCAACGTGAGTTCACGAATACGATTGGCGTCGTTGTTAATGCCTTCAAGGCCGCCCTCGGCGACCTGCGCCAATGAGATACCGTCGTAGACGTTGTTCACCGCCTGGCGATTACCTTCGACCTGAGAAGTCAGGCGATCGATAATTTGCTGAGCGGCAGCCCCATCGGCAGCGCTGTTAACTTTTTTACCGGAGGCGAGCTTCTCCATCAGGCTGGTTTGTTTTTCCTGAACCTGTTGAAGTAATGATGTATTGGATGATGCATCACTATTAAAGTTGATCATTTGAGAAGTCTCCTCAGCATTACGCTAACTAGCATCACGGTAAGTTAATCGTGATTATCTGACTCAGGTTTAAATATAGCACAAACCCGTCATATTGTTTGATAGTATCAAAGCCAGTACAACGAATCACTTTTTGTTCAGTTCAAAAGGTCTCAGAATTGACACGCGAGTGTTAAAAACTATAACTAAATTTCAGGTTCAGGTAGCCGTGCTTTGGCCGATATAACAAGGACTGAACGAGAAAAGCATGATGAAAATGACCACTATTGTCACCTATGGCACTTTCGACCTTTTTCACATAGGACACGTTAAGTTGCTAAAACGCTTACGCGCCCTTGGCGATCGTCTGATTGTCGGTTTGTCTTCTGACGAGTTTAATCAGCAAAAAGGTAAAACCACGGTCATCCCCTTTCATGATCGTCGCGAGATCCTGCTGGCTTGCCGCTACGTCGATGATGTATTTCAGGAAAACTGTTGGGAGCAAAAGCGGGAGGACCTCATTCGTCTTGATGCTGACATATTCGCCATGGGAGATGATTGGGTGGGTCAGTTCGATGATTTGCAGGATATTGTGAAAGTGATTTATCTGCCACGAACGAAAGATGTGTCGACCACTGAATTGAAAACTGTGATCCACGAAATACAAGATGAAAAAATCAGAGAAATTCAGAAAGTGACAAGGCACCTTCATGGGCTTATTGAAAATATCTGATGATTTTAACCTCTAAAATGCACCGTCGAGGTATAAGAATCAAACAGACAAAACACTGATAGTGTTAAGGTTTGTGGCAAAGCTACCGACACATGATATATTTAACTTAACAATCAAAAAAATAGCGGGCGTGATATGTTCGATGGAAAGTCTATATTAATCACCGGTGGCACCGGGTCTTTTGGTCATAAATATACCGAAACGCTCCTTTCTCGCTATAAACCTAAGCGCCTGATTATCTACTCACGTGATGAACTTAAGCAGTTTGAGATGCAGCAGCGGTTTAATGCCCCTTGCATGCGATACTTTATCGGTGATGTGCGTGACAAAGACAGACTGACCCGCGCGATGCAGGGCGTAGATTTTGTTATTCACGCTGCGGCGATGAAACAAGTGCCCGCCGCAGAATATAACCCCACTGAATGTATTCGCACCAACATCGACGGAGCGGAAAGCGTTATAAACGCTGCCATCGATAATGGTGTGAGTAAAGTTATTGCCCTTTCGACAGATAAAGCCGCCAACCCTGTAAACCTGTACGGTGCCACCAAGTTAGCTTCGGATAAATTATTCGTTGCTGCTAATAATATGGTGGGTGGACGCAAGCCGCGTTTTTCAGTGGTTCGCTACGGCAATGTGGTGGGTTCAAGAGGCTCAGTTGTGCCTTTCTTTGAAAAGTTAATTGATGAAGGCACAGACCATATTCCGGTTACCCATCAGAATATGACCCGCTTCTGGATTACTCTGCAGCAAGGCGTAGACTTCGTGCTCAAGAATTTTGAGCGGATGTTGGGAGGAGAAATCTTCGTACCTAAAATCCCTTCTATCCGAATCACTGATCTTGCCCAGGCGATGGCCCCTGAACTGCCAATCAAGATTGTAGGCATTCGCCCAGGGGAAAAACTTCACGAAATGATGTGCCCTGGCGACATGGCTTTCCATACCTTTGAATTTGACGATCACTTCGTTATCGCCCCTGCTATTAAATTTTTCCATCGTAGTAATAACTTCACCAGTAATGCGCTTGATGAAAAAGGAAAGCCTGTCAACGAAGGGTTTGAATACGTGTCAGACACCAATCCGCACTTTTTATCGGTACAGGAAATCTGTGCTTTTAACGAGGAAGCGAAAAAGTGATTCCGTACGGTCGACAGCATATTGATGAGGACGATATCAACGCCGTTGTCGAAACGCTAAAATCAGATTGGTTAACGCAAGGCCCGGCTGTACCTCAGTTTGAACAAGCCTTAGCAGACTACTGCCAGGTTCAATTTGGTGTAGCGGTAAATAGCGCTACCTCGGCACTCCATATCGCTTGTCTGTCGCTAGGCGTGGGAGCAGGCGACCGTGTTTGGACCTCGCCGAACTCTTTCGTAGCCTCAGCCAACTGCGCATTATATTGTGGTGCTGAGGTCGACTTTGTCGACATAGACATAACCTCTGGTAACCTCTGTGCAGCGGCTTTGGCCGACAAACTGGAACGGGCAGCACGCACCAATACGTTACCCAAAGTAGTGATTCCTGTTCACTTCGCTGGACAATCCTGTGACATGGAAGCCATCGCGAAGCTGGCACAAAAGTACGGTTTTAAGGTTATCGAAGACGCATCACATGCCGTGGGGGCGAGTTACCAAGATAGCCGTGTGGGCTGCTGCCAATTCTCTGATATCTGTATTTTTAGTTTTCATCCAGTCAAGATTATTACCACGCTGGAAGGGGGAATGGCGATGACCAATAATGCTGAACTGGCAAGTACCATGCGATTGCTTCGAAGCCATGGCGTTACTAACCATCCGGATAGCATGAAAAAATCTTCCGACGGCCCCTGGTACTATGAACAAATAGCACTTGGCTATAATTATCGCATGAACGATGTCGAGGCCGCTCTGGGTGCTAGTCAGGTAAACAAACTCAGCGAATATGTAACACAACGAAATCGTGTTGCAGCCCACTACGATCAGCGGCTCAGCGGCGAAGACAACATCGCCCCGCTTGTTGTTTCCCCATCATGCGTGAGTAGTTTTCACTTGTATGTCGTGAGAATTAACGCCATCACGCCAGAACAGCAGTCTTGGTTAGTATCTTCACTGCGAGAAGCCGGCATTTTTGCCCACTTGCACTACATTCCCATTCATACGCAACCCTTCTATCAAGAGAAAGGATTCAACTGGGGCGATTTTCCCGCAGCGGAAAACTACTACCGTCAGGCTGTCACTTTACCCGTTTTTCCAGATTTAACGCCTTCACAAGTTGATTTTATTGCCGATACATTACTATCGCTCGTTAATTCTTTAACCAGGTAGCGGTGCGTTTACTTTGGTAAACGCAGTTTAGCTTAACGGTAAAACATCGAACATTATGAATATTGCTATTATTCCAGCCAGAGGCGGCAGTAAACGGATACCCGGAAAAAACATTAAACACTTTTGCGGTAAGCCCATAATTGCTTATTCCATTGAAGCGGCCCTGGGTTGTGCGAATATCGACAAAGTCATCGTGTCTACTGACGATCAATCTATTGCTGAAATTGCTGAATTTTATGGGGCGGAAGTGCCTTTTCTCAGAGACAAGTCATTAGCAGACGACCACACCGGCACCACACCGGTGATACGGCACACGTTGTCAACATTGATGGCCCAAGGCATGGCTGTGCAAGTTTGTGCATGCATCTATGCCACCGCTCCTTTCCTTACTAGCACCACCATTGACAACGCAATAAGCAAATTAGTCACTCACAATGCAGACTTTGTGTTTACCGCCAATCAGTTTTCCTTTCCCATTCAACGGGCCTTGATAGAAGACACAGACGGCGGTGTACTCCCCTTCTCTGCACAGGATATTGGTAAGCGTTCTCAGGATTTAGCGGATACTTTTCACGATGCTGGGCAATTGTACGTGGCAAAATCAGCAACGTGGCTGAACAAGAGCAAGCGGGTATTTTCACCACATTCCAGAATGCTCACACTCCCGAGCCACAAGGTGCAGGACATCGATACACCCGAGGATTGGAAGCGTGCTGAAATTCTTTATAAGGTGCTACATGAGATGGGGGAAATATAGTTGCTGATCGCATTTCGCGTTGATGCCAGTCATCACATCGGTGCCGGTCATGGCATGCGCTGCCATACCTTAGCGAAGTCGCTAAAAACCATGTTGCAGAACTGGGTACCCGATATTCAAATGACTTTTGTAGCAACAAAAGGAGCTAATTTGTTGCTCGGACTCATTCGCGAAGAGGGTTTTGGCTATATTGAAGTTGACGCCATAGCGAGTTCGGTGGCACATATCCCTGCTGACTTATGGATAATCGATCATTATCAGTTAGATCAACGCTTTGAAAGTGAGCTGGTCAATGCTGGCAAAAAAGTGATGGTTATCGATGATTTGGCTAACCGTGACCATCGTTGCGACTTACTATTGGATTGCAATCTTACGGATAACTTTACGCAACGGTATCAGCACCTTATTCCAGAAAAATGCGAAGTGCTCCTAGGTCCACAATATGCACTTTTAAGAGAAGAGTTTTATCTCGACGGTTCGGGCCACCAGCAAACTTGCAGTGCAGCACCACGGGTGCTGATATGCTTTGGCGGTAGCGACCCGGTTAATATGACGACAACAGCGTTAGATGCCCTGGAATTATGTAAAGAAAGCCGCCTTTCTGCCGATGTGGTAATAGGTTCGTCGCATCGAAATAAACAAGATATCCTCGAGCGCGTTAGCCATTGTCAGCATATTGACGTTCACATCGACTGTGCCTATATGGCCGCGCTGATGCGTAAAGCCGATGTGATGATAGGTGCAGGCGGCAGTATGCACTGGGAACGATGTATATCCCGCCTTCCCGGGTTAGTGGTGACCATTGCCGAGAATCAAATAGAAAGTACGGTTTGTGTGTCTAAACAGGAAGCATGCGTGTACGCCGGCCATTACAACGAGGTGAGTGCAAAATGCATTGCCAGTTTACTCACTGCCATGCTATCAGATACAGGCAAGTTGGCCGCCATGGCGCAGCAGGCCGGTGCTATCTTGCCTGCTAAAGCAGGAACACCAGAGGTGTGCCGTCAAATTATTCGTCATCTTCTGCCGGAAGTAAATCTGGTGATACAGCAACGACAGCAACATCAACAACAGCAGCAATAACAAGCGAGAAGCAAAACGTGAAAACCATAGACATTGGCCCTTTTTCGATTGGCAGCAATCAGCCCCCGTTTATTATTGCGGAATTGTCCGGCAATCATAATCAGGAACTGGACTTGGCTTTGCGTATGGTTGATGCTGCCGCAGATGCTGGCGTTCACGCATTGAAGTTACAAACTTACACCGCAGATACCATGACCATTGACGTCAAGCATGGCGAGTTTTTCATCGATGATAAAAACAGTTTATGGCAAGGGTCATCACTATACGACCTCTATCAGAAAGCGCATACGCCCTGGGAATGGCACAGTGCGATATTCGAAAGAGCAAAGGCCAGAGGCATGGTGGCATTCAGTACCCCCTTTGATGCCAGTGCCGTTGATTTCTTAGAATCACTCGGCGTGCCTTGCTATAAAATCGCCTCTTTTGAAAACACCGATCACGCGCTTTTGGCCAAGGTTGCCCAAACTGGTAAACCCGTTATTGTGTCTACCGGCATGGCAAGCCTGACTGAAATAGCAGAAATTGTAGAAGTGCTGCAGAGCAACGACTGTGACCAATACGTGTTGCTGAAATGCACAAGTCAGTACCCAGCAGATCCCATTAATGCGAACCTTGCCACCATTCCTCATTTGAAACAGATGTTCCAATGCCACGTGGGCTTATCAGACCACACGTCAGGCTTAGGTGTGGCAATTGCTGCAACAGCAATGGGCGCCAGCGTGATTGAAAAGCATTTTGTTATTGATCGCAATGCCGGTGGCGTCGATGCCGCTTTCTCACTGGAACCGGATGAATTTGCAATGCTGGTGAAAGAAACTGAGCGCGCAGCCATTGCCATTGGTACGGTGAGTTATGGATGTACCACCGCGGAAGTGAATTCGCGTATACATCGACGTTCTTTGTATATCTGTGAAGATTTATCCGCAGGAGAAGTGCTCACTGAAAAGAACCTAAGAGCAATTCGCCCCGGCCTTGGTTTACCGGTTAAATATTTAGCCCGACTGCTTGGCAAACAAGTAAAACACGATGTGGCAAAAGGCACCCCCATGTCTTGGGATCTGGTGTAAATGGAAAGAAAATACCCGTCCAGCCACTTTTCGCTGCTTAACCATACGCAGTTGGAGCGTGTATTAGCATGGCGAAACAAGCCACATATACGCCAAAATATGCATCAGCAAGATACCATTAGGCTGCAGCAGCACCTTGCCTGGTTTGAGAACTTAACAAACGATCCAACCCGGGTTTTCTTTGTGATGGAACAAAACGAGCGCCCCATCGGTGTACTCAATTTTACATTGAAAAGTGAAAACCCGCTGACGCTGGAATGGGGCTGTTACCTGGGTGAAGATGATGTGTGGCCGGGTTCAGGATTGCTCCTTGAAATTGCCGCGCTGGAGTTTGCATTCACACAAACCAACGCTGAGCGACTGTATGCCGAAGTATTATCGTTTAACACTTCAGTATTGAAGCTCCATAAATTGTTTAATTACACACCATTGGAAGACGGAGACATCATTTCCCGCAGCGGGATAAGCCATACCGTCAAACGCTTTGAGTATACGAGAATACAATGGCTCACATCGAAAGACGAATTATTGGCCCGTCTTCCAAAACAAATAGCTCAGGCAGCACACAATATTTCATTTGAAAATGAGATAGAATTCTTCAAGCGCGATGCCCCTTCGCCTACAGCAAAAAGAGATAATGAGCAGGATGACTGACTTACGAGACACCATATTAGACAGCATGCGTCAGGTAGCACTAATTTCTGACTGCACCCTTGTTGACAATATCGACGATGACACCGTACTACTTCAGAGCGGCCTGGACTCCCTTGGCTTTGCAATGCTCGTGGCTCAACTCGAAGAAGAATTTAATGTCGATCCCTTCAGTGAAATGGAACTCGCTGTTTACCCAAGAACGCTGGGGGAATTCGTTAGCGCTTACCAGAGCGCACTGCAACCCAGTGAATAGTCTGCTAGCGCGCATTCAAACTTATTCAGGCCCGGCCGTTATCACACATGATGGCCGGACAATTAGCTATGAAACGCTCAAAGCTAATGCCACCTCTTTGCGTGAAACTTACCGCAACGCCGCTACGGATTCGGATGATGGCCTTTCTGGTAGCGAAGCGATTACCGATCTCGCCCACTTCGTCTCAACATTGTTGGCACTTGAAAGCGCTGCAGAGCAAATCACCTTTACGCCGGCGTCACTCAGTTACAAACTGCCGTCGAATGTCTCTCATTCGACAATTGCAACAACCTGGTTCATACAAACATCGGGGACTACCGGTAATCCTAAAAAAATCGCACATACCACATCGAGCATATGCTCAGCGATACAGATAAAACCACACTTATCCGAATTGCGCTGGGCACTCACGTATCAGCCGTACCGATTTGCCGGTTTACAGGTTGTTCTACAGGGCTTACTGAGTGGTGCGTGTACCATCGATTGCCTTCGCGGAGACATTGCAGATAAATCCAGACAAATGCTCAACGGGCACGTCAATGCGCTTTCTGCAACGCCTTCCTTTTGGCGTCAATTCTTACTCAACGAACCCAGCCATCAATTGGCCTTTTCACGGGTTTCGCTGGGTGGTGAAATTGCTGATCAGCCGCTTCTCGATGCGCTTGTATCAAGATATCCGAAAGCAAAAATGTTCCATATCTATGCATCCACCGAGGCCGGAGTGGGATTTGCCGTTAGCGATGGAAAAGCAGGTTTTCCCGAACAATGGCTGGAAACAGGTGTTAACGGTATTCGACTACGGGTAAAAGAGAATATTCTTTGGCTAAAACCAGCGTTCCCTGCCGACACAGTGAATCGGAATAATAACGATCAAGCGGTGGTACACACTGATGAAGATGGCTATATCAATACGCAGGACGCGGTGAGCATATCGCATCAGCGCGTGTTCTTTAAAGGCAGGGACAATGGTGTCATTAATGTCGGTGGGCACAAAGTATTCCCGGAACAGGTTGAATCCGTACTGCTTTCTGCCGAACAAGTTGCACTGGCCCGCGTGTACAGCAAGCCACATAAAATTTTAGGTCAGATTGTGATTGCAGACGTGGTGTTGCTGGCACCAGAACTCGATGAACCCGCTGGTGAAGCGACGAGCACGACATTAAGCGCGAAGCAGATACAAATGGCGTTGATGCTCCATTGCAAAACACATTTGAGTAGAGCCGACATGCCGACGAAAATCAATATTGTTCCTACGCTCCCTTTGTCTGACAGTGGCAAAGTGTCGCGTCAGTGAACTATCGTGACAACAAAACAGATAAACCAGATTTAAAAATCAAAAAAACACGGAAACAACATGGATAAATCAGAACAAACAAAACCCCTGGTGGTTGTTACCGGAGCAGGACGAGGTTTAGGACTGGCCATTTGCAAACAATGTCTTGAGCAGGGTTATCGTGTGGTGGCCATTTCCAGAACCCTGTCTGCAGAATTGAAGGGGTTGCAGGAAAGCAATTTTGATGACCTGTATTTTGAACCCTTTGATCTGATTGAACTGGATGACATTCATCACCTTTGCAAAACGATTATCGCCAATTATGGTCGGCCATACGGGCTGATAAATAATGCAGCAGTGGGTTTTGATGGCGTGCTTGCCACCATGCACAACAGTGAAATTAGTAGCTTACTGAATATCAATGTGCAAGCCCCTATCCTCTTGGCGAAATACCTGTCAAGAAGCATGATGCTCAATCGTGGTGGTCGCATCATTAATGTGTCATCTATTATTGCCAGCACGGGATTCAATGGACTAAGTGTTTATGCTGCAAGCAAAGCCGCGCTTGAAGGCTTTACCCGGTCGCTTGCCAGAGAGGTGGGCAAAGCGAATATTACCGTGAATTGTGTGGCACCAGGCTACATGCAAACAGACATGACTGAGTCGTTACAAGGAGAGAAACTGGAAAGCGTGAAACGTCGAAGTCCGCTAGGAAAACTGGCTACGCCCGACGATGCAGCTGCGGCAGTATTATACTTGCTAAGTCAGCACGCCAAATCGGTAACCGGCACCGTGTTGACCGTAGACGCGGGCTCCACGGCGTAACGCATCATGACATCGATTTCAAAACAAACGCCCCTACTCGTTGCGCCAGCAAACCCTGCGGGACGCGAACTCGCCAAGCAACTCTCTGCTCTGGGTTATCAGGTAGTCGGCTTTGTGGATAATCTGAAGCAGGCGGAGGATATCGTAAACGCAGTAAATAATCTTCCGGCGGGCTCTCAAATCGTGTTGCATCAGGCGTCGTATACCTCAGAGGTTGCCGCGGGGCTACTGGATAAAGGTTTTGCTAAGTCTTCTTTAGTGATCAGTGAAAAACAGAGCGGCAATGAAGACGTTGTGTTTTCACGCTATCAGGTTCCCCTCGCCCACTACGTTAAGCGTTTTAAATTTACGTTACTGCTCACCCTCTTTACGTTGGTAAGATGCTTCACGCCTAAAAAACACTATCTGTATTATGCTGAAGGTTTTTTCGACACGAACATGCTACTTGCCTATCGCGAGCATAAAAGAAGCCATTCAGGTGAAGTATTTTTAGTGGGCAGAAACCTTAAGCAACACATTGCTGCCTTAGAGAACGACGCAGACTTATACAAGACGTTGAGCATACCGGCCTTACTTCGCTTGTGCTGTACCCGGCGCATTGTCGTTGATCATGAGTTTACCGGACAGACATTCTCTTTGTTACGCAAAGCCATTCCCGTTATTCAGTTATGGCACGGACTGCCGTACAAAGCGTTGAGTGGAAACATACATTACCCGCATATCTGTGATGAGGCATTTATCTCCAGTTCCCGCTGGTTCAATTTGCACATCTTCCCAACCATATTTCGGGCAAAACAATATCTGGATCTGGGGTACCCGAGAAATGACGTGTTCTGTCAGACGCCGGAACAACGAGACTGGATAAATGCAGAGCCGCTAGACACCCTCAACCAAGTGCGAGCCAGACATGGCGACATTGTGGTTTATGCGCCCACATACCGAGACTGGGGGGACAATGAATATCCTCTCGATTTGGATAAAATCAATCGCTGGTGTGAACAAAACCGGGTTGCTTTCATCCTCAAATTTCACCCGTTTATTTCACGTCTATTTGGCGAAGCCATGGGATTATCAGAGCAAAATTGTTTGCAGGCCCTCCCGGACCATTCAAATATCTATATCTATCCGAGCGGAAAAAATGTGTATCCCTGGCTGGCAGATGCTGCCGCACTGGTTACCGACTACTCCTCCATTGCCTACGACTTTCTGCTGGCGGATAAACCCATTGTTTATTTCCAGTACGATAAACAGCAATACCTACAACTTCGAGGCAACACGTTGGTGAGTGATGATGATTTTGTGGCCGGTGAAACTGTGACAACGGTTGAGTCACTTTTGGTGGCGTTGCGCAGCGAAAAAGAACTGTATGCTGCTCAGCGCGAAAAGCTACGCAATAAATTTGAAACTACGCCGCAACTCGCCTCTCCACAAATTGTCTCACTGGTCAGAGAATAAACTTAAACTTCAGGACACAAGCTGCAGGTAAAAAGCAGCGTTTCACCAATTACTTACTTTAAATAGTAGCGACCAAAGATAGACATGATGGTTTCAACGGCTTCGGGGGTGATGTGTCGATTATCTTCCTTCCACGGCTCATCAACATAGTGATTAATCAGCTCGTAAGACGGAAAATAAAATAAGTTGTCATCCACTTTTTGCGTCATGAATTCGTGCAATACGGCTCGCAAGGTTGCTTTAGAAGACGTATTCGCACAAATAACAGATTTCTTCTGATATGAGCCTAGCAACGGGATAGGAGACAAGGTAAACAGAATTTTTGCATCCGGTTTATGACGCTTAATCAACGAATAGATTTTATTCAGGTTGTCGAGATTCTCAGCAAAGGAAACAAACCGGTTTTCGAATCTTTGCGCATCCAGCTTCTTATTCGGCACAAACTTCCAAAGGTACTGCTGATTTTCTTTGTCGAACCATGCTTCTGTTAAACCTAAGGTGATGATGAAAAAGTCTGTCTGCTTGATGATGTCTTTACAGATTTCAAGGCTGTGGTAGGTTTGCGCTTTCTCTTCATTGGTCCCAATGAAAATCGTATCCAATGACTTGTCTTCAAACGCCCACTCAAATTGCGCCAATAAAGCGGGTGTGTGAACCATAATTTCATCAATACGAATGAGATCGGAAAGATTATGGTCCCAGCTATGGGCATTCACTTTATAGCCATGTTTCAAGAGAAAGCGAGACACATTTCCCGCAAAACACGAACCGAACGCCGTTATGTTTGTCTCTTTGTCGATTATCGATTGAGTGGGCAGATAGCCGTGCATAAAGTAATCGAGAACAGCATCTTCTTGCGCGAGTTGCTCGTTGCCAGGCCAACGGTTTAAGCCAGCAAAGCCGTGTTTTTCAAGTACACTCATTTTTCTCATGCGCTATCTCTCCGGTTACTATGCGTCAACCACTGTATCGGCAATCTGTTGAAACACATTAGTAGAACGTGGGGTTAGCCTGCATCAACGCTCATCTGGCTCAACTGAACTTCAGCGCACTGGAAATCATCTACAGTATCAATATCAAGGGATGACGCTTCTGTCATAACATACGGGCAAGTACTGGGTTGATATTGTGCTGAAAGCGCCTGAGTCTGATAAATGAAAATCGCTCCGTTTGGCATATACACCGGAGAATTAGACTGGCGATTAAATCCCCCTCCCTGATTGAGTTTGTCATCGACAAATCGCAGCTGTGATTCGTCATTGATGTTTAACAGCCATCGGTATTTTGCATTGACTTCGTAGACTGAGGCGAGGGACTTAGGTGACTGCGGCTTAGCAAGAAATAGATTCAGGGCTTCGCGAATATGATTTGCCGTTCTTAATGGCGAGGTGGGTTGTAGCACTACAACCACATCATATGCCTTGCCTTCTTTTGCTAGCCTGTCTAGCGTATGCTGTATTGACGACATGAGAGAAGCATCGTCTGTAGCGAACTTTGCTTCTCTGAGAAAGGGCACCCAAGCGCCATACTCCCTGCCAATTTGCGCATAGTGTTCGCTGTCTGTGGATAACACCACGTCTTGAATATCATCGACATTTAGTGCCGCTTCAATGGTCCACGCCAGTAGCGGTTTACCATGCAGCATCCTAATATTTTTATCGACAACGCCTTTTGAACCAGCTCTAGCGGGCACAATGGCCAGTACTTTTTGCTGCTTATCCATCAGCCATCCCAGGTTGAAGTAACGCCAACGTGGCATTCAAACTCGTTTGAATTGAGCCGTCATAAACTTCAAGGGTTATGGTTTTATTCGCAAGTTCGACTTTGCGCAATAAACTGAATAATGCTGTTCCCTCACGCACGCCATGATTTGTGTCGGCAGTCCCATCGTTGTCGCTAAAATGAAGGTAGTCAGACAGGCGGACTAATTGCGCTAACTCTGTTTCAAAAGAAAGTCCCAGGCTATTACAGCTCACTTTTAAGTGGGCCACATCTAATAACAACGAAGCCTGACAGGCATCCTGTAAACGGGCTATTGATGCAGAATCTGTGGCTAAAAAAGGATTATCACTGCCAAAGGTTGTCCGGTTTGCTTTCGAAAGCACATTATTTTCTACATATAAACTTACGCCATGATCCTGAGCCTGTTTATTTAGCGCTTCCCAGGCATCAGCAAAAAGTGCGATAGCCTCATCTTCACTTTGAAGCTGAGCGCAATCAAAAGCCTGCCCAAGTTTTTTGTGATCAGGCATAAATCGAAAGCCCGCATGCACACCATACTCTTTTGCCCCTAACTCAGCAGACAAGGTAATGGCTTGCTGCACATGGGCAATGGAGCGCGCCCGAACATCACTATCACTGGCTGACAGGTTAAGCACAAAGTGTTCTTCTGGCGGCGGAAAATAGTTATGACAGCGATATTGAATACCAAATTCTGATTGTAGATTCAGAAGTTCCTGTTTCCAATTTGGATAAAGGTTGGTACCGCCTGATAGTTCGATATTGGTATAACCTTGCTCGGCGAGTTGCCGCACGCTGTCTGCGATTTTACGGTTGTTGACACAACTGCTGGAGATGTAAATCTGCCCATTCATCGGTTGAGTTTCCTTGCGGGGCTGCCGACGTAAACTCCCGGTTCATCAATAGACTTATTAACGAAACTGTTTGCGCCCACCGTCACGCCATCACAAATTGATATTCCGTCTTTTATTACTGCGCCAGCACCAATAAAACAAGACTCGCCAATTCGCGTTCTACCAAGCAACTTGGCCCCCACAGCCACGTGAGAAAAGGCCCCTACACTGGCTTCGTGCTCTATCACAGCATGGGTATTTATTATGGCAAATTGCCCGACTTCGGCAAGCGGGCCAACATAGGCGCCCGCAAAAATTTGGCTGGCACAACCTAACACCGCAGTTTCATCGATAAAAGAAGAAGGATGGGTCAGCGGCAACGTGTAACACTGGGCTTTTAGATCATTGGCTTTCGTTTTACGCAAGGCATTATCGCCAATGGCCAAGATGGTGTTTATCTCACCTTCCAGATTGAGATGGTCGATACTCGTTACTACCGCAATGCCCATGATCATTTCACCTGGCGCGGCATGCGCATCTACAATGGCTTGGGGCTCAAGCTTATTGGCGCGTAACAAAGACACCAGGGAGCGAGCGTGTCCCCCCGCCCCCGCTATCACCAGATGTGCTTCAGACATCGATGATATCACCCAGGGCCAGGTCGCAATGCATTGGCTTGCCAATCACATCGTTGATGTATTTCGCTGGAATGCCATGACCACCGGTTCTTCTGGCAACCACATTGCGTGCAGTTAGATATTCGCCCTTCGCAATGGGCTCAGCTGCCACCAAACATTTTTGCAGAGATAAGCGATTTTCTCGTTCACATAATTCCACACGCTTTACGCTGCGCCCCATCATGGTTTCTACTTTTCGGATTTCTTTTACCAAAGACGCTAATTCCTCAGGAGACAACGACGCTTGGTGATCAGGACCCGGAAGACTTTTATCCAACGTAAAGTGCTTTTCAATCACACTGGCCCCTGCCGCCACGGCATAAGGTGAAGCGCCAATGCCAGCAGTATGATCGGAGTAACCAACAATGACATCATAGTCAGACTGGTATTTATTCATCACACGCAGGTTGAGCTCTGCATCGGGCGCTGGATAACTTGAAGTACATTGCAATAAAATCAAGTCGTTACACTTACCCCGAAGCATTGCCATCGCTTCATCAACCTCAGACTGCTCACTCATGCCAGTGGACAGGATGAGTGTCACCTGCGCTTGAGCAGCCCGCTCAACAAAAGCAATATTAGTCAGGTCGGTGGACGAAATTTTCAGCGCTGATAGTGGCAAAGACAGTAAAAACGTCAGGCTAGGTTCATCGAAGGGAGTAACGATAAAATCAATTCCGCTGCTACGGGCGTATTCCGCCAGTGCTTCACATTGCTGAGGTGAAATTTCCAGCGCCTTTAGCATGTCGTATTGGCTTTGCTGGTCGGTTGTATCCTGAACCTGGTAACTGGCCTTTTTTACGTCGTTGCGGATTAGGGCCGCGGTGTCGAACAATTGAAATTTTACTGCGTTCGCGCCGGCTTTCACGGCAACGTCGATCAGTTTATACGCGAGATTGATGTCACCATTATGGTTAACGCCGGCTTCTGCGATAATGTAAACCGGTTGCTCCGGCCCAATTACCGTGTCAGCGATGTTTATCTGTTGGGAAAATGTCGTCATGTTTTATGCTTCCTGACCCATATATCTTTTAATCAGCTCGCAAATGCGCGTTATCTGTTCGTTACTCAGGCCAATAAATGTGGGTAAAGATAATCCGCTATCCGAAAGTGTCTTCGTCGCTTTCAGCGCCGGACGTTCGTCACGGTATGGGGGTTGCTCATGAAGCGGAAAGAAAAATGGCCGGGAATCTACTTGATGTTCAGCAAGCCAAGCCCGTAAGCTCTCGGCACTTTTGTTCTCGGCATTGACTCGAATAGACATTAGCCAGTTAACCGACGTCGCGCCGTTCAACACCGATTTAAATACAACGCCAGATACCCCTTCCAGATGCTGCCGATAGAGCCTCTCCTGTTCACCGCGCAAGCGAGTGAACTCATCAAGCAACGCTAACTGGGACACGCCGATTGCCGCCTGAATATTGGTCATCCGATAATTCAATCCGGCAAGGTCGTGCCAATATTTTTTGTCTGGCGCCATGCCGTGATCCCGCAAAATACGCAGTTTCTTAGCCAATTCAGCGTCGTTGGTGGTAACCATGCCGCCTTCACCAGTAGACAGCAATTTGTTAGCAAAAAAGCTAAAGCAGCCCATTTCCGCCATCGTGCCTGTGTATTGATTATCCACCGATGCGCCTAGGGATTCTGCGCAATCTTCAATAACAGTAATACCATGTTCGCCAGCCAAATGGGTAATCGCTTTCATATCAGCAGGGTTGCCATATAAATGCACAGGAATAATGGCTTTGGTGTTGCTGGTGACTAACTGCTGACAATCCTGCACATCGAGGGTCCAGGTATCCTCATCGATAGCGCACAGCACTGGCTTGGCGCCACACAGCAGCACAGCATTCGCGGTAGCCGCAAACGTAAGATCAGGTACGATAACTTCATCGCCCGGGCCGATGCCTATGGCAAGAAGCGCTAAGTGTAGTGCTGCGGTTCCACTGGTGACACTAATAGCAAATTCTGCCCCTATGTAGGCTGCAAAATCTTTCTCGAACTGGGTGACATACGCACCCTGAGAAGATATCCAACCGGACTCCAGACAATCCATGACCAGCGCCTTTGCGCTGTCATCGATAAAAGGTTGAGATACAGGTATGAAGTCGGTGTTAGTCATGTCTATGCTTATTCAAAATAGCTTCATCCCGAGATAACGCCAGATCATGGGTGACCATTTCGCTCACCATTTCCTGCAAACCAATAACGGGTTTCCAGCCCAATACGCGCTCAGCCTTGCTCGCATCGCCCCACAACACATCCACTTCATTTGGACGGAAATAATAAGGGTCGATACGTACCACAGTGTCATCAATGCGAAGGGCCGGTGGAAAGCCTTTGGTCGCTTCTTCCAACACACTTGCATCGATTTTTTCAACAACGCCGATCTCATCAACGCCACTGCCCTGCCATCGCAAGGTGATGCCAAGCAGTTTGAAACTCATTTCCACAAATTCCCGCACGGAGGTTTTTCTTCCTGACGCAATAACGAAATCGTCAGGCTCTGGTTGTTGTAACATCAGCCATTGCGCTTCTACGTAATCTTTTGCATGACCCCAGTCGCGCTGCGCGTCAATGTTCCCCAAGTACAAACAATCTTGAAGCCCGTAGGCAATACGCGAGATTGTTGAGGTCACTTTTCGGGTGACAAAGGTTTTACCTCTGAACTTAGACTCATGATTAAACAGTACGCCGTTACACGCGAACATGCCGTAAGACTCACGATAATTTACAACAGACCAGTAAGCGTAGAGTTTCGCTGTGGCGTAGGGAGAGCGCGGATAAAACGGTGTGCTTTCATCTTGTCGTGGAGATTGTATTTTTCCGTAAAGCTCACTGGTAGACGCCTGATAAAACTTCACCGAATCTTCCATTTTCAGCGTTCTCAGCGCATCCAGTAACCTTAGTGTACCCAGCGCATTGACGTCTGCGGTGTTCTCCGGCGCATTAAAAGAAACGTGAACGTGACTCTGTGCGGCCAGGTTATAAACTTCGGTGGGTTGGATTTCGTTGATCAATCTGACCAGCGACAATGCATCGCTCATATCACCGTAATGCAGGTAAAAATCGTTTTTAACCTGTTGCGGCGGTTCCACGAGATCATGCACTCTATCTAGATTTGGCAATGACGCACGGCGACGCAGACCATGTACCTCGTAACCTTTATCAATTAGAAACCGTGATAAATATGCACCGTCCTGACCGGTAACGCCGGTAATTAATGCAACTTTCCTGGTCATTGTGTCCTCACTTAGTTCGCCAGCCTGGCTTCGATGTTAAATTCATCGAGGCGACGATAGATCGATT
>Ga0208204_100090_pt1 | contig 48116 bp, 43 predicted proteins | sample DeeseametaMP2252_FD_184173 | JGI IMG/M metagenome (GOLD analysis project Ga0208204, IMG submission 184173) | Marine microbial communities from the Deep Pacific Ocean - MP2252 (SPAdes) | ecosystem: Environmental > Aquatic > Marine > Oceanic | place: West of El Salvador, Pacific Ocean | collected...
GCCTTCTACTTCCGGCACCGTGAGCAGGTCGTTCACAAACTGTGGCGAATCTGCCATGGTCATACCAAGGAGCAACCGTTTTAACCCCCACGCCCAACTGAACGTTTCACTCACTTCGGCATTTAACAGCCGGGATTTATGGGTTTTGTCCCGCCCCCAATGCACGTGCGCCTGGTGTAACCACTGACTCATCAATTCAATATCATCGCCATTCAGTCGGAATTTGCGCTGTACGGGTTCCAAGCGCAGGTAATCGATGATCTGACTCACCTCGAAGCGACTATCGGGCAGCGATAACAATTGCATGAATGCAGCGATCATGGGTTCAGCGTCAAGTGGCGCCCTGTCAGCTATGGAACAGGGAATGCGGGGAGGCGCCTGATCATGGGATTCCGGCGCACCAACGCGATGAAAAACGGCTTCGATAAAAGGCGCATACTCTTCAATGGCAGGACACATCACCACCACATCGGAGGGCTTCAAGACGTCGCTGGTATCGTCGCCTGCCTGCATTAATCCCAACAGGTAATCGTGCAACGCTTCTACTTCGCGCAACGTGGTGTGCGCACTACACACTGAAACACTGGTATCAGCCGTGTCGTATTGAAAACCGCCATCTGGAGCAATGGCGTTGAAAATATCCTGCTGCAGCGCATGCAACAGGCTTTGCTGTGCATCGCCCTCGCCTGGCGCGTCAAGTTCGAACGCACTGACTTCGTAACTCTCCAGCGGTGTAAGCAAATTAAAAAGGTCCCGCCCCTGCTGCCCTAAGTTTCCAAGCAGGGGATTATCCTGACGGCTTTCCTGCCATTGCGTCAGACCTTCCTCCCGCAACAGCCTGGCTTGCTCTTTGTTGCTTTTTACATCGCCCCAGTAGTTTACGCTGGGGTTCAAGTGGAATACATGAATGTCGATATGACGACCCAATGCATCAAGAAACTGAATAAGCTGTGGCGCCATGGTATTAATTGCGAACACAATAATGTTATCCGGCAACGTGTTGACGGCTTCACCGTTACACAATGCTTCTACGGCATCGGCATGCAAGCGTGCGGGATGATCCGCTTCTTCTGCGACCAGCATGCGCCAAATAGACGCCTGCCATGCTTCATCGTCAGATCCCGTTTCTGCTGACTCGCCATTTTCCCAGGCGAACAGCCACTGCGGACGAAACAGCAAGTACTGCTCGTAGACGTCTGCTAGTGCAGTAGCCAATTGCAAACGTTGCAGACTGGCTTCATCTTCATTGTCGATATCTCGCCAGTAGCGGTTAACTGTCTTCGCCTCAGCACTGGCAGAAAACGCATCGCTACGGATAATGGCATCTATACGCCACACTAACACTTCCCGACGATAGGCTGACTGCTTAGGTACCCTGTGTTCACCCAGGATCTGACGTGCGGTATCCCACATGAACCTTACCGGTAATGGAAACGATAAATTCATCGCCACGGTATGCTCTTCAGCCAGGGCCATATTCAGCCAGTGCTGCATGCCCGGGCTTTCAACCAGGATTGTTTGCGGCCTGAACAAGGATACCGGGCCATCACTGATACCCTGATGCTTTAGTAACGAGGAAAGAAGGTAACTAAGGTGCTCGAGTTTATTGGAGGGGTAAAGGGCTAACAAACATCACCTATATCAACACGTTTTTTGTCATGTTACGGGATAAAACGGTTGTCGACCAGTGGCAGAAATAGACAAAAGTTCAATGAAGAAATGATTGGCGAAAAAGTGGGCTTAGGATAGAATAGCGGATAGAAAAAAACCCATACAGACCTCAGGACACGAAAAATCTGTATGGGCAAGGTTACGGGCTTGCTCATGACAACCGAATCACGGCGTTGCCTGGCACCGGATAAGGTTAGCGTCAAGAACGAGCGCAGATAACACAAGTTATAAAGGCACTATGCGTGCCAAAAATAAAAAACACGTAAAGTCAAAAACTTAGATTTTAGCGATGCTTCTGCCATGGCATCCCAGTATTTAGTTTTGGTGCGCTTGCACCAAATAAATGCATTACCATCTCCTACTTCAGCGCATTGCAAGCGTGCCGCTATGCTTTTCTGTCTGCATCAGTTCCGTTACAATTCCTGCTTCTGAATTACATTGTGAACACGACCATGCTAAGCCAACAACAACTTGCCACCATGCTTTCTCTGCAAAATAAAATGAACACTAAAGTGAATCCGCAGTGGCTCACCGCCGGATACGGTTATCTGCGTGCAGCAATGGTGGAATCAGTGGAAGCCATTGAGCATCACGGCTGGAAATGGTGGAAGGCACAGGAAAAAGATTTACCACAGTTACAAATGGAATTGGTGGATATCTGGCACTTTGCCCTTTCAGCTAGCATTATCGATTATCAAGGTGACGTATTGGCAACAGCCAATGCTTTATCGGCCCAATTGGCGCAAGCATCTGCGCATGTGCAGTTTGATAACCAGGATTACGAACCAGAACACCTTTCACTTCTAGACAATCTGGAACTGATGGCTGGACTGTGTGCCGCCAAACGATTTAGCGTACCGTTATTCATGCACATTGTCGGTCAGTGTGAAATGACAAGTGATGAGCTATTCCGCCAGTACGTAGGAAAAAATATTCTCAACTTCTTCCGCCAGGACAATGGCTACAAAGCAGGTACCTACATCAAAGTATGGAACGGCCGCGAGGATAACGAACATCTGGTTGAAGTTTTAGCCGCACTCGACAGTAACCACGCTGATTATAGTGACCAGGTTTACGCAGGCCTCACGGCTCGCTATCCGCAGCAAGCATAGTACACCTACGAAAAACGGGCTTTTAAAACCCGTTTTTTATTACATCGATTAGATAACTACTCGACTAAACCCGCCGCTTTCGCCATGCTTTCCATTTCCTTACAGGAAGTCGGCGTAGTACCAGATTCAAAGTCACTACACGACACACTTTGCATTTCGGTGAGACACTGCGTGCCTTTTTCAATTAAGTCATCGTGCTCGCTGAACTTTTCCTCAAACATCTGAGGCACATACTGCGCGCACATTTGCGAAGACATGTTGTCGACCATCTTTTGCATTTGCGGTGGCACATTACCGCCCATTTCCTTTTCCATTTTCTCGCTGATGCACATTTTCATTTTGTCGCAGAAACCTGCTACCGCAGCTTTATATTCTTCAACACCCGCAATGGCATTAGATGCCAGTAATAACGTAGTAACAACCAGAAGTTTTCTCATACCTCTTTCCCTGTAAGTGGTTCACTATATTATGCATTCAAAGCTTGAACAAAGCTCTACTCAGGCAAACATAGTTACTCAAGTTATCTGAACAAAAAACAACCTTCAATAATACTTAACTATTATTTTACCCACACTACAGAATCGGTATAGCTACCCATAATCACACCCCGGAATTTGTCTTCGAGAATATGGCGCTTCACTTTCAGTGTGGGCGTAAGCAATCCATTCTCGATGGTCCATTCCTCTGGCATCACTACAATGCGGTCTAGTTTCTGGTGGCTCTCAAGGGTGCTATTAAGGGCGGTGAGCGTACTTTGCAGGCGGGTTTCCTGCGTAAGTTTCGGCTGTAACGCGCCTTTTTCACCCAGCACAACCAAGGCAATAGGTTGTGGCAGCCCGGTGCCTACCACACACACCTGCTCGACAAGATCATTTTCCATGATCCTGGCTTCAATGGGCGCAGGCGTAACATATTTGCCCTTTTCCGTTTTAAAGATATCTTTCAGTCGCCCGGTAATGCGCACAAAGCCGTCGTTATCTATGGCGCCTTTGTCACCGGTTTTAAGGAAGCCATCCGGGGTAAGCACTTCAGCCGTTTTCACCGGGTCCAGGTAATATTCCACCATGTTACAAGGCGACTTCACCTGAATTTCGCCGTCTTCGCCAATACGGATATTCACGCCACGGTAAGCAGAACCGATACACCCAATTTTGTCACTTCTGAATGGGACGCAAGCAGTGCCGTAGGCGCTGTTCTCTGTCATGCCCCAACCTTCGCTGATAGGAATACCAATTTTGTTAAACCATGAGATGATCGCGGGTGCAAGAGGCGCAGAGCCACTGGCAAATAACCGGGCCTGCGACAATCCAAGCCCCTGCTGAATTTTGTTTTTCACCATGCTGCTAATAAACGGAATTTTCAGCAACAACGACAATTTTTTCTGTGGCATTTTCGCCAGAATGCCTTGTTGGAACTTAGTCCACAGGCGAGGTACAGAAATAAATAACGTGGGCTGACAATGCACCACATCACGTTGGAACGTATCGAGAGATTCCACAAAATAAATTTTGCCACCAGAATAAAAGCTCGCCAGTTCCACCAGTACTCGCTCAGTAATATGCGCCAACGGCAAATAACTCATCATTCGGTCGCTGGCACAAAATGTAAGTGCTTCCAACGAATTGGCTGCCGCCCAACACACCGACCTGAAGCTATGCACCACCCCCTTGGGTTCACCCGTACTGCCTGAGGTATAAATAATGGTCATAACATCATCCAGATCGCGGTCTGGCGAATCTGTCATAGGCGCACAGTCGATGAATTCCTCCCACTGTTGCCCTGCTGGTATATCAGGGTATGGAAACGCCACCGTGGGAAGGTTTGCAGGGATCGTCGGATGCTGCAAGACAGGCTTATCAAGCTTGCCTACAAACAACAATTTGATGTCGGCATGTCGGATAACAAAATTGAGAGTCTCACCGCCAGCGGAAGCAAAAATTGGCACAGAGATGTGCCCTGCCATCATGATGCCCAAATCTGTGATAAACCACTCAACACAATTCTTAGCAAAGATCCCAATGCGGGAGCCCGCTGGTAGGGCTAAGTCATCCAACCGCGTTGCGACACGACGGGCTAGGTCCATAATGCGAGAAAAGGAATAAGACTGGTAAAGCGCGTCTACCGGCTGCACCAGATACGTTTCGTCAGGGCGTTCACGCTCCCAACGATACATCATGGCAAGTGGCGTCAGTAAAACTTGTTGATCGTCAGCAATGAAATCAGCACACATAGGCAGTACATCCGTTTTTATAGGTATTGTGTCGACAGGTTAACATCAAACTTACAAAGCAGTGATAAAAATAGTGAGTGCATTCAACAGCACCTTGATTAATTATAGAACAATACACCACGCTTACCTGACTAACTTGCTACGCTTTTAGTCAGCAATCAGGCAACCATGCCTATCCTGGGAACACACCGGCGAAGGCATTCAGACAAGGCAAGACTATGCAAATCACCATCAATGGCAAGCAACATGATTACGACGGCGATCCCGCAATGCCGTTACTCTGGTTTATCCGTGACGACCTGAAAATGAAAGGGACGAAATACGGTTGTGGTATGGCACTATGCGGTGCCTGTACGGTGCATGTGGAAGGCAATGCTGTTCGCGCCTGCCAGTTCCCCATGTCTGGGGCTGCCGGTAAATCTGTCACCACCATTGAAGGGCTGGATAAAGACCACGCTCACCCGCTGCAAATCGCTTGGGCAGAAGAAAACGTGCCGCAATGTGGCTACTGCCAAAGCGGGCAGATCATGCAAGCCGCATCCTTACTGTCTGCGAACCCGTCTCCTAGCGATGAAGATATTGAGCGTGGCATGTCAGGCAATATTTGCCGTTGCGGCACCTACCCTCGCATTCGCTGTGCAATTAAGAAAGTTGCGGAGGCCGGAAAATGAGTATGCCTGAAATCATGAGCCGTCGGGATTTTCTTAAGAAAACCACGGCCACAGCTGGACTTACGCTGTCAGTGTCGATGTTGTCTGCCCAGCACGCGTTTGCAGCACAAGGCGCAGCCAGCGAAGCACTCGCGCCAAATGTATTTATCAATATTGCAGAAGATGGCATCGTGAACATCACTTGCCATCGCTCTGAAATGGGCCAGCAAATTCGCACCGCCATTGCACAGATTATTGCTGACGAGCTGGATGCTGACTGGGATAAAATCAATGTCATTCAGGCCCTCGGCGACCCTAAATATGGCGATCAGAACACCGATGGTTCCCGCAGTATTCGTCGTAACTTGGATCGTTTACAGCTTGCCAGTGCGACAGCCGCAACGATGTTAAAACAAGCTGCCGCCAAAGGCTGGGGAGTTGATGCTGCCAGCTGTCATTGCGAGAACCATCAGGTCGTGCATACCCCGAGTGGCCGTAAAGCCGACTTCGCCACACTGGTTGCGGTTGCCGCTTCTTTGCCGGTACCGGAAGAAGCGACGGTGACGGTAAAGGAAAAATCGAAATATAAATATGTGGGTAAACCGGTTGCCAGTATTGACCTTCCCGCTGTTGTTAGCGGTAACACCACCTATGGCCAGGATGTGGAACTTGATGGCATGTTGGTCGCTGTCATTGTACGCCCACCTGTTATGTTTACATCGCCAAAATCGGTCGATGACAGTAAAGCCAAGCAAGTTAAAGGGGTAAAACACATTATTACTCTGCCGGCAGCGAAAGCACCGGCTGTGTTTAATCCTTTAGGCGGTGTAGCGGTAATTGCCGAGTCTACCTGGGCTGCCATGCAAGGCGCGAATGCGCTGGACATTGAATGGACATCAAACGAACACAGCGATTACAACCATGATGATGAGAAAGCCGCTCTGATCGCGTCGGCGCAAAAAGGCGGTGAAGTTGTTCGCACCAAAGGCGATGCGAAAAAAGCCCTGTCTGAAGCTGAAACCTTAATGGAAGCCACTTACTTTGTCCCCATGCTGGCTCAAGCTCCCATGGAACCGCCTGCTGCCACTGCCGTAGTGAATGGCGATAAAGTAGAAATATGGGCATGTACTCAGCATCCTCAAGCTGCTCGAAGCAACGTGGCCGGCGCCCTTGGCATTGCCGAAGAAAATGTAACGGTGAATGTAACGTTACTCGGTGGTGGCTTTGGTCGTAAATCGAAGCCAGATTATGTGGCAGAGGCCGCGATTCTGGCCAAACAGGTTGGCGCCCCAGTGAAACTTGTCTGGCGTCGCGAGGACGATATTCAGCATGGCTACTACCACGCTGTGAGTGCTCAGCATATTAAAGCCGTACAAGATGAAAATGGAAACACCACTACCTGGCATCATTGCACAGCGTTTCCTTCTATTTCCAGCACCTTTGCCCCCGGCGTTGATATGCCTAGCGGTGGCGAGCTAGACCTCGGCTTTATCGACAACCCGTTCGATGTAGCCAACATGCAACTGGAAAAAGGCAAAGCGGTAAACCATGTGCGCATCGGTTGGTTGCGAAGTGTGTGCAACGTTTTTCATGCCTTCGCCATCCAGAGTTTTGCTGATGAACTTGCCCATGCGGCAGGCAAAGACAGCAAGGCTCACTTGTTACAGCTTATTGGCCCAGGACGCATTATCGACCTTACAGCGGAAAAGGCAGAACCCGGTAACTATGGTGAATCCTTAGAGAAATATCCGGTAGACACCACTCGCTTAATAAACGTTATTGAGCGGGTAACGAAAATGGCAAAATGGGATGACCGTAAAAAAGAGGGACGTTTTCTCGGTTTAGCGGCCCACCGTTCTTTCGTTAGCTACACGGCCACCGTGGTTGAAGTGGTTGTGAACGAAGACGGCACCTGGTCGATTCCAAAAACTTATGTCAGTATCGACCCAGGCACGATTGTTAACCCCGAGCACGTGAGAGCACAGTGTGAAGGCGGTTCCATTTTCGGTCTTAGCTGTGCCATGGGGCAAATCACGGCAACCGATGGCGCCGTAGAACAGTCTAATTTTCATAATTACACCGTGGCGCGAATGCAACATGCGCCGAAAGAAATTGAAGTGGATATTGTTGAAAGTGATGCGCCACCAGCGGGTGTTGGTGAACCGCCCACGCCACCATTCGCACCAGCACTGGCAAATGCGCTTTTTGCTGCCACTGGCCAGCGGATCCGCGAACTGCCAATCCCAATGCGGCTGACGAAAAACAGCTAACGTAACTTGTCACAAAAAAGCCCGGCGTACTTAACGTACGCCGGGCTTTTTAATGCTCTGGGCTTGTTACCATTGTCTCATTAACAAAGACGGTATCATCACAGCATCGACAGGGCGGGAATAATAGTAACCCTGATGCAACACACACCCTTGATCTAGCAAATACTCAACCTGCTCACGATTTTCCACGCCTTCAGCGACACACCCCATGTTCAGACTTGTCGCCATGTTGATGGTGGCTACCACGAGCGTATCGCCGTCGCTTTCCATTTGAATATCGTCAACAAAGCTCTTATCTATTTTCAGCACCTGCAACGGGAATTTTTTCAAGTAACTCAGAGAAGAGTAGCCTGTTCCGAAGTCATCCAGCGCAAGCACAAAGCCAGCTTCAATAAAGCGGTTAACCTGACGCAGCGCACCTTCGGCATCATCCATCAAGATACCTTCGGTGAGCTCAAACCGTAATGCTTTACTGGGTAACCCGGCCTTTTCAAGCATGTCGACAACGCCATCCACATCAAAGTCGGTTTTAAAGTGCAGCGCTGATAGATTTATCGCAACGTAACCGTCGAACCCATCGGCATACCAGTCACGTAAATCGCTAATAGCGCGTTTCATCGCCATGCGGGTCACGTCGATGATGTACCTGAGTTCTTCCAGCACAGGAATGAATTCCGACGGATAAAGGGGAGGATCAGACAACGAGCATCGTAATAACAGCTCTACTCCCACCGTTTTACCCGTTTTTGCGTTTACAATGGGCTGATACTGATTGTAGAAACCGTCTTCCTGATAAGCCTTTTTAACGCGATTTTCCAATACGAGACGCTCTCTCACCCTGGCGTTCATCTCTTCGGTGAAATAACTGAAGCCCGTCAGTGCATCTTTTTTCGCTGAATACATGGCGACATCAGCATGCTTTAGCAATTCGGCTGGCTCCCGGGCATCATTAGGATAAAAAGATATGCCCACACTGGCAGAAACCCGCACGATGTCATCACCCAATGCGATAGGTGTTTCCACCGATTCGATCAATTGTCTGACAAACGCGCCAACAGCAACTTTGTCACTGACATTTTCCATCACGATGACGAATTCATCTCCGCCTAACCGAGCCACAGTGTCGGTTTCACTGGAGAGATTCAGCATGCGATTCGCCACCACACGCAACAGCTTATCGCCATAATCGTGACCCAACGAATCGTTAATCCCCTTAAACCGATCTAAGTCGACAAATAAGATACCGACTTCCTGGCACTGCTTACCCGCACGCTCGATCGCCTCTTCGAGCTTTTCGAGTAATAGCGTTCGATTCACCAGTCCGGTGAGGCCATCGTAGTTAGCAATTTTAATCAGTTTACGCTCTGCATTTTTTTGCTCGGTAATATCTGACATGATGATCAGATAGTGGTCCACATGGCTGTTTTGTTCATCATCGAAACCGGTTACCGAGACTTCGACAAGCACATCATAATGCCGCCCATCAGCGCCGGTAAGCCTTTCTTCGCTTTTCCAGAACTCGCCCGCATTCAGTGAAGTGACCTTGTCTTTTAACTTATCCCCCAAGCGCGGTGAATTTTCGAACATGCGACCAAGTTGACGCTCAAGACCTTTATTTCGCTCTATACCAAACGCCGCGCAACAGGAGGGGTTCACAGCCACGGGAACAAATTGACTGTCGAAAATCATTACCCAATCGCGGGTATGTTGAAATGCGTCGCCAAAGAGCTTTACCTGGTGCTGAACATCTTGCAAGCGTCGTAGATGGCGCTGCCGGTGAAACAGATACGCACTGAGTAACACCAAGACTAAACAGGTATAAACGCCAAACGCTACCGGCGACCTTAATGGCGGATATGGCAAACTGAAAGACAATGACGCGGGAAGCAGCAACATATCGGTATTCTGCTTAAGCGGGGCGACTTCAAAATGGTATTCACCCGGTGCGAGGAAGGCAAAGTTTACACTGCCATTTTCGGTAGTCGATTCATTGACCACTGTATTCCCTCTCACCAGTTTAAAGCGAAAATTTGTATCTGACGTGTAACTGGAGGAGAGTGCAGAAAATTGTATGGTCAACCCAAAATCACTGTGTTCAAAATTGATGTGCTCCCCGCTTATATTACGCAAAGATTGGGGAATAGGTCTGGAATCGAGTGAAACACCACTGATCACCATTTTTCTGATATTTGTCGCTTTCGTGGTTGTTTCTGCGCTTAACTTCGCCGGATCAAACAGGATAAAACCGGTCGTGGAGCCCAGTGCTATGCGGCCGTCACGCAATCGTATTCCGGCACCTTCGTTGAATTCTGACACCCTCACCTGTTCGCCGTAGCGGAAACGTTCCAAGGTATCACTTAGCGGCTGATAACGGGCAAAATAGCCGTGGGATGCGAACCAGATATCACCGGCATCATCGGCAATAAGGCTGTAAACAATATCGGAGTAAAGTTTGTTCTTTGAGGATAACGCCTGTTTAACCTTAAAGGTTTTAGCGTCAAGCCCTATTAACCCTTTATTGAGAAAACCCAACCACAATGTGCCATGGGTATCGACAACATAGGTAGACACAAAATTGAGGGTTTTCTGCGTATCGTCAGACAGTGCGTACACCGTTTCAACGGTCAGCGTCTGCGTATCGAGTTGATAGATCCCGTCGTTTAACGACAGTAATACTTTTCCGGGATACCCCGCACTTTCATCCAGAAACATACCACCGTGCAGCGCGGATAATCCCTCGTTTTCAAGGGGGATTTCTTCAACGCGTTTTGTCGCAGGATCATAACGATAGAAGCCATGGGTCAGAAAATAAATCCGGCCTTGTTTGTCTCTGGCGCTACCAAAACACCAATCGCTAAACACTTTTTCTGCAAGCGGCGTGGTGAGTGGCATGTCTGTTAGTTCGCCTGTATCTATAGAAAATTGCTTAAGGCTATTATTAATTTCGAGAATAAGTTTATCGGGGCCAGCGGGGTGAATATCATTGATTGACTGCATGGGAGATAAATAATCATCTTCATCAACCTTAAGAAAATGCTGGCTTTGCTGTGTTTTCAGGGTAAATCGCGTAAGACCGTTTTCGGTTCCTACCCACAAATCATCTCCGAATTCCAAAAACGACCAGACAATATTACTGGCAAGCGCAGGCTTACTATCACGGATGGTGTTTTGAAATGTCTCGATACTGAGTGGTTTGGCATACCAGAACAATAAGCCACCAAAGTTACTGCCTAGCCAAAGGTTACCTAACTCATCGGGCAAAATAGCATGAATCGTTTTATCGGCCAGTTCTAATGACCCGGAGACCGGGTTGAGAACATGCTCTGATTGCCATTCGTTTTCGATTTTTTCAAGCCTGTGCAGCCCCCGGTCTGTACCTAACCAGAATTCGCCATGGGTCCCTGGCACTACTGTCCAGATATTGCGGTTGTTCAATACCAGCTGGGTGTTTACATTAATTTCATCGCCAGTTACCGACAAATAATCATCGACATCGATGCTAAATAATCCCCCCACTGTACCCACAAATAGTTTATCTGCGGCGTATTGATACAGTACTTTGGCATTTTGCGTAGCCCGTGTTCGTGTTTGCTCATTCAGGTAATGAAGTTGTTTTACCGTTTGACCGTTGTCGTGTAACGAAGTCACATACAGCCGCGACGTGGTCGCAACGAAAAGCTGGTTGCCTATACTCTTGATATCTCTGATGGCTTCGTTAGCCGATAGCTCTTGTTCACTTAGGCGGAAAATATCAGTCGAAGTTTGTTTGTCTGGTGAGTAGCGAACCACTACTTGATCTAAAGCGATGGCCATATCGCCGTTTGCCAGGTATTCGAAGGCATCTGCACTCTGCACCCAGTCGGGCTGCAGAAAATCTGCGACTTTCAATACTTTCTGATAATTATCGGTTTTAAGATCAATGTAGAAAACGCCTTGATTGTCGGTGGAAATCCATAATCGATTCATGTCGTCGACACACAGGTTACTGATCAGATTATTCACGAAAGCGCCTTTAGGGCCCTCCACAGTTACGAACCGATAACCATCCCAGCGACTCAGGCCCCCTTCGGTGGCAACCCAAATGAACCCATCCTGATCACGCACAATATCGCGGACGCTATCCTGCGCCAGACCTTGTGCGGTACCAAACTGTCGTAGGGCAGGATCTTTAATAACCGGAACAGCATTAACTGATGTTGTAATCAAACACAGTTGCAGAAATGAAAACAAACAGATTAAGTGTAGTTTTGCAGGTAGAGAGGAATGCCAGAGATTTTTCATGGTTATCAATAAGCGTCGCAGAATTTCAGAATTTCATCTGAATAAATTAATTCAGCTCTTCTGTTAACGCTGAAGCTAAAGAACCCTGCGTTAGTTTCTTTATTAATGAGCTACTGTCGTGATGTTATTTTACTCATAAATTCATGAAATGTAATCAAATCACAAAAAATACACCGACTTTCCATTAATAAAAAAGAAAGTCAGTTAGTTTTTCTGCCGGATTGGAATTCGCCCTGTTTTTATTAGACCACGGCGAATGCCTGCTTGGGGCGCTAAACGATACAAATCGCCATTTTGACCAACATAGGTTTTTCTCACTCCGCAAGATTTTGCAATTTGCGCATGGGCTTCAAGGTGCTGATGCTCTCCATGAACAGGCACAGCAATTTCCGGCTTTACCCAGTGATACATCAATTTTAGTTCTTCACTACACGGATGACCGCTGGCATGCACTGGTAGCTGACTGTCCTCACTTAGCAAAGTACTTATACCCCGTGCATTAAAGCGAGAAACCAATTTTTCAACTTCTTTCTCGTTACCCGGTATGACAATACTGGAAAAAATAACATGGTCACCTTTACTCAATTCCAGCGACGGGTGATTATCCAACGCAAGACGCGACAATGCAGCCCGGGGCTCCCCCTGACTGCCGGTAGCAACAACCAGCACTTCTTCGGGTGGGAGGTACCCTATGTGACTGGCATCAGCCAGGGTAGCCTCTTCAGGCCAAATGCCCTGTGCACGGGCAATACCAACCATATTAACCAGGGAATATCCCAGCAATGCCATGTAACGTCCCGTATTCGCTGCCACTTTGGCTAATGAAATTAAACGGGCAATATTACTGGCGAAGCACGCTACCACTACCCGTCCTGTCAACGGCTTGATAGTGGAAAGCAAACCGTCATAACAGGTACGCTCAGACAACGACATGCCAGGTTTTAATGCATTGGTTGAATCGCCCACCAAGGCAAGAATATTTTCCTCGGCAAGCGATTGATACAAACTGTGCTTAAACGGTTTCCCGCTAATAGGATTAGCATCAATTTTCCAGTCGGCGGTATGCAGTACGGTGCCCGCTTGCGTGGCAATTTTAACCGCATAGGGTTCTGGAATTGAGTGAGTGATAGCGAGCCAGGACACCACAAACGGCCCTATGGTGTGCGTTGATTCTCCAGACACCTCAATGATGGGAATTTGCCCGCCTAAATTCTCCCTTGCCAGTTTTCGTCTTAATAATTCAGCAGTAAAAGGGGTGGTATAAACCGGGCAGCGAAACCGCTTCCACAAATACGGTACGGCGCCAACGTGATCTTCATGACCATGAGTAATAACCAGGCCAGCCAGAGCGTCTTTGTTTTCAGCAATAAAGGTGGGATCAGGCGCAACAACGGCGAACGTGTCGGCCAGGGCGCTATCTGGCGCTTTAGTTGTTGGAACGAGAGGTTCATTGAAGGATACGCCACAATCAACCATCAACCATTTACCCTGGTGCCCATAAAGGTTTAAATTCATCCCAATTTCACCGGTTCCGCCAAGTGGCAGAAACCAAAGATCATCCGCCCCGGGATTTAGATTACTGATAGTATTCTCCTGATTCGTAAACAAAAAACGGCCTGACACAAAGTATGCAGGCCGCTTTATTCATGACTTAACAGTATTATTTCACTATTGTCATTTCTTCAATGAGATTCGTCGCACCATCGACATACTCCATCACCCATAGCATGTACCGCGTATCAACGTGAATGGTACGGGTAGTACGAGGATCGAAGTCCCAGTCAGAGTTTACACTTTCGAACGTACCGTCAAACAAAAGGCCAACCAGTTCCGCTTTGCTGTTAAGGGTAGCAGAACCCGAGTTTCCACCGGTAGAATCTAAATCGGTGAGGAAATTCACTGGCACGCTGCCTATGCTGTCCAGCTTATAAGCACCATATTGTTTATCCCTGATTTGTTGTAACAATTTCTCGGGGGCATCAAACGGTGATTCACCTGTGTCTTTCTCTAAAATACCTTCCAGACGGGTAAACGGTTCATAGATTAAGCCATCTTTAGGTGAACCTCCCAATACATTGCCGTAGGTAACGCGAAGCGTACTGTTTGCATCAGGGTATGCCAGACTACCCTGAGATTTCTGCCACTCGATGATTGCCTGCATGTATTGGGGTTGCAGCGCAGCCGACTGCCCTTCCAGCGCTTTGTTTTTATCTTCAATCTGCATTTCCGTGTCGTTCAGCGCAACGGCAAGCTGAATGAACGGGTCTTTGCTGTTCTCAAAATCAGCAGGTTTAGCTGTTAACCAGCTAAGGCGAATATCCGTATCCGTGAGTTTGGTCTCGCGATAGAAATTTGCCAAAATGCCTTCAAGTTGCTCGGCTGTTGTTTCGCTTGTAATGCCCAATGCATCATCGAATGCCGCTACGCGGGCAGATTCCGGCTGGCTCAGGTAAAGCGAAATCATTTTCTTCCATACTGCTTTATCGACGGTTACGTCGAAACGACGATCAATCCGCGATAAGCCTTCCTTAAGACGAGACTGATCCCGTTGCTGGAAACCTCGATCACGCTCTGCGTCTGGTTTTTCCTGCTCGATAGCATTGCGATAAAGCTGCTGGGCGACAGAGAAGAGTTGCGCCCGTGACAAGTTGTTGTACCAGAAATTCTGTTTACTGTTTTTAATACGCTCGTCAGTAACCTCATCCAAGCGCTCGATGTTATCCACCAGTTGCGTTTTACCTTGCCCGTTTAACCAAGCTTTTAAGGCATTCTCACGATCCTGGCGTCGTTTAACCAATCCGACACGCTTTGCACCTTCCAGTTGGCCTTTTGTATTCTTAAGGAAGTTGTTCAGACCGGCCAACAGTGCCTCGTACTTAATGCGCGCATCACTGCCTTCTTCAGAAGCCTGGTTAATGGTGTCAATCCACTGGCCAATCAAATCCACGTAGGTAGGGTACATCCAGTCAAAGGTATAAGACACGACGCCCAATCGTGCGTAGCGATCTGTCGCCCCTGGGTAACCCGCAGCCATGACGAAATCGCCATCTTCTAAACCAGCAGCTGAAACTTTAATAATATGCTCTGGTTGATAAGGCACATTTTCTTCACTGAAATCTGCAGGTTTGCCGTCTTTGCCTACGTATGCGCGATAAAAAGAGAAATCGCCGGTATGACGAGGCCACATCCAGTTATCAATGTCTCCACCGTATTTGCCCACAGAATCCGCAGGCGCATAGGCAATACGCACATCGCGAATTTCCATTTGCTTAATCAGCTTATATTCCAATCCCTGAAAGAAAGCCGGTACAGAACAACGAAACCCTTCTTCCGCTTCACATTCAGCAATGATAGCTTTTTTATTGTTCTCAATGGCATCGTAACGCTCACGACCTTGCACATCACTGCTGATTGAGCCAATAACGCGGTCGGTAACATCAGCAAAATCAACGGTAACAAACATTTTGGTGCCTGGCGCAGCAGGTAATTCGTCTTGTTTAGTTTTAGCCAGGAAACCGTCTTTTAAATAGTTATGATCAGGCGAGCTGTTGTATTGCACTGAACCACGGGCACAATGGTGATTGGTAACAGCGAGGCCTTCATCAGACACAAATGACGCGGAACAGCCGCCTAATGACACAATGGCTCCCATGGGAAAGCCGGTTAGATCTTTGAGCGTTTGGGGTGATATTTCCAGCCCGGTTTTCTTCAAATCTCCAGCAATATCAGGTAATTGTTCGGGTGTGAACATACCTTCTTTGGCCTGCACAGCGGCACTGGCAAAAATAATCGCGAGGGAAGCACTAAGTAAGTGTTTTCGAGACATAACTGTTCCTTTCTTATTGTAAGTCAAACCTGTTATCGCCACGCCGTTGATGTGGCAGGTTTTATCCGTCGGTAATTGCAGTGCGGTAGTGTAGCTTTGTCATGGAGGAAATGTGAATCATATTCCGGCGAAACGCCGCTGAAAAGAGAGAAGAAGTGTTAAGAAATATTTCTGTATGAAGGCGTTAGCCAACTGGATAACGCCTTAGGTAGCCGGTGAAGACGAGGGTGCTATTATTTCTTTGCAGCCAGGATCTTCTCTGCCAGTACATCTGGCTCAATGATTTCGCCCTCTTCAGCGGGAACCGGACACACCATAATGACCAATCCATCTTTAAGCAAACCAGGCGTCCACTTCTGCATCCAATCCTGCATAGAAATGCTCAGCGGTTCGCAATGGTCCCATTCGTCAGTGGCCCACAACGTTGCCAGTGATTTGTCAGGCCAGACTGGAACGCCATCCTCCTCGTCTGACGTAAGCATAACGCATCCGTCTTCATCTTTAAGGATCCAAACCTGCTCATTACTGATGATGCTGTCGATTGTCGCGCTTAGGCGTTTTTCGGCGTTAACTTCCAGAAGTGGATGGGAGTGTGACATAGTAGTCCTCTGTATAAGTGACGCACCAGCGCAATCAGGTAAACATTTGCGCGAGTACTAAATAGAATGGTGTCGATACTACCAATAGACCTGAAAATAGTTAACTGTTAATGCAGGCGATGCCATATTGAAAATTATCGCGGTAACAATCAAAAACACCGTCAGGCGTTCTGATGTTATATGCCGTTTGGGAGGGGAAGAGTTCGCGGCCATTTTGCCAGCTACTGATCAACCCGGTATCCACCGGGTTGCAGAAAAAATTCGTGCAGCGGTTTGCGAACTAGACTTAACAGATATCATTGACGACTACCCGCTGTCAGTAACTATAGGCGTATCTGACCTTGGCGACCATGACATGACAAACGCAATAAAACGGGCCGACAAGGCCCTGTATCAAGCAAAAGAAAAAGGGCGAAACCGCGTTGACTCACTGTTTAGTCAATACGATACGGTAGACAATGCATTGCTGATTTAACGCAGCTTAGCCGGCTTTACTCAGTGACCGACTTTCACTCAGTAAGTAATGTGATCAGTTCGGATAAGCCCGGGCGTTTCACCGCTTTCATTGTATTTAGGTATACAGTAGCCATCATGTCGTCACAGGTTTTAATGTGACGACGAGAAGCGGCTGGCAAAATAGAATCTGCCACTGAAGTGGGCAAATAAGCAAATCCGCCTTCTTCAATCAGGCTGCGGGCAGCAAGCCCAAGTGAATTAGTACTCAGCCTGGCATCCCGTAACTGTGGAGACTGATGAAAAAGCTTCTCCCGGACTTTACTGCCCCACTCTACGGACACAAAACTGGAGGAAGTTGGTTCAGTGTCGTCAGTATTGCAAGCGAACAACGACAGAGGCTCGCAAAGCAATTCCTTGCTCACAATTTCTTCTGATTTAAGCGGTTCACAAGACAGGGCAATATCGATACTTCTTTCGTGTAATTGTCGCGATAAACTGTCCAAGGTTAGCACCTCGGCTTTCACTGACCACTCTGGAAAAGTTTGATGCACTTTTCCCAACACCGAAGAAAAGCCCATTTCACTAGCCAGTTGCGTTGCCGCGCAAACCACATATTCACCCGACTCCAATTGCAGTTCTCGTTTGGCTTCTTTAAGTGTATCGGTTAATTGATGGGCAAAAGGTAACAGCTTCTCACCTGCTTGGGTGAGCTGTATACTGTTACGGTGCCTGATAAACAACGTGGTTTGAAAATATTCTTCAAGCAGTTTTATTCGTGCACTGACAGCGGATTGTGTCAAATAGAGATTTTCAGCAGCTTTGCCGAAATGACGGGTCTTTACGACCTCGAGAAAAGTAGATAAAAAACGGATATCCATAGAAGCTACGCAGCTGATTACGTTAACGGATATACGTTCTCACAGGTTGTAGGTGATGTAAAACAAAAACATAGCAAACGCACCAGAAATCTGGTGCGTTGCGCAGATAACAGCTTGTGGGTGTTATCAGAAACTTTCCTGGTGAAGCCTTCGCTGCTTTTCACGACGTTGTTCGTCGCGCTTTTGCTTAGTTTTCACCTGATGCCGACGATCCTGGCCTTTTTTGCCCTGAAGGTCACCATCTTCTACCGAGTCCCATTCTTCACGGTGGTAACGATAGTCTTTACTCATTGCAGTCTCATAGTTGTTGCGTTAAGGACACATCTTCATTATCAGGCTCGTACAGAAAATAGGAAACAAAAATTATTCATCGTCACGATGATAAATTTAACTGGATAAAATATGCTCAGGGACTATCCAGAATCCATGTCCGTTCGCTATGCTGTTTGTGTTTGGCTGTGCATGCAAACGACAGGAGAAAGCTTCCATACGACAACTTCGGTGGCTCCAAACAATTCAAAAAAATTATTTGTCCTAACGGTAAAAATTTTTTGTTTCCCATGATGGTTTTATTGATTTAAAAGTCTGCTGAGTTCACTCCTTATCGAGACTTCGCCATGAAAACGTTTGATATTCGCCCTGCTCCAAAACCTTTTATCGATCGCGCTAAATTTCCTTACGGATTTAAAAAATCTGGAGACTTTAGTATTTCCGAAGCTGACCTGCTAAGCAGACACGGAAAAGTTCTTTCTGAATTAGAAACCGGTTCCCTGCAAGCCGAAACCGAAGACGAAAAACACTTTGTTGCTTTCGTATCAGGTAGCGTGCCTGCAGAAAATGCACTGGAGAAGGCCTGGCAAAAATACGTGCACCTTGCCCGAGGCAAAAAGCATTTTTACACCTTGCACAGCTCTGCTAGCAATGCGTCAGAATTTGACGACGACTATTCCGACGAGGAATTTGATGTAGCCTGATTTCGCACTCGCGTTTTCAGCAAGCTTCCTTTTACATTAAACCGCCAGAGCAACGCTGTGGCGGTTTACTTTGATTGGTCACCCACCTAAATATCTTCCCTACCTGTTATCTCTCACAAAAATTGTGATCTGTTCTGATGCCCCTTACGAAACAGCATAAAGGCTTGCAGTAAAAGCTGACATCGTGATTCAAGAACTATAAGGACAACAGGAATGATTGCATTTTCCTCATTAAAACATTTCGGTATTCATGCTACAGACGGTGATATCGGGCAATGCAAGGACGTGTTTTTTGACGATCAGGATTATGTTACCCGCTATTTTGTTGCAGATACCCATAAATGGCTGCCACTCGGCCGTAAGGTAGTTCTGTCTCCTATTTCGCTTTTGGAAGTTAATACCACGGAAGAGAAACTGCATGTAAACATGACGAAGCAGGCGCTCAAAGACAGCCCTTCAATTGATGAGCATAAGCCACTGTCACGGGAGTATGAAGAAATCCTGTTTAAATACTTCGGTTATGGCTATTACTGGATTGGTCCGGGTGCATGGGGCGACTTTTCACATCCCACCGAACTCGCTCACCAACAAAATATGCAGGAAGATATCGAAGAAATTGAACGTCCTGGCGCCAACCACCTGCGCTCATGTGACGAAATTGATGGCTACACAGTAAGTGCAAATGACGAAGACAGCGGCCACATCTGTGACTTCATTATTGATAAGCACAACTGGCAGGTCACACTCTTTATCGTTGATAGTCGTGATTGGTTACCTGGAGGTAAGAAAGTAGCGCTATCAACGGCAATGATAAAGGACATAGACTGGTCGGCACATAAGGTGAATATCACCCTATCTCATGAAGTATTGAAGGCGTTACCAGAAGTGGATGATGAAAGGTTGGATGATTCTGATTACCTGACAAGTTTGGTGAATCAGGCTCAAATTTCGGGCTAATAAAGAATATTAAAATGAAAAAAGGCGGATGAAATCCGCCTTTGCTTATTATTCTGCACAGAAAAACTGATAAAGCATCCCGATGGTTTGTTTTACACGCTCATCAGCCAAACTGTAATAAATAGTTTGACCGTCTCTGCGCGTTGCAACCATTTTTGCTTCACGTAAAAGCGCAAGGTGTTGAGATAACACAGGTTGGGTAACAGGAATTCGGGTAAGTAAATCAGACACTGAATATTCAGTTTTTAACAAAGAACAAAGCACCATAAGGCGCGTTTTATTGGATAATTGTTTTAGGAATCGCTCGGCATCAGCTGCGTGGGCCAACAATTTTTCGGTATTAATTTCTTCTTTAATTGCTGTCATGGTAGTTCTACTTCTTATTCTAGGAAACCACTGTCAATTAAACGCGAATGGTTCTCAATCATCAAGAGGATTCATCGCGAATTATAACCCACTGAAAGTAACCCGCTGTCTATTTATGGCAACATATATAAGATTAACTTTACGTTTTATGTAGCTAGAGTTAATCCGGTGACTATTGTTCATACCCATCTCGCTCCTTCAGTTAAACAAGCAGAAATATGATATGGTCGGCAATTGAGCTATAGACAAATATCAATATTTCACTCTCCAAATTTACCGGAAACGTCGAACTCTATGATGCTATTAGCATAAAGACAGCACTTGCGCTGTTTTTTCTCTTGGCATTGTCGGGTAAACTTTAGTTTTTAATAAATCTGAAAAAGTTATGTTGAAAGCAACCTTAGAGCAGTGGCGAATGTTTCAGGCTGTCGTAGAAGCTGGCGGCTTCAATCAGGCAGCACAACAAGTGCATAAAAGTCAGTCTAGCGTTCACCATGCGGTTCACAAACTTGAAACCGCCCTCGGTATCCCGTTGTTTGAGAATGACGGTCGTCGGGTAAGGTTGACAGAAGCCGGTGAACTTATGCTGCGCCGAGCTAACTTTCTACTTGATGAAGCACACAAATTGGAAGCGGTGGCTGCCAACCTGCAATGCGGAACAGAAACACAGCTTCGGATTGCCGTTGATATTATTTTTCCTCCTACTCTGCTCTATAAGGTGTTGAACAAAGTCTCCCAGGAATATCCGCTTTTACGCATTGAACTGATGGAAACAGTACTCAATGGCGCCAACTCACTGCTAAAATCTGCTGAAGTGGATATTGCCATATCTCCCTTTGCCATTAAGAATGGCTTCAGCGAAGATTTGTGCGAAATAGAGTTTGTTGCCGTAGCGCACCCCGATCACCCGCTACACCAGCTGAACCGTCCTCTCACTATTGAAGATCTTAAATCACATCGTCAAATTGTGGTACGCGACTCTTCTGCGGAAAGAAAAGCAGAATCAGGCTGGCTCGGTGCCGACCAGCGCTGGACAGTCAGTCATGTTAGAACCTCGGTAGACATCATTTGTCAGGGGCTCGGTTTTGCCTGGCTTCCATTAGCAATTATAAAGCCCCAGTTAAACCAGGGATTGCTGAAACCTTTACCGTTGGATAAAAGTGGTGTGCGCAAAGGGCTGTTATATCTGTGCTTCGAAGACGGAGACCGACTCGGGCCTGCAGCCAGGGCCTTTATTGGTGAATTACGCTATCAGTCGATGACCCTTCCCACTGCAGAGGCAGAAGGTTTTCTGAGTCTTTAGCGCCGGTGTACAGTTTTTCAGCTTCATTTGCCTGACGCCTTATTACAGGGTATAAAAGCTAAACTTCCATATAAGAAAAACAACAGGAAATAGATGTCATTCCTTAATGCCCTGCCTTTTAGTCTCATAGCGCAAAGTCTGTGCGAAGAAACACGGCCTAAATAAATACTCAACATGGCAAATATCGTCGAGATTCAACACAACAAAGCCAGCTTGCGTAAGCGACTATTAATGGGCTCGATTGGACTGTCGACGTTGCTCATAGGCATCATTACCTACCTTGGGCACGGTATTCTGATGGATTTGGAGCGAGACTTTGAAACCGAATACTTCAACCAACAAGGGCCCCTAATTGCCAAAGCAATTACGTTAGAAACCGAACCGCAAACCATCATTCCAGACAGTGTAGTTGCCGTATTTAACAACACAACATTGTTGTTCCAACGGGCCGACATAGACAGCAGCACCGTTTCCCAGCTTAACAGCACACCCGACAAATTTCGTGAAATCAATAATCAGCGCTACTACCGTCAATATTTTCCTTCATCCGAAAATAATGACCCGTTAACTATCATCTGGCGCACAAAAGATCAGACCGTTGTCTCATCAGAAATTATTAATACCCTTTCCATCGCGGCATTCATTACCTTCTGGATTGCGGTATGGATAGCCCTGTTGATGTCGGCATTTATCGCCAAACGTTTTGAGACTGCAAACGATAAGCTCGCACAACTTGCACTGGAAGATCCGCTGACCAAACTCGCTAACAGGAATGCTCTGCTTGCGAACACGGTGTTTAACGAAGGTAATGGGGCGTTGTTTTTTATCGATTTGGACCGTTTCCGCGAAATTAACAATGCATTAGGACACAGTATGGGCGATAGAATGCTTTTTGCGTTTGCCCAGCGTTTGTCTGGCCTTGTTGAAGAAACCGCCACGGTTTATCACTATCGCAGTGATGAGTTTATTATCTGTCTGCCAGACGTTGCATCAGACGAAGTTTTAAACCGCGCATTTACCCTTCTTTACCAGTGCAGAGAGCCACTTTTTATTGGCAACAGCGCATTCGAGATCAGTTGCAGTATTGGTGCTGCTCGCTATCCGGATCATGGTCATCACCCGGAAATGCTAATACGCAATGCTGAAAATGCCATGCACCGCGCCAAGAGACTCCGTTTAGGTGTGCAGATTTACAATGACCGGTTAGCGTACAACAGCACCATAAAAGTGACGCTTCGCGGGCAACTGCGCTCTGCCCTAACGAATAATGAATTTGTTCTTTATTACCAGCCAAAGGTAGATATCCGCCAAAAACGTTTAGCTGGCGTTGAGGCAATTGTTCGCTGGAATCACCCTGATGAGGGCTTATTGCAGCCGGGTCTTTTCATTGATTTAGTTGAGCAAAGCGGCATTATCCACGCCTTCACCCGCTACACTCTCGAACTTGCAGTTAAACAAATCAAGGCGTGGTCTAGGCTAGGTTATGAATTACCCGTGTCGGTTAATCTCTCGGCCTACAACCTGTTGGATAGCGCTTTTATCCCTTTCGTGCGGGAATTGTTAGATAAGTCGAATATTAAACCTGAATTACTCGAATTTGAGCTCACAGAAAGCGCCACAATGGTTGATATTGCGGTAAGTCGCAGAGTGCTGGCCAACTTTCGGGAGATGGGCATTAAAACCTCTATCGATGATTTTGGTACCGGCATGAGCTCGTTTGCTTATCTTCGCGAACTCGATATCAATACCGTGAAGTTAGACCAATCATTTATCGCTGGCATTACCCACGAACCTCGCGACGCAAAAATTGTGGAAGGCATTGTTTCACTGTGCCGTAATCTTAATATTGAAATCGTCGCAGAAGGCGTTGAATCTCAAGAACAAGCAGACGTACTCGAACAACTACATTGTTATATTGTGCAAGGCTATTTCTATGGTCGACCTGTACCAGCCAGTGAAATCACCATCAATCTGAACGGTCACGAAAGGCTTACTCAGTAAAAAAAGCTTATATAACCTGCTGATTTTAATCACTTGAAAGCGAATCCAGCGCCTAGACCTGATTTATTTACGTTTTACCTTCAAAATCTGTGCCGCAGAAGTTGATCTTAAACTTCTGTGAAGTTGTAATACATATATTGCGAGAAAAATTAATAAAGGACTAGCGCGTGCTAACTGTTTTACTTGTGGATGACGACCCGGAATTTACAGAGGTTGCCTGCACCATTATCGAATTCCTGGGACATGATATTCTCACCGCAGCCAACCTGGCTGAAGCCCGGGAATGGCTCACAAAAGAGACCTTCGACCATATCCTGCTCGATTTTATGTTACCTGACGGCAGTGGTGTGCATCTTTTTGACGAGCTCGACGCGCTACCCAAACGCCCTAAAGTGACACTTATTACTGGTCACCCTTCCGTACGCGGCATCATCAAAGGATTATGCGGCCCGAATATCGATTACCTGGTTAAGCCCATTCAGCGTGAAGACATTGAAGCGGCCCTAACGGGTAAGAAAGAGAAGCCAAACTCCGGCGGCACCCGCATTAAGAAGTACTTTGGTCACTTGATTGGCGAATCTGCCCCAATGAAAGAGCTATATAAGCTTATTGAGCGAGTAAGCCGAACCAGTGCAAACGTTATGCTTCTTGGTGAGAGTGGTGTGGGGAAAGAAGTCGTCGCAGAATCGATTCATGCTGCATCTGACGTTACTGGCCCGTATATCGCAACAAACTGCGGCGCGTTTTCTAAAGAATTGATCGGCAGTGAATTATTTGGCCATGAAAAAGGCGCGTTTACCGGTGCCGTTAACCGTAAGGAAGGTGTATTCGAGCAAGCTGAAAGCGGGACCCTTTTCTTAGACGAAATTACGGAAATGCCAATCGATATGCAGCCTAACTTGTTGCGGGTGTTGGAAAATAAAGTAGTCATTCGTGTCGGTGGTACAAAAACCATTCCGGTTAATTGTCGCGTGGTATCTGCCACCAACCGTAAAATGGAAGAAATCGCAGAGAGCAAGGTGCTTCGGGAAGATATCTATTTCCGTCTTGCGGTATTCCCCATTACGATTCCCCCTCTTAGAGAGCGCAAAGAAGACATTCCATTACTGGCGTCTCAGTTCATTACCGATTTTAACCAAGAAAATGGTACCCGGTTTGAATGGGAAGAGACGCAATTAGACAACCTGATGACCTATGACTGGCCTGGTAATGTCCGTGAGTTACGCCATTTTGTGCATCGTGCGGGCATTATGAGCGATCCGGACAAAACCGATATCGAACTACCAAAAACCATCGAATCTCCGTTTGCGAAGAAGCAATCGACCTCGCCAGCGTTGGAAGCCGGACGAACCATTGAAGATGTGGAAAAAGAATTGATTTATGCCACGTTGGAAAAAGTGAATGGCAACAAAACATTGGCTGCTGAAATGCTCGGGATCAGCACAAAGACACTGTACAACCGCCTGCACGCTTACGGCGACTTAAGTAAAGACGAATCGTAAGGTTACGCAGATGAAAGACGAAGAAATTGGTGCAATTGCGCGTTGGGTCCACGATGCTCGTAAACCGTTAAATAGAATATCCATGCAGGCCGAGCTAGTAAAGATGGCCTTGAACGGCGACATACCGGCAGAAAAAGCACAGGATGCATTGGATATAATTATTGCAAGCACCAAAGATTGCAGTCATGCACTGGCTGAAATGATGGAAGAGCTCGCAAATGGCAAAGCGGAATAATTAGTTCATGCTGAATAAAGTGGTTCAGTCGGCATATAGCTGGATTTCTCTGGTGACGATAATCATTATTATCATCACCGGAAATGCATTTTACGTGATAAGCACACTAGATGAGCTGGCATCCTTAGAGCGCCAACTTTTTAGTACGAACCGCGTCATCAATGCTATTAATAAGTTGCATGTTGCGGTACTCCGTGCAGAATCTGGTCAGCGTGGTTTCTTGCTAACCAAGGATGAGTCTTACCTCAACGACTATACCTTCACGTTAAACAGCCTCACCGAATTACTCAGCGAAGTAGAAAATGCCTCGCTGGATAGCGATTTACCTGAGCAAGAAGAGAATATCTACGAACTGATTACGCTGACGAAATCCAAATTGAATGAGTTAATCGAAACGGTAGAGCTTACTCGACAGGGAGAATACGACGCAGCCATTAAGATGCTAAATACAGATCTTGGGCTTAACTTATATGATGAGTTCGATAGACGCTATGTACTCATTGATTCGTCGGAACGGGATGCGCAAGAGCAACACTTAGCCAGTTTGATGAAACTTCGTGCCGACTCTGTGAATACCTTGATTATTTCGGGTATCACTACGGGTTTGCTCATTATCGCCATTCTGATTCTACTGCGACTGAACATGCGAGATAATCTCAAACATCAGCTTGAGTTGCAGGAATACAATGAAGAACTGGAAGATAAAATTGAGCAACGCACCCAGGAACTAAAACTGTTTGCAGACGAACTTTCTCGAAGTAACCGTGAGCTGGAAGATTTTGCGTTTGTCGCTTCTCATGATTTACAGGAACCACTGCGAAAAATTCGCGCGTTTGGTAATCGTCTCGAGGCAGGTTACGTTGAAGTCATGGATGAACGTGGCCGCGACTTTCTTCAGCGCATGCTTAATGCAGCAGAACGAATGTCCATGTTGATAAGCGATCTACTGGCATTTTCGAGGGTAACGACCCGAGGCAAAGAGTTTAGCAGTGCAGATTTAAATGCCATCGTTGATGATGTTGCCAGTGATCTCGAAATCGCCATTGAAGAATGTAATGCAACAATAAATGTCAGTGCTTTACCTACTATCGAATGCGATAAATCACAGATTGAACAACTTATTCTGAATCTGCTCTCGAATGCCCTCAAATTTCGTTCTGAAGCAATACCACCGCTCATTACCATTACGGCCGCTCCTTCTACGGAAGATGAACTGGCAAACAACCTGATGAAAGACGAATATGAGTGGGTTACCCTTACTTTCGAAGACAACGGTATTGGTTTCGAACAGTCATTTGCAGAAAAAATATTCGCTCCGTTCCAGCGTCTGCACGGCCGCAGCGCCTACAAGGGAACGGGGATAGGGCTCGCCGTATGCCGTCGCATTGTTGAACGTCATAATGGCACCATTAAAGCATTTAGCGAACCGGGCAAAGGCGCTCGGTTTGTCATCATTATCCCTGTTGACGGTGAACCTTTCGCCGCTGGCAGTGAAGGAGTTTTAAGCAATGTCTCTTAAACATGCAACACCCATTAATATTCTCATGGCAGACGATGACGAAGATGATCGTTTGTTAACGTTAGACGCACTGAAAGAAAGTCGCGTATTAAACAACCTCTTTTGCGTGGAAGACGGCGTAGAGTTGCTGGAATTTCTGCGCCGCGAGGGCAAGTATAGCGATCCGAAAGACGCCCCCCGCCCCAGTCTGATTTTGCTTGATTTAAACATGCCTCGTAAGGATGGCCGCGAAGCGTTGCAAGAAATTAAAGCAGATCCGTCACTGCGCGGCATTCCCGTTGTGATCCTAACTACCTCAAAAGAAGAAGAAGACATGCTGAAAGGTTACGACCTTGGTTGCGCTTCTTATATTACCAAACCGGTAAACTTTGAAGGATTGGTCGATCTGATGCGCGCGTTAGGCCGCTACTGGATTGAGTTTGTTGAGCTACCCCATGATTAAATAAACAGGAATTAATCGTGTCTGAAGTTATACGGGTTTTGCTGGTAGAAGACGATGAGGATGATTACTTCCTCACCGCCGACTACATGTCACAGTGTGATGAACCCCGCTTTCACATTACCTGGGTGACAAACGGCAAAGCCGCAATTGATGCGTTTCAGAAACGTACTTTTGATATTTGCTTGCTGGATTACATTCTTGGTGCAGAAAACGCACTGGATGTTATGGCCACCTTTAAAGCTGCAGGCATTACGGTTCCTGTGGTCATTCTTACCGGCCAGACTGATAGTCAGGTTGATGATATGGTCATGCGCGCAGGTGCCGCAGACTATTTGAATAAAAGCGAAATCGAGTCGCCCCGTTTCATGCGGACCATGCGCTACGCAATGGTTCGCCGGGAAATGGAAAATGAGCGAATAGAGCGTCATAAAGTTGAGCAGCAGAATAAAGCCAAAGACAAATTCCTCGCCCACCTAGGACACGAACTTCGTACGCCATTAACCTCTATTCTCGGCTACACCGAACTGCTTCTGGATGACAAGGCAAATGCCGCCATGAACCAGGAGCTATCAATCATTCATACCAACGGCAAGCATTTGCTTAGTCTGTTGAATGATTTACTCGACATGTCGCGAATTATGGCCAACAAACTCGAGTTAGCCCGTCGCGAAGTGAACCTCAATGGCTTTCTCACCGACGTTCATTCATTAATGAACCTGGCAGCGAAAGACAAGGGCCTGACGATGGAAGTATCGTCTCGCAACGATATACCTGACTTCATTTCTGCAGACCCCACGCGACTTCGACAGATTCTAATCAATTTAATCAGTAACGCAGTTAAATTCACAGACACTGGTACCATTCAAGTTACCGTTGAAACCTTGCCGCCACGCCGCGAAGACAACAAAGAGATGCTACTTTTCCGGGTAATCGACTCGGGAATTGGTATGCCGCCGAATAAACTGGATGACATATTCAGGCCCTTCGAGCAAATTGAAGATGTAATGAGAGCTAATCATGGCGGTGCAGGTCTTGGTTTGGCTATTTGCCGCGAACTTGTGTACACAATGGGTGGTGAAATCAGCGTTGAGTCTGTGTTTGGCCACGGAAGCACGTTCTCTTTTACCATCGACCCGGGTGATATCAGTAAACAGCATTTTGACATGTTCAAACTCACTGCCCCAACGGTCGATGAACAGAACAAGAACAAGTTACATGTGACAGGTCGTGTACTGATTGTCGACGACTTACGGGAGCTACGTAAACTTACCGGTCATATGGTCAGTCAGTGCCACGCCACCGTATCCTACGCTGAGAACGGCGTTAAAGCCTTAGAATCGGTATTACAGGCGGAGCAATCTGGCAAGCCTTATCACCTGGTGTTGATGGACATCCATATGCCGGTGATGAATGGCATTGATGCACTAAAGGCCATGCGTAAACACCAGTGCAACGTGGCGGTAGTGGCCATTACTGCAGCGAGCCGCAAGGGTTTGAGGCAATCGTTACTTGATGAAGGTTTCGATGATGTATTAGGTAAGCCCATTGAAAAATCTGAATTGTTTGCCATTTTAGATCGCTACCTCATTAGCACACCAGGCATTTTAGGTCACTCCGTAGAAGAAGAGCCTAACTACCAAAAGGCGATGCAATCTATTTCCTATTCTGGAACAAAAGATGCCTTTAATGAGAGTGCACCTGATGGAGAAACAACTTCTACTCCACCTACTCCACGACAAGAACAAGCCAGTGAAACGAAAGAAGAAGTGACAGACCCGTCGCTCAAGCAGGTTCTGTTGGTTGAAGATGATCATGATGCTGCTGAGCTGATGAAGCTTCTGCTGAGTCATCTTGGTCATAACGTGGACGTAGCCTATTGCGCGAAAGATGCCCTTGATAAGGTTAAACATCGCCCTTACGACGCCGCCCTTCTCGACCTTACACTGCCGGATGATGACGGTATCAGCTTGGCAAGAAATATTCGCACCGTTAGCGACGCAATGGAAATTTATATTGTTAGCGGCCGCGAGCCAGACAATACAGAACTCGAAGAGCTCAACATTTCCGGTACACTTCTTAAACCAGTAAGCAGAAGCGATCTGGCAGCATTGTTTTAGTATACCTGTATTAAGATGTCCGCATTTGAGTGGGCATCTTATTTCATCAGCATTGCAATAATTACATTAACCTTGTAACAACGCTTCTCTCACAAATTCAATATTTATCCAGCCATAAATTTAAACCTTTAAAATCAACAATTTAAATAATCTCTAAATCTGGTATTCCGATTGCAACCCTCCTTAATGAATATATCCACAAGGAGATTTTAAAATGGCTACCGCAGCAACCCCAAACACTACTGCGACTAACGGTGCAGCGAAAAAAGCAACAAACGGTGTAGACGAATCTACTCATCCTTTTACTGATAAAGCACAAGCAACTCTGCAAAATTCAGTAGACCGATTAGCGCAATCAGCTGCACGTGCTGAAGAGAATTTACGCGCTACTGCCTCTGATTCTGCCGACAACATGGCTGCTCGCAAAGCACAGATGGATGCCAAATGGAAGTCGTCAGGCGTTCGTAAATATGCTGTCGATAATCCTGTAGCAGCAGCGGGTATCGCATTCGCCGCAGGCATGTTAGTCACGTCATTACTACGTAAGAAGTAATATGACGGAAAAGAGCAACGACAGCGCCAGTGAAGAGATGGTCACTGGCAATGCTTGCAAACAGGACCCGGTCAGTTTTACTGATCGGGCTTCTTATGATCCTGAGCAGACCAAGGAAATTGATGACAATCCGCCTGACGACGAGGCCGACCCTTCGCTGGATGATCTGATCACGAATGCGCAATGGGTGATATTCCAAAAACAACAGGAACTCACAGCCCTTGCCGATCTGTCAGCGGCAGAAGTAAATATTGCAAAGCGGTCGATTATAGTGACGGGAATCGCCACCCTTGCGGCTTTTGTCTTCGCCTGTTTTTGTTGGTTAATTGCCAACATTGGTATTGCATTAACCCTGCATCATTTCGACGTACATAACGGCGTTACCGCGCTAATTGTGTTTTTGATTAATCTTGGACTTGCAGCTGGTGCATTCCTGATTGCTAAGCAGTCATACGCGTATATTACGTTAATGCCAGCAATTCATACTTTCCTTCGTGGCATTGGCGTTGAGAACAAACCTCAAAAGGATGAGTAAAATGCCCGTTTTTATTAACTCTGCAATTAAGGCAAGAAATAAGGCGCAAGATAACTACGCTATATCGCAACAGGAAAGTGCCATTGCCGTTAATCATGCTAAAGTCACGTTGAAGTTGTTCGCAGCGCGTCCAGAAACCTTGCTGGCGTGCTTTGGTGCCGGCGCTTACAAGGGCGCCACCACGGATAACCCACCTAGCCGCAAACGTCAGGCTATGATGACGTTCGCAAGGACAGCACTTTTCAATTTTTTAGGATAACAATAATGAGTTTTACCGCATCAGTGATAAAAAAAGCCATGTGCTATGTTGTACTGGGAGCGGGTTTAGTTGCCGCTACGGCTTGTAGCAGTGTATCGAGCCTTACACCCACCCCTTATCAGGCAGCAAAGTCGGATAAGCAATACGGTTACTCATCAACGCAACTATCAGACAATGAATACCGTATTATGTTTCGGGCAACGGAAGTCACCGATGCGTCACTAGTACAAGAATATTCACTTTATCGTGCGGCTGAAATTGCTAAGAAAAACAATTTTCAATATCTCACTATTGTTAAAACCGACATCGAGCGAAAAAATACCGTCGCCAAACGCATCGTTAAAGAAACACCTGAAATTTCGCAGAACCCCATTTTGACAGACCCGCAATGCACAATGTCAGGCTGTAACGAAGTGGGACAAACAATGCCAAGCCAGAGCGGTGAATTGCGTGTGCAAACGGAAAACACTGAAGACGTGTACTATTCCATTCTCGTTCGCATGGCGGAGTCTCAAACGGCCTTAGGCAGTAAATCTTTTGAAGTTGCAAAGCTGTTAGCCCGTAAACCCATGTAAAAGCAGATTTTTAAAATTAGCGTTACATATTAAAGCAAATACTTATTCAAAGCCCGGCATAACCGTTCCGGGCTTTTTGCTATTGGTCTTCCGCCACCAGTGAACTATCCTGCCATTGTCTTTTACAACAAACCGATACCATGATGAAAAATATTAATGATAATGCAGGCTTTACGCTTATCGAACTCGTAATTGTTATCGTCATCCTTGGCGTTCTGGCCGTTACCGCAGCACCTCGCTTCATCGATTTATCTGACGATGCCAATGATTCTGTCACGCTGGCTCAGATGGGCGCATTCAAATCAGGTGTCAATCTATTACATGCGAAATGGCAGATCCGTCGCCAGAGCAGTATTTCGATTTCTGGTCAAACAGTTGAATTTACCGATGATGGATGGCCGAAAGGCTCCACCGATGACAGTGCAGGTTGTGCCGAACTTTGGAGTGAAGTTTTTGCTGACGCAGAGCCCGTGACTGTTCTGAACAATTACACTGACACCTTATCTGCAGGATGGAACGCTTTTTACTATGGCGAAGTGTGCGGCTACATTAAGAGCCAGAGTGGTGGCGGTACGGTTTACCCCAGCAATACGCCACACTTTGCTTATTACATGACGAATTTTAGCGAACCAAGTGCAGGTTACACAGGTAGCCCGGGTGAAGTGAAGATCTACAACCTTTAATTTTGGTCTGTAAAATACGTAGCGTGTAATAACACGCCCTGAATACAAAACCCTTTCCGTTAAATACTTACCGTAAAACACGCGGCGTAGTGCAAACAAATCGACCTTGCACTGCGCCACAAATTTGCCATTTTTTACATACAAGCCTGTAAAGATTTTCACTCCGTACACTTCAGCGCGTTTAATCTCTTCAAAGGGACTGAAAATATACCAATAAATCAATAGGTTAATTAAAATTAATTCATTTTTACAATGGCCCAGTTTGTGCAACTCATTATTGTATTTGGTTATTTCCAACGTCAGGAGTTTACAGTGTCATCAGTCGCCATTCCCTCTGAAAAATTAGCTGACCTAATTAAGGTATTGCAGAGCGGGATCCGTTTTTATAAAGAAGGCATTAAAGCGGTTAAATGCGACGATACAAGAGAAATGTTTACTCGTATTCTGACAGAAAAAGAACAAGCTTGTGCGGAGTTACGCCGGCATTGCTCTGGCGTGAAAGACACAGGCTCCAACTTTATCGTTGACGCTAGAAATGTATACACTCGACTCATTAGCCGTGTGACTTCACACAGCGACCAGATGTTTACCGAGCAATTGGCGTCGATGGAACGAAGAGTACTGCATTATTTTGACGATGTTTTAAAAGAGCAACTGCCACAACATATCGCGCAGCTGCTTCGCAAAATCCGGACCCGGTTATTGCAGTGTTATGACGAGCTTCAGTTAATTAGAACAGCGCGAAAAAAGTTTATTCGCAATCAAGCTTAATTGCTCCAATGCTGCCAAGCGGCCCGCCCTACTTTACTCTTTAATATTGATGGTGTTTGCCCGCTCTACCCAATCTAAATCGCGAGTTTGTTCATCTAACGTCCCCTTCGCGTCCTCCAGGAATACCTGGCAAAAATAGTCGACACTTTTGAAAGTTTCACGATATTTTCTTAATTGAATTTCCATTTCGTGCATTGCATTTGAAAACTCCGAGTTTGACTTCGACAATTCATAATCACACTTGAGATACGCACACAAGACGTCTGCCGCTTTTGCCAGTGCCACATGGATATCTTCTTTGTCTTGTTCGATTAAAGGCTGATACCTTTCTCTGAGCGGTTCAGGTAAGGTTTGCAGTAGCATCGCTTCAAAACGTCGTTCTAGTTTCTTTATCGCTGCTGTCGTTTCCGGATCATGATATTTCACAGGGCTTGGAATATCACTCATGCCGGCTATTTCACTGCCTTCATGGAAAATTGCCATACTGGCAACGCGATCTGGTTCTACGGCTTCGTTAAACACATCTTTCGCTATGGCGCCAAGCATATGGGCAACCACTGCCGCTTCATAGATGTGCGTAGAAAGCATCTCTTCCTGAAACTGTGCCATTAACGGCCATCGCTTCACGTTTCTTGCTCGCTGCATAAGGCCAATAAATGCTGAATGATGTTTTGTCATGATGCTCTACTTAAGTGAATGCCATTGAATAAATGTATGTTGGTACATCAGCTAGTTTATCAAGCTCACCAAGTGATGCTAGTCGCTTTGGGAATTGATGTGTAAAAAATGCAGATTAGTTGTAACTCTTTGCCAACAGCTTCATGAATGAACGGGCAGAAATAATATAAAGCACTGATAAATAACAGCTTTCATGATTGGCACAATACCAGCATTAGATAATACGAACTTAACGAAAGTTAAACGAACTTTTCGAAGAGCAATATGAGGAAATTATTATGCTAGGTTGGGCAGTTACATTTTTCATTATCGCCATTATTGCAGCAGTTTTTGGCTTCGGTGGCATTGCTGGTGCAGCATCAGGCATTGCTCAATTTCTATTCTTTGTATTTGTCGCACTGCTGGTGATTTCACTAATCGCCAATGCATTACGCGGTAAATCACCTAGAGTATAATTTAATTGGAACAAGGAGAAAGGACGATGAAATACTATAAGTTATTTTTAAAAGCGATGTTGGTAGCAGGTTTTGCATTTACTCTGGCCGCTTGTGGCGACGGTGAAGCAGAAAACGCAGGCGAAGAACTGGACGAAGTGATGACTGACGCCGGTAACGCTGTTGAAGACGCCTGTGAAGACGTGAAAGAAGGCGCTGACGCTAAAGATACCGATTGCTAATACCAATCGATACAATGAAACCAGGCTATATGCCTGGTTTTTTTGTGCCTAAATTACTGTGTAAAAAATCTATACCAGAAGAAATCCACTAACACTTATTATTTCCCAAAGCCTGTAGCCAACTTCCCTGCTGTTGCATAGCGCTTTCATCGAGCAATTTGCTGCGTATCAGATAATTCAGAAAGCCGACTTTCTCGTTAGTGAGTTGCCGATAATCAAAATATGGCGTAACGATGAGGTTTCGTTGTCGACAAACGGCAAAATCAGCGCTTACCCAGTTCATGCGCTGTGTCAGATCAAGTTGGCCAGCATAGGTTTTTCCCATCACGATGTTCAGGTGTTGCGGATTAAACGTTGGGGGCGGTGCGAACCATAAGGCCGTATCGCCTTGAGCCGTCAGTAATTGTTCGTCTCGATACGATTGCCATGTTGTTGCTTTTGAAATAGCTAAGCCTTCACATAAACTAAATATCCATTTGGCATAGACATTAAAGACCTTTCGCCAACCGTTTCCACATTCTGCGTTAATGCTATTTATAATATGAATATCGATGGGTGTAACTGCGCCTGATTCACCGGCTAGGTCGAACGCGGGTCGATTTGCCATATAAACTTGCACCGGTCCATGAACATTACCAACACCATCAGGTCCGTATTTCTGCATCTAACACTCCAACAATATAAAAGGCACACCAGGAAAGGTGTGCCTATTATTGCATAGCGTTACTGTGGAGGTGCCAGCTATTCCACCTTGGCGGATTTACGATTGCCAACGAAGCGATTAAGCAAAGCCGGTAATAAAGTTAAATCGGTGAGCAAAGCAAACAGCATGGCCAGTGCAGTGAGCAATCCAAAATACACACTAGGTAGAAAATCGGAAAACCCGAAGAGTGAAAATCCCGTGGCAATGATCACTGAAGTGAACAGAATTGCTAATCCTGAATGTCCAAATGCGGACTCACTGCCCGCTATTGCGGTCTTGCCATCAGACGATTTCATGCCCTGCAGATAGCTATGCAAGAAATGGATGGTATCGTCTACCGCTATGCCCATCGCAATAGCCGCTATAGTAATGGTCATAATATCAAGCGAAATGCCTGCCCAACCTATCACCCCAAGGATGCCCAACGTTGTTAGCACATTTGGCAATAATGCGATAAGCGTTACTTTTATCGAACGGAAAATCGCAAACAGCACCACCGCCAAAACCGCATACACAATACCCAGTGTTTTTATCTGCGAATCAAATAAACGACTGAGGATATCTTGATAAAGCACAAACAAGCTGGTGAGTTGATATTGGTCTTTTTCCAGTCCGACAGCGTGTAAGTCGCTATTTAACTGATCCATAAATTGCTGGCGATTCAGGCCTTCCGTGGTGTCCTGAATGCGCGTGGAAATACGAAATGTATTGTCCGCTTCAGAAAAATACGCACCCACTAACTGATTCACCACTTTTTCGTCCAACAAGACATAGATAGTATTTAGCTCGTACTCCGTTAACGGTCGTCCACCGTTTAGTTGCTTTGCTAATTCAGTAAAATTCACAACCGAGGTAACGCTTCCGGTCGCTTCAAACGCTTTTATCGCCGCTTGCGCTAATTGCAATTGCGCTACCGTGTTCGCATTGAGCACCACTTCTCCGTCAGCATTCTCGTCATCAAGCTTTAACACAATATCGAGTGCTGTTGAGCCACCGAATTCACGATCAATAAATGCTAGTTCCTGGTAAATTTGTGTGTCGGTGTCGAAATAGTTTATGAAAGAATTTTCAACGTTAAGGCGACTGATCCCCAGAGCCGCAACGACAAACACCACCAGCACAACTGCACTTACCGCCAACGGTGCTTTTAGTGACAACTTACGCGTGGCAGCGAGAAAGCCGGTGATAAAACGGTACTCGGTAGTCTCTTTGCTGCCAGGCAGGAAAGACAGTAACGCCGGGAACAGTAATAAACTCACCGCCATGGTAATGAGCATCGACATCAGCATCATCCAACCAAATGCGACCACAGGTTGCAGGCCGGAAAAGATTAACGAACCGAAACCCACAGACGTTGTCAGTGTGGCGTAAAAACAGGGAGAAAGTTTGTCCTCGAGGGTCGCAATAATGCGCTGGCGCTGACTATAGTCAGGGTTATCGCGACTGATTTCTCGGTAGCTCCCGATGATATGAATCATGACGGCCAATGTAAGAATAAGCTGCAATGCAACAAAGTTGGCTGATATCACCGTTGTGCGCATGTCCAGAAACCCGAATAGGCTCATGGTAAGAAACACGCTCACGGAGCAAGATAACAGCGGGAAAAACACCCACTTAAAAGAGCGATATAACAGCGCCAACAATAAAATAATCACCGCAGCTATGGCACTACCAAACGTCATGAGATCAGACTTGATGATATCAATGAGATGCTGACCAACCACGTAAGCGCCACCTAAATACGTGTTCGCTCTAGTGGCAACCGATTGGGTAATTTCCTCTATCTGTGCGATTTCTTGCTTTCGGGTTTCGGTAAGCTGCTGGCGGATGGGATCGGCCTGTTGCTGCAGCGATGCGATACGGGCATTATCTTCTTCACTGAGCGCTTCGCCATTTAGCACCTTCTTCTGAATATTGGTAATCTCGTTGTTAATACGCACCAATTCAGGATTATCTTTGAACACGATTTGCATGCCCGTGGCGGTGCCCTGACGATTGACCAGCAAATCGGTAAAGATGGGATGACCCACAATCAACTGCTTCATTTGCGCCGGAGAATAGCGTTGATTTTCCCAGGTAAGGGAATCCACACTGGTGTCGCCGGTTAATGCACTCGTATCGTTGATCAGTGGCACATTGATAATCGATGTTACCGCTTCTACGCGGTCAATTTGTTTGATACGCGCTGACAACATTTCAATGTCATCAAAAGTCTGACGGCTGAAGAGTTCATGCCCCTTGGGCTGATAAGCCAATAATATGAACTCTTGAGGATTAAACGTTTGGTCTGCCACCTGCGTTTGAATGTAAAGCTTATTGTCTTTTACCAGCAAGGTATCGGCAGATGCATCAATACGGAACTGTTTAATGTAAAAACCCAGTCCCGCTAGCGCAATGACAAATGCAACAAGAATAAACCAGCGTGCACTGATGATTCCACGTGCGAGTTTACTCGTTATTTTGTTGTTCGCTGTCGCTGAGTTCGAAGAGTTCATCGCGTCGCTGTCCCTGAATATATTGATTACGGAAGTAGATGTAAGGATCGTCAGCCTGGTCGTAGAGCTGCTGATAGATATCAGACTGCTCAGAAAAATCGTCCAGACCATCGAACATTCTCAGTTGATAACGTTCGGGGGGATCCGCAATGTAATTAACAGGATGAACAAACCCTTCGGTAAGGGTAGAGAATGCGCCTCGGGTATCACTGGGGCCAAGGATCGGGATAACTAAATACGGCCCGGATGTGATGTCGTAGTCTTGCAAAGTATTGGCAATGGTTTGTTTTTGTGGCGCGATATCGAACCACGCTTCAGCGGGGTCAAACAATCCTAATAACCCAATGGTGGAATTAATCAGAAACCGACCAAGATTAGAACCAGCGTGGCTAAACTCGCCAGAAACGGTATTGTTTACCAAGTTAAGGGGCTCTCGAAGATTATCAAAAGCATTGCCTATTTTGTCTCTGACAACGCCCGGTACAACAAATTTGTAGCCATCGGAAAGGGGAATAAGCACGTAGCGATAAGAGACATTATTAAAGCTGAACATGGCACGGTTGAACCCTTCCCATGGGTCGTTATAAACCGGTTCACCGCCCTGCTCCGTGCCTGGCTGGCCGCCGTCTCCAATCGCAACCACCGTGGGCTCTACTTCGAGCGGTCCCTGGCTTGTTTGTACTGTGACCTTCTCGCCTCGCGCCAGTTCAGATGCAAGTTCAGGCTCCTTAGGAGCCTGAACGGTATTGTCTTCTGCGGTCGATTTTGCAGTATTTTGTGGCGCTGAAGCACAGCCCCCTAGAATTAAAAAACAGAGAGCTAACGCGCTCGACTTAGATACTTGCATAGGTACCACTTTCCTTCCTCTCGTGGTGTATCATTATATTTTGGGCACGTTCCAGAGCTTCATCCCTGTTGTAATCCCAATCATTCTCTTCATAACTACGTGCTTGTTGAAGATAATGCTCAATTCTTGATTTTCGAATTTGATGAATACGATTTTGCGGGTCAAATTCAAGCTCGTTATAGAGTGCTTCAACGTGCGTCAAATCGCCTGAAGGCTGAGACATTGGCTGCGTTTCGCCGAGCCAGGAAGAAATTTGCTTTCCTGAGCCCAGTGCAACAAGGCTGGTTGTTAATAACACTGTCATTACTGCAATTTTTAAGTAATTCATGTTTATCACCATCTTGGTTAAGCGGAACGCTGTCGAGAACGTTAAAAGTGCTCAGAGCTTTATAAATGTCTAGGACGTTAATCATGTCCAGGACGCTTGAAAATTGATTACTTACCAACCATCTGCGCTTCTGCTGCGAGAACCGGGTTCACTCGCCCCACTTTTTTATCGGCTTTGTCGTAACGATCGAACCAGTTAAAAACCGGCTGCGAATGGATAAAACGCTCAAAAGAGGTTTCTGGAAGTGGACGATGCTTGGTTTTTAAAAATTTCATACAAATCCTTTTAGAAGGGTATTAGTAAACTTACACACCTTCATACTTCCAATTTTCAGGCCAGATTAGAGTGAATGGGTTAGAAAGGCTTTAGCCGGTCTAAGAAAATGGTTTCATTAGTCGAATAAATGCAATTAAAATCAATTTAATCAACAACTTGAATAAGCTACACTGAATAGCACTTTTTTACTAGAAACAGCTGATATCGGGTAGTTCAGCTCTGTAAAAGAATGCCAACTTTAGACTTATGGATAGTTTTTACCTGAGGCAGGAAAGATTTTCACAGCATGCTATTTGTCTACACAAAGTGCTGAAAGCCAAGATCGAAAACGCCCGGTGCGTTTCACCGGGCGTTTGTTACGGAGTAACGACTCCGACTAGCTTATCACTTGGCTTGTTACTCAGAAGCCATTGCCTTTTGAGGCTCAACCACTTTCAGGTTGTCTTCCACATCAGTTACATCAGACGCATTTTTGGCAATCTCAACCGCCAAGTCGCGCTCTGCGTCTGAATCGACCGTGCCTGTAAGCGTAACATTACCAGCCTTCACATCTACGTCGATGTCGAATCCTGAAATGTCTGTGTCCATTAGCAGACGAGTTTTAATCACTGTCGCTATTTTCGCGTCGGTGAGCTTATCCATGGCTGCTTCACCATCCATATCGTCATTATCGACATCAGCATCATCGTGGTCTGCTAGAATGGTCAGCTGGTTGTCCACATCGGTCACACCGTCAATGTTGGCGACAAGTTCTTCAGCAAGCTTTTTATCTACCGAATTTTCCACCTTACCGGTAAGCACAACTTTGCCGTTCTGCACGTCGGTATTAATGTCGAAAGAATTCAGGTTGCCGTTAAACAGCAATGTTGCTTCAGCTTTGCCATCAATCCAGGCATCTTTAGCACCTTCTTCCCACTTATTCGAAGAGTCCATAGTGCCTGCAAATGCAGATGTCGTTAATGTACCAGCAACTAACAGTGAAAGAATTGTACGTTTCATAATTTTGCTCTCCTTAATTATCAAGCACATTAGCTGATGCCAACTTCATACCAATTAAATAAAATACTGATTTAAATGATATTTCTATAAATTCAATACATTCCCGCGTGCCACAACTTGCAATTTTTTCGCAACTTAAGGAATGTTTTACTTTATGTTTACAAATTAACCATATTGATCGAATCAACGCGGATTTCACTATAGATAACGAACTTTTTCCTATCTCTGAGTGAATGGACTTGCCATGACTACTGTGATGATCATCCTGTCAGCGCTGTTTATGCTTACAACCCTGATTCCCCATCTTCCAGGGCAACACTGGTTAATTCGGGTTTGGGAGTTTCCTCGTTTACAACAGGCGTTTGTTCTGGCCCTACTGAGTCTCTTTTGGTGCTTTTGGTATGTAGATGAACCGGTCCTGGCTGCTTGGATGCAAGCTGGTTGTGTCATTGCGTTTGCTTATCAACTTATCTGGGTCATTCCCTATACCCCTTTGTGGCCTACAGAAGTTAACCAATATCGCGGTAACGACGACACCCAGACCATTTCTATTCTTACCAGCAATGTGCTGATGCCAAACGATAACTATCAAGCGCTCATTGATTTAGTGGATCAGCATCAACCCGACATTCTGGTCACACTGGAAAGTAACGCTGCCTGGGAAGCAGCACTGGAAGTTTTGCATGATGACTACCCTCACCGGCTTTTCTGTCCATTGGAAAACCTCTACGGGATGCATTTATACAGCCGCAAGCCATTTAGTAATGAGAAAATCCGATTCATCATCGAGGGCGACGTGCCGTCTATGGAGATTTGGACAACGATCAATCAACAAGATGTGAAAATTCATTTTGTTCATCCGAAGCCACCCAGCCCGACGGAAAACAAATCGGCGGAGCCACGGGATCGAGAACTGACTATGGTAGGTAAAGAAATGGCAAAGCTTGATGCCCCCGCCATCGTTACCGGCGATCTCAATGATGTTGCTTGGTCTCCGACTACTCGGGACTTCCGTAAAATCAGCGGAATGTCTGACCCTCGCCGTGGCCGCGGATTTTTTAATACCTTCCATGCCGATTATCCGCCTCTGCGCTGGCCGCTTGATCACGTTTTTCATTCGTCCCATTTTGAGCTCGTTCACATAAAACGCATGCCAAGCATAGGTTCGGACCATTTTCCGCTTTTAACCACGTTAAGATTAAAGCCATGAGTTTGCGTGCGAACCATCGACTCAAGCATTAAATATAAAAAAAAACCCGCGACCAAATCGCGGGTTTTGTTTGAAGATATAAATATTAGGCTGTGATAGCCATCGCGGAAGCTTCTGCGAACCGCTGACAGCGAGACACAATATCTCGGTAATTTGCCGGATCTGGCACAATGTCATCTGCGTCGGTAAATCGGGTTGAGATATCACTGTTTTCGTTGGCGCTCATCAACAGAACCGGGGTATTACAGCAACTCTTGATATGCTGCAAGATTGCCGTGCCACTCAAGTCTGGCAGTACCACATCAAGCAAAACGGCGTCGTATTGATTGCTCTTGCATAATCTAACTGCCATTCGTCCACTGGCAGCAAAATCAACGTTCCAACCCAGGCCGGTAAGAAAGCTGGTTAAGTGGCTTGCTACGGTTGGATCATCTTCAACAACGAGAATATTTAAAATAGTATTCGGCGTCATGTTGCCTCCTTGCTGTTTATTCGCACTCATCTCGCCCACACACCTTGCGACTGGCCCATCAGGACCTAAAACTTAAGGAAACTTACCCAGCGACACGTCGCACTACCAGTGCGTGCATCGCCGTAAAAATTGAATTGCAGATTTCACGCCATTCACTGCAAGGTGATTAAAAAAGCGTAAGCTTTACTATCAACTTGCAATAGCCCTAAAAATTAGGCTAAAAAATTCAATATGTTAGCTTAATTTGCGTAAATTCTTACATTTAATGGTAAGACAACATTACCATTTAGACATGCGTAAGAACAGCAATCAGACGGGAATAATTAACTGAATGTCGGAAAAAAATGCACAATACCGACGAGCTGTGCATTTTTTGTGCAACCAAATTGCGCGCATCAACCACTATGACGCCAGGTGTGGAAAAGATTTACGCAGCTTGGTGCAAGCTTTGTCTCGTGAAATAAACTGAGCCAGTGCCAGCAGCCGGTCATCTCTAGGCCAAACTGCTTGGTTTAGTGTGTCTAAATCCGTAGCGGTAAGCCTCTCGGTGTTCAGCTTTAGGGCGATAGCTTTTTTGTTCGGTTTGATCAACGTGGGTTCTGCCGCAGTAACTAACGACGATGGAACACAAACAAACTCACGCATTTGCGGATCTCTCACCACGCAGATTTCGTCTCCGCATGACAACATCGCCGGCCAACCTTCAGCAATACGGCTTTGGGCGAACATCGCCACTGAAAACGCAATGAGCACACCGAAAACGGTAAGTTGAAACACCTGACTCAAGTCGGGCGCCATTACCACAATGATAGCTACAACTACACAGAACACGCACCATGCCGCAAAAACGCGACGCATGGCTTTAGGGCTAATGCCGGAAAAAATAACCGCGTGTTTCAATTCTTCTTTACTGAACGTCTTTACAGAAACTTGATTCTCAGACACAACGAATTCCTACAGAATAAGTATATACAAAAAAGGTATATCCAATGTGTCATGATGACAACTAAACATTAGTATGACAATGAGAAATGACTCGATCATGACACTTCTTTCATACTTAGCAGTACAATTGTCCAATTTTCATTCACTTCTGGCTTAAGCACTTCATTTTGAGCGAAAAATATACGGGGTGCGACAATATGTCGCATCGCTTTTTCATACCTAATCGATACACTTCCGTTCAACTAAACCGGCACTCAACCTACAGATTCACCATCGCCGGCGTCACCACAATTTAATCGTTCTCAAGTTAAAAGCAGGACTTGCCGTGAAATTATTGCCTTTTGCTGTGCTTTCCAGTACCGGATTATTGAGTGTGTCAGCTCACGCCACTCCAGACGCTGTTGAAATTATTGAAGTCTCTTCTCATCCACTAAAACTGCATGACGATAAAACCCTCGCTGAACGTTTAGCCGATGCCGGTTTACAATTTTCTGCAGCAGGCGGGGTTTCCGCACTACCAGTCATGAATGGCATGATGGGAGACCGTATTCAATTACTCACAGATGGCGCCCCGATTACGGCAGCCTGTGGTAATCAGATGAATCCGCCGCTGTCTTATGTTTCAGCCAATCAGGTACACAACATCAGCGTTTTTCCCGGGGTGTCGTTAGTCAGTGAAGGCGGTGACAACATTGCCGGTGTTATCAACATTAGCACCTTCGAACCGGCCTTTTCAGACTCAAGTAACTTTCAAGTCCAGGAAGCGGAACTTGGCTATTTCTTCCAAAGCAACGATAACGCACGTACCCTGTCAGCCAGCGCATTAGTTGCCAATGACACCTGGTACATACGCTACGCCGGCACCCGGATATCGGCAGACAGCTACGAAGATGGCCGCGGAAATAAGATTATCGATACACTTTACAAGTCTACCAACCATATCATTAATACCGGTTATCAGGATGATGAGCAAAGACTACAACTTAGTCTGACTTATCAGTCTATCCCTTATCAGGGCTTTCCTAATCAATACATGGATATGACAGATAATAGTAGTACCGGTTTTACTGCTTTATATCAACGTCAGTTCAGCAATATTGCTCTGGACAGTACGCTGAGTCTGCGTCGAACTACTCATGAGATGGGTTTCTTCACGCCTGAGAAAACCGGCATGATGCCCATGAATACAGAAAGTGAAGACCTTACATTAAAGTTAAAATGGCTGCTCCCCGCATCAACGCAAGGTCAATGGGTATTCGGACAAGAATGGTATCGCAATAACCTGGACGATTGGTGGCCCGCTGTTGAGAACTCCATGATGATGGGGCCGAACGATTACGTAAACATCAATGACGGTGAGCGAGAGCGACTGGCAGCCTTTGCTGAGTGGTCGTCTGCACATGAAAGCAATTGGCATTTGAGCGCTGGCGCACGGCTAGAATATGTCACCACCGATACCGGCGATGTACAGGCATACAACGACGGCAACATGATGGGAATGGGCTCCATGGGTGGAATGGGCGGAATGACTGCCATGCAAAGCCCAGATGCTGAAGCGGCGATGATGTTTAATATGGCTGACCGAGGACAATCTGACACCCTGATTGACGGGACTATTCAGGCAATGCGTGAATTAGAGAGCAATGGTCAACTGATATTCGGATTGGCGCGCAAAAATCGCGCGCCCAACCTTTACGAGCGATATACCTGGGGCCGCGGCGCAATGGCAACATCGATGATCGGTTGGTTTGGCGATGGCAATGGTTATGTGGGCGATATCAACCTAAACCCGGAAACGGCCCATACCGCTTCGATCACCTATTCTGTTCTCAACGGTGACTGGGCTGCTGAAATCAGCACCTGGTACAGCAATGTCAGCGATTATATTGATGTCGAAGTCATTGGCACTTTCAACCGCTCGGGCCTTACCTCTGGGGCTCGTAATATTCTGCAATTTAGCAACACCGATGCCCAACTCTACGGCGTCAGCGTAAAAGCGTCTCGGGTGTTATTGGACAGCACAAGTGGAAAACTCACGCTGAAAAACGCATTCCAGTGGCAGCAAGGAGAACGTGATGACGGCGGCGATTTATACCAAATTCTGCCAATGCAAAACACGCTCTCAGTAGAATATGTGCGCGATGCATTCTCATCATCGGTAAGCTGGCAGTGGGTTAGCAATAAAAACGATGTGGACTTACGTCGTTTTGAAAACAGCACAGATGCCTATTCCGTTGTCGATGTGAACACCGCGTATACCTGGCAGTCATTCACCCTGCACTTTAATATCACTAATCTTTTCGACGAGTACTACCAAGCGCCGCTGGGTGGCGTGAGCGTGGCTGAGTTCAGGCAAGACAACACCAATGGCTTTAATCAAATTGCTGGCCGAGGCCGTTCGTTTGATGCAGGCATTAGCTACAGCTTCTGATATTGTCAATATTTGCCATTGTCGTGCAGCATTTCCTCGCCGCTGCACGTACAATGGCGCAACACCATTCGACAAATAACCCACTATGTTACTGCTATTATTCACACTGCTGGCTGGGAAAAAGCGGTTGCCTGTCCTGCCCGCTTTATTTTCAGTTCTGGCTGAAATTGGGTTGGGAAACTGGGTAATCGCGCTCCATGGAGGAGCCAGTAATCCTTATGCCATCCTTTTGCTGGTTCCCCTGGTCATTGGGCTTATTCAACTGTCCTTCCCTGCGGCATTCGTTGTGTTAGTTGTCAGCATTGGCGGTCAGTTAAGCCAACTCTATCCAGATAGCACCCTGCATCACGGGGGCATGTTACAACATGCCCGAAATATGGTTTTTAGCTTTGTGGGCACCAGTTTATTTATCGCCGCTATTATCAGTTACTATCGATGGCAATTACGTGAACGCAATGCTGCTATTTTGCAGTTAAGAGAAACCCAACTTCGCAATGAGCAATTACTTGCCATTGGTACTGCCGCAGCGCAATTAACCCACGATGCAGCCACGCCTGTGCAAACCATTAACCTGCTACTTGAGGAATGGCAAGAAGAGCGTGATGATGCGTTAATTGACGAAATAAGCGGCCAAATCACGCGGCTGAATCAATTACTGAGCAACTGGCGACAGGTTGCCGATGAAGTCAGAGAAGCGAAAATCACCGTGTATCAAGCCGATGAGCTCATTAAGTCGCTGCGATACAGTTTGCAACTCGCGAGGCCCGAAGCCAGTATTGAATGGCACAACGAAGCCGCAAAAGGTGTACTTCGCGCAGACCGCACGCTATTGCCAGCGCTGACGAATATCATTATTAACGCGTGGGAAGAAATTGCAGATGACGATACTCAACAAGCCGTGGTTCGCACCGCTGTAACAGATAAAACCTGGACCTTAGAAATTACCAATCCGGTTAAAAATCTGTCATCCGATTCTGTGCAATATTTAGGTCGTCAACTGGTTTTCAGCGACAAAGGGAACGGTGTGGCTAGTGTGATCACCAATGCAACGATTGAAAAATTCAATGGCCATGTAAATTGGGAAATTATGCACACCGAAGCTAACGCTGTGCTTAAAACGACTGTATTTTTACCGGTACAATAATGAAGAAAACTGTTCTGATTATCGACGACGACGTGAGGCTGTCAGAAGTGCTGTCGCGCCGCTTTAAAACCAAAACCGACTACCTTGTGCACTGCTATTCGTCGGCATCGGAAGCCTTGGCCCATGAACCCCAATCTGTGTTTGCGGTAATTCTGGATATGATGCTGGAAGATGAAATTGGGCTCGAATTCATAAGCCAATTGAAAACGCACTTTTTGCCAGAGCACCTCATCATAATGACGGGTTACGCCAGCATTCCCACTACCGTTCAGGCCATTAAAAAAGGGGCGACAGACTACCTTTCTAAACCCGTGACGTTTCAGGCGTTGCTTCAGCGCCTCGAAGGTGCACAGCCAGACAACGAGCAAACGGAACCACACTTACCCATGACCCCAGCGCAGGCTGAACGGGAACACATACAGCGGGCGTTGCACGACAATAACAACAATATTTCGGCTACCGCGAAGGCATTAGGTATGCACAGGCGCACGTTGCAAAGAAAGTTACAAAAGTTGTCGCCTTCATAGCTAAACCGCCCTTTGTAAATACCAGCCCCTAGTCTCGGCGCGTTATCCACTGGTTTAATACACGAATCATCTCTTCCTGTCGAAACGGCTTACTTAAGTGATCATTCATGCCGCAAGCCTTCGCTTTTCGCATATCTTCTACCATGGCTGCTGCTGTTAACGCTACAATGGGTGTGGTTATACCCGCATCGCGAATATGTCGAGTCGCCTCATAGCCATCCATCACTGGCATCTGAATATCCATTAGAATGAGATCGTAGGTGTTTTCTCGTACCGCAGAAACAGCCAACGCACCGTTGTCGGCGTAGCTTACCTGCAGGCCAATTTGACGTAATTGCTCACCGACAACCTCTTGATTGATTTGGTTGTCTTCTACCACCAAGATATGCCCGCTGGTAACGGCTTGTCCCTTGGCTGTTGCCGATTTTGATTGTTCTCGGTATTGCGCAACGTCTTGCTCTGAAGGTATGCCAAACGGCAACGAAACGGTAAAACAGGTGCCTTGGTTTTCTTCACTACTGACTTCAATTTTACCTTCCATAGCCGTCACTAGTCGGTGTGAGATAGCCATGCCTAGCCCCGTGCCGCCATATTTACGACTGGTTGATGAATCCGCTTGCGTGAACGCATCAAACACCACAGACAACTGCGATGCTGACATACCAATGCCCGTATCTTCGACGGTAATGATTAACTCACTGGCAGATTCACTGATTTTCTCTGCTCGGCATTTCATGGTGACACTGCCATGACGGGTAAATTTAACAGCGTTACTCAGCAGGTTCACCAGCACCTGACGCAGCCTGAGTGAATCGCCCAGCATCCATGGTGTGAGCTTACCCTCAAAGCGAAAATTCAGACCAATCCCTTTCGCTTTTGCTTGCTCTGCAAAGAGATCACGCAGTTGGCTGATAATATCTTTTAGGGAGAATACCCGATGTTCGAGTTGGAGTTTTTGGGCTTCGATTTTTGAGAAATCAAGAATGTCATTGATGATGGCAAGCAACAGTTCGCCTGAATGGCTTATCTTGGAAAATTTATCGCCGAATCTGGCTGGCGGATTTTGTGCTAGCCCAAGTCGGCTTAGCCCCAAAATAGCGTTCAGAGGCGTGCGGATTTCGTGGCTCATATTCGCCAGGAATTCACTTTTAGCGCGATTAGAACGCTGTGCTTCTTTCACTGCTTCTGCCTGCGCTTTTTCAGATTCGCGTAAGCGACTATTGGCTTCTGTTAAATCAAGAGTTCGACGCTCTACCTGAAATTCAATTTCATCCGTATGGCCGGCAACAATAATGATAAACCACCCTAATAAACCTGCGAAAAGTACGGTACCTGCAAGCAACAGGTGTACGCCCCAGGGCTGATGAAGAAACTGACTTTCACTGAGTTGCAGTAAAACCCACTGCCTCGCGCCAACCTGAATAATACGTTTTTCGAACAACGGATACTTTTCGGTTATCTGCTGTTCTACACCATCGCGAATTGCCGCCCACTGGCTGATCACCGCATCGGCTTCTTTCTCGCCGATATTATTTCGAAAAAGCGTCGCATTACCTTCTGTCACGTCGGGGTCGAAAACCAACACCGCACCATGTTCGAGAAGCGCCCCCTCGAAAGCCG
>Ga0208204_100091_pt1 | contig 47625 bp, 44 predicted proteins | sample DeeseametaMP2252_FD_184173 | JGI IMG/M metagenome (GOLD analysis project Ga0208204, IMG submission 184173) | Marine microbial communities from the Deep Pacific Ocean - MP2252 (SPAdes) | ecosystem: Environmental > Aquatic > Marine > Oceanic | place: West of El Salvador, Pacific Ocean | collected...
AAATGGCTCACACACAACCCCACCGTCGCCGAAGCCCTCACCGACGGCACCATCCACTACCTCCACGTCAAAGCCATCGCCGACGCCACCGCCACCGTCCTCGCCGCCGACCCCACCCTCACCACGCAGAGACAGAACGAGATCACCGCCGTACTGCTCGACGTCGCCACCCGCGCCCTCCCCAAAGACGTCCACGACCGCGGCCAAGAACTCGCCCAACACGCCGCCAACGACGCCCGAGCCCGCCACGAAGCCGAACGACGACGCCACGAACAAGAACAACAACGCCGCAAAGCCGCTGACAGCCGCGAGAACCCCAGCCCCGAGGACCCCAGCCCCGGCCATCCGGCGCCAGACCCGACTCCCGATCCGGCGCCCGCCCCGCCTGCGCCTCCACCTGGCCCACCGCCGCTGCCGGTCGCCGAGAACACCGCCCTCAACAGACTCGGCATCTACCCACTGGCCAACGGCCGCAGCAAAATCGACGGCGACCTCGACACACTGACCGTCGAGAAACTCAAAGCCGCCCTGTCACCGCTGACCGCACCCACACCCTCACCCGACGGCACCCGCGACCCCCGCACACCCCACAAACGCAACGCCGACGGGCTCAGCGAACTCCTCGACCGCTACCTCCACACCCGCACAGGCACCGGATCAGGTGGCGCCCACGTCAACCTGATCGTCTCACTCACCGACCTCCTGAAAAAGCCCGCCGACCACCAGAACCCACACCCCCACAACACAGCTCAGCGCACCACCCCACCGAGTAGCAGTGACAACAGCCCCAGTGACGGCGACTGGCCATTCTGGCTGGACTGGACCGGCCCCATCAGCGGCCACCTCGCCGAATACCTCTCGTGCGATGCCCACCTCACCCCGATCATCGTCGACCACCACGGCGTGCCTCTCGCACTCGGCCGCAGCTTCCGGCTCGCATCCAACTCACTACGCCAAGCGGTCATCATCCGCGACCGATGCTGCGTGATGTGCGGACGACCAGCCCAATGGTGCCAAATCCACCACGTCACCTACTGGAACGACGGCGGCGCAACAGATCTCAACAACCTCGCGCTCCTCTGCACCGAATGCCACCGCGACATCCACAACACCGACTGGGAACTCGCCATGGGCGAGGACGGGCACCCGCACTCCATCCCGCCCCCCGAAACCGACCCCCAGCGTCGACCCATCCCCAGCTATCACCGGAGACGAAAACACTCCGCCTAGTCCAGGGCGACTACCACCCACCGAGAGTATGGCCCTGCCAACGACGCGTTGCGGCGATTTCGCGACTGCGGCGTCGACATCAGGGTATTCCCCGATGTGCTCAGCTCGGCCAAGGTCGATGATCGAGGGCGTGAACATCGAACAGTGGTGGCCGAAGCTCAGCAGCGAGACACGCGACTGGCTCGTCGAGCACAATGGGGAGCCGTTGGATGCAGCCGTCGGCGAGGACATCGCCGCGGCCACCGCCGGCTCCCCGGATCCGCGCTGGTGGTCCGGCAAACCCAGCGACGGATTGACCGACGAGGCAGTCGACTGGATCGAGGCACGCGCAAACAACGAGAATCCGGATACCTGACGAAACTTGTCTACCGGCCTCTGAGCGCGATCACTGACCGTCGCGGCAGATCATCACGGGGCACTGCCCGTGGTGCGCGAGGTTGCTGCTCGTCGATCCGAGGAAGGTGCGTGCCAGCACTCCGCGTCCGCGACTGCCCACGACGACGAGTTGTGACCGAGCGGACCGGTCGACGAGCGTCTTGGTGGCATTGCCTTGGTGCACCACTCGCTCGACGGCCACGTCGGGATACTTGTCGGTCCAGCCGGCCAGGCTTTCGGCCAACACAGCCGCTTCCTCACGCTCGACTCCCGCCCAGTCGGTGAACTCGGGGAAGGCGACGATCCCGTGGGCCGCACTGGCATTCCACGTGTGGACGGCAATTAGCGGTGCCGAGAAGTGGGAGGCTACCTCGAACGCGCGCTCCAGCGCGATCTCGCCGGTGGCACCACCGTCGACTCCCACCGTGATGGGGGCGTCGGCGCCCTGGGTTCCTTCACGCCAGATGACCACTGGACAGGCCGCTTTGTCGGCCACGGCCTTCGCGGTACTACCGAGCAGAATCGTGCTGACCAGTCCCGCACCGGAGTTACCGACCACGAGCATCCGCGCAGTGTGCGAGAGCTCTATCAGCATGGGTCCGGGCATCGCTGCTGGGTCGACGCTGGTGGTCACCGTGAGCGAGGGATGAGCCTTGCCGATCGATGCAGCCAGGCCGGAGAGAAGCCCCTCTACGGTTCGCTTCTCCTCCTCCCACACCTCGGCAGGAATCGCCAGAAGCGGCTCGCCGACGTAGGCAGCCGGTTCTCGAATCGCGCTGGCCAGGTGCAGCGGAGACCCCAGTCGCGCGGCCATCGCCGCCGCCCACCGCGCCGCGGAGGCACTCGCGTCCGACCCGTCGACTCCTGCCACGATCCTCTGACGATTCGCCAAAACCATTGTTTTCCCCTGTCTTCGACACGGCCGACGCGCCTGCGAGATGTATTGCCCGGTCCGGGTGCATCCGAGTGGTGGATGCCTGTCCATTGTCACGGCGCCCCTGCGTCCGAGAACAGGGCATTTCGTCCTCTGTTTCGGTACTGACATCCCCCCATGGTTGACATACCGCGTGATGCCGGGCACAGTTTGTTGGCACGACGCCAATAGGCTCAGATTCCGATGAACAGTCAAGGACGCACCATGACCGCAATCGCAGACCGCCCCAGTGCGGAACTGGAAACCGAGCTTGCCGACGTGCGGGCTCTTGCCCGGGGATTCTTCGAGAAAGACGTCGTCCCGCACCGCGAGGCCTTCGCGGCCGCCGGACGCCCGAGCCGCGAGGTTTACCGCCGCGCCGGAGACCTCGGACTCCTCGGCATGTCCGTTCCCGAGGAATACGGCGGCGGCGGCGGAGACTTCCGCCACGAGGCCGTGCTGTTCGAAGAGCAGGTGCGCGCCGGAGACTCCGCCATGCAGCTGGGCGTGCACAGCGGCATCGTGCCGCACTACATCCTCGCGTACGCATCCGAGGAGAACCGGGCGCGTTGGCTGCCGAAACTGTGCTCCGGCGAATGGATCGGTGCGATCGCGATGACCGAACCTGGCACCGGCTCGGACCTGCAGGGCATCACCACGCGAGCAGTCCGCGACGGCGAAGACTACGTGGTCACCGGAGGTAAGACGTTCATCTCCAACGGAGCGCACTGCGATCTCATCATCATCGCAGCGAAGACGGACCCGGCTGCGGGTGCCCGCGGGCTGTCCCTGCTCGTTGCCGAGGTATCCGACGACACTCCGGGATTCCACCGAGGACGGGTTCTGCACAAGATCGGCCAGAAAGGCCAGGACACCGCCGAGCTGACATTCGACGGCCTGCGCATCCCCGCCGCCAACATCCTGGGCGGGAGTGGAGCCGGCAGGAACGACCAGGCAAGCGGGTCCGAAGGCCGCGGATTCTCCCAGCTGATGCAGCAGCTCCCGCAGGAACGGCTCATCTGCGGTATCGCGGCCGCGGCCATGATCGATGCCGCTGTCGAGCAGACCGTGGAATACACCAAGTCGCGGACAGCGTTCGGCAAGACCCTGTTCGATCTTCAGAACACCAAATTCGAGTTGGCCGAGTGCGCCACCATCGGCCGAGTCGTGCGCACGTTCGTCGACGACGCCGTGGCCAAGCACGTGCGCAGCGAGCTCGATGTCACCACCGCCGCGATGGTCAAGTACTGGACGACCGACCGGCAGTTCGAGGTGGTCGACCGATGCCTGCAGCTCTTCGGTGGCTACGGCTACATGGAGGAATACCCCATCGCCCGCATGTTCGTCGACGGCCGCATCGCGCGCATCTACGCCGGCGCCAACGAGGTCATGAAAGACCTCATCTCCCGTTCCCTGTAGTTCTTTCGAACCCTGTATCTCCTTCGAGAAAGGCACCGCCCAATGGAGGCGTTTCTGTACGACGCGGTCCGAAGCCCACGCGGCCGCGGCAAGAGCTCCGGCTCGCTGCACACCATCAAACCCGTCGATCTGGCCGCGAGCACGTTGTCCACCCTGCTCTCACGAAACTCGCAACTCGATCCGGCCCTGATCGACGACATCGTTCTCGGTGTCGTCACCCCGGTCGGTGACCAAGGATGCGATATCGCCAGGACCGTCGCCATGGTCGCCGGCCTACCGGACAGCGTGGCGGGGGTCCAACTGAACCGGTTCTGCGGATCCGGTCTCGAGGCCGTCAACACTGCGGCACAGCGTGTTCGGTCCGGCTGGGACCAGCTCATCGTCGCCGGCGGCGTCGAATCGATGTCACGCGTGCCGTTGGGCGCGGACGGCGGCGCGTGGCCGTGTGACCCGATGACCAACTACGGCAGCTACTTCGTGCCGCAGGGTGTCAGCGCCGACCTCATCGCGACGATCGAGGGGTTCGATCGCGACGAGGTCGACGCTTTCGCAGTGCGTAGCCAGCAGCGTGCGGCACACGCTTGGTCCATGGGTCACTTCGAGAAGTCGGTCATCCCGGTGTTCGACGCGAACGGTCGACTCATGCTCGACCATGACGAGATCATGCGTCCCCACACCACGACTGCCGATCTCGCTGGGTTGAAGCCGTCCTTCGCTCAGATCGGTGAACTCGCCGGATTCGACGCCGTCGCCATGCAGAAGTACACCGAGGTCGAGCGCATCGACCACGTCCACCATGCCGGTAACTCTTCCGGCATCGTCGACGGCACCGCGATGGTCCTGGTCGGGTCCGAGGATGCCGGTCGCGCAGGTGGACTGACCCCGCGCGGACGCGTCGTCGCCGGCGTCGTTGCCGGATCCGATCCGACGCTGATGCTCACCGGTCCGGTGCCAGCCACCCACAAGGTGCTGGCAGCAGCCGGTCTCACCCTCGATGACATCGCCATTTTCGAGGTGAACGAGGCATTCGCCTCGGTGGTACTGAACTACGCGAAGAAGATGGACATCGACCACGACCGAATCAACGTCAACGGTGGCGCGATCGCAATGGGCCACCCACTCGGTGCGACCGGTGCCATGCTCACCGGAATGGCCCTCGACGAGCTCGAACGTCGCGGCGAGCGATACGCGCTGATCACCCTGTGCATCGGTGCAGGTATGGGCGTCGCCACCATCATCGAACGCCTCTAGACCCAATCACTTTCGATCACCCACCATGACGACGCCCGAAGGACACCCATGAGCACATCTGCTGCTGTGCGGACACCCACGATCACCGGCGAGGTCGGCAGCGACCGAGTACTCGTACTGACGATCGACGATCCGACACAGTCCACCAACACCATGAACACTGCGTTCGGTCAGTCGCTCGAGCAGACGGTCGACTGGCTCGAGGCCAACCGCGACGCGTACGACGGCGTCATCATCACCTCGGCGAAGGATTCCTTCTTCTCCGGCGGAGATCTCGAGCTGCTGCGCGACGCCGGCCCGACCGAGCACGCGGCCATCGCCGACGCCCTCGATTTCACCAAGGACAAGTTCCGTCGCCTCGAGAAGCTGGGCAAGCCCGTCGTGGCTGCGCTCGGCGGCACCGCTCTGGGCGGCGGCTTCGAGATCGCGCTGGCCTGCCATCATCGAATCTCGTTGAACAAGCGCAATACTCGATTCGGACTCCCCGAGGTCACACTCGGTCTCCTGCCCGGAGCCGGTGGAGTCACCAGAACGGTCCGCATGTTCGGCATCGTCAAAGCCCTGACTCAGGTGGTCGGACAGGGCCAGCGGTATCGGCCGGCAAAGGCTCTCGAACTCGGACTCGTCGACGAGGTCGTCGACACGCACGAGGAGATGATGGCGAGCGCACGTGCCTGGATCGTCGCCAATCCTGAGGCCGTGCAGCCCTGGGACAAAAAGGGATTCAAGATTCCCGGTGGGACCGCGGCCTCGCCCGCATTGGCCGCGCAGTTGCCTGCCTTCGCTGCAACGGTGCGCAAGCAGGTCAAGGGTGCGCCCATGCCAGCTCCCATCGCGGTGGTCGCGGCGGCAGTGGAGGGGTCCGTCCTGGACTTCGACTCGGCCTCACAGGTGGAGACCCGGCACTGCACCTCCCTCGCGTGCGGCGCGGTATCGGGAAATCTGATCCAGTCGATGTTCTTCGATCTCGGGTCCATCAACAAGGGTGGATCCCGTCCGAGCGCAGAGCCACATCGCGTGCCGGAGAAGGTGCTGGTGATCGGTGCCGGGATGATGGGCGCTGCCATCGCCTACGTCGTCGCCTCGGCAAAGGTGCCCGTCGTGCTACGCGATGTTTCCGTCGAGTCTGCAGAGCGCGGAAAAGACTACGCTCGTTCCATTCTCGGCAAGGCTGTCGCGAAGGGCCGCAAGACCCAGGCCGACGCCGACGCGGTGCTGGCGCTCATCACCCCGAGTTCGGATCCGGCCGATGCCGAGGGATGCGATCTCGTCGTCGAGGCAGTGTTCGAGGACCCCGCCGTCAAACAGGGCGCCTTCGAGGCCGTCGACAAGTACCTGACCGCCGACGCACTGCTGTGCTCGAACACCTCGACGCTGCCCATCACCGAACTGTCGAAGGGAGTCTCGCGCACCTCGGACTTCATCGGTACGCACTTCTTCTCACCTGTGGACAAGATGCCGCTGGTGGAAATCGTGGTGGGAGAACACACCAGCGACTCGGCACTGGCCCGCGCGTTCGACTTTGTCCGCTTGATCGGCAAGACACCCATCGTCGTCGGTGACAGTCACGGGTTCTTCACCACCAGAGTCATCGGCCGTTTCATGGACGAGGCGATCTCGCTCGTCGCCGAGGGCGTGCACCCGGCAACTGTCGAGCAGGCTGCACTGCAGGCCGGTTACCCCTCCGGGGCCCTGGCTTTGATGGACGAGATCTCGTTGACCCTCTCGCGCCACATCCGCGAGGGAATGGCAGAGGCCGCCCGCGTCGACGGCCGGACTTGGACCGACTCGAAGTCCTACGCACTGGTCGACCGCATGGTCGACGAGTTCGATCGCGCAGGACGCAAGGCCGGGCGGGGTTTCTACGAGTACGCCGAGGACGGGTCCAAGGCAGGACTGTGGCCCGGACTCGTCGAGCACTACCACCGGCCGGATCACGGAATTCCGTTCGAGGACATGATGGATCGCATGCTGATCGCGCAGTCCCTCGACTCGGTCGCATGCCTCGACGAGCGTGTGCTGCGCACGGTGGCGGACGCGAACATCGGATCGATTCTCGGTATCGGATATCCCGCCTGGACCGGTGGTGTACTCCAGTTCGTCGGGCAGTTCGAGGGAGGTCCGCAGGGATTCGTGGCGCGAGCCGATGAACTGCGAGCCCGCTACGGTGATCGGTTCCGTGTTCCGCAGTCGCTGCGTACACGCACCGAGCCGTACCGCTGACGCGGCGCGGTGCCATCATGGGGACCATGCCGGCTACGAGTACCCCAAAATGGAACCGACTGGAGCCGGACGAGCGCCGCACACAGATCCTTGCGAGCGCCGTCCGGTTGTTCGGTGACAAGGCATACACAGAGGTATCGATGTCGGAGGTGGCGGCATCCGCGGGTGTTGCCCGTGGGCTGATCCACCACTACATCGGGAGCAAACGGGACCTGTATCTGGAGAGCGTTCGGTTCCTGGTCACGGTCCCGCCGCTCGAAGAGGTGCACCTGCCCACGGGTTCGCTCGAGGAGCGGGCCCGTGGCAGCGTGCACTGGCTGGTCGGCGTGATCGAGACCCACGGTACGGCGTGGGTCTCGATGGCGAGTGGATCCGGCGTCGACGAGCAGGTCGCCCAGATTCTCGACGACGCGGACGATCTTGCAGCCGAGCGTGTACTGCAGGCGACGTCGTTCGAGGGCACGGGCACAGATCGCCTGCTTGCCGCGTCCGCGGTGCGGGCATTCGGCGGGATGGTGAAGGCGGCAGGTCGAGAATGGCTCGTCCGCGGCACGCTCACCCGCGAGCAGGTCGAAACGCTGTTGACCGATGCACTGGTCTCCGTACTCGCAACCGTCCGATCGATGACGGATGCGTAAAGAACGAGAGCCGTAGCGGCTCTCGTTCTTTCGCGTTTCCGCGCCTCTGGAACCGACCACACGGTCCACGAGGTCGCCCGTGTCCGCGCTGTTGACACTGCGCCAACAAGATGGAACTGTGACCTCATTCACCCTGCGCATCACCAGTCTCCTCTCGAAAAGGGAATACGCCATGTACTTGACTCAAGGCCTCCACCGATCCGTAGCAACCACCCCGGACCGGCCCGCGACGATTTTCGGTGATCGTGTGCGCACCTTCGCCGAACAGATCGACCGAGTCGCACGGCTGGCCGCCGGCCTGCAGTCGATCGGAGTGGCCAAGGATGACCGGGTCGCGATGCTGGCGTTCAACAGCGACCGCTACGCCGAGTACCTGCTCGCGGTGCCGTGGGCGGATGCAGTGCTCAACCCCGTCAACATTCGCTGGTCCCCTGTGGAGGTCGCATACGCCCTCAACGACTCGGACACGAAGGTGCTACTCGTCGACGACACCTTCGGCGCGATGGTCCCCGCCCTGCGCGATGCATGTCCCGGACTGGAATCGATCGTCTACTGCGGTGATGGTGAGACCCCCGCCGGCATGGTCTCCTACGACAAGCTCGTCGCCGACCACGAGCCGATTCCCGATGTGCGACGCAACGGAAGCGAGCTTGCCGGACTCTTCTACACCGGCGGCACCACCGGATTCCCTAAGGGCGTGATGCTCTCGCACGCCAACCTCATCACCTCGGGCCTCGGCACCGTGGCCACCGGCCAGCTGCTCGACGACGACTCCATCCTGTTGCATGCAGCACCGATGTTCCACCTCGCCGATCTCGCCGCTTGGGTGGGACAGGTCATGCTCGGTGGCACGCACGTGATGATTCCGTTCTTCGAACCCACCGCAGTCCTCGGCGCGATCGCGAAACACTCCATCACCGATGTGTTGCTCGTGCCCACCATGATTCAGATGCTCGTCGATCACCCCGCGCTGGCCGAGTACAACACCTCGTCGATGAGTCGTGTGCTGTACGGAGGATCGCCGATCTCGGCCGGAGTCCTCGAACGGACCCTCGCACGTCTTCCGGGTGTACGCCTCACCCAGGCGTACGGCATGACCGAACTCGCCCCGGTCGCATCCCTGCTCTGGCCCGAGCACCACGTCGGAGCACGCATCGGCTCGGCCGGTCGCGCTGCCCCGCACTCGGAAATCCGCATCGTCGGAGCGGACGGCGAGGAGCTGACCACCGGTGCCGTCGGTGAGATCTGCGTGCGCGGCGGCCATGTCATGCTCGGCTACTGGAACAAGCCCGAGGAGACCGCAGCCGCCATCCGCGACGGCTGGATGCACACCGGCGACGTGGGCTACCTCGACCCCGAGGGGTTCCTGTTCGTGGTCGACCGGCTCAAGGACATGATCATCACCGGTGGCGAGAACGTCTACAGCGCCGAGGTGGAAAGTGCACTGAGCCGACACCCCGCGGTGCTGGCCTGCGCAGTGATCGGTGTACCCGACGGCGAATGGGGCGAGCGAGTGCACGCGTGCGTGGTCCTCGCGGAGGGTGCCTCACCGACGGCCGAGGAGCTGCGCGAGCACACCCGGACCTACGTCGCCGGATACAAGGCTCCCCGCACCTTCGAGTTCCTGCCCGCACTGCCGATGAGCGGTGCCGGCAAGATCCTCAAGCGCGACCTTCGTGACGCACACGAAGCGAAAGACGGGCTCGGGATCTCACAGTGACGGTGCAGGCATCGGTGACCGGCGATCAGAGATCGGCGACGTTCGATTCGCTCGCACCGGCGGATGACGAATTCATCGCCACATTCACCGTCGACTCGGCGGAAACCGTCGCGGGTGTGCTCAGCACCGCACGAAGCGCTCAGCACGCGTGGTCGTCGATGCCACCCCGCACCCGCGCGCAGCATCTGAAAGCCTGGCGGCACGAGATTTGGTCTCGACGTGCCGAATTCGTGGATCTGATCCACCGGGAGAACGGCAAGCCCGCCGACGATGCGTTGCTCGAGATCGTGCTCACCCTCGAGCACATTGCCTGGGCCGAAAAGCACGCACCTCGGTTGCTGCGCACTCGGCGGGTCAACCCCGGCTTCCTGTTGGCGAACTACTCGGCGCTGGTCGATAAGGTCGCCCTCGGTGTGGTCGGAGTCATCGGGCCGTGGAACTACCCGCTCTACGCGCCCAACAGCGCGATCTCGGCAGCACTTGCTGCCGGCAACTGCGTTGTCTTCAAGCCCAGCGAGTACACCCCGGCGGTCGGGGCCAGGTACGTCAAGGCCTTCAGCGACGCCAATCCGGAACTACCCGCTGGCGTGCTGTCGCTGGTGACCGGTTTCGGTGAAACCGGTGCCGCGCTGTGCAGGGCTGGGGTCGACAAGATCGCGTTCACCGGCTCGAGTCGAACCGGATCGAAGATCATGGCGACGTGCGCCGAGACTCTCACACCGGTGGTGATGGAGTGCGGCGGCAAGGATCCGGTCGTCGTGGCGGCGGATGCCGATATCGCGGCGGCGGCCGAGGCCGTTGCCTGGGGCGCCTTCACCAACGGTGGCCAGACCTGCGTCGGCGTCGAACGGGTGTACGTCGAGCGCAGCATTGCCGCCGAGTTCACCGCCGCGCTCGTTGCGCACGCACGCGGCATCGAACCCGGTGTCCACGGTTCGGCCACATACGGACCGATGACGATGCCGTCACAGATCGAGATCGTCCGACGGCATCTCACCGATGCCGCCGATTCCGGTGGCCGCGCGCTGGTCGGCGGAGTGCATTCGATCGGTTCGCGATTCGTGGGTCCGACCGTGCTGGTGGAGACCCCCGAGAATTGCTCTGCGGTACGGGAGGAAACGTTCGGCCCGACGGTCACCGTGCGTGAGGTCGCCGACCTCGACGAGGCCATCGCGCTGTCGAACGACCACCGGTACGCGTTGGGGGCGTCGGTCTTCTCCCGCCACCACGGTTCCGAAATCGCGGAACAACTGGTGTGCGGTCAGGTGACCGTGAACTCCGTGATCGCCTTCGCCGGTATGGGTGCCGTTCCGATGGGCGGTGTCGGTGCCAGCGGGTTCGGACGCGTGCACGGTGACGAGGGATTCGCTGAATTCTGTCGAACACGCGGTCGCGTCAGAAAGCTCTTCGGCATTCCCGGGTTCGAACTGGTCACCCTGAAGCGCCGCCGATGGGTCATGCCGCTGATCGATCGCGCGCTCAGCCTTCGCCACCGTCGCTGATCGAGGGTGCCGCACTGGCCAGCAGCGGAACGATGTTGCGGCGCGCGAACGCAAGAAGATCGTCGTACGTGTCGAGAGGTGCTCCTGCCGAGGGTGTCAGCAGGATGGAATGAACGACACGTACGACGATCTCCGGCGCGTCAGGTATAGCGAAGCCCCCGAAGCCCGCCTCCCCGCCGGCGATGACCGTGGCAGCCGCGATCGCCGGCGCCAGCAGCGCGGAGGCGTTGATGGTCAGCTGCTCGAGCACGACCGGACTCTCGGAAGCGAACATTTCCAGCAGCACCGGATTGGTCCGCACGGAGTCGATCGTGGTCGCGAATCCGTGCGCCGTGCGGTCCGCACGTGTGCTCTGCTGCGATGCCGCGGTGGACACCGAGGCCAGCAACCTCGATGACTCCCTTGTCATGAGAGCCCGGATCAACTCGTCCTTCGACCCGATGCGCCGATAGACGGTCACCCGATTGATTCTGGCCCGCTTCGCCACGTCGCCGATGGTCGTGCGCGCGATCCCGACTTCACCGAAGAGCTCGAAGGCGGCGTCGAGTATCGGATCGTCGTCGGGATGCATCGAACGATGATAGCGGGGCGGCGAATGCAACATTGCAACATTATATGTTGCTATGTAACATTGGTCCAACCTCAGCTTCACCATTCGCAAAGAACGGAGTTCGGATGCCTCGAATCACGCCGGTCGACCCGAACCGACCACCCGCCACAGGCCAGACCTCGGGTACCCCCTACGAAAACGAGTCCTACGCCATCGTGGCGCGGGCCGTGAAGTTCGACTGGACGGATGTCCCCCTCCAGTACATTCCGGGTGAGTGGTACGCCACGCACTTCTGGAACGTGATGCACCTGGTTCTCCCCGAGGGAGAACGCGCGATGGCCGACGTCTTCGCCAGCGCACTCCCCCTCATCGACGACCGCAGGTTGCACGAGGAGGTCATCGGCTTCGTCGGCCAGGAAGCGACCCACGCATCCTCACACGAGAGCTTCCGCGAATACCTCGCCTCACACGGTGTGGATATCGAACCCATCCTGCGACGGATCCGCTTCGCCGTTGGCGTCGTGTTCGGAGATCACGGTCTGACCGGGCGGGCAGGCCGCGCCTGGCTGAACGAGCGACTCGGAATCTACGCAGCCGCAGAGCATTTCACGGCAGTAGTCGGCGAGTGGCTGCTCGACAACACCGAGTTCGATCAGATGGGCGTCGACCCGACGATGCTCGACCTACTGCGCTGGCATGGCGCCGAGGAACTCGAGCACCGCAACGTCGCGTTCGACGCCTTTCAGTACGTCGACGGCGGCAGCTTCCGACGTGCGCGAACTGCGGTAATTGCCAGCGGCGGACTGGCCGTGCTGTGGTTCACCACCGCCGCCTACCTGTACAAGAATTCGGTGGCCACACCTCGGCCCGCGGGGAAGTGGATGAAGCGAAAAATGCGCACGCCGTGGCCCCTCGCCTTCGCGAGAGCCTCGCACAAGCACCTCATCCCGGGACTGTCGTTCCTGTTCGTCCAGCTTGCGCTCTACATCCGTCCAGGATTCCACCCGTCCTCGATGGGCGATATCGACAAAGCCGTGCAGTACCTGGCGAAGTCTCCAGCGGCACTGGCTGCGCAGCAATGACAATCGACGGCACCACCCACAAGCCCATCTCGGTCGAGACCCGCACCCACCTCGGCGATATCACAGTGACGGCACCCGGCATCGGCCTGCGCGCCATCGGGGCCGCATCTCGGGTCTACGCCAAGCTCGTCGCCGAAGCGCCACTCGTGACTGCAATGTCGCCGGCGCGACCGCGCCGGGGGATCGGGTACGAGTTCGATACCGTCATCGACGAGATCACCGATGAGGCCGAGGACGTTCGCTCGCTCGTGTTGCGCCGCCGCGACAACGCGCCCCTCCCGTCCTGGCTACCCGGCGCCCACATCGACGTCACCACGCCTGCGGGAACCGAGCGACAGTACTCACTCACCGGGCGACCCGGCAGAGACGATCACTACCAAATCAGTGTTCGCAAGATCCCCGACGGAAAGGCTTCGAACGAGATCCACAGCCTCGAGGTCGGCGATTCCATTCGAGTACGCGGACCACGCAACGCCTTTCCAATGGCCGAGGCCGAGCACTACCTCTTCGTCGCGGCCGGAATCGGCATCACCCCGATCCGAGCGATGATCGAGCGCGCCGCCGCCGAGGGTGCCCGGTGGACCCTGTACTACCACGGGCGGTCGGTTGAGAGTATGCCGTTCGTCGCCGAACTCGAGCGACTGGCATTTTCCTCGCGCGGACGTCTCGTCATCAAATCGGACGATGTCGAAGGGTTACCTTCTTTGTCCGAGATAGTCGGCTACGCGAGCGGTTCCAGCGCGATGTATGTCTGCGGTCCGGTGGCCCTGACGTCAGCGCTCCGCGTCCAGGCGCGACGGACCAGCACCATCGCCGAGTTCCACGCCGAACTCTTCGCTCCCGCACCCGTCGTGGACGGCAAACCGTTCACACTGCAGTTGGCTGGTTCGGGAGAAACGATCACTGTCGGGGCACAGGAAACTGCCCTCGACGCGCTCCGTCGGACGAAGCCGGATCAGCCCTATTCGTGTCGGCAGGGCTTCTGTGGAGCATGTGTAGTCGGACTGGTGGAGGGTCGCGTCGACCACCGCGACCGTGTCCTCAGCGTCGACGAGAAACAGAACTCGCTCACCCTGTGCGTCTCACGTGGGGCGGCCGACGGCGAAGTCGTCGTCCTCGATCTGTAGAAGGAGTCGATTTCCATATGGTTGAACTTCGTACGACTGCAACAATTCCGGGTACCTCCCCCGCCACAGGCGATTCGGTGGTGCCGATGATCGACGTCGCGATCGTCGGGGCCGGGTTCGGCGGGCTCGGCGCCGCGATTCGACTCCAGCAGGAGGGGCGCAAGGACTTCCTCGTCTTCGAACGTGACGACGCGGTCGGTGGAACGTGGCACGTGAACACCTACCCCGGTGCTCAGTGCGATATTCCGTCGGCGCTGTACTCGTTTTCCTTCGCGCCGAATCCGGACTGGACCCGGCTCTACCCACTGCAGCCGGAGATCGAGGCCTACCTCAACGACTGCGCCGACAAGTTCGGTATCCGCGACCGGATCCGCTTCGGCCACGAGGTAGTGGACGCGAGCTGGAACGACGCGCAGTCGCGGTGGTTGGTGACGACCTCCAAGGGAACATGGTCGGCGCGCGTGCTCATCGGTGCTCTCGGGCCGTTCAGCGAACCGGCCCGACCCGAGATCGCCGGTTTGGACAGCTTCTCGGGGAGCGTCTTCCATTCGGCCCAGTGGGACCACGAGCATTCGGCGCAGGGCCGCCGTCTGGCTGTGATCGGCACCGGGGCCTCCGCCGTGCAGTTCGTGCCACGGCTCGCCCCCGAAGCTGCACACCTGACGCTGTTTCAGCGCACGCCGACTTGGATCCTGCCCCACCCCGACCGTCCGATCTCCGAATCGGGTCAACAGGTTCTACGTCGATTCCCGTTGGCGCAGCGGGCCATGCGCCGGACTTTCGACCTGTTCCAAGAGGCCATGGTGCCCGGGCTCATCAATCACCGTGCACTGCTCGCTCCCCTTGCGGCACTGGGACGCGTTCACCTTCGGCGGCAGGTCAAGGATCCGGTCCTCCGCGAAAAGCTGACCCCGCAATACACTTTCGGGTGCAAGCGCCCCACGTTCTCCAACGCGTTCTACCCCGCACTGTGTCGGGAGAACGTCACGGTCGAGACGACCGGCATCGACCGGATCGTGCCCGACGGGATCGTCACCACCGACGGACGCACGCACGAGGTCGACACGATCGTGCTGGGAACCGGCTTCACCATCGCCAAGCACTCGGGCTTCGCCCGCATCAAGGGACGCGGCGGCAAGTCACTGCGAGACGCCTGGCCGTCGGGAGAAATGTCGTCATACCGAGGCACCACCGTGCACGGTTTTCCGAACTTCTTCATGATTCTCGGCCCCAACTCGGTGGTGTACACCTCGCAGGTCATCACGATCGAGGCGCAGGTGAACTACGTACTCGAGGCGCTGCGCGTCATGGACGCCAAGTCCATTGCCACACTCGAGGTCAGCAGCGAGGCCCAGGCCGAGTTCAACGACTACACCGACGAGAAGCTTGCGGGTTCGGTGTGGAACTCCGGCGGTTGCAGCAGCTACTACCTCAGTCCATCGGGGCGCAACGTCACGTACTGGCCGGGCTCGGTGCGCAATTTCACGCACCGTATGTCCACGGTCGAGCTCGGGCACTACCGCTGCAGCACAGTGGAATCCGATAAGGTCACCGCACCCGCCTCGGACGAGGAACCGGCGCTGACGGAGACACGCGCATGAGCGGACACATTTCGTTACCCGGCAAGATTGCGCTCGTGACGGGCGGTGCCCGCGGAATCGGCGCCGCGACGGTGGAGAAGTTACTTGCCGCCGGCGCGTCAGTCGCGGTCGTCGATCGAGACATCCCGGAGCACACCCTCACCTCCGAGCGTGTTCTCCTCCTCTCGGCCGACGTCACGGATTACGAGGCGATGGTGGAGTGCGTCCGTAGAACGGTGGAGAAGTTCGGCGCACTCGACATCGTCATCGCCAACGCTGGAATCACCCCGCCGCCGTCGACCATCCGCACCATCGACCGCAACGTGTTCGACACCGTGATGGCAGTGAACTTCGGCGGAGTGCTCAACACCGTCCGCGCCTGCGCCGACGACATCGTCGCAGGCGGCGGTCACATCATGCTCGTGTCCTCCTGCGCCGCGTTCACCCCGGGAATGGGTGGCGCCCCGTACATGGTGAGCAAAGCCGCCGTCGAGCAGCTCGGACGTGCACTCCGGATCGAGTTGGCGGCAGTCGGAGCCACGGCCGGCCTCGCGTACTACGGCGTCGTGGACACCGAGCTGGCACGGGGAACACTCGACGAGAACCCACTCGGTGTGCGAATCGGCAAGTTGCTGCCATGGCCGCTGAACAGGCGCCTCTCCAGCGACCGGGCTGCGGAATTGCTCGTTCGTTCCGTGTGCGCGCGACGGGCACGTCTCATTGCCCCGGCCGTGTGGTTGCCGTACTTCTGGCTGCGCGGCATCCTCGATCCCGTGCTTGCGTGGAAGCTCACCCGAGACCGCACCGTCGCGAAAATCATGCGCGAGCTCGAAGAAACCGCAGCTCAGGATAGGATTCCCGGCCGCTGACGGACCTCACCGAGCTCCGCGGCTCGCTGTTTCGCTGTAATCGGCGATACCGTGCCCGCTGAGCTCGGGGACGACGATCTCGGTCGAGTTGCTGACGGCCGCGTCGAGCGAGGCTCGGATTGAATTCCTGACGCCATCGACTACATTTCGACCAGCGGCCAAACGTAAGGACACCGATGCCGGACTCCCGATCGCCCAGGTCAGTTACCGACGTCCTTCGAGCTCCCCGATTCTGGCTGGCACCGATTGTGGTCGTGTCCGCTCTGATGTCGCTGCTGGCAGCGCTCTATCTCGGCGGAATTCTCAACCCGCGCGAAAGTCTCAACAGCTATCCGATCGTGCTCGTCAACCAGGATCTCGGCGACGTGGTCGAGTCCGACGGCGAAACCCAGGAGCAGAACTTCGGCAACGACATCGCCGAGGGGCTGGTCGCGGGTATCGATGCCGATCAGATCGACCTGAAGCAAACAGGGCCTGCCGAGGCACAGCAACTGCTCGCCTCCGGTGAGGCCTATGGCTCCATCGTCATCCCGAGCGATTTCACCAAACGTGCCCTGATACTCGCGCGCGCCAGTGTCGTCGCGGGCGACGTCGACAAGCCCATCATCACGGTCAACACCAACCCTCGGGCGGGCGCGTTCAGTGTGTCTTTGACCCAGCAGATCGCCGAGACCGCACTCTCGGAGGTCAATTCGACTGTCGGCTCCGAACTGACCGCCCAGGTCGAAAGCCAACTCGAAGGGTCCGACACGATGCTCAGCGGGGCTTCCCGACTCGCGTTGGCCCAGCCGATAGACATCATCACCACTGCCTACGATCCACTGCCCGACGGAACCGGGGGCGGGTTGTCCGCCTTCTACTACGCGTTGCTGCTCGTCCTCGCAGGCTTCACCGGCGCGACGATCGTCAACGCCCTGGTCGACGGACTCCTGGGCTTCACGCCCACAGAGTTCGGTCCGCGCGTGATCTACCGCGGGGCCACGCGTATCAGTCGGACGGGCACGCTCGCCGTGAAATGGGCGATCATGCTGGTGGTGGCCGCGATCGTATCCGCTCTCTATCTGTGGATCAGTGCATCGTTGGGAATGCCCTCACCGAATTCGCTGGGCCTTTATCTGTACAGCGCGTTCGCGATCACCGCAGTGGGCGTGACGGCGCTGTCGGTGATGTCCGTATTCGGCACCGCCGGGTTGCTGATCAACCTCATCGTGTTCATCGTCCTGGCTCTGCCTTCCTCCGGCGGAACGGTGCCCTTGGAAGCGTCGCCGGGAATCTACAGTTGGCTCGCTCAGTTCGAGCCCATGCACCAGATCTTCCTCGGCACCCGGGCCATCCTCTATTTCCACGGAAGACCGGACGCCGGACTGCTACAGGCCGTCACCATGACCGGAGTGGGACTGTTGATCGGACTCGCCTTGGGACTGGTGTTCACCCGGGTCTACGACCGCAAGGGCCTCGACCGGGCAACTGCAGAATAGTTCCGGGCAGGAAGCAGATTTCGACAACTTCTCCGCAGTTACAACAAGTCCGCGCGCGTACAACGGAAGCTTGGGTTACGAACACTCGGCCGGGTTGTAAGGAGCCCGCGCTTCCGACGGGCCCTTGGGTTCGGCGAGTACCGGATCGCAGACGTGAGCGGGTGACTTATAGTCGAGCGACGTCCACGATGGGGAGTTCGATTGACAATTTCGAAGCGGGTCCACGCGTTCGGCGACGATGCCCTCGGCGACCTCGACGCAACAGGCGTCGCATCCGCGATCGAATCCGGCGACATCAGTGCGGTCGAGGCCGTCGATGCCGCCATCGCACGTGCCGGTGCGGTCAATGCTCGCCTCAATGCCATCGAAACACCCGATTTCGACCGTGCACGCCTTCGCGCCCACAGTCCGGGCGTTGGCGTCTTCGCCGGGGTCCCGACCTTCGTCAAGGACAACACCGACGTCGCGGGGTTACCGACCGATCACGGTTCGCTTGCAATCAATTCCACTCCCGCACACAGCAATGCCGGCTTCACCGATCAGCTGCTCTCGACAGGGCTGATCAGCCTCGGCAAGTCGACGATGCCCGAGTTCGGGTTCAACGCCAGCACCGAGTTCGAGACGCTCCCGCCTACCTGCAATCCCTGGAACACCGAATTCTCCTCCGGCGCCTCGTCCGGCGGATCCGCGGCACTCGTCGCCGCGGGCGTGGTACCCATCGCGCACGCGAATGACGGAGGCGGCTCGATACGCATCCCCGCGGCCACGTGCGGACTCGTCGGACTCAAGCCCACACGTGGCCGTGAGATATTCGACGCCCACGCCTCGAGTATGCCGGTGAACATCGTGTCCAACGGAGTGCTCACCCGAACTGTGCGCGATACAGCTGCGTTCCTCGCGCAGGTCGAGCGGTACCGCCCAGCGCCGCAGCTTCGGCCGGTCGGACTCGTCGAGGGCCCCGCGAAGCGACGGTTGCGCATCGGCCTCGTGATGCGGTCACTACCGGGTATACCCGTCGACGAGGACACCCGGAAGGCAGTCGAGAACACCGCACGCATCCTTGCCGACCTCGGACACAGTGTTCGGGAGATCGGACTGCCGTTGCCCGAGAAGGAACTGTTGGCGTTTCAGGACGACTTTCAGCACTACTGGAGTCTGCTGGGCTTCGCGGTCCAGAACTTCGGGAAGTGGACGTTGGACCCGAGCTTCGACCGATCCCAGACCGACGCCTTGACTCGTGGTCTGTCGAAGAGGTTCATCCGGAACTTCTGGAAAACGCCACAGACGATCCGACGGTTGCGCCGATCGGAAGCCAACTACCACCGCGCGTTCGCCGACCTGGACATCATGGTGTCGCCGGTTCTCGCGCACACGACACCGAGGCTCGGACACCTCTCCCCCGCGAACGGGTTCGACGTGCTCTTTCCCCGGTTGCTCGCCTATGTCGCTTTCACGCCGCTGAACAATGCGTCGGGTGGCCCCGCGATCTCGATGCCGCTGGGCTGCACCGCGGACGGGTTACCGATCGGCATCCAGTTGTCCGCCGATCATGGCAACGAAACGGCGCTGCTGGAAGTGGCGTTCGAACTCGAAGCGGCACAGCCATTTCGGCGGATCACCGACGTCGACTAGCGTTGCACCGGGGCGTTCGAAGCCAGAAACTCCAGCTGGTCGGCCACGACCTGCTCGAAAAGTGGTTCGATGTACAAATCGAAATGACCTGCGTCGATAATGGTCCCTCGCGGAATTCGGTCCGCCGCCGTACGAGCAGGCCAACCCGTCTTGATCGGTGATCAAGATAAGCTTCGACAATGCCTCGGAATCGACGACCCCGTCAACGGGAAGAGAAGCGCGAGGAGATCGTCTCGGCTGCTCGCATCCTGTTCCTCGAACGTGGATACGAGGAAGTCTCGCTCGCACGCATCGCCAGCGCAGCCGGAGTGACATCGACGACGATCTACTGGTACTTCACCGACAAGGACGAGCTACTCGTCGCAGTGTTGGACGTCGTCCTCGCCGAATCGCTCCAACGTTGGACCGACCTCGCAGAGCTCGATCTGGCCGACAAACTGGTGTGGGTTACTGCGGAGCTGAAGGGGATGGGTCGGCTGGTCGATACAGTGCACAACCGTCGCCTGTCATCTCGAGCAGTCGACACCTGGCACGAGAATTTCCATTCCATGGCCGATGCACTCACCCGTGCCGAGCTGCCAGCCGATATGCCCACTACCGATGCCGAAGCACACTGTCAGATCATCACCTTCGTCGTCGAAGGTCTGCTGACCCACGATCACGACCCGGCTACAGCTCGATCCATCATCGACACGCTCGTTCAGGGCATCGTCAGGAGCCAGTGATCGATTCCGATGCCAAGGATCCACCGATGCTCGCGAGGTAGCGTGCGGTGGTTGCAACCACTACCTTTCGGTCGGCAGCGTAACCGCTCAGAAACCACGTCATCGCCGTGTGACTGATCCCGCCGACTGCAGCAGTCGCGAGAATTGCAGGATCCACATCGTTTTCCGCCTCGACCGCGACGCCCATTCCTCGAAGGTGCGCGAGCATCAGTTCGGAGAAGCTGGTCATAGCCGCGAGATACTCTCGCTCGACCCGAGGACTCACTCCGAGCACTTCCGTCCACACCACTCTCGCGAGCAGCGGATCCTCCATGACGCGAAAGAACGCGTCGAGACCCCGAGCGGCCACGCGCTCGACGTCATCGCCACTTTCCACCTGCGACATGGCGGCCACGGTTTCGGTCGTGAGGCGCGTCATACATTCGCCATAGACCGCGAGCAGGAGATCCTCTGTCCCAGCGAAGTACTGGTAGAAATGGCGATCCGCGATCTTGGCCTCCCGACAGAGCCCGCGGACCGTGGCGCTTCGATACCCGGTATCGCCGAAGAGAAGTAGCCCCGCATCCAGTAGCTGGCGGCGCCGGCGGCCGTCCCGTTCGACGGCGCTCACGCCCCCGTACGCGCGTCCAGCAGAGTTCGCGGAGCCCTCGCTCACGTCCGGCGTCCGTCGAGTTCGGCCGTCAGCCGGGCGATCTCGGCATCGCGTTCGAGAATGATGTCGGACAGGGGATTGATGATGCCGCGCAGTAGGGAGTAAGGAATCCACCGTCCTGGAACTTGAATACGGGCAGCGCGACGCTCGATCCCACGCACGGTGGCACGTGCGAGCTTTTCCGTCGAGATCGGGCGCCGAATCGGCGCCGGGAATGCGCGTGCGACGAGAGCCGTCGCGATCTCGTCGCCGCCGAAGGCGACGTCGGCGATCGGAGTCGACACCCATCCAGGGTAGAGAACACCCGCGGTTGCGTCGGTGCCCGCCAACTCCGCCCGCAGCGCTCGACCCAGTTGCTCGACTGCGGCCTTGGACGCCGCGTACGGGGCGTTGGCCATTCCGTTGACGTACGCGTAGGTCGATGCGGTCAGCAGGATGTAGCCGCCGGAGTCGACGATGTGCGGCAACGACGCGCGCACTGTATTCCAGACACCGGTGAGATTGACTCCGATGACACGTTCGAACACCCCGTCGTCGACCGATCGAATAGTGGAAGCCCTGGCGCCGCTCGATATACCTGCATTGGCGATGACGATATCGAGCCGTCCGAACTGTTCTATTGCGGTGGCGACCGCATTGTCGAGTTGCTCTCTACTCGTCACGTCGGCGCGAACGATGGCAACTCTGCTGTGCCCCAATTGCGCCGACACACGTTCGAGGTCGGTGGCGGGCACGTCCACCAGCACGATGGAAGCGCCGCGCCGATGTAGTGCCGCAGCGACAGCCGCACCGATACCGCCGCCCGCTCCCGTGATCAGAACGACCTTGTCCAAACGATCCTTCATACTGGCATCACGTCCTTGTCGGTTGCGTCGGTCGCTGTCATATGGATGTCGTGCTCCTCGGCGCGAAAGCGTTTGGCCCAGCGACGAAACGTGAAACTGAACCCGGGGAACATGGCTACGACGTGGCCGGAGCGGGACTGGTACCAGCTGTGGCAACCACCGTCCTTCCACACGGTGCCTTCCATCTCACGATGGATCTTGTCGGTGTATGCCTGTTCCGCAGCCGAAGTGACCTCCACCGCGACGGCGCCTGCATCACGCACGGCGTCGAGTGCCCGGACGATGTACTCCATCTGCGCCTCGATCAGGAAGATCGCCGAGGTGTGTCCGATGCCCGTGTTGGGACCGGTGACAACGAAGAGGTTGGGGAAGCCCGGAACGGTTGTTCCGAGATAGGCCCGCGGGTACGGGTCCCACACATCCGACAGCGCGCGTCCGTCACGCCCCATGACCGGATACGAGATCACCCCGTCGGTGGCGTCGTAGCCGGTGGACCACACCAGCAGATCGACCTCGACGTGCTCGCCGGTGGCGGTCACGATGCCGGTTTCGGTGATCTCGGATATGCCGTCGTTCTTGTCGTGCAAGGTCACGTTGTACGCACCGAGGGCCGGAAAGAGTGTGTTGGACAAAATTACTCGCTTGCAACCGAGTGCATAGTCCGGGGTGAGTTTGGTGCGCAGATCCGGGTCGGGAACCTGCCGGCGCAGGTGTTTCACGGCCTCGTTCTCGGCGACGAGCTTCAGTGCACGACGCGAGTACTTGAACCCGATGATGCGGGTCTCGAGGCTCCAGTAGATCGCAGCGCGGACCAGCCTTCGGATCGGTTCGAAACGCAGCAACTTGCGCTGGAGAGCGGTGAACTCGCGATCGTGCCTCGGAATCACCCAGTGCGGGGTGCGTTGGAAGACATGCAGTTCCGACACGTCGGGCTGAATTGCCGGGATTACCTGAGCGGCGCTGGCCCCGCTACCGACGATGGCCACACGCTTACCTGTGTGGTCGAAATCCACGTCCCAGTCGTTCGTGTGAAACGTCTTCCCCGCGAACCTGTCCCGGCCGGGGAACGGCGGAATCACCGGCGTGCTCAAGGGCCCTGAGGCATTGACGACGAACCGTCCATGCAGCACGCCCTGAGATGTGCTGATCTCCCAGTGGTCGCCCCGCCACTCGATCCTCTCGACCTCGGTGTTCGGACGAGCGCGGCCGGGGAGTTCGTTGGACCGAAGCACATGCTCGGTGTACCGCTCCAACTCTTCTTGCTCGGCGAACATCCTGGTCCACTCGAACGGCTCGGAGGCAATCGAGTACAGCGGGCTCTGCACGTCGACGGCAGCGCCGGGATATCGATTCTGCTTCCACGTTCCGCCGAGGAACGGCCTCCGCTCGAGCATGACGAAATCGTCGATACCGCGTGCAAGCAGCGCTTTCGCAGCGCACTGACCGCCGAACCCGCTTCCGATGATGACAACGGTGTAGATGCCGCACCCCCCATGAACAAGCCACGTCGGTCGGTGACGGGCGTCACCACCCTAAAGTGATGACGCCTGATTCCGCAATAGGAGCCATCGCCGCCCAGCCGACCGACGCGATCTGCGAAGCCGGGGTATCTTTCGAAGGTCGGCACTGACGTACGCCCGAGATCGGCGACTCTGCCGCGCACAGGCTGTGCATCAGCTGCTAGTGGAGGCGGTATGGCAAAGAAACCTTCTACTCGATCGATGTATCGAGACGGCGTCGGAAGCCTTGCGTTGATTGCGGGCATCGTTGCCGTCGTGTGCGCCTTCGTCCCCTTCATAGGGGACTTCATTGCGATTCCAGCCGGTGTGGTCGCGGTGGCGTGTGGGTGGGTCGGCCTGAACCGGGCGGTCGACGGCACGGCGACCAACGGCCGTGAGGCCATGCTCGGCGCAGCCCTGGGTGGTGTGGCGTTGTTCGTCGTTTTCCTGGTCTTCGCTGCCTCGTACAGTTGAGACAACCAGCTTCGAACCCTTGACCTGGGTCGTTGGCAGCGATGCCGGCGAGCGACTGGTCCGCGGCCCGGCGCAGGAAGTCGTTGCCTTTGATACGAGTCGACGGTTCACTCGTGGCCGTACCGATACGATCACCGCATGCGACGTATCGCGGGATCGGTCCTTGCCCTGGGCATCGGGTTGTCCGGATGGTCAGTGCCATTGACCGGATGGTCCGTGCCGGCCGCGCACGCGGACGTTGCGGTCGGTACGCCCGGGCTGGACCCTGTGCTGGCCGCCGCCTACATCTTGGCCGAACAGCAGGCCCACACGGAAGGGGTTCCGCTGTCGATCACTTCGGGTTACCGCACGCCAGCGGAGCAGCAGGAGCTGTGGGAGGACGGCATCCGGACCTACGGCAGCCCCGATGCGGCGCGCCACTGGGTGCTACCGCCGGAGGCATCGAGCCACGTCCATGGCCGGGCCCTCGATGTCGGTCCGCAGCAGGGCGCCCAGTGGCTGGAGGCACGCGGTAACCAGTGGGGGCTGTGCCGGACGTACGACAACGAATGGTGGCATTTCGAATTGGCCACCGTACCCGGCGGCACCTGCCCGCCCCGGTTGCCGGACGCCAGTCAGCGATAGCCCTGGGCGGCGCGAGCCGGCCGCTTTCGCAATCGCCCCGAAATCGTGGCGCGCCGCGATGGGCGCCAATGCGTAGTCGTTGCCCCCCCCGTCGCACGACCGGGTCCTCCAGCGTCGTTCGGACGTCGCGAAGATCAACTTCGGCGACGCCACAATTGACTGTTCATCGCCGGGGCCGGGGTCAGCCGGTGTTGGCAACGTTCTTGTGGTCGGGCCCTACCTCAGCCGATCAACGGGAACCTGCGGGCGTGGGCGAGCTCGTTCAGGGCTTGCTGCATTCGCTCGGTGACGAGTTCATACCCAGCCTCGGGGTCGAGATCGGCTCCGATCTCCGCGCGGAGATCGATCGGCGACAGGACCTCGACGGTAATCTTCGCCGGCAGCGGTACCCGGCCCGGAACGTCGAGCACGGTCACGCCCCATGGCGGCGCGATCTGCACCGGGACGACGTCGAGCCGCAGCAGCCGGTGCAGGTGCAGCAGCCGCGCGACGCGTTCGCCCTGCCCAAGGAACAGCGCTGTCTCCTGGCCACCGATCGCCACGACCGGGACGATCGGGATGTCCAGTTGCAGCGCGAGCCGCACGAACCCGGTCCGGTGGGCGAAATCTATGTCCGCGGAATGCCATGTCGCTCGGTAGGTCTCATGATCGCCACCCGGATACACAAGCAGCGCCGCGTCCCGCGCGAGCGCCCGCCGCATGTTCTCCGGCGAGGCCGGCACCGTCCCATACGGGACAACTAGGGCACGCACACCAGGGACCTTGAAGACGAGATCATGGGCAAGTTGGTAGAAGATCCGTTCGGCGCCGAAGTGGTCACAGAACGCTTGCGTGAATACGAATGTGTCGGCGATGAGCGTCCCGCCGGAGTGGTTACCGACGAGCAGCACCGGACCTCGCGCCGGCACGTTGTCCATCCCCCGCACCTCGCCTCGGAAGTAGATGTCGGACAACGCGCGAAGCGCCGGCAGCGTCCGCCGGATGTACTCGGGGTCGCGAAGGTCGAAGGGGTCCTCGGCCGACCGCCGGCTGATCAGGCGACGTGGATCCACGACGCCTGCGAGATCCGCAGACGCGGCACCAAGCATCCGAGCGGCCCCTACCGCCGGACCCGGTACACCGCCGACGAAGCGTGCGATAGACCCGCGAAGACTCATCTTCACAACCTAGTCGCGCGCATCGGCGCGCCAGCGGCAAATCGATACACCGCGACGATTACAAACCAACCCGCGAACTGCATAGATATCCACGCGAGTATTCGACTTTCGGCAGCTCCGGGAAATGGCGGGCGCCCGAACGAGCGACCATCCATAGGGACACCAACAGGCCTCGTGACGCCCTCTGTTGACACCCGACGGCCCGCTTCGCGATGGAACATGCCATTACGGCCACCGGACGATCCTTGGGGCGTCCGCCCTGAGGGCCTCCGGCTCGGTCGGGCGAGCTTCAGTCGTCCTTGGCCCAGCTGGCGGTAAAGGTTACTGTCACGTTGTCCGCGACCTTGACCGAACCCAGGAACAGCGAGTACGGCTTGACGCCGAATTCGCTCTGGCAGACGACGGCTTCACACGACACCCGCCATGCGTCGCCGAGGCCCTCGGTATGCAGATCGACAGTCTGCGGCCGGGTCAATCCGTGAATGTCGAGCGACCCGGTGAGTCGATAGCCGTCGTCAATCTTCTCGATGGAATCCGTGTGAAAGGTAATGGCGGGAAATCGGTCCGCATCGAGCGCGCCCAGCGCGTTCGACCGCGCCAGCGCCTTTTCGGGCCCGGACAGCGACTTCACACCCCCGTCACCCCGCAGCACGTCGAGCGACGACACCTCGACGGTCAGTTCCGCAGCGACGGGACCGTCCCCGTCCCAGGACACCGTAGCTTCCCATGCCTTCATGGCGATCGTCAGGTTGTGACCCAGCTTCGCCGCCCGGCCGGTGACACCAGTATGCAGAAGCAACTCGCCAACGGAGGCGTCCAAATTCCAGCATGTGGCATTCATGAGTCGACTGTATCCGCCCCGCTCACGCGCGCGGACATACGGAACCACCCGAATCCGCCAAAGTGTTTGAGCAAGTCCAACTCCGACAGTGCGTGACTGGGCGGGCAATCACTTGTCTATCGAACCCGAAGACAACGAGGTCAATTCGGTACGCCCACGCAAAGGAGAACGCGGCCATGAATGAGGGTCGGCGGCCTCCCGACAAGCTAGACACATCAGCCACAAGGGCCAGATGGTTGACGGTGCGGTAACTATGGTTGCTGTACTTGAATTTGCCGTCGTATCCCAGTTGATCGACGATCGACCATGATTGCAGTGCCTGCAGTTATGAGACACGTCGTCGCGGCGTACACCGCGAAGACCGTGTAGTTCGATGAGAACGTCTCGCGCAGGCTCGGTGCCGTCCCGCCAATCAATGCAACGGCAACGGCGTAGGGCAGACCGTTGCCCACCCCGCGCACCGATCGCGGAAACAGGGCGCTGATAACCGCGGGCAATGCAGCACACAGACCCGCCAAGGCAACCGTTGCCAGCGACGTGCCGACCAGGTACATCGCCAGTGTCGCCGACGGCCGGGTCAGATACAGCACAGGCAGCGCGAACACTGCGTTGGCGACGGCGGACGCGGCGTACAGCCCGGTGCGGGATCGGTGCCGCATCAGCACTCCGGCGCAGATCACCAGTCCAGCGAAACCGACCGTTTGCACGAGAGATACTGCGACCATGGTTGATTCGCCAACGCTCAGATGCGTGACCGCATAGGGAACGGTGCCGGCGACCCAGATGTTGTAGGACAGAGTGGTGCCGACGGTGAGCGCGCAGACTGCCGCCATCCGAGCCAGTATCGCCGAATGCCGGAGATTCGGCGCGGTGCCCGCCTCCTCGGATCGTGGTAGAGCGGCGTCGATGCCGTGGGCCGCGGCTATCGCCAGTGCCGCACCCGCCACCGCCCCGACCGCGTAGGGAATCCGCCACCCCCACCCGGCCATCTGCTCATGGCCGATCATGGCAATCATCAGCAGGGTGACCGTCAGCGACACCACTTTTCCGCACGCGGCCATCGTGTAGATCAGCGCCGACGGGTCCAGTCTCCGCCCGACAGGGTGCATCTCGTACATGTGTGCGTTGACCACCGCGGCCTGTCCGCCGTGTGCGGCACCCAGAACCACTCGGAAGATCAACAACAGCAGCGGCGCGGCCCAGGCCACTCCGTCTATCGCGGGTGTGATGGCCATTCCGGTAGTCGCGCCGGCCCCGGTCCACAATGAGGTTACGAACGCCGTTGTGCGGCCTCGTCGATCAGCGATACTCCCGAGTATGTAGGCCCCCACGGGCCGGGATACGAACCCGGCGGCAAAGATTGCGAGGCCGGCGGTCATCCCGGATTCACTATCACGGAACAGCTCGCTGGTCATGTATGGGAGCAGCGTGAGGAACGTCACCCAGTCGTAGCCCTCTACTGCCATCCCCGCCGCGGCGACGGCAACCGGTCGTCGCTTCGGTGTCATCAGATCACTATGCGGGCCGAATACCGAATCGACACGGCAGCAACACATGACGTGTGCCACTGGCGAGCGCCTGTGTGAAGACCCACCCGTGAACCGGCGATGTGACTCCACTCGCAGTTGGTCCTCGGGCGCGACGGAATTCGTTGCGCGCGCTAAGCTACCCACAGTCCGAACAGAGTCGCTTGAGAGCCCCTTGCTTACAAGCCCGAGACCTGCCGGATCGCTTGAGACAAATCGCAGACGTGACTGGTGCCGTGCGGTGCCCAGCAAGACCTCTCGTCTGTGTTTCCGTCCGAACCTTCAGCAAGGGGCTCGCCGTGACATCTACTCTTTACGCTCAACTTTCCCATTCGACCCTGGTCCCGCGCGAACACGTGCACCGCGACGCACTGTCGGAGGTCTACCTCACCGACATCATCTGCGATCGGTACCCCAACTTTCGCGTCGGCATTCATCTCCCGAAGTCGCACAGCTACTACAGCGATCACGTAGGGCCCGCCGCCGGCCGATACGACCCGTTGCTCGTCCTGGAGTGCTTCCGGCAGGCGTCAATCTTGATCGCCCATCGCCACGTGGGAGTCGAGTTCGACCAGTCCTTCATTTTCAATGCCGGTGCCTTCACCGTCGTTTCGGATGACGCGATGACGGTAACGCCCGCCCCTGGCAACGGTGAGCTGAGTGCGGTGATCGGCGGCGAGAAGGTCCGCGACACCACGATCATCGGCATCACACTCGATATGACGGTCACACTTGCCGGGATGACTGCGGTCACCATGACCATGTCGATTCAATGGATGCCGAAATCTGTCTGGGCTCGGGTCCGAGCCTCGGGACGGGCAAAGCTGGGACTGGCTGAATATTGCAGCGGCATAGAACCTTTGCCGGGACGCCACCCCCACCGGCAGGTCGGTGCGCACCAGCCAGAGGCCCTCGGCCGTAGCCTGAGTCGCAATGTTGTCGGTGCTGCACGCCACGTCTCGGGCGGTTTCGACATCGATGTATTCGTCGACCAGCATCACCCGATCATCGGTGCCGACGAGTACTTCGGACTCAGTGCACGCCGTCTCCGAATACGTTCTCTGTCTGCGACATTCACCCGCTTCGGTGAGATCGACCTACAGACCAATGCGCTTGTCCGGCCGCAGACGGACACCTGCGACCAGGGTGTCGGCTTCGACGTGGACATCACGCAGGAAGGCGTGGTCATCGCGTCGTGTGGAGTGCTCTTCGCCCGGTCGTACGCTTCTAGCCACGTGGCGGTCGCGCCATGACCGCCTCAGCACGCGTCGGCACCGTCCCGCCGGTCGCCGCCGCGCCGCGATACACGACGGTTTTCCTGGACTTCGGAGGCGTGCTCTCGCCCCCGATCGAAGACCTGTTCGTAGACTACGAACGCAAGACCGGTATCAGCCCGGCCGATCTCAAAGCCGCGATGGCGGGCGTCGCCGACGGCCTCGGCGTCGACGTGCTCGCTCCCGTCGAACTCGGCCTACTGACCGAGGCCGAGTGGGTAGATCGTATGCACCGATGGCTCACATCCCGAGGGATCGACGTCTCGCGGGCAGAGACCGACTTCGGTCGCCAGTGGTTCGCAGGCCACCAGGTCAACACGACGATGCGCAACCTGGTCTACGAGCTGAAGGCGCAGGGCTACCGAGTCGGGATTCTCACCAACAACGTCCGTGAGTGGGAAGCCCACTGGCGCCCGATGGTCGGACTCGACGACGACGTCGACGTCGACGCGATCATCGACTCCTACGACGTCGGGTGTCGCAAACCAGAGCCGGAAATCTTCGCGATCTCCGAGACCCGGATCGGGGCCGCCCCTGGAACCGCCGTCCTCATCGACGATCTCGAGTCCAACTGTGCTGCCGCACGCAGATCCGGTTGGGGAGCAATTCGCTTCGTCGACAACGATCAGACCCTCGCCGACCTCGCCGCGCTCCTAGGCGCAGACCACGGCGCCATCGCAGACAGGGAGACCAGCGCATGACCGCACCCGCGTCGTCCTCAACAGCCACATCGACCGCCAGACCCAACCTCCTCCTGGCGGCAATCCTGCTCGGTGTCGTCGTCGTACCCACCGGTGTGTCCGGAACCGGTGTGGCGCTGCCGCACATCGCTGCCGATCTCGGCTCCAATCCGGCACTGCTGCAGTGGGTCGTCAACGGTTTCAATCTCACCTTCGCAGTGTTCAGCCTGGTCGCCGGATCGATCGCCGATCACCTCGGCCGCCGCCGCGGCCTGGTCCTGGGCGGCGCGCTGTTCGCCGGGGCGGCGGTCCTCAGCGCTGTCGCACCGTCGTTGCTACTGCTCGACATCGGTCGAGCGCTCGCCGGCGTCGGGGCCGCGATCATCTTCGCCTGCTCAGGAGCGCTGTTGGCCATCACCTTCGACGGCGCTGCCGCGGCGCGGTCGTTCGCGCTGTTCGGCACCGCCGCGGGAGTGGGACTCGGTCTCGGGCCGACGATCTCCTCGACCGCCATCGCGCTGGTGGGTTGGTCGGGCATCTTCTGGTTCAACGCCGTCGTCATCGCGGTGTCGACAGCCCTGGTCATCGCATCGAAAGTGCACGACACGCCTGCTCAGTCCACCGGTCGACTGGACTACCCCGGTGCGGTCGCCTTCGCCGCGTCACTCACGCTTGTGATTGCAGCTATCGTGCAGTCAGATTCGTGGGGATGGCACTCGCCAGCGACACTCGGCACCCTGATCGCCGGGATGGTGCTGTTCGCGACGTTCATCCGGATCGAACTCACCACAGCTCACCCGTTGCTCGACCTGACGTTGCTGCAATCATCCCGGCTCGTCGGTCTGCTCGCCGTCCCCGTCGCCGGTGCAGTCGGCTTCGTCACGCTGCTCACCTACTACCCGACGTTCCTGTCGACGGTATGGCAGCTGGGCACCGGGACCGTAGGACTGGTGATGCTGATCATGACCGTGCCGGTCATCGTCGGCCCGCTCATCGCCGGGGCCATGCACACCCGTCGCGTACCGGTATGGGTGATCCTCGGTGGCAGCGTCTTGTTGTTCGTTGCCGGTGCGGCCGCGCTCACCCTGGTCGGTACCGAGCAGAGCATCGGCACCATCGTCGTCCCGTTCCTGTTGCTCGGCCTGGGGTTCGGGTTGGGCGTCGGGCTGGTGGACGGCCAGGCGATCGGATCGGTACCTGCCGACAAGTCGGGAATGGTGTCAGGTCTGGTGTCCACGGTGCGCCTCGGTAGCGAGGCCGTCGTCGTCGCGGTGTTTGCCAGCGCGCTGACTGCGGGCGTCGGTGGTCAGGTCCGCGACCGCCTGCCGGCCGCCCTGGGACCCGGTGAGCGGGAGAGCATCGTAGACAAGGTCGTCACCGGTGAGATCGGAGGCATCGACAGCTCCGTGGATACCGGTCTGCTGCGAGCCGCGTTCGCCGACGGATTCACCCCGTTGCTCTGGGTGCTCGCCGCCCTGTCTCTCGTCCTCGCCGTGGCCGTCATACTCCTGCTGCGGCGCCCCGTCGATACCCCGACGACACCTACCGCAGCCGCCCCGGTCCTCGATGCCGATACCGCTCTCGATCCCGAGGAGATTCCGCAATGACTCAGACCATCCATCGCCCCGGCGGGACATCGACAACTCCACTGGTCACCGACATCCCGAATCTCGACACCCCGCCGCCATACGTCCGCGAACTCGCCAGCGACGACGGGCATCAGAGGATTGAGCTGCCCAGTGGGCACAGCGCGATCTGCCTGACGTCCTACGAGGACGTCAAGACGTTGATGCTCGACCGGACCGCCAGCCGCACGCTGTGCAATGTCGACGGCGGCCCGTCGTTCATGCCCACCAACTGGGCACCCGAGGTGCTCATCAATCTCGACGCCCCGGTGCACGGTGTAGTCAGAGAGTTCGTGTCCCACGAGTTCGGTCGACGGATTCAGCTTGCTCGTCGCGACGAGATACCTCTCATCGTCGACTCGTGGGTCGAGCTGTACGGCTGGGTGCAGGAACTCGTCGCCGACGACTCCGAACACGACGACACCGGACTTCTCGCCACCTACAAGCGCCGGGCCCGGCAGCCGGAATTCGCCGCCGTCGTCGACACCCTCATCAGCGGGACCGTCATGAGGATCGTCCTCGGAGGGGACAACAACGTCGCGACGATGCTCGGCAAAACCCTGTATGCCTCACTGGCGCATCGTGATCTGTATTCGCAGGTGGTCGACGATCCTTCCCTGGTACCGGACCTGGTGGAGGAGATCATGCGCCTCATGCCGCTTGGAACGCCGGGGTCGTTCCCGCGTGAACTCACCCGGCCTCTCAACACCACGGCCGGTCCGCTTCCGGTCGGGGAGATCGTCTACCCACACATCAACGCGGCCAACCGCGATCCGGCGGTGTTCGACGCACCGTTGGAAATCCGGCTGGATCGCCCGCGTGGTCGGCATCTGCAATACGGGTACGGCATGCATCGGTGCATGGGGTCGGCGCTGGCGCAGACGGAGTTGATCGCGATACTCACCCGGGTCGTCACGCGCTACCCCGACCTGGCTCTGCGTGTGGATCCGTCGGACGTCGAATGGGATCTAGGAACCGGACTGCGGCGACCTGCCGTTCTGCCGGTGGATCTCGGTGTGAGAGGAATTGTGTAGATGTATGACGTGATCGTGGTCGGCGGTGGGCCGGTGGGGATGCTGATCGCCAACGAGTTGGCGCTGCATGACATCTCGGCGGTGGTACTGGAGAGTCGCGATGCCGTGAACGAGTACCCCAAGGCGGGGACCTATCACGCGCGCGCCATCGCGACCCTCGCGCGCAGACAGGTCGTCGCCGTCCCACGCCGCACCAACGATCACACGACCATCTCCTCGGAGCTGTTCCAGTTCGCGGGATACCCGTGGCTGACGCTGCGATCGCGAACCATCGACGGGCCGGTCATGATGGGCATCGCCCAGGCCGAACTCGAACGCGCGATCGCAGCGAAGGCTGCCACACATGGTGCACAGGTAATCCGGGGTATCACGGTCACCTCCGTGGAACAGTCCGCAGACCACGCAGTCGTCATCGCGTATGACTCCGATGGTGCCGAGCAACGGTACGCTGCGCGCTACGTGGTCGGTGCCGACGGCGGCCGCAGCGCGGTGCTGCGCTCGGGCCGGTTCACAACGACCGAATACGCACCGACAATGCGCGCGATCCTAGGCCTCGCGCAGTTGCCGCACCCCGAGCATCTCCGTGGAGGATGGAACCACACCGACGCCGGGTGGACGCTGCTCAACCTGAACCGCTACGGACACAGCCGGATAATCGTGTTCGAGTTCGACGGTCCCGCCGCCGACCGGCATGCACCGGTCACACCGGAGGAGTTCGGAGCCGCGATCGACCGCGTGGTCGGGTCACACGTCGAGCTCGAGTCGCCGCACTACCTCAATAGGTTCAGCGACTTCAGCCGGATCGTGCACGACTACCGAGACGGTCGACTATTCCTGGTCGGCGACGCTGCCCACATCCACTACCCGCTCGGTGGGCAGGGCCTCAACACCGGAATCTCCGACGCGGTCAACCTCGGATGGAAGCTCGCCGCCGTGGTGACCGGTGCCGCAGACGACACCCTGCTCGACAGCTACTCCGCCGAACGTCAACCTGTTGGCCAGTGGGTCATCGACAACACTCGTGTCCAGTCGGCGATCATGAATCCAGATCCGGCCCAGGACCCACTGCGTCGAATGGTCTCGCAGATGCTGTGCAACAAAGACACCCACGACTGGCTAGGCGACAAGATCAACGGTCACTCCCTGCGCCACGACATCCCCGGACCATCGGAAAGCGAGCTCGACGGGTCGTTCCTACCCGACCACGAAATCGATGTCGACGGCACACGGACGACCGTGTCGGAGCTGCTCGCCCGCGGCCGAATCGTGATACTTGTCAGTGCGCAAGCACGTGCGGCCATCGCCGAGACGGCAGCCATCCCGTTCACCGACACCGTCGTCGCCCAGGGATTGCCAAAGCTGTACCCAGAGATCGTCGTCGTCCGACCGGACGGGTACGTCGCGTGGGCCGGCGAAAGTTCGCAGGTCGCACAGATGCGCAAGGTTTTGGAGGGCCATTTCGCCCTGCGCTGGATGCAGGATCACTGATACCGTTGCCGCCCGTTGCCGATTTCGTCGGCTCGGCCAGAGACAGAGGGTGTCGTGGACAAAGGCTGGTTTCTGGTCGAGACCTCAGGATCGACGCCCGCAGTGGTCATGGTCGGTGCGCGCTCGAAGCAATGGCGACCGGTCTCCAATATGTTCCGCGGTTCGGTCTACACGACGGTGCTACAACTACTCGACACCGTCCTCAACAACCTGAAGCAGTCGCAGGTGCTCCTCGACGTCGGCGGGCCGCGATTGGCGCTGGCACAGCCCGTCCTCGGGCCGTCGCGACAGGTACACGCGATACTCATGTGGATCGGCGACGCCACCGAGACGCCGCCGCCCGAGCCCCCGGTGTGGGCGTTCGCCTGGGAACTCGCCGACCCGATCTCGCCGGAGTTCGTCGACGACCCAGAGACCGGCACGATGACCGACTGGCTTTCCGGATGCGCCCGCCTGTCCGACATCCGTCGCACCGCCGCAGACGTTTACGGTGCCACGGTCGGTGACCGCTTCGCCGGAGACTGGATCCGCACCGACGGGACCGTCGAGCGTTACACGATGCGCGTCGTGGCGACCTTCGATGGACCGGCCATCCTCGGAGTCTCCCTGCGCCTCCCGGAGACGACCGCCTCCACAGAAGAAGAGCTGCTTCCACGCGCCGCACTTCAGGCAACCGCGACCTACGCCGGAACATCGACGGCGGTGCTGCACGCCGCGAGCGGGCGTGTACTCGCGTGGCTCACAGACGGGCGCCCAAACTTCCCCGACGAAGTCGTCTCCGGGCGTATCGCGGCCCCCACACCATCAGCCACAAGTCCCATCGACGAGACCGGGCAACTAATACTGGGGATATTCGACCTCGAGCGACACATGCCGTCCCACGCGATCGTTGCTGCAACACATGCCGTCGAGCACGTGGCATCACCGGCGTCCAATAGAACCGGCGGCAGCGTTGCCGATTGTAGTCTCGGCCGAGAATGAGGGCCATCAGCGTGATGTCGCGACCCGAGGCTCTACACGGGAACTGTCTGCACCATTTGTCTTACTCTGTCGCAGCTAATTCACGTTGCGAGTCAGTCGATCACGTGGACAAATATCGAAGGACTGCCAGAACTCGTCGATGACTCGAGGGTGACGTCTCGAGGCCGAGCTTGTTGAACACAGTGGTGATGTGCTTCTCGACCGTGCCATTGGAGAGGAACATCGCGGTAGCGATCGCTCCGTTGGAACGCCCTTCTGCCATCAGCCGCAGTACGTCCCTCTCGCGGGGTGAAAGCTGTGCGAGGTCCGAATTCGTGGTGCGTGGGGTATTGACCAGAGCGGCAGCAACTTCGGGATCCAATACGACGTTGCCTGCGGTGATCTGCTGAAGAGAGTCGATAAATCCTCCGACGTCGGCAACTCGGTCTTTCAACAGGTACCCCACGCCGCTCGTGGCTACCTCCAGAAGGGTACGCGCCCAATGGACTTCGGCGTATTGTGAGAGCAGCAGAACCCCCACATCCGGTCTGAGTGCCTTGATGCTCACTGCGGCCCGCACGCCCTCGTCCGTGTGCGTGGGGGGCATGCGAATGTCCATGACCACGACGTCGAAGCCGTGTGCCCCGCCGCGATCTGTGGCTGCAATTGCGTCATCGCCGGTTCTGGCGGTGTCGACGTCGTGACCTCTCCCCGTGAGGAGTGCTGCGAGCCCTTCGCGGAGAATCGCGTTGTCGTCGACGACGAGTATTTTCATCGACCGCTTGTTTCCGGGATGGTGAACCGTGCGGTCGTCGGACCGCCTGAGGGGCTGTCGATCGTGAAATGCCCATCCACTGCGCGCACTCGCTCACGTACACCCGCGAGACCGGTTCCTCTCCCCGCCGCAGGATCGTCGACGTGGGCACCTCCCTGTCCATCGTCGTTTACTTCCGCCACGAGTCCGTCCGGCCCGCGACTTATGTCAACGGACGCTGATCTCGCGTTGGCGTGTTTCTGGACATTCGTAAGTAGTTCGAGCACAGCGAAGTAAGCGATGCTCTCCACGACCGGCAAAGGCCGTGTGGGCAAGTCGACGTGCAGTCGCACAGGAAATCCGGCCCTCCCCACGGCTGATTGCAGAGCAGCCTCGAGACCGCTGCCGAGGACCGGTGGGTGGATGCCTCGAACCAGTGCTCTGAGTTCGGCCAACGTCTCGGTCGTGACTTCAACCGCCGAAGCGAGTTGCGATTCGATAATCGCGGGGTCGGCCCCGGAACGGACCCGGTCCAGCGCATCACCGAGAATCATCGCAAGATTGACCACACGAGCCTGGGCGCCGTCATGGAGGTCTCGCTCGATGCTTCGCAGTACGGCGTGTGCGCCCTCCAAGGTCGCGTCTCTCGATGCTGCAAGTTCCGCGAGCCTGAGTTCACTCGGGGACGGGCCGAGGAGCGCGTCGATGACGAATGACTGCGCCCGGGCCAGGCCATGATTGACGACGGGCCACACCAAGACGAGGAGCAGTGCCCCGACGATGACCAATGTCGGACCTGCCGAGTTCGATGTGAACACTATGCCGTCGAGGCCAATGAAATTCGAGCGCCATAGCGGGAACGTGAACGCAGCGAGGGCGATCGCGAGCAACAGGCCGCTGGCAAGAAACGTTGTCCCGGTCAAAGCGAATCCGACGCCCGCGTAGGCGAATGCGCGCCACGACGCCGGATCACGAAATACAGACATGGCCGATCGGACCGCGGTCTGCGGCGGTGTTGCTACCGGGCGCCCGAGGTACTGTGCGCTCAAAGCCCGGGTCGGTGCCGCGACCCACCCGGTGCTGGCGAACAATGCTGCCGCGACGGGCAGACCCACGCCGGAGGCAGCGAATAGCACTCCGATCGTGGTTGCGACAAGAAGCCAAGCGAACCCGGCAACAGCGACCGGGAAATGGAATGCGTGAAACGCCAGTTCCCGCCACGTCGAACCCCGCAGGATGCCTCGGCCTATGAGGCGGTGTGCGCGCAGTTCCTCAACAGCTGAGTCATCGTGCATCCGACACTGCCGAACACTCATCGATGTCGCGGGTCATGAACTCAGACTAGGTCAGCGACCCCCAGCGGATACGAACCCCGGCGGACCCGGTCCACGACTCCGGTAGGCCGGCGGCAGGAAGTAGGGCTACCCCGGGACAGTTGGGGGGCTAGCCCCGTGTCGATGAGACAACGTTCGCGGTGTGCTTGAACCACCGCGCAGCAGCGTGACACCTTTCGAGAAATGGGCTGATTCTTTTGCTTCACAAATACACCTCCTTCGTCCCGCACCCCACTACCGCCATCGCCGCTCTCGTGGTCGTGCTCGGAGCGGCCGGCTGCAGTTCCGCCACCGAGGCCCCGTCCGATGCGCCTCCGCCGACTACCAGCGCGGCATCCTCCACACCCCCGCAAGCGTTGGGCCGGCAGGAGATCGTGCGACGCGACGGCCACGATCTCGCTTTCTATCTCACGCCCGGCGACGGGGGAACCATCGTGCTCGACGCCGGCGGGGGCAACGACGCCACCTACTGGAACGGTATCGTCCCCGACCTTGCTGCCGCGACGGGCGCGGCCATCGTCACGTACGACCGAACCGGGGCCGGACAAAGCGACGACGTGCCGGGGGCATTCGACCCGTCCGCAGCCGGCGAGGATCTGGCTGCCGGCCTCGAAAGCCTCGACCTCCCCGACGGCCCCGTCGTCTTGGCCGGACACTCGATTGCAGGGGAAGTCGCGCACGCCCTCGTGAACACTCACCCAGACATCGTCGACGGCGCAGTCCTGATCGACGCCAATCTCCCGCCGTTCTTCACACCGGACCAAATAACACGCCTCGTTGCAGCCAACGAGGAAAAGGTCACCGCAATCAAATCCGCTCCATCGACGCGGCAGTCACGACAATTTCTGGCTGTCGCGGAGAACTGGGGACCGGTACACACCGCCTTCCACGCCATGACCTGGCCACAGGACATCCCTGTTTCGGTGATCGTTTCCGAGGAGACACCGATGCCAGCAGGATCGGCGGATGCACGCAACTGGACCGCCGCCGCTGCGCTCTTCGTCGGCCAGGGGCCCAACCGTCACCTCGTCACTGCAGTGGGCAGCTCCCATGACGTCCCCCTGGACGACCCCGCACTCGTCCAGACGGAAATCACGGGCATGTTCGACGCACTATGACTGTCGTAGAAACACAGATGCTCAGCAATGCGACGTCGACGTATTTGTGTCCGGGCACCATGGTCGGCACACCTCATCTGCAACGTACAAGTCGACGTGGACGACGGGACATTTTCTACAGCTGCCCGTCTGCAATGTAGTGGGCTCCACCGACACACCGTCTGCCTGGCGCTCTTCGACGACGACGACTACGACTACGACTACGACTACGACTACCACGAACAGCACGAACAGCACGAACGCTAGTGCTCGTGTCTGTCGTGCCGATTGACATGTGAACGTTGCACACGTGCTGCACTGGGCGCGCACCGCCGGTGCCCGATACACCTACTTTCTACAAAAATCAAACAAACTAACTCAACAAAACTCAGTTATGTTTGTGTTCGCACTTCAGAGGTCTACCAACACAGGGGGTGGCATCGCGATGACCTACGACCTGCACTCGACGGCGCTTCAAGTCCTGAGAAGCTGCGGCGTTCGAGTGGCGGCGGGTAATCCCACAGAACTGCTTCTCGTTCTACCCGACGGGCGGTCCCGCACGGTGGTCGTCACCGTACGACGGAGCCCACCGCCCCCCAGCACTGTCGATCACATCCGGCACCGTAGTCGCGGTGCCCAAGCAATGATCATCACACATCATTTGACCCAGTACTTGCGCGATTGTGCGTTGCGAGAGTTGATAGACGTCATCGCTGTGGCCAACGAGATCGCCATCATTGCAGGCATCACGTTCACCCCACCTGCATTGCCCCAATCGGCGGATCCAACCCCGCCACGACGCGGACGAAAACCATGGACGCGTTGGGCGGTCGAAAGGCTGCTGCTGCTGATAGACGAGCCCAAGCCTCAGGCTCACCTGGCAGAAGAGTTGGCAGTGTCTCAGCAGTCCGTCTCACACGTACTGCGACGCCATCCATTCGCCAGCCGAGAGGGAGGCGGATGGGTAATGGACAGAAAAAACGACCTGCTCGACCAATACTTGCTCGAGTATCCGGGCGCTGGGGGGCCGTCCACCTACTGGTTCGGCCTCGAACCAACGGTGCAGCAAGTAGATGACGCTCGAACCCTCACAACGGAACTGGCGGTAAGTGCGCTGACGAGCGGAGACGTTGCCGCCGACACCTATGCCCCGTGGAGACTGCCCACATACGCTGCCATCTACACCACTGAAATACTCGACTTCACACCCGCAGGATTTACTCCCGCTCGCCCGGGCGAGCACACCTTGCAGGTGACGGTGCCCGACGATTCAACTATTTGGAGAACAGCTGCGGCTGTGCTTCCGGCCACGCACAGGCAGAGTCTCGCGGACCCGATCATCACCCTGACCGACCTGCTCCGTAGTCCAGGCCCGGACTCAGCCGAAGCATCCGAACATCTACGTCAGGCAATCATGAGCGGTGAATGGCGTGCCTGATTCGATCGATATAGACATCTTCGCGACGTCGAACGCTGCCGATCTGGGTTTGCGAGCCCTCGCCGACCTCGCGTCCGCGTCCGAGGGTCATTCGTATCGACTGATCGGTGGACACATGGTTCACATCCTCACCCATGTGTATCCGACTCCGGACGCGGTCGCCCGTGTCACTGCCGACGCCGACGCCGGAATCGAGACGGTCGTGGCCGCTGGCGATGGATTACACGAGAACCTTCTTGAACGTGGCTACACCAGGGTCGAGGGGAACCACTACGAAGCTCCGTCCGGCGACGACCGGAAACCTCTGGAGATCGATCTGCTGGTGCCCTCGATGACAGGGAAGTCTCTGACCACTGTTGTGTTGGGAGAGCGTAGTTTCGACGCTATTCCCGGGTTGAGTTTGGCGCTGGCAGCTCCTGCACTCGATGTCGCCGTACACGCCCGGCTACACAGCGGAGACGACCTGACCTTCTCGGTGTTGGTACCCGATGTCGAGTCGGCCGTGGTACTCAAGGCGCTCACATGGTGGAGTCGAATGGCAGACAAAGACGACAGCGACCTCTGTTCGCTGTTCGCCATCACCCACCAGCACAAGGATCAGTTGAAGAACGGTTGGAAGCTCGATACAGCAACGGGTGGGGCGCGTCTCGACGCCAATCGGGCACTCCACGACCTGCTCGGAATCATCGACCGGCACCAACCACTCAAAGGTTTGACGATGGTCGCGCCACGCTTCGGTGCCCTGATTCGGACCTATGCAGGCTCACCTGATCGCTGACCACCACCCCAGCAAGTCACCCGCGGACCCGCAGGCTTACCGCCAAGAGCTGACACAATGGCGCTCCTGGCATACAGCCCCGGCTCGATCGACTGGCCGTACCTCGACAAGGACAGCGCCGCGCGACTATGGGGCGAGCTCGGTACCTGGGTGGAATGGCTACGCAACCGATACGAACTCAGCCACCGCATTCCCCTGTGCTGGTTCAAGCACGGCCCGGTGGCCGAAGACTGACCGCAGCGATGTTCGCGCGCCGAAATGCGTATCACTCGTGCAGCTTCACCCCGCCGACGACTTCACCGCCGTCATCATCGACGACGCACGGTGGGAATACGACGAGGACACCGAGACCTACAGGCCGACCGGTGGTCGACGATCGGTAGCCACCTGTCTACAACGGTGCGTGCCAACTTTTCCAGCTTGCGACCAGCCCAACACCTGGGACGTCATTCCCCTCATCCACCGTGACGATTCGGGATCCCCACAACGTCCGTCGACAGTGGCGGGACGCCCACGGTGAAGAGTTCCGCATGGGTGATTCCTTGCAGCTTCCGTAAGACGGTCGCCACACTCATCGATCGCGAAAGCAATGAGGGTGACGCGTCGGTACAGCTCGGACACTCCGGTACGGCCGTGACCAAACGGCACTACATCGAGAGGGCGGCCGAGGCCCCCGACCTCACCGAGGTGCCGCACCAGCTCGGAGGGTAGTCAGTCCATGTAATTCATGGGGCTGTCGAAGCTCTGCACGGTGCTGCACGGCCAGGGTGTCGATGCCTCGTGCCCGCCAGCACACGGCGCTCCCCACTGGCCACCCTCGGGCTGGTGCTCTGCCATCATCGCCCGCTGCACCTTGCCGTGTCCGTCGATACCGGAGATGTGGCTGCGGTCTTCGAGGTAGCGGCTCAGGCGGTTCTCGATAGAGGCGTTCTTGCTGTACACCTTCTGGTCAATCTGGCTCATTGTGAATCCAATCCGGGTCGATTCCGTGTCGGGAGCCTCATTGCCCTACAACGAGAACATCCCCCCACCGGCATCTCTGCTGGTGGGGGGATGTTTTGCTGTGCGCCCGAAGGGATTCGAACCCCTAACCTCCTGATCCGTAGTCAGGTGCTCTATCCGTTGAGCTACGGGCGCGTGTTCAGTTGTTATCTAGCTGGCCAGTAAAACTCTACCGACCGTGGCGGAGGCGAGAGGATTTGAACCTCCGGACCCGGTGAAGGGTCAAGTCATTAGCAGTGACTCCCATTCGGCCGCTCTGGCACGCCTCCTAGGCTGCCGGCCCTCTCGGACCGCCGAGGAAAGAGATTACACATGGGAAAGCCACCAACGCAAAACGCCTGGTCAATGTCTCGTTCACCTGAGGAAGGAGTCGAACCAGTCGAAGATCCGCAGCTGCGCCTCGGCGAGTGCGGCGAGTGCGGGATCGAGGTCCTCGGCACTACCGAGGGACGGCGCGGCGTCCGCCTGATGGCGCAGGCCGCTATAGGTCACGACGTTCGTGGCGACGGACGCCCGTGTGGCTGCCTCGCGGAGCGCCTCGACGTGCTCTGGTGGGGCCTTGGGGTCATCCTCACCGAACAGACCCAGCCACGGCGCCTTGAGCGACGGCGCGGCCACGGTGAGTGCGACGGCGTCGCAGTTGAGTGGTTCGAGGATCCCGCCGGCCGCGACGCTCACGGCTGCTCCGACGGGTCGGTTGGTGGCGACGATGAGGGCGGCGGTGCCGGCGTCGTCGAATCCGATGACTCCGACGGAATCGGGATACACCCCGCGGGCGGTGAGCCAGTCGAAGGTGGCGTCGAAGTCGGCGAAGAGGTTGTCACCGAAAACTTCGTCGCCCTTGTCGTCGTCACCGCCATCGTCGCTGCCATCGTCACTGTTGCGGGATCCTTCCCGATGGAAGAGGTCCGGCGCCACCGCCAGCCATCCTTCGAGGGCGAGCGCGCGCAACAGATCGAGAAGCGACTCGGGGATTTCGCGGGACTCGTGGAGCACTACGATTCCGCCTCGCACAGCACTGTCGGGTTCGATGGCGGTCAACGGAACCTTCTGCCCGGCGGCAGGCGAGGGCTCGACATCGTTCCCCGCATCCGACGCCTCGAGACCTGGGTTCTCGGCAACCGGGCCCACGTCGATTCGGAGCACTGCCACATCCGTGAAGATTTCCGACATGAATCCAAAATAGTGCTGCCGCGCGGCCACCGCATCAATACGGCCGGACGCGCGCAAATCGTGATACCACGCCAGGCGCATAATGTGAGCCGTGACTGCCCGAATTCGCTCCGATCTCGATGCCATCCCCGCCTACGTTCCGGGCCGCAACTTTCCCGGCGCTATCAAGCTGGCCAGCAACGAGACCACACAGGGGCCCCTGCCGAGCGTCCGCGACAAGATCGCCGAGGCTGTCACCACCGTCAACCGCTATCCAGACATCATGGCAACGGCCCTGGTGGATGAGCTGGCTGCGGTGCTGAAGGTCGAACGGGAGAACGTGACCGTCGGCAACGGCTCGGTTGCCCTCTGCCAAGAGATCGTGCAGATCACGTGCAACCCCGGCGACGAGGTGGTGTTCGCCTGGCGCTCGTTCGAGGCCTACCCCATCATCACCCACGTCGCCGGAGCGCGGCCCGTCCAGGTTCCCCTCGACACGAACCACACGCACGATTTGGACGCGATGCTCGGCGCGATCACCGAACGCACCCGCGTCGTCTTCGTGTGCAACCCCAACAACCCCAGCGGCACCGTCGTCGCACGATCAGCCCTCGAGAAGTTCCTCGACGCCGTACCCGCGAGCGTCCTCGTCGTCCTCGACGAGGCGTACTTCGAGTACGCCCGCGAGGATGCCAGCGGCGAGTACACCGACGGCGTCGAGCTGGCCCGCGGTCGTCGCAACGTGGTCGTTCTTCGGACGTTCTCCAAGGCCTACGGCCTGGCCGGGCTTCGAGTGGGATATGCCGTCGGCGATCCGTCGGTCATCACCGCACTCCGCAAGGTGAGAATCGCGTTCGCGGTCAACTCCGTCGCGCAGCACGCGGCGCTGGCATCTCTCGCTGCGAGGAACGAACTACTCGCACGCACCGACGCCCTGGTCGCCGAGCGTGAGCGCGTACGCGACGCGCTAGTCGGCATGGGGTACGACGTGCCGCAATCCGAGGCCAACTTCGTCTTCATGCCGCTCGGTGACCGATCCGTCCCGTTCGCCGAGGGAGCTGCCGAAGTCGGGGTGCTTCTGCGCGCCTACGGCAGCGACGGCGTGCGGATCACCATCGGCGATCCACACGAGAACGACACGTTCCTGAAGTACGCGTCGAGCGCCGCACCCCAGTAGGCCTAGAGGCCGAGGGCACTTTCGAGGGTCGGCCAAGACTCACGCAGGTCGTCCTCCCAGTACGGCCACTGATGGATGCCGTAGGGCCGGTAGACGACCGTCGCGGGGATATCCAGCGCGCGCAGCCGCGTGTCGAAGAGCGTCGTGCAATACAGAGCGGCCGCTTCGAGTGGCCCACCCATGGCAGCGGACTCGATTCCGGTTCCGCCGGGTCCGATCTCGTACGGCCCGGGCAGACCGGTGCCTACGGAGACGAAGACTTCCTTGCCACGCAGTGCCTCGGCATTACGCGTCGGATCGTGCTCCATCCACCGGGGATCGGAGTTCTCGCCCCACATGTTGGTGGCATTGCCGCCGTTGGTCGCGACAGTGGCGCGGACGGCGTCCTTCAAGTTGCTCTGCGAGTTGTCGTAGCAGCCGCTCAGGCCCGCGACGCCGGTGTACAACCCCGGATGGCGCGTGATGAGGTCCATTGCGGCCTGCGCACCCATGGAAACGCCGGCGATGGCGTTCACGCCGTTGCCGGAGAACCGCGCATCGATCAGCGGCGGCAACTCCGAGGTCAGGAACGTCTCCCACATGTTGACGCCGAGCACTGGATCAGGAACGTTCCAGTCCGTGTAATAGCTGCTCGAACCGCCGATGGGGAGGACGACATTGACCTGCTTGTCCGAGAAGAAGTCGACGATGTCGGTCTTCTGCGTCCAGGTGCTCTCCGCGTAGTTCGATTCCTTGCCCGCGCTGACGCCATCGAGCATGTACAGGGTGGGGCGCGAGACTGCCTGAGCAGCCGGCAGCAGCACCTGCACCTGGATGATCTTGCTCATCGAGGGGGACTCGACGAAAACAGCGGCGCGACGGTCGGTGATCATCTCGACGTGGTCGATTCGGGCCGACTGCGACGAAGGTGTGAATCTTGGGGCGGGGGCAGCACCATCGGAACTCCCCGTGCCCGGCAGTGGCTGAGCAGACACGACACCGGTTCCCAGTACCGACAATGCGATACAGGTCCCGAGCGCAGCCAGAACACGACGGTGCGTCAACGATCCATCCTCCCCCGCCGCGCCCGCAGAGAGCGCAACACGAATTACATCCGTCGCACAACCTAACCCACGAGTAGGTACCCACGCCGCCAGCTGTGCCGTGGCCCACAGTAGTCGTATCTGATGGTCATACAAAAGCTCTACCGTTTGTTTGGGATACCTCCCAAAGGGCGCATGAGCAGGGCCGCGGCGAGAAAACACAGGGCACCGATGAATGTGCCCGCATTGGCCAGCGCCGCGTCGGCCAACTGCCCCGTCGAGGGCCGCACGAACGCGCCCACCGCCGAGACCCCGAACGCGATGGAACCGACCATGTTCAACCACGTGCTGCGCCAGTCACGCGCCTGCGGATCCCACAGTTTGTCGGTCTCCGTAGTGGCGACGACCGCCAGCGCACTCGCCACAAGGAACGCGAGCGAGCCGAACACGTCCGGGCGCCACACCCACTTGTCCACCGCCCTGACAGTCAGGCCGTTCATCATCGCGATCGCGGTGCTCAGGTTGAACAACAGTGTGCCGACGAACTGGATGGCGGCGGCCCACCAATCGAAACGCTCGACCTTCGCTGATTCGCTCGTGGGCACCGGGCGACCGCTGAGCCGGAGCGCGATGAACCCCGCGGCGGTGAAGAACAACGAGCCGACGAAGTACGTGATGTTGTCGCCATCTACACCTACCCACCGGGCGTAGCCGGGGGCCGCCGCCAACGCGAACAGCAGCGAGCCGATTATGAACCCCCACGACTCACGACGGAGCGGCACTCAGATTCCTGTCTGCGCCGCTACCCGGCCACTGTCGATCGCCTTCTTCAGCAGTGCATAGTCCGCCCGGTTCTGCTTGCAGTAGGCCTCCGCGAATTCCGAGATCGCACCCTCGAACTTTTCACTCGAACCGAGATATCCGGCGATCTCGACGCGATCACCCGCCCGGGCGTGGGCGTAGGCCAGGACTCTCCCACACAATTTGCCGTACAGCTCCATCCCGCCGGGTGACATCGCCTCTATCACCGCCGACCCTTTGCCGTCGCGCAGTTGACGCAGGTAGAAATCACGCATGTCGCCGTTCGGATCCGGTCCTCGTTGCCAACCGAGGAAGATATCGCTCGACGCTTGCATCAAACGCTGACCGTCGACGACGCGTCGGCCCTGATTTTCGTAGTCGGGCCCGTCGACGTACGCCGCCAGCACGGAGCGCTGGGCCTCCTTCGCCTGCAGAAACAATGGATCGTTCTCGTCGACGCCCTGCATCAGGAAGATCCACGCGCGGGTGCCGACGCTTCCGACGCCGACGACTTTGCGAGCGAACTGAACGATACGGAACTGATCGAGCAGGACCTGCTTGTCCCATTGAAAGGTCGCGCGATAGGCAACGAGACGTTCGGCGAGATCGCGGTAGACAGCTTCGACGTCGTCGAACAGTTCCTCGACGGGAACGATGAGCGGGGGATTCGAGATGATCCGGCGTTTGCCGTCGACGACTTCGGTCAGCTTCTTGAAGGCCTGTATGTTGTCCCTGGAGCGCGCTTTTCGAATATTGGCTGCAGCTCGAGCGCGTATCGTGGAGTCCAGCTCATGGTGGATGGAATCGAGCTCGTCGGTTATTTCGACATTCGAGTACCACACCGCCAAGGTTCCTAATAGCGCTTGCTGTCTCATGGTTTCGCGATACGCCCACGCACACGAGGTGGTGATTTTGCGTCGCTCCTTGCCGGAGAACTCCCGCGCACGCGATGCGACCGCGAGACTGGCTGCGAGCCGCTTGACGTCCCACTCGAACGGACCCGGATGAGTCTCGTCGAAATCGTTGATGTCGAACGCAAGTCGTCGTTCGGGAGTGGAATACACACCGAAGTTGCTCAGATGCGCGTCGCCGCACAACTGAGTGACGATGCCCGAACTCGGGGATCGAGCGAGATCGTCGGCCATGACCAGCGCCGCTCCTCGATAGAACGGGAACTCCCCACCCGCCATCCTGCCGTATCGGATGGGAACTAGTTCGGGAACCCTCGTTGCAGCCTGCGATTCCAGCAACGCGATCGGGTCACGTTCACTTTTTCGATGTTCGGCGAGCGATGCCAACGGCGTCGCACGTCGCGCGTCCTTTCCGCGCTTGCGCCGGGTCTCACGATCGAGGGACGAACTCATGCCTCGATCCTGTCTCCGCAAAGCCGGGCACGTCGTCATCCGCGGCGGATGAGTTTACTGGATCGCCGACATGGCTCGGAGTGACAGCGGGGAATTTCTCCAACACGTTCATTCACGCGAATGATTTCGATTGACTGTTGAACAACTCGAGTCCCAAGATTTAGATCCCCTCGTTCTCAGGAGCAGTAGATGACTCGCAAGACCATGCTCGTTCGTGCCGGCCTCGGTGGCTTCGTCCTCGCAGCCGCGATGGCCACCACGCCCGCAGTTGCGGCGGCCGATCCGATCACCGACTTTCTGTGCAACTCCGGCTCGGCGCAGTTCTGCCCGGTCCCTCTGCCCCCGGCTCCCCTGATGGCACCGGCGCCCCGATCTGCCCCCGCGCCGAGCGCATTCCAGTACCGAAACTGCACCGAAGCCCGCGACGCCGGCGCCGCACCCGTCTATCGCGGCGACTACGGCTTCGGCCAGCACCTCGACCGCGACAACGACGGCATCGGCTGCGAATAGCACCATCGAATTCGCACTTGTGCAGACGTAGTGGCTGCACTCCGCTGCACAAGTGCGAACTCGGCGCACCGATAAGCCCGAATGCACCGATCAACTGATGGCGTCGCTGTGAGTTTGGTTGTGCGGCTTCGAGTGGAGTGCGGGCGTGGGTGATCGTCCGACCTCTCGTGCCGGGTTGTTCCACTGGGTCTTTCGCGTCGAGG
>Ga0208204_100092_pt1 | contig 45910 bp, 42 predicted proteins | sample DeeseametaMP2252_FD_184173 | JGI IMG/M metagenome (GOLD analysis project Ga0208204, IMG submission 184173) | Marine microbial communities from the Deep Pacific Ocean - MP2252 (SPAdes) | ecosystem: Environmental > Aquatic > Marine > Oceanic | place: West of El Salvador, Pacific Ocean | collected...
TACTTTGAGTACATTCCACAGTAGCATCAGCAGGTACAGTTAATGTAGGTGCAGTAGTATCTACTACAGAAATAGTTTGAGTATCAGAAGTGGTATTACCACACTCATCAGTAGCAGTCCATGTTCTAGTAATTGTTTGAGTATTACCACAAGCATCAACAGATGAATCCGCAAAGGTAATAGTGACATCACCACAAGTATCACTTCCAGTAGCCATGCCAGTAGCAGAAGGGTCAGTACTTTGAGTACATTCCACAGTAGCATCAGCAGGTACAGTTAATGTAGGTGCAGTAGTATCTACGACAGAAATAGTTTGTGAATATTGAGCAATAGTTACACCACAATCATCAGTAAATGACCAAGTATTTGTATAAGTACCTTTATTAGGGCAATTAGAATTTTGAACAAAACTTCCTGAAGTTTTGTTTAAAGTAAAATCACATTTATCTGTTTCTGGTTCTAAAGATTGAGCAGAATTTAATCCAGATGCGTCGCCGCATTCAACTGTTCTATCTAAACCACCAGCTGGAGTTGCCCAATTAACTACTGGTTGATTAATATCTACTGTAAAAGGTAATAAATTACCAATATTACATTCTTTAATACCAGATGAGCTTAGTGTAGTTTGTGAATTTTGATTTATGAAGCCTCTATAATTTGCAACAAATTGTAAATCAAATGATAAATCACAATTCTCTTCTAAAAAATAACATTCATCTTCAATTACAATATCAAAACTGACATTAATAGGAGGTACATCAATATCTACTAAACCATTTGTAAAATTAAATACTAACTCCCCAGTTGTATTATTATATGTATATGAAACACCTAATGGTAAATTTCCAACAATTACATCAGCTACTTGAGGCGGCATTATTGTAGATATTGATACATCTATTGCATTATCATTACCTTTATTAACAACATCAAAATTAAAACCTAAAGTATCTCCAGGATCAACAGGAGAAGAACCAGAACCCATCATAACATTAATCGGATCAATTTCAGGAATCCAAACTTCAACAGATAAACCTAATAAGAAAAGACCATAAGTTTCTTGATTTGAAGTTAACCTTAAGGTTGCAGAAGTTTGATTATTTCCAATGAGAGTATTTAGTGTATTACTTAAAGGAAATACTGCAGCATCATAACCAAGTGTATTTGTACTTGCTGGGTTTCTATCAACAAAATTGTTGTCGCCTACAGTTATACGACTATTAAAAAAGTTGCTGGAACTCCTTTGTGGCGCTGAGATACTTGTATAATTGTTAAAAACATTTCTAATTTGTAACATATCTCCACTTAAACTTCTATCACCTTCTAAAGCACCAATTATCATGTTTGCTTTTACACTTCCTAAAGGAACAGTTTGAAAACCACTAAAGTTTATATCAAAATTATTTACAGAACTAGTTACGTGTGCATAACCATCAAAAAGTGTAATATTTCTTGGAGACATTTTTGGACTTTCATAAACAAAAACTATTTGCCAACCACCAGAAGTACCTGTATTACCACCACCATGTGAGGTTAAACTACCAGTTTTTGCTTCTACGTTTGCAACTTGGTATTTCCCATAAGGATTAGCTAAAGATTTAACTTGATTAGTTATATCTTTAAAACAGATATATGGGTCATTATTTAAATGTGTATTTCTACCTCTGTATATAACATCATCAGCTCTAAATGTAGTATAAGTAGTTTGCCCTGGAATCATTAACTTTATATCGTTATAATTCCAATTTGGTTGATTTTCTGAATTTGGATCTGATGTTGGTTCTCTGTCAGCAGCAGCCCAGTATAAATATGCTCTATAAATAGAAATACAATCTAACGAAGGTTGAGGGTTAGTAAGATTCGCGCTACTTGAATTAAAAGTAGTAGGGTCATTATCTATGTCAACATAAACATTATCAGAAAAGTCATGATTACTACTTTCTCCGTTATAGTTTGTAGTTGCAGTCCTAGATAGCATATTATTAGCAATCATAGTTACATCACCTCTTATAGTCCCATTAAAACGAGGCGTAAAAGGATCTAATACTTGAGCATTTGCAAAAAGACTGCTAAATAGCACAAGTAAGTAGAGTGTGTTTTTTATTTTATTATGAGTAATAGCATTTTTCATAAGTCCAATATTTTGTTTATGGATTAATTAGCTTTAACTAATTAAAGTTATTTGGGTCAGGGATTAATGATTGTATAATTATTGAATTACTAATTATATTTCCTTTGTCAGAAACTGCTTTAACTTCTGTACAATTCCAAGTACTTAATTTTGCGTTAGCAGGTCTAGAAATTTTAATATAAAACTCAAACGATCTACCAGGTTGTATTGAAGTTAATTCAATATTTTTTGATTTCTGAGAGTTAAGTACCTCTTGTTTCATTTCTATTTGTGACAAATTTGTATCACTACAAGATTTATCGTCTGCCGAAATATTAAAATTAACAGCAGATTTACTATTATTTGTTACTTCAAGTAAATAAATATGCTCTGTTTCACTATTAGGCTTGTCACTACCATTAATAATTTTTAGGCTTAATGATTGTTGCCCAAACGTACTTAGGGTACTAAGGCAAACTATTATTATTGTAACAATTGTTTTCATAACTTTGATTAATTAAATAATACTATAAGTTTCGCTATGCGATTTTTTTTTAAATGATCTTTAGTTAAGAATAAATGATTTGCAGTTGAATGATGAATACATCATTAACTGATTAACTATTTTTCTTAAATAACTTGAGGGAAGTGCATTGATAAACAATGCGTTGACAATGAATTGATTAATATGTTTTTGATTTGGGGTCATTTACATTAAATTTATTATAGCAAATCAACTGATTACTAATAGGTTTAACAAATAAAAATGTCAAAGCACGAAAATAATCGTTAAAACGGAGTTATGCAACACTTTATCGATATTTTTTGCATTTAATCGAAAATTAATGAAAACAATAACACTAATTAGGCATGCAAAATCGTCATGGGAATACGATGTAAGCGACATAGACAGGCCCTTAAGTACTAGAGGTGAGAATGATGCGAATTTACTGTCAAAAAAATTTATAGAATATTCTTTTGCACCAGATGCCATATTCTCTAGTCCTGCAAATAGAGCATTAACTACCTGTAATATATTTATTGATAATCTTAATGTATCAAAAAAGTTGTTATCTGTTGACGAAAAATTATATGATTTTGGTGGCCATCAGGTAGCAAAATTCATCAATAATTTAAGTGACCAATACAACAAAGTAATGATTTTTGGACACAACCATGCATTTACAGCTATTGCTAATAGTTGTGGTAGTACTTACATAGATAATGTTCCTACTTGTGGTTTAGTTATGATTGAGTTTGAAGTAGATTATTGGGCAGATGTAAAAAAAGGCATCACAAAAATGACAATTTTTCCAAGAGATTTAAAAGATTAGTTTTATGTATAAATATGCATATTTGGTTATGCATTTCATATAAATTTATAATAACATTAAGTTCAGTATTTTTGTTTGTAAATAGAATATATTTGCCATATTGATAATTATTTAAGAGTTAATGACAAAAGACAAATACAGTTATATAAACAGAGAAGTTAGTTGGTTGCAATTTAATGCTCGTGTTTTACAAGAAGCTGAAGATGAATCTGTACCACTTATTGAAAGATTACGTTTTTTAGGGATTTTTTCAAATAATTTAGATGAGTTTTTTAAAGTGCGTTATGCAACAATAAAACGAATTGATGAAGCTGGGAAAACAGGAAGAAGTGAACTTGGAGGAATTAAAGCCAGTGATTTACTAGAAATTATCACACAAATAGTTATTAAACAGCAAAGGGAAAGTCTAAAAATTCTAGATAAAATTCAAAAGCGGTTAGAGAAGAAAGATATTTATTTTATTAATGAACATGAGATTGACAATGAACAACATGTATTCATAAAAAACTATTATATTCAGAATGTAAGTCCAGCTTTAGTTACCATCATCTTAAACGATCAGGTAAAACTTCCAACCCTTAAAGATAGTGCAGCATATTTAGCAGTAAAGATGGTTTTTTCTAATAAGCAAAAGCAGTTTGCGCTTATTGAGATTCCTAAAACTATTGAACGTTTTGTTGTGCTTCCTAAAAAGGAAGGTAAAGACTATATAATTATATTAGATGATTTACTTCGTTATTGTTTAAACGATATCTTTAACATTTTCGATTATGAAACTATATCAGCTCATATGATAAAAATAACTCGAGATGGTGAGTTAGATTTTGAAAGCGATTTAAGTAAAAGTTTTATAGAAAAAATTTCTGATAGTGTAAAACATCGTCAAATTGGTGACCCTGTTAGGTTTGTTTATGACAAAACTATTGATAGAGAAACACTAAAATTTTTAATGACTAAAATGGGAATAGACTCAAATGATAGTGTTATACCAGGAGGTCGCTATCATAACCGAAGAGACTATATGAGTTTTCCTAGTTTAGGTAGAACAGATTTATTATATGATAAAATTAAACCATTACCTATTAAAGGAATGAGTTTAGAAAGTAGCATTTTTAAGACAATTGCTAATAAAGATTATCTTTTATATACACCTTATCAAACCTTCTCATATGTAGTTAAGTTTTTAAGGGAAGCAGCGTTAGATCCTAAAGTAAAAACGATACAGATTACTATTTACAGATTAGCAGAAATTTCGCATGTTGCTAGTTCATTAATTAATGCTGCAAAAAATGGTAAAAAAGTTACAGTATCAATTGAGCTTCAAGCAAGGTTCGATGAACAGGCTAACATTGATTATGCTGAACAAATGGAATCTGAAGGTGTTCATTTGCTCTTTGGAGTTAAAGGACTAAAAGTACATGGTAAAATGTGTATTATTGAACGTGAAGAAGAGAAAAAAATAAAGCGTTATGGTTTTATAAGCACAGGAAACTTTAATGAGTCTACTGCAAAAATTTATACAGATTTTACACTTTTTACAGCTAATCAAAAGATATTGAAAGATATAAATATTGTGTTCGATTTCTTTCAGTATAACTACAAAATATTTACCTATAAGCATATAATAACATCACCTCATTATACTAAGTCTAAAATATTTAAACTTATTGATAATGAAATAGATAACGCTAAACTTGGTAAACCTGCATATATCAAAATAAAACTAAATAGTATTTCTAGTTATATGATGATAGATAAGCTTTATGAGGCAAGTAGAGCAGGAGTAAAAATACAAATGATTATTAGAGGTATTTGTTGCTTAGTTCCTGGTATAAAAGATATGAGTGAAAATATTGAAGTAATAAGTATTATTGATAAATTTTTAGAACACACACGTTTACTCATATTTTGTAATGATGATAAACCAAAAGTGTATATTTCATCTGCAGATTGGATGACACGTAATATAGAAAATAGAGTAGAAGTAACTTGTCCTATTTATGATGAAGACATAAAACAAGAACTTTTAGATATTTTCGAAATTTGCTGGAATGATAATGTAAAAGCTAGAATTATAAATAGCACTCAAGACAATCCATATGTTCGCAACAAATTGCCTAAAACAAGAACTCAGTTTGCTACGTATAATTATTATTTAAAAAAATTAGAAAAGTAGAATGTTAAATATTAAAAAATATGCAGCTATTGATATTGGTTCTAATGCTGTACGATTATTAATTTCAAATATTATTGAGCAAAAAGGGAAGCCACCTTTGTTTAAAAAGAGTTCGTTAGTGCGAGTGCCAATCCGTTTAGGAGCTGATGTATTTATAAGCAACCAAATATCTAAAGAAAACGAGCAACGTATGTTAGATACAATGAATGCTTTTAGATTACTTATGAGTGCTCATAAAGTAGTAGCATATAAGGCATGTGCAACTTCGGCAATGCGTGAGGCAGATAATGGAGTAGAAGTAACAAAAGCCATTGCAAAACATTCAAAAATTAAAATAGATATTATTGGTGGTGAAGAAGAAGCGGCAATTATTGCAGCTACAGACTTACAAAGTTATATAGATGATAGTAAAACATACCTTTATGTAGATGTAGGTGGAGGAAGTACAGAGTTTACAGTAATTCATGAAGGCAAAACAGTTACTTCAAAATCTTTTAAAATAGGAACAGTACGTTTACTAAATGATATTGTAAATAAAGAAGCTTGGTTTGAGCTTGAAAGCTGGATTAAGGCTAGTACAAGTGAATATGAAAAAATAGACCTTATTGGTTCAGGAGGAAACATCAATAAAATATTTAAAATTTCTGGTAAGCAAATAGGTAAACCTTTAACATACTTTTATTTAACGTCATTTTATCAAATGCTACAGTCTTATTCTTATGAGGAGCGTATTACAGTTTTAGACCTTAACCAAGATAGAGCTGATGTTATTATTCCAGCAACTCGTATTTATCTTTCAGCTATGAAATGGAGCGGAGCTAGAGATATTTTTGTACCAAAAATTGGATTGTCTGATGGAATCATTAAAAGTGTGTATTATGAGACAGTTTCGAGTGTTAGCTTAACTTAATTGGTCTTTCGACTTCTTTTTTAGTCTGTTATCTGTTTTTTGTTTTTAGTTACCATTATTCATTTTATATTTACAAACTCAAATTATAAAACAAATGAAATCATTTTTTACACTTTTATTATTCGTAAGCATCTCTACGTTAACTTTTTCACAAGAAAACAGATATGGAGTTAGAGGAGGACTTAACGTTTCAAATTTAGATTTTACTCCAGATGCAACTTTTGACAATCAACACAGAAATGGTTTTGCTTTTGGTGGTTTTGTAGATTATGGAGTTTCTGATTCATTTTCAATTTTAGTAGAACTACAATATTCTGCTGAAGGTGGTAAAGCAGATGAATTAAAAGCAGATTACATACAAATGCCAATTATGTTCAGATTTGCATTAACAGATAAACTTACATTTGGAGCTGGACCTATGGCAAGCCTTAAAACTTGGAAAAATGAAGATGGGTTTTCAACTTTCGCTTTTTCTGGAATTGGTGGTTTAGAGTATATGATTACTGATGAATTATTTATTGATGCTCGTTATTCTTACGGAATAACTAATATTTTAGATAAAGATTTAACTTCAGTTGAAGCTAAAAATTCTAATATCCAATTTGGATTTGGTATAAAAATATAATCTTATTATTGCAATATAAAAAAGCCTCATCTTAACAGTTGAGGCTTTTTTTTAACCATGAATAGTTTCTTTTTTGCTTAAATTTTTCATTATTTCAGCTTCAAAATCAAGTAGTTGCTGCCACTTTTTGTCAACTTCCTTTCTGTCGCCATACTGCCTTGCAAAACCCAAAAACATGGTATAATGGTTCGCTTCACTAACCATTAATTTTCTGTAAAACTCTGCGAGCTCTTTATCTTGTAATTCTTCAGATAATAATCTAAAACGCTCACAACTTCTTGCTTCAATAAGTGCTGCATAAAGTAGCCTATGCACTAACTGTGTTGTTCTGCTTCCGCCTTTAGGAAAAAAGGTTAATAATTGTATTACATAATCATCTTTTCTATCACGACCAAGTGTCCAGCCATTATCGAGTATTCTATCATGCACCATTTTAAAATGACTAATTTCCTCTTTCACTAAGGCAATCATTTCTTGAACTAAATCTGTATATTCAGGGAAGCTTACAATTAACGAAATGGCTGTACTAGCTGCTTTTTGTTCGCAATAGGCGTGATCAGTAAGAATATCTTCAATATTCTTTTCAACAATATTTACCCAACGAGGATCTGTAGGAAGTTTTAGTCCGAGCATAATTTTAACCTTGTTGTTCAATTAAATTTATAAGCTTTTGGCCTTTTTCATCAATAGACATACGATATAGCTTAAATGATTTATCTTTAGGATTAATAAATGACATGTCTAATTGAATAGTTTGTTCAGTAGATAATTCCTGATTCACCCAAACATGCTCTAATGTTGCATTATTCCAGAACTTATCATTGATGTTATTTAACTTAAATTCTTTTGCAGAAATATAAGTACTAAATACAGCTTTAGGAGAAAAAGAAATAATAATTTCAGATTCAAATACACGATGATAATCTGTATTTTTTTCGGATGAAACTAAAATTATAGTTTCATCCATAGAAGAATAATTTTTGATAGATACTTTTACTCTATTAGATACAATAGAATCTGTAACTATTTCAGTATACTCTTTAGGAAAAAATGTAATAGACTCACTTTGAGAATATTTTGCGTTAAATTCTGTTATTGATTTTTGTAAAGATTCACGCTTGTTTTGTCGTCCATCACAACTAACAAACCCAACAGAAATAATTAATAGAATAATATATATACGTATCATAGCTTAAATATCTAATCCAAAGGTTCTTTTTAGCAACTCAATATTAGGGTTTTTTTCTTTTAGTTTTTGATATTTTTCAATAGGAGTGAAGGCATACTGTTTTGCAATCTCTTCATTTACAGTAATATTAAGGCTTATGTCAAAGTTTTTAAGTGTTTTACGTAAATATTCCATTAAAGGAAATTGAGCACGTTCTAATTCAATTTTTAGAGTTTCATTAGGGAATACTAATCCAATAGATGTACCATCTAATTTAGGTGTATCCATTTCTAAAATTGAAGCCATAATTTTTTCACCTTTATCATGTAAAGATTTGATGTATACTTTCCAGGCTTTTAAAAACTGTTCTTCAGTAAATTCTTCTTTAGGAAGATCGTCATGGTCTATTACAACCTCCATTTGTCTTATTTGATGTTCCTTTTTAGTCTTTATGCTCTTTAATGATAAACCTGAAGTTCGATGTGAATCGCTTTTTAAATCGATAACAGCAGTTGGCTCATGAACTAGAGATGCATCAGCAGGAATTTTCTTTTCTATAACTGGTTCTGGAGATGGTTTTGCAATTATTTTTTCCTTTTTAGGAATTGATATTGCAACAGGTTTAATGCCTTTTGCTCTAAAATAAGATGCAGGAATTATGTAATGTTTGCTATTTTTTTTTTCTCCATCAAAAGTGATAGAGGCAAGCTGCATTAAAGTAAGTTCAACAAGTAGGCGTTGGTTTTTACTGCTTTTGTATTTTAAATCACAGTCATTAGCCAGCTCAATACCTTTAAGTAAAAAGTTATAGGAGACCTTTTTTGCCTGTTCTTGGTATTTGGTTTTAGTTTCATCACCAACTTCTAACAGTTCTATTGTCTGCTCATTTTGGCAAACCATTAAGTCTCTAAAGTGTGAAGCTAAACCTGCAATATAATGATGACCATCAAATCCTTTAGATAATGTGTCGTTAAACTGAACGAGCAACTCTGGTATTTTATTTTCTAAAATAAGATCAGTACTAGTAAAATAAGTTTCGTAATCAAGAACATTTAAGTTTTCGGTAACAGCTTGTCTTGTTAGGTTTTTGCCTGAAAAACTAACTACTCTATCAAAAATAGAAAGCGCATCACGCATAGCTCCATCAGCTTTTTGAGCAATAATGTGTAAAGCATCATCTTCGGCATCAACACTTTGTTCTTTGGCTATATATTTTAAATACTCTTTAGCATCTTTAACTGTAATACGTTTAAAATCGAAAATCTGGCAACGTGATAAAATAGTCGGAATAATTTTATGCTTTTCAGTCGTTGCTAAAATAAAAATACAATGTTTTGGTGGCTCTTCTAATGTCTTTAAAAATGCATTAAAAGCAGCTTGAGAGAGCATGTGCACCTCATCAATGATATAAACTTTGTATTTACCAACTTGAGGAGGAATTCTAACTTGGTCAGTTAAATTTCTAATATCATCTACTGAGTTGTTTGAGGCAGCATCTAACTCAAAAATATTAAAAGCAAAATCTTCATCTTCTTTTTCATTTCCATCACTATTAATCATTTTGGCTAATATACGAGCACAAGTAGTTTTACCAACACCTCTTGGACCAGTAAAAAGTAATGCTTGTGCTAAATGATTATGTTCAATGGCATTCAATAAAGTATTTGTAATAGCTTGCTGACCAACAACGTCTTTAAACGTTTGTGGTCTGTATTTGCGAGCCGATACTACAAAATGTTCCATTGAAAAGTATTAGAAAGACAAAGTTAAAAATTCAAGCCAAAATTAAGAATTATGAGCGCTATATTTAAGAGTAGTTATTAACAATTTATGTATTTTTGCCACCAAGTAATTCGCCTTATCACTCAAGTTTAATATTTGGGAGGAAAGTCCGAACACCATAGTGCAACATAGTGGTTAATGGCCACCAGTCGTGAGGCTAGGAAAAGTGCAACAGAAAGTATGTACAGGTAATGCTGTAGTGAAACCAGGTAAACTCTATGTGGTGCAATGTCATGTATACCAACGTTTGAGGGCTGCACGCTCGATTGTTGGAGGGTAGACAGCTAAAATGTGCTGGTAACAGTACATTCAGATAAATGATAAGGGCTTTTTCTTTTTAGAATTCTTTTCTAAAAAGAAAAGTACAGAATTCGGCTTATAGATTTACTTGCTTAAACAAGCTCTTTGATTTTTTCAAAGGGCTTTGTTTATTTATTCATCTGCATCTACACCAATTTCAAAGAAGCTAAAAACACTTCCTCCATAGTTTTTTGAATAACTATAGTATTCTAAATGTGATAAGTCGGTTTGTTTTGCATGTTCTACAATTAAAATACCATCGTCTTCTAATAATTTATTTTTAAAGACAAGCTCTGGTATTTTTGAGAATTGATCTACTGAAAAGGCATAAGGTGGATCTGCAAAAATAATAGTAGATTGCAAATTAGCAGTTTCTAAAAATTTGAACACATCACTTTTTATCGTTCGTATTTGCATTTCAAATTCTTCTGCTGTTTTATTTATAAATTTTATACAACCCAAATCTTCATCGACTGCAGTAATAGTTTCTGTACCTCTTGATGCAAATTCATAACTAATACTTCCTGTTCCTGAAAACAAGTCTAAAACGGATACTTCATCAAAATAAAATTGATTATTAAGTATATTAAACAAAGCTTCTTTTGCTATGTCTGTTGTTGGACGTACTGGTAGTTTTTTTGGAGGCGTTATACGTCTGCCTTTATATTGACCTGAAATAATTCGCATTAAAAGCTATTTAAAATAACAAAATCGTTATGTTTTGTTACTGGTTTTTGATTTATATCAAAGTTAAAATTATTGTCTGTCGTTACAAACTCTACATATCTGATGTACTTATATAAAATTGCATAAAGTTCATCATCTTTTTTAATCATTCCTGATAGTTTTACTTTAACTATTTCAGGGTTTAATTGTAATTGTTCTAATGTGAACAAAATATAGTAAATGAAATCTTCTTTAGTTGAATATTCAAAAGAGTTATATAGTAGTAACTCTCCATTTTTAACTGCAATCAATTCAAAACTAAACTCACTTACGTTTATATATAGCTTAGTATCTTCAGAACTTCTCTCTTTTTTTAAAACCGAGTCTATTAAAATTGTAGATGTATGCTTATAATCAAAAACACCAAACTGATCAAATAAATAATTATTTACATTAACTAATGGCACATAAACATTTACACTCTTGCAAATATCTATGTCATCATGAGAAATAAAATCTGATTTTAAAATCTTCGCATTAAATTTAAGGTAGTCTGCTGAGTTTTTCTCATCAAAAAGCTCTTTTGGGACTAAACTCGAAAGCTCATTTTGATAAATAGCTAAAACACTAGCAAATGACTGTGTAAACACTGAATTATTATCTAAAACTAATTGAAGCTGCTCAAGTGTTTCTAATGGATTTAATTTTTTATTAAACCTTTTGTGTTCTAAAAATTCAATAGTTTGAGTAGTTGAGTTTAGAATGCAAAAAGAAAGTCCACTCAAACTAATTTGAATGGACAATGCTTTTGTATTATGTTGTGTCAAACTATTGTTCTTTTGAATAGTTTTTTGGCCAGTTTCCATTTGTGTTTACTTCATCCATTGAACCTACTTTAAGTGTAGGACCATTAACACCATCAACAGATATTACTTGGTTTTCTTTGTCAACTAAGTTTTTATCTTGATCAAATAGTAATTTTGATTTTTCTACACTAGCTTCAAAAACAGGAATATCATCTAGTTTACCAGCTTTTAATGTAAATTTAGTTCCTGGTTCACCAACAGGCACGTCCATCATTGTTTTGTAGCGATCAGAGTTTTTAAATAATGAGTCTTTTACAGAAACAAATCCTAAAGTATCAATTACAACAATCTCTTTAAACATATCTACACCAAAACTTCTAGACAATGCTTCATCTTTTACTGTTTCAGTTCTTCTTTGAGTAATTGTAAATTTGCCATTCTCAACAAATTTTATTAATCCATCAAAGCTATCAGTAAATTGTCCTGTAACAGTTCTGTGAGCTAATTCAGCATCTCTGATGTCTTTTAATTTTTCAATTACTAAAGCGTAACGTTTTTCTTTTAATTGATTGAACTGAATCTCGCCATAAACTGACATATAGGTTTTATAACCTAAAAAGATAATTAATAGCCAAAGCGCAATATTTAAAACAGGCTTTAATTTTTTAGGCACAAATTTGTCAATTACCCAAACAAGCCCAATCGTAAGGAGTATAACAATTACAATAGCAATGATTACATTTAACATAGTTAGTCTATTTATTTTTTAATAAAGGTATAACGCAAATCTACAATTTTTTTTTATTCACGAAAACCAATACATGTAAAAATAAAATAATTTTAGTTTCAAACATATTTTATGTGTAAAAAAGCTTCTTAAAAAAATATACACAAATCCAATAAAACACTAGTAAATATGTATTATCTTTCCACTTTGTGAATACTGAAAAATATATCAATGAATTCGTCTGAATTTTATAAACTTTTAAAAAAACAATTCCCTTTTGAACCTACAACCAAACAAAACATAGTTTTAGACCAACTCTCAGAATTCGTTTTTGATAACACACCAAATACTCTATATCTTTTAAAAGGATTTGCTGGAACAGGAAAAACCAGTATTATTGGTACTCTAGTTTCTAATTTATGGGAAGCTAAAAAAAGCGCAGTGCTAATGGCTCCTACAGGTAGAGCAGCTAAGGTAATTTCTAATTATTCAGGTAAAGAAGCGTTTACAATTCACAAAAAAATATACTTCCCCAAAAAAGATAAAGGAGGAGGAGTTAAGTTTGTTATGCAGCCAAATAAGCACAGAAACACCATCTTTATAGTAGATGAGGCATCAATGATTCCTGATACTCCAGCCGACTCCAAACTATTTGAAAATGGTTCTCTTTTAGATGACTTAATGCAATATGTATACTCTGGTCATAAATGCAAACTTTTACTTATTGGTGATAAAGCACAGTTGCCACCTGTAAAATCTGAATTAAGTCCTGCTTTAGATGCTAGTCAACTCAATTTGCATTATAATAAAGAAGTTAAAATGATGGAGCTTGATGAAGTAGTAAGACAAGAACAAGACTCTGGAATTTTAATTAACGCAACAAACTTGCGTGAAATAATGGAAGGTGAGTTTTTTGATGCTTTTAAGTTTAATGTTAAAGGGTTTACTGATATTGTTAGGCTTATTGATGGACATGAAATTATGGATGCCATTAATGATGCTTATGATTCTAATGGATATGAAGAAACTGCAATAATTGTTAGGAGTAATAAGCGAGCAAACCTTTATAACAAACAAATAAGAGAGCGTATTCTTAATAACGAAAATGAGCTTACAGTTGGAGACTTTTTAATGGTTGTAAAGAATAATTATTTTTGGGTTAAGCCAACAACAGAAGCAGGCTTTATAGCCAATGGAGATATTATTCAGGTTTTAGAAATCCATAGTATTCAAAATCTGTATGGTTTTCGTTTTGCTGAAGTAAAAGTGCAAATGGTTGATTATCCAAAAATGCGACCTTTTGAAACAGTTTTGCTTCTCGACACTATAGAAGCTGAATCTCCTTCATTATCTTATGACGATTCAAATAAACTTTATCAAGAAGTTCAAAAAGATTTTGAAGATGAATCATCAAATTATCGTAAGTTTTTAAAAATAAAGAACAACAAACATTTTAATGCCTTACAAGTAAAATTTTCTTATGCAATAACGTGTCATAAATCACAAGGTGGACAATGGGATACTATTTTTGTTGAGCAGCCTTATCTACCAAACGGGATAGATAAAGAGTATTTACGTTGGCTATACACAGCTGTTACAAGAGCAAAAAATAAATTATATTTAATAGGTTTTAAAGATGATTTTTTTGTAGAATAAATTTTATTAAAATGACTGAAACAATTATTAGCATTTTTCTTGGTATTGGTCTTGCCGCTTCAGTTGGTTTTAGAGTTTTTGTACCTCTTTTTGCATTAAGTTTAGCTTCATACTTTAATTTTTGGGAGCTTAACGAATCGTGGCAATGGATTGGAAGCTTAACAGCAGTGATAACGCTTGGCGTTGCTACTTTAGTTGAAATTTCTGCATATTATATTCCTTATTTAGATAATTTATTAGACACTATTGCTATACCATTAGCAACTGTTGCTGGCACAGCAGTAATGGTATCGACAGTAGCAGATTTAAGCCCAATAATTACTTGGTCTTTAGCAATTATAGCAGGAGGTGGTACTGCTGCTGCAATAAAAAGCTCTGCAGGCGCAACACGATTGGCATCGACAACCACAACAGCTGGTTTTGGTAACCCTGTTGTATCTACTGTTGAAACAGGTACATCTTTAGTTATGTCAATTTTTTCAATTTTCTTACCAATAATAGCTTTTGTATTAGTTATTCTTATCTTGTTTATAATATTTAAACTTTATAAAAAGATTAAACCTACAAAGTCTTAATTTCCTATAAAAAGTTTTATTTTTGATTAACATTTTATTCGGTCATTTAGACTCAAAAAAACAATAAAAAATACTAAATGAAAATCATTTCTATGATTCCTGCACGTTATAGTGCATCTCGATTTCCCGCAAAACTTATGCAAAATTTAGCTGGTAAAACGGTTATTTTACGTACTTATGAAGCTACTGTTGCTACAAAACTGTTCGATGATGTTTATGTGGTTACTGATAGCGATATAATTTTTAACGAAATAGTTTCTAATGGAGGCAAAGCCATAATGAGCAAACTTGAGCATCAATCGGGAAGTGATAGAATTGCTGAAGCTGTGGCAGATTTAGATGTTGATATTGTTGTAAATGTACAAGGAGATGAGCCATTTACCGAAAGAGAAAGTTTATCTAAAGTGTTGGAAGTTTTTAAAGACGATTATAACAAAGAAATCGATTTAGCATCTTTAATGGTTGAGATACATGATTGGGATGAAATTAGTAACCCAAATACTGTTAAAGTAATTGTCGACCAAAATAATTTTGCATTATACTTTTCTAGAAGTCCAATTCCTTTTCCTAGAGATAAAGAAGCTGGAGCGCGTTATTTTAAACATAAAGGAATCTATGCCTTTAGAAAACAAGCTTTGTTAGACTTTTATAAATTACCAATGCAGTTTTTAGAAGCAACTGAAAAAATTGAATGTATCCGTTATTTAGAATACGGAAAGAAAATAAAAATGGTTGAGACAACTATTGAAGGTGTTGAAATTGATACTCCTGAGGACCTAGAACGCGCAAAACGATTATGGAAATAAGCTATAAAAATATTAAAGTTATTGGCTTTGATGCTGACGATACACTTTGGGTTAACGAAACCTATTTTCGTGATGCAGAGTTGGAATTTGCAAAGCTATTAGCACCTTACGAAACAGCTAATAAAATTGATCAAGAGCTGTTTAAAATGGAAATGAAAAATTTACCTCTTTATGGTTATGGTGTAAAAGGATTTGTATTATCAATGGTTGAAATGGCTTTAGAAATATCTAATAACAATGTATCTAATACTACAATGAATGCCATTTTAAAAATTGGGAAAGACATGCTTAATAAACCTGTTGAGTTATTAGAAGGTGTTGAAGATGTTTTAAAAGAATTCTCAAAAGACTATAAACTTATTCTTGTTACAAAAGGTGATTTGCTAGACCAAGAAAGAAAGCTTGAAAAATCTGGATTAACAAGCTATTTTCATCATATAGAAGTATTGAGCGACAAACAAGAAGAGAATTATTCAAAATTATTAAATCATTTAGATATTAAACCATCAGAATTCTTAATGATAGGAAATTCATTAAAATCAGATATTTTACCATTAATAAATATAAAAGCACATGCTATTCACGTACCATTTCATACTACATGGATGCATGAGCAAGTAAAGGAATCAGAAACAAATGGCAAGGCGTATAAAACATTAAGTAGTTTGTTAGAATTAAAAAAAGTAATGCGTTAATGGAGATTTTTGATATTGAAAACTGGAACAGGAAGCAGCACTACAATCATTTTAGTAAGTTAAAAGACCCTTACTTTGGAGTTACAATAACAGTTGACGTTACAAAAGCATATCATTTTTCAAAAGAAAAAAAGATTAGTTTTTTTGGTAGATATCTTCATGATTGTATGAAAGCAATAAATGATATTGATGAATTAAAATTACGCATAAATAATAGTGTTGTAGAAAAACACGAAGTAATAAATGCATCAGCAACTATTATGAGACAAGATAATACCTTTGGATTTTCATTTATAAATTTTGATGAAAATTTAGATGTGTTTTTGAATAATCTTGAGAATGAAAAGCAACGAATAAATAGTACTACAGATTTATTTCCACCAGTAAACGGATTAGATTGTATACATTGTTCAGCTTTGCCTTGGCTTAGTTTTTCAGGACATAAAGAACCAGTTTCTGGTGAAATTGATTCTGTGCCTAAACTGGCATTTAGTAAAATAGTATTTAATAACGATAAAATTGAAATGAATGTGGCTATTAATGTTAACCATGCGTTAGTTGATGGTTACCATGTGAGTTTATTTGCTGAAAAATTTCAATATTATTTAAATAAATAAAAATTGAAGCAACTAAGTTTCTATTTTTGTTAAAGAACATTTTTTAAATGAGTTATAAAAATTACCCAATGGTGTCCAGAATTGTTTTTGGACGAGGAAGTTTAAATCAGTTGAGCGATATTATTGAGCCTAAACGATTAAACACTAAAGCACCATTTATATTTTTAGTAGACGATGTGTTTCAAGGTAATTCATGGTTAACCTCACGAATTCCTACAGCATATGACGATACAATTATATTTATCTCAGCAAATGAAGAGCCAAAAACCTCTCAGGTAGATGAATTAGTAGAGCAAATTATTTTATCACATAAAGATAGACCATCAGGAATTATTGGAATAGGAGGTGGCACTATTTTAGATTTAGCTAAAGCAGTATCTATAATGCTAACAAATGAAGGTGAAGCTAAAGATTATCAAGGTTGGGATTTAGTTAAAACACCAGCTATATATCATGTAGGTATTCCAACAATTTCTGGTACAGGAGCAGAAGTGTCTAGAACGACTGTACTTACAGGACCAGAAAAAAAATTAGGAATTAATTCAGATTACACACCATTTGATCAGGTGATTTTAGATCCAGAACTTACCAAAGACGTACCAAAAGACCAATGGTTTTATACAGGAATGGATTGCTATATTCATTGTATAGAATCTTTAAACGGGACATTTTTAAATGCTTTTAGTCAGACATATGGGGAAAAAGCATATGATTTGTGTAAAGAAATATTTTTAGACAACAATCTATCTGAAGAAGAATCACAAGATAAACTAATGATGGCTTCATGGCATGGAGGAATGAGTATTGCTTATTCTCAAGTTGGTGTTGCGCATGCAATGAGTTATGGGCTATCTTATTTATTAGGAACAAAACATGGCATTGGTAATTGTATTGTTTTTGACCATTTAAAAGAGTTTTATCCTGAAGGTGTTAAGCTTTTTAAACAAATGAAAAAAAGGCATAACATCAGTCTTCCACAAGGCATTTGTGCAAATTTAGAAGATTATCAATTTGATATCATGATAGATGTAGCTCTAGGTTTAGTTCCACTTTGGGAAAATGCTATAGGCAAACATTGGAATCAAGTTATTACCAGAGAAAAATTAAAAGCATTATACCAAAAAATGTAATATGCGTTGGTTAGCAAAATTTATATATTATAAGTTGTTAGGTTGGAAAGTTGTAGGTAACACAAATTTTTCAAAAGACACTGTGAAAAAGGCTGTAATTATTGCTGTACCTCATACAAGTTGGCACGACTTCTATATTGGTGTTTTACTACGAAAAGTACTTGGAATAAAAACAAATTTTATTGGTAAAAAAGAACTGTTTGTTGGTCCTTTTGGATGGTATTTAAGAGCAATAGGAGGAGCTCCAATCGACAGAAAAACTAATGAAAATAAAGTTGATGCTATTGCAAAGCTTTTTAAAGATAAAGACGAATTTAGGATTACTTTAGCACCAGAAGGAACACGCAAAAAAGTTGATGAATGGCGAACAGGTTTTTACTACATAGCTAAAGCAGCTAATGTACCTATTATTATGTTTACATTAGATTTTGAAAATAAACAAAACAGAATTTCTGAGCCATTTTATACAACAGATAATATTGAAGCCGATTTTAAATTTATGCGTAATTTTTACGAAGGTGTAAAAGGCAAAATACCTGAATACTCATAGGTTTGGCATAAATTTTGAAAATAAAAATAATGTAGTTTGTTAATGAAACATACAGTAAACAATTCTTGTCCCTAAAGAGAAACATTAACAGACTACAAAAGCAAAAAGCTACTCAATTTTGAGTAGCTTTTTTTATATCTATATAAAAAATGAAAATTATACATAAATTTTAAAACCATCACTTTAATATTCTCGTACGTATATATATTAACAACAAATTTTAAAAATTATGAAAGTATTAAATTCAATTAAAATTTTAAGTCTATTAACTATAACGTTATTAATAGCTTCGTGTAGTGATGATGATAATTCAGGCAATCAAATAGAAAGTTCAACAATATTGTATGCCTCAAACAATTCAAATGGTAACATTACTTATTATGATGTTACAGATTTATCTAATATATCTACCACAACATTAATTACAACTTCAACTGCGGCTGATGGTGTTTATTATGAAGGTGCGTTAGATGCTGTAATACAAGCATCTCGTTCAGGTTTAGGGTTAGAAGGATTTACAAATATTTCTAATGCAATTTCTGGTGCTGCAATTAATGCTGATCTTATCGGAACAACAGACATGAGTAGTCCTAGAGAAGTTGCTGTTGATGGAACCTTTTATGTAGTTGCAGATAATCAAGATGTTGATGGAAATCCTTCAACTTTAGATGGTCGTTTGTTTGTTTATATACGTAACGGAAATAATTTTTCATTAAGAAATGTTATAACAACAGATTTTAAACTATGGGGAATTACATTTATTAATAATGATTTGTATGCTGTAGTAGATGCCGATAATGAGCTAGCAGTATTCACTAATTTTTTGTCTAACACAACAAATACAACGTTATCAGCCTCAAAACGCGTGGTAGTCGAAGGTATTGTAAGAACACATGGTTTAACATACGATGCAATGTCAGATACAATGGTAATGACAGATATAGGTAGCGCTATGAACACTCAAGATGACGGAGGTTTTCAAATCATTACAAATTTCATTTCTAAGTTTAATGGCACTACTAATAACGGAACATTGGCATTATCACAACAAACGCGAGTTTCTGGTGCTAGTACTTTATTAGGTAACCCTGTTGATGTAGCATACGATTCTGAAACCTCTACAGTATTTATTGCTGAAGCTGGTAATGGAGGAGGACGCATTTTAGCCTTTAATAGCATTGGTGCAGGTGGAAATATTTCACCTATTATAAATACTGCACTAGGTGCAGCATCATCAGTTTATTTATCAAAACAATAATATATCTTTCTAAAAATCACTTTATTGATTAATTGCTATGAAAGAGAAAAAAGGCTATCATGTTATTTGATAGCCTTTTATTATTTTAGTTATTCATTGGTTTTTTTAGCAGGAAATTTGACACAATAAAATAGTCTAATGCAATATAAAAAAATAAATACACCAATTAACTCTTCGTAAATTTCACTATGCCCTTTATATGTAGAACAGGCCATAATAAACGCTAAAAAAAACATGCTTCTATGTGGACTGATTAATTCTACTAAATCGTTTTTTTCTTTACTCGGGTAAAACCACAAAATAAACATAATTAGAAATGAGCCCATGCCTACTATTGGATAAATAAATCTATATAATGGATTTAAAAAATTATGAGCATTAGTTTCATTCTGTAAATTATAATTCTCAAAAACACCTGAAGAGTTCCAATTAAAAATACGTTGTCCCCAGCTTATTTCTTCACCATAAATTATTATAATACCTATGAGAAGTAAATAAATAAAATACTTAAATAATTTTTTTGACTGTATTGAAAGATTAATACTTTTCGATATTGCAAGGACAAAGAATAATAGAATAATAGATAATGGGTAGAACATTGTGCTATATTGTTCTATTACTCCTTCTTGTTTAGGTGTGCCAAACAATAAAAAATAGATATGAGTTAAAACACCTATAAAAACACCAAAAAACAACATGTATTTTATGTGCTTTGTTTTACTGCTTAATGGGTCATTAAAGAAAAAGGACTTAAAACTATTCAAATCAATGAATTTGTTTATTATTTCTTTAAATCTAAATTTTACATTAAAAAGAAATAGAATACTAATACTAAATAAAAGAATTATTAAAGTAGCAATTACAACTTTTATGCTTATAACTTGATTAGCTTCAATTTTTCCTTCTAAATCAACATATTGTTCACCAATATAAATAAAGAATTCTATACAATTAGAATAAAAAAACAATAGGAACAGCGATACTAATATGCCAAATATTCCCAAATATTTTGAGGCTGAATTTGGTTTCTGAATTGTATATATATTATCCATAATTCATTAAATTATAAGTTATTACAATTATAAGCATAAGCCAAATTTGTAAGGTAATATTCACGACAAGAAGTTATTAAACTCTATAAGGTGTTGAAATTCATACATTTCTAATATTATTCCTCATTGCGTTTTGGATTTTTTTACAAAAAAAAAGAGGACTAATTGTCCTCTTAAAATGTATTTAAATACTAAAAACTATTATTCTTCTGTATTTTCTTCCATGGTATGATATACGTTTTGTACATCATCGTCTTCTTCAATTTTTTCTAAAAGCTTCTCAACATCAGCAGCTTGTTCTGGTGTAAGCGCTTTAGTAACTTGTGGAATGCGTTCAAAGCCAGATGACAAAATTTCTATACCTCTGGTCTCTAATTCAGATTGAATAGCACCAAAGCTCTCAAAAGGCGCATATATTAAAATGCCATCATCATCTGCAAAAACTTCTTCTGCACCATAATCAATAAATTCTAATTCCAGTTCTTCAGGATCTAAACCTTCTGCATTAATTCTGAAATTACAAGTATGGTCAAACATAAATACAACAGAACCTGATGTACCTAAACTACCATCACATTTATTAAAATAGCTTCTAATATTTGCCACAGTTCTTGTATTATTATCTGTTGCTGTTTCAACTAAAATTGCAATACCATGAGGTGCATAACCTTCAAATAAAACTTCTTTAAAGTCACCAAGGTTTTTATCTGAAGCTCTTTTTATAGCACGCTCTACATTATCTTTTGGCATGTTTACTGCCTTTGCATTTTGTATTACAGCTCTTAATCGTGCATTGCTATCTGGATCTGGACCTCCTTCTTTTACAGCCATTACAATGTCTTTACCTATACGTGTAAAGGCTTTGCTCATTGCAGACCAACGTTTCATTTTACGTGCTTTACGAAATTCAAAAGCTCTTCCCATTTCTTTACTATTTATGTGTTTTAATAACCGATGGCAAATTTAAAAAAATCTGTTAATCGTTAGGTATGTGTTTTGCCAAAAAGTTTTCATTTGTTGTATTAAGTTTATTAATGATATTTTGGCGGTCTTTGTTTAGCTGAGTATTTACCTTATTATAGTTATCTACTGCCTTATTTATGTCTTTCACTTTTTTATTATAAGTGTCTATTTGCTCTTTAGTTCGTTTACGTTCTGGAGTTTTTTCTAATGTATTTCTTATTGTCTCAAAATCTTCATTTAAAATTAAAAACTCTGTAAGTTGTGGTACTTGGTTGTCGGCTTCATCTATAAAAAACTCAAACGCATCTTTTGTAACTTCTGCTATAGATTTGTCATTTTTGTAGAGCTCAATAGTTTTTAATATTTCTAGACCTTCTTTTGCAGTCAGACTTAATGCATTTGCATTTTGTTGAATTGCGCCAACATCGTTTTTTGATAAGGCGTCTATAAGATACATTTCATTAATACTTACCTTAAAATAAATAAGATATAACTCGTTATAGTGGTTAAAAACCTGATTTGAAATTTTCATTTTATTTCCTAAATCGGTCTCACTCTCAACTATACTAATGTTGTGTTTGGCGGCAAATAGTCTGAAATTTGTGTCATATTCATTATAAGCATCTTCCATTTTTTGATCAGCCAATTCACGAGCTAAAACATAGGCTTCCATTGCATCGTAAGATTGTTCTGCAACTTCTTTCATATCTATAATTTTAGCATAATCTTGGTTTAATAAACTCTCGTTTAATCTCATATAAGTTAACACTTGTTTTTTATAATCTTCGCCATCATAACCATCAGTATTTTCAATTTTTGCAATTGCTTTTTCAACAGTTTTTAAAAGCACATTTCGTTTTGCATTTATAGTTCGGTCATTTTTACTATGAGCTATAGCTTTGGTGTACTTCCACATATTCTTTGTAACAGATTCTTGCTCTGTGGCTATAAAATCTAAATATTCAGAGGCATTTTTAAAACTTTGTGAATGTGTTGTGTAAGCTATTAGTAAGATGAAAACAGTAAGTAAGGGTTTTAAAAAATTCATTTAATTAGTAGTTTTTGAATTAATATAATCTAATAGAATTGAGCATGCTTCATCAATGTAAATATCGTTAGCTATATTGTCTAGAATAATTGCATTTGCTTTTGCATCATCAGTATTATACTCAATAACTTCTGCTGTTGATAATGTGTTTCTAGCCGAAATTGATAAAGGTGCTTTGTTTATGTTGGAATAAAATTCATTCCAAAGATTGTTGTAGTTTTCAATATCTGTATATATACCATCAATAGTTATTGGGTATTCATAGGTTTTATTAATAAAATCGTTTAATAGTCTTTCGTTGGTTGATTTTATGGTTTTAAAATTATCATCGTTAGCTATGCGATTTTCACTATTTGCTTTAATCGATTTTAGAGCAATAGGTCTTAGGGGAATATGTCTTAATGACACTTCTATTGAATCATTTTTTAAAGCAAATCTTTCATATTGCTCACTGGTTTTTAAGTTATCATAAATTGATGGAAATTTTATATCTGGAATAACACCAATAGATTGATGACTTTTACCATTAACGCGATAAAACTTTTCTACTGTGAGTTTGCAAAACCCTAAATCGTTAGTTTCGCTTAGTGGTAATATAACTTGCGCTGAAGATTTACCATGACTTGGCGAACCAACAATTATAGCTCTATTATAATCTTGTAAAGCAGCAGCAAAAAATTCAGATGCTGAAGCACTATAATTATTTATAAGTACTATTATTGGCTTATTAAACAGTGAACCTCTATTAGCGTCTTTTATTGTAAAAGTGTCTCCATTATTATATTTTAAAACAGATAAAGGGCCTCTATTAATAAACATTCCTGATAAATCTGCAGCCTCTTTCATTGAACCTCCACCATTAAATCTTAAGTCTAATATTAAACCTTTAATGTCTTCTTTTTCAAGTTTATATAGTTCTTTAGCAACATCGTTAGCTAAACCTAATCCATTAGGTGAATCTAAATCTGTATAAAAACCAGGAATTTCTATATATCCAAAGTTTGAGCCATTTTCAACAACGTAACCTCTTACAGTATTTTCTTCAACTTTTGTTACTGTTTTGGTAAGTTCTATATTATGAATTGAGCCGTTTTGCTTTTTAATTTTGAAGGTTATGGTATTGTGTTTTTCATCATTTGTAAACGCAGTTATGTCTTCATTAGACACGCAATATGTTTCTAAAATTTCATCACCAGAAGTAAGTGTTTTTAAAACATCATTTTCTTCAAAATTACCATCTTTAAACGCTGCGCTTCCAGGAGTAATGTAGGCTATTATAATTTCACCTTCATTGTTTTTTGCAGTTGTGATACCAAATGTTAACTGGTTATTTGATACTGAGGTTTCAAAAAGAACTTTATCAGAATCATTAAAAAATGAAGAATTCGGATCTTGATAAGCAACCAAAGCATTTAAAAATAATTCTTTAACGTAAGTGTCTATATTTCCGTTTTTATGTAAGATTTCATCTAATTCACAAATTTGATTTTGTATTAGTTTTGGTTTTAAAGTAGCCTCTAAAGATTTAAAGTTTCTTTTTACATTATCAAAAACGCTATCTTCTTCAATTAGTTTTTCTACTATTTGGTAGCGCATACGCTTACTCCAATAACGCTTTGCAGAGTCTATATTTTTAAAATAACCAGAACTATTTCCTGGTTTAAAATATAGCGTGTCTTTACCTGAATAATCAAAGTTTTCTTTATTTAATGCTTCAACATATTGTTTTGAATCTTCAATACGTTTTTGAAGTATAGAAATATATTTATCAATAAAACTGCAATCGTTTGTAGTAATATAGTCGTCTATTTTTAATACATCTTCTTTAAACGCTTCTATATCACTTTCTAGAAAAAAGCGGTTGTAATTATCTAAACCACTTAAAAACAAATGGTAAACACCTTTAGATAAGCTATCATTAACTGGTTTAGGACTATAGTGTGAGTCTTTTATAAGTGTTTGTAATGCAGATACCTGCTTGCAAAATAAAGTATCATCTTGGCTATAGGCTTGCAGGCTTAAAAAGCATAGTGTAAATACGAATAATCGTTTAATCATAAAGTAAGTCTAATTCGGAAATATAATAAATTTGGCGATATAACACATTATTCTTGTACTTCAACAATAAATTCGATTGCTTCAGCGAGTTTAAAGTCTTTTTCAGTGACACCATTTGCACTATGTGTAGATAAAGAAATGGTTAAAACGTTATAAACATTTGTCCAATCAGGATGGTGATTTAAAGCTTCACATTCAAAGGCTATTCTGCTCATAGCACTAAAGCAGTCTTTAAAATTATCAAATTCAAATTCAGCATGTATAGCATTATCGTAGTATTCCCAATCTGGAAATCTTAATAATTTTTTTTCTATGTCTTCTTTAGATAGTGGTGTCATGTAGATTATATTTCTTTTAAAAGTAAAGAAATATAATCTATTTATCAAGCTCACTTAAAACTTCTGCACTCGTAATTTGTAAATGTTTTGGAAGTTTATTGAATTTAGGCAACACAGCAAGATATCTATCTTCATTTGTAGTGAAAACATGCTTAAAACTTACTTTGTTGTCTGTGAGAAGTTTAGTAATATCTGTGAAAAATTCATCATGATGAACCAGATCTGTGCTTCCTAAGTGAAAAATACCAGTTTTATTCTGATTTATAATGTAATGTATTTGCTGTGTCACTTTTGAATCTGTAGTGACATTCATTATTAAGTTCGGGAAAATTTCTACAGCAGTTTTGTCTTGGATATGTTGTTTAATCTCTTTTATTCTAGGTGATTGAGAGCCTAAAACCATTGGTAAGCGTACTACTACAACTTTCTTTTTAGGTAAGCGTAACAACATATTTTCAATTTTTATTTTAAAATGACCATAAATGCTTTCGCTTAAGGTTTTGTCTAACTCGTAACTTGGATATTTGCTATAAGCATCAAAAGCGTTTGCTGAAGAAAAGAAAATAATCTTACAATCATGAGATTGTAAATATTCTGCAATATGTTGATGAGCTATAATTTGCGCGTGAAAATCACCTCGTAATGTAGATATAATGATTGATGGCTTAACTGCTTCTAAAATTTCAAATACATCATCTTCTTCGATGTTATATTGAAAAAAATGTTTGTTGTTTTCTAACGCGTTATTTGGTGTGCAATAGGTTCCGAAAGTCTTAAAGTAGGAGCATAGTTCTTTGTATAGTGCATTCCCTAAAAAACCACTAGCACCTAAAATTAAGATTTTATGTTTGCTTTCAAACTTTTGCATAAATGAGTTGTGAGCACTAATTAAAAAATAGAGAGTTTTGTTTTAGTAGTAAACTGCTCTAATGCTTGCATACCTAGGAGAGAATTTCCTTTTTCATTAAGTCCTGGAGACCATACAGCTATTGTAAAATGATTAGGTAATAATGAAACTATACCACCACCAACACCACTTTTTCCTGGTAAGCCAACCTCAAACGCAAATTCACCAGCTTCATCGTAAAAACCACAAGTAAGCATTATTGCATTAATACGTTTTGCTCTACTAGGTGTTAAATATTGTTTTTGTTGTAAACTTATTCCATGATTTGCAAAAAGATAGAATGCATTAGACAATTGCTGACAATTCATTTCAAGTGAACATTGATGGAAGTAAAAATCTAATACTTCATCTACATCATTATCTAAATTATTATAAGCCTTAAGCAAGTTAGCAGCTGCATAGTTTGTATATCCTGTAAGCTTTTCAGATGCTGCAACCTTGTAGTTATAATCTATACTTTGATCGTTTGCCAAGTCTCTAACATAATTTAAAAAATCTTGTTTTGGATTTTTTAAATGACTAACAAGAACATCTGCAATAACAATGGCTCCAGCATTAATTAGTGGATTTCTTGGTATACCATTTTCAAGTTCTAAAAGTGATAAATGATTAAACGGATTTCCAGAAGGTTCTACATCTACACGTTTCCAGATAGCTTCAGAATATAATGGCAATGCCATTGATAGTGATAATACTTTTGAAATACTTTGAATAGAAAACTTATGATTCCAATCTCCTACAGAATATGACTCACCATTACAGTGTTTTAAATAAATTCCAAAGTGTTGTGCATCGATATTTGATAATTCAGGAATGTATGATGCTACTAAACCTCTATTAACTTCATCTTTTAAGTTAGTATAAATATCATTTAAAACACTCTGAAAATCTACCATGTATTATTTTTTATAAAAAGGAAGTTTTACAACTGTAGCAGGAATAGCGTTTTTACGTATTTGTATGTTAATTTTGCTACCAACTTCAGAAAGAATTGTTGGCACATAACCTAAACCAATTCCTTTATTCATCGATGGAGACATAGTACCAGAAGTAACAACACCAATCGTTTTCCCGTTACCATCAACAATATCATAACCATGACGAGGAATACCACGTTCATCTAACTCAAAAGCCACTAGTTTGCGTTCTGGTCCACGTAATTTCTCGGCTTCAAGAGCTTCAGAATTAGTAAACTTTTTAGTGAATTTAGTTACCCAACCTAAACCAGCTTCAATAGGAGAGGTTGTATCATCAATATCATTTCCGTAAAGGCAATAACCCATTTCTAAACGTAAAGTATCGCGAGCAGCAAGACCAATTGGTTTAATCCCAAAATCTTTTCCTGCTTCAAAAACTTTATCCCAAACTTGTTTTACTTCAGAGTTTTTACAGTAAATTTCAAATCCACCACTTCCAGTATAACCTGTTGCCGAAATAATTACATTCTCAATACCTGCAAAATCACCAACTATAAAATTGTAAAACGCAATTGACGATAAATCATGACTCGTTAAACTTTGCATAGCTTCAACAGCCTTTGGACCTTGAATAGCTAATAGCGAATAGTCATCACTTAAATCGCGCATTTCTGCACCAACATCATTTTTCGATTTAATCCAGTTCCAATCTTTTTCAATATTACTTGCATTAACAACTAATAAGTATTTGTTTTCTTCAATTTTATAGATAATTAAATCGTCAACAATTCCTCCATTATCATTTGGCAAACAGCTGTATTGTGCTTTACCAGTAGTTAATTTTGAAGCATCATTGCTACTTACTTTTTGTATTAAATCTAAAGCATGCTCACCTTCAATTAAAAATTCTCCCATGTGAGATACATCAAATACACCAACGCTATTTCTAACAGTTTCATGTTCTGCTGTTACACCTTCATATTGAACAGGCATATTAAATCCTGCAAAAGGCACCATTTTTGCTTCAAGGGCTTCGTGAGTTGATGTTAATGCTGTATTTTTCATATATACTATAATTGGTTATTATTTGAGTAAACTTATTTTTGTTTGTCTTTTAATGGGATGGTAACACCAAGTGTAAATGCTCCAGAATATTGTTCAACAGTTGGATGAAAAAAATATGTAAATCCTAAATCAAAATTATTTTTTTTCCCTAATTCTAATCCAAAAGACACAGGAATGTGATAAATAACTCCACTTTTTTTAATATTAGTAAATGCTGTAAAAGTTTCAAATTTACCAGCTGAAATTCCAATACCAGCTTCAATATATGGAGCAACCCAGCGAATTGGAGCTCTAAGTCTTGTTTTTCCTCCAATTAAAAATGCTTTTGATTCAGCTTTTTCATTTGTTGGATTACCATCAATATCTTTTCCGTTTGAATTAACTAAAATTAGTCCTGCATATGGTCTTATTTCTAACCAAGAATAAGCTTCTAAAACTAATTCGCCTTGCATAAAAAATCCATCATCAGCAGTTTCATCTACACTATCATAAGGTAAACTTATACCATATCCAATTTGAGCATTAATCGATTTTTCTTTTATGAATTGTGCTTCAATAAAGTTTGAAGTTAAAATCGCAATTAAAATTATCAGCTTTTTTTTCACAGTGCTAATTGTCTTTGGTTAAATAATATAAAATTAAAATACATATAGAAAGTATTGCAAATGAATAAATTATAGCTTTTTTAAAATTTGAATGAGATGCAACATCTTCTATGATGTGTGCAAAAAACTTAATAATTCCTACAAGTATATTTTCCATAATTGTTGCACAAAAGTATTGAAAATAATCTGTTTTTATAAGCAACTTTTCGGTTTAAAAATTTGTTAATATTCATGACATAATTCACTATAAATATTATTATCATTATTTTTCGGAATAATTAATTAAACACTAAATGAAATCACTAATTACTTTACTTTGTTTCTTAACATTTTCAAGCTCAATTATAGCTCAAAAAGGAACACCAGAAGATTATTTATCATCTCAATTTCATAAAGAAAGACGAGAGGCTTTAAGAGCAAAAATGCCAAAAAACACAGTAGCTGTCTTTTTTGCAAATGCAGAGCGTAACCGTTCTAATGATGTAGATTATGTATATCATCAAGATCCAGATTTTTATTATCTAACAGGTTATAAAGAGCCAAATTCTGTTCTTGTAATTTTTTCTGAAAAGCAAACAAATGCTGAAGGTAAAACTTATAACGAGTTACTTTATGTACAAGAAAAAAATCCTCAAGCAGAGCAGTGGACAGGCTATAGATTGGGAGTTGAAGGCGCTAAAAGTCAACTAGGTTTTGATATGGCTTTTAACGGAAAAGAGTTTTTAAACTCTGGTATAGACTACACTAAATTTGATAAAGTGTTATTTGATAGTTTTAAAGATGATTATAGAGATTCTCCACGTGATGAAGCCGATTTGTTTGATTTGGTAAAATCATTTAGAAGTCAGCTTGAAGCTACTCAAACGACAATAAATTCAGAAAACACTATGACTGTAGAGTTAAATCAATCTACAAACATAGAAGAGAAAAAAGCTACAGTAGATAACAGAACATTATCTCAATTAATGGCTGGATTACGACAAGTTAAAACACCAGAAGAAATGGTATTGCTTACTAAAGCTGTTAGAATATCTGCAATGGGACAACGCGAAATTATGAAAGCAATGCATCCAGGAATGTCTGAAACAGAAATTCAAGGTGTGCATGAGTATGTTTACAAAAAATATGGTAGCGAGTATGAAGGCTATCCAAGTATTGTTGGTGCTGGAAACAATGGTTGTGTATTGCATTACATTGAAAACAGCAAGATGAAAGTAGAAAACGATTTGGTACTTATGGATTTAGGTGCAGAATATCATGGTTATACTGCAGATGTTACACGTACAATTCCAGCAAATGGTAAGTTTTCACCAGAGCAAAAAGCAATTTACGATCTTGTTTATGATGCGCAAGAAGCAGGAATTGCAGCTTCGATAATTGGTAATAATTTACGATCTCCAGATACAGCTGCTCGTAAAGTAATTGCTGAAGGCTTAATAAAGCTAGGGATTGTTAAAACTGAAGCTGATGCTTGGAAATATTTTCCTCACGGAACATCACATCATATTGGCTTAGATGTACACGACCCAAGTTTAAGAGGCGATTTTGAAGCAAATATGGTTATTACTGTAGAACCTGGAATTTATATTCCTGAAGGAAGTGATTGTGATAAAAAATGGTGGGGAATTGCTGTGCGTATTGAAGATGATATTTTAATTACTGAAAATGGACCAGTTAATTTATCTGCTGAAGCACCTCGTAAAGCTGAAGAAATTGAAGCATTAATGAAAGAAAGCAGTGTGCTTGATAATTTTAAACTTCCAAAGTTAGACTAGTCTTAAAAAATAAATATAAAAAAGAGGCTGTCTGAAAAGTTTAAAAAATCTGTCATTCTGAATTTATTTCAGAATCTTACTTATTTGATTTTAAACTTGTTATAGAATCTGAAACAAGTTCAGATTGACAAAATATTGTCTTTTTAGACAACCTCTTTTTAGTTGTTATAAATTTATTTTTATTCTGGAGTATTTTCATTTTCACCCAAAGCTCTCTTTTCACAAGTTTTACATAATTCAGAAATACCTCTTTGCTCAAACGATTGCTTTACAGTTCCAGTAGTTTTATTGTCTCTGTTAGCTATATGATAACAATCTTCATAAATATGATATTTGTTTCCTGCACTTGTCCAATGTACATTGTCAGGCACATTCATATCTTTTAAAACAGACGTTTGCTTATTAATTTCTTCGGTGTATTGTTCTACTGAAGGCGGATTAAAATCAACACCAGAAATTCCAGCAACTAGCATAGCTACTACAGCAATAGAACCAGCTATACCTTTAGTTTTTCCGCTTAAATCTTTGTTAGTAAAAATTAGAATCACCAAAGGTAAAAAGGCTAAAACACCCATTATTGCACCTAGCTGACTTTGTACAAAGAATTTTACTTTATCCTTTTCTGAAGCAGGATCTAGTTTGTTTGCTTTTTTCCATAGCATTGATGCTACTATAGCTAAAGCCAAAATAACAACGATAACAACAATTAACCATACCATTGTTTCGTCGCTAATTAATTTAAAAATTGCAAAAAACTGAAGCGCAATGGCTACAATCCAAGCCAAGAATGCAAATACTCTAAACTGTTTTGCTTTAGCCTTGCTTTCGTCGCTTGCTACAAATACTTTTTGATCTGACATATATTTTCTTCTTTAATATTGTTTTGATAATTCATCAAAAAACAATTCGTTTTTTTAAGTGGTATCTGACCTCCACAAATTAGTTAGTTATTGTTACTAATTTCGTTTTTTTTATTGAAAACGACAAAACTAATTTTATTTATAGTTTTTAGATGTAAATTTAATTTTAGATGAATTTAATTTTAGATGAATTTGGTTTTAGATGAATTTGGTTTTTTTAATTTTGGGTTTAATCATTCTAATTGGGTGTTTGAAATCCAATAATGAGCTTTCATTTCACCACCTAATTTTGTTTCTACAGTTATCACTAATCTATTTTTAGTTTTGATTTGGTCAGCCACTATGAAATAGTTTTTATTTTGGTCATGCATTCGCCAAACGTGTTCATCATTAACCATTTCTCCAGTTAAATAAGATAGATTTAAGTATACATAAGACCCTCGATCATCATAATAAGTAATATAGTAAGTCTTAAAGAATTTGTCAAATTCGATTTTCACGTTTTTGCCTTCTGGCTTTCTCATAACAATTTCATTATTTTCTATCATAACAATTTCTATCATTGGAGCTGTATACCTAACTTTGTCTTGGGCATTTGTTTCAGTAAGAAGACAAAGTGTAAATAAGATTAAAATACTTTTCATTTTATTAAATTAATTTCTATAAATTTTTCATTACTGTTTATTATTCCAAACATTCAAAGCGTTTTTTAAATATTGTTCTGGTTTTGGCATAGGATTTTTTTTTCCTTCTTTCGTATTTCTGACGTGATCATTATAGGCTTTTTCTATTTTTTTCCAGTCTTTTTCATATAATTCTATAAATTTTTCTTTAAACTCGGTGAAAGTATATTTATCAGAAAGTTTACTAACAGTGTTTTCTATTTTTTCATTTTTTTTTAATAATACTGCCATAGTTTTATATTTTTAAAATTCTTCTTCCAGTTTTTATTAATTTTTCATAGTTTACAAAGACTGATTTTTCAGCGTTTTCAATACTTATTCTTGCTTTTTCAATTTTTTCATAATCCCATTCTTTTGGGATACCAATGAAAGTTTTTGTTGGATGTTTAATGTCTGTTCCAAATATATTCCTACTTAGCGCATCTTGTAATTCGTCAAGTGATTTGATTAAACTCTCTTTAATATTTTCAATATTAGGATTTAAAAATTCAAAATTGGGATTTTTTTCTTGTTGCGTAAAATCGTGAATAAAATCTAAATCTCTTATGTCAAAAGGATAAGATGAAAAAGAGTTGTTTTTTAAATTTAGAGCAACATTTTCATCCATTATTTCAGTTCTTATTTTTTCAAAAAGCTTTCTGTCTAATTCTAAAGTTTCATTGTCATATTCAAAACTATTTTGATTGGTTTTGTTTTTTGATAAAAACTTAAACATTAAAAGGAAAACTATAATTAAAAGTATTACAATCCAAAGTTGGATTTTGTAATTCCAAAATTTTAAAAATTCAGTTATAAAATCAGTATTCTTAAATATTGAAATAGCAAAATTATAACCTATCGTAATTCCTAAAACAATAAAGGCAGCAATTACATTACTCCAAATAGGGTGTTTAAGAAATTCATAGATTTTTTCTTTCATTGCGATTTTTGTTAGATGATGCACAATATGACAATATTGATTGTTTCAATTATCTATATCGACAGTTAAACGAAGTTCGCCTTTTTTTCTGACAAAATCAAAATCTAAATTTTAGGTCTAGAAAGATAATTTATAAACGAATATAATGACACTAAAGCCCAAACACCTTCTAATACAATAAATGGCCAATACTTTAAAAGTACAGATGCAAAACACGCCATTGATGCTCCTATTAAGTTGAGTAATATAAATGCAAGGCTTTTGCTAGATACTTTTACTATAACATTTAAAAAATAGGCGAGAAGTATTTGTAATACTCCAATGGTGCCAAGCCAGTCTGTTAAATTCATAATTAGTACGTTAAAAGCATTTGATGATTAGGATTAGAATGTGTTTTGGAAATCTCAAAATCATGGCTTCCGATAATCTTAAAACCAAAGTTATTATAAAATTTAATGGCTTTAGCATTTTCAATCCAAACAAATAACCACATACCAGCTTGTTGGTGTTTCTTTGATATTTGCACATTGAAATTGAAAAGTTCTAAACCAAGTTTTAAATGATGATAGTCTGAAAGCAAATACAGACGTTCTAATTTGGTAACATTTTTATAGTCAATATTTTTGTGAGGAACATCAAAAATAATCTTTGAATAGCCTATTGCTGTTTCATTATGATAAATGATATAAAAATGATTTTTGGTGTCCTGTAATTCTTCTGTAAGCGTAGTTTCATTAAACTTTAAACTTACGTAGGCATCAATATCTTCTTTAGAAGCGCTCATGCCATGAGATTCAATAAATGAGGCTTTTCCAATGTTTACAAGTAACTTGGCATCTTTGACTGTGGCGCGAATTATTGTATTCATAGATTAGATACGACTTAATAAAAAGCTTTTCAATTCATCATAGGTAGAAATCTCAATGGACTTTTTCTTCTTGTCCATAACCGCTTCAATTTGTGCTGGTAACTCAACAGTTTTAGAAATAACATCTTCAACCACATCTAAAAATTTAGTTGGATGAGCTGTTTCTAAAAACACACAATGTGCATTAGAATTGTTCTTTAAATACGCTTTTGCACCAAGATAGCCAACAGCTCCATGAGGATCTGCTATATAACCATAATCATCATAAATTTCTTTTAGTGCTTTGCGTGTTTCATCATCAGTAAAGCTATAAGACGATAAGTTGTTTTTAAGTGCTTTAAAATTGTTGTTATAGATTTCTTGAATACGAATAAAATTACTCGGATTTCCAACATCCATTGCATTACTAATAGTTTGTACTGATGGTTTTGGATTATAGTGTTCTGTAGCTAAAAACTCTGCGACTACATTATTTTCATTATTTGCAGCTATAAAATGTTTAATTGGTAAACCTAATTGTTGTGCCATCATACCAGCACATATATTTCCGAAGTTTCCACTTGGCACAGAAAACACAATCTCTTTATGTTTATTGTGTAATTGCTTGTAAGCAAACATGAAGTAAAAGAGTTGTGGTAACCAACGAGCAACATTTATTGAGTTTGCAGATGTGAGTTGCATTTTGCTTGTTAACTCTTCATCTAAAAAAGCACGTTTTACCATGTCTTGGCAATCGTCAAAAACACCATCAACCTCTAAAGCTGATATGTTTTGACCTAGTGTTGTGAGTTGTTTTTCCTGAATATCGCTCACTTTTCCGCTAGGATAAAGTATAACAACGTTTACACCTTTAACACCAAGAAAACCGTTTGCAACTGCGCCTCCAGTATCGCCAGAAGTTGCTACTAATACTGTAACTTCGTTAGTGTTGTTTGTATTAAAATAACCTAAACAACGTGCCATAAATCGTGCGCCAACATCTTTAAAAGCCATTGTTGGACCATGAAAAAGTTCTAATGTAGAAATGTTTTCATTAAGCTTTACAATTGGAAAATCGAATGATAGTGTTTCTTCAATAATAGTTTTTAAAACATCTTCAGGAATATCAGGACTTACAAATTGTTTAATGGCTGAAAAAGCAATTTCTGAATGTGATAAATTATCAATAGTATCAAAAAAAGATTTTGGCAATGGTGTTATAGATTCAGGAAAATACAAACCCTTATCAGGTGCTAATCCTTTAATAACAGCATCTTTAAATGATGTGTTTTGTGCTTTTTTATTTAGTGAGTAGTAGTTCATTAATGATAGTGTCTTATTCGTTTTTTGTTGATTTGTTTATGGTCATTGCGAAGCAAATTTATTTGCTGTGGCAATCTGTTTCTTTTTTATAAGATTACCACGTCACATTGTTCCTCGTAATGACATCAACTTAATATTTTCATTCCTTGCACATTAATCTTAGATACATAAGTTTCGAAAGCAATATCAGTTTTTGAATATACATTTCTAATAGCTTGTTCTACTTTCTTTGCATTTTCAATACCTTCAGTAAGTGCAAATATTGATGGTCCAGATCCAGAAATACCTGTACCTAACGCGTATGTATTTGCAGCTAATTTAACATCATTAAAAAACGGAATTAGCTTACTTCTGTGAGGTTCAACTATAACATCTTCTAACGATCGTTTTATTAATTGATAATCGTTGGTATGCAAAGCATGTACTAAACTGCCAACATTTGCCCATTGCGATATAGCTTTTTTGAGTTCAATCTCTTTAGGTAAAATTGCTCTAGCTTCAGACGTTTTTATTTCAATTTGCGGATGAATAACAGTTACATACAAATTACTTGGCGTTGGAATTTGCAATACTTCAATTGGAGTAACACTCTTTACAAGGGTAAATCCACCAAAAAGAGCAGGAGCAATATTGTCGGCATGTTCACTACCACTTGCTAAAGCTTCACCTTTCATAGCAAAGTAAGTAAGTTGTGTTTTGTTATATGGCTTGCCTAAAAGTTCATTGATTGCAAATACGCTTCCTGCTGCACTTGCCGAACTACTACCAACACCACTTCCTGGTTTAATTTTTTTATAGATTTCTATTTCAAAGCCACAATTAGGTTGTGCATCTTCATATAATGCTAAGGCAGATACTCCAGCGACATTCTTTTCAGTTTCAAAAGGTAAATCGTGACCTTCAATTTTTCTAATATAAATACCTTTTTTATCCGTTTTACGAATAATCATTTCGTCGCCAATAGTATCTAAACAAAATCCGAGAACATCGAATCCGCAAGATACATTTGCAACCGTTGCAGGTGAGAATATTTTTATTTCATTCATATCACTTATTTCCTATTCTAATAATATCAGCAAACAAACCAGAAGCAGTAACATCTGCTCCAGCTCCTGCGCCTTTTATAATCATTGGTTGTTCAGGATAACGTTGTGTGTAAAACATGACAATATTATCTTTTCCTTTAAGATTGTAAAAAGGATGTCCTTGCGGAATTTCTTTTAAACCAACTTTTGCTTTTCCATTATTAAATTCTGCAACATATTTAAGCTGACAATTATTTGCTTTTGCTGAAGCGTATAAATTTTGAAAATGAGATTCATCACTTATCAAAGTTTTATAAAAATCATCAACCGAGTTGCTTTTCAAATTAGAAGTAGTTAAAAAAGATTCGTTTTCAATATCTTCAAGATTCATTTGTGTACCACTTTCGCGAGCTAGAATTAAAATCTTTCTTGCAACATCAACACCGCTTAAATCAATTCGAGGATCAGGTTCTGTATAGCCTTCAGCTTGTGCTTGTTTTACAACATCATGAAACTTGGTACTGTCATCAAAGTTATTAAAAACAAAGTTTAAACTACCAGATAATACAGCCTGAATTGATGTGATTTTATCACCTGAAGCAATTAAATTATTAAGTGTATCTATAATTGGTAAACCTGCACCAACATTGGTTTCAAACAAAAAAGGCGCATTATATTTTCTTGATAAATACTTTAGCTTATTATAATTTTCATAATCACTAGAGCACGCAATTTTATTACAAGCAACAATAGCAATATTTTCTTTTAGATAGTCGGCATAAATATTTGAAACCTGCTCGTTGGCAGTGACATCCACAAAAATACTGTTTCTTAAATTGAACTTTTTAATACGCTCTAAAAAGCCTTCTAATGTTGCTTTTTCACCAGTTGCTAAATCGTCTTTCCAAGTTTTTAAAGACAAACCAGAATCGTTAAAAATCATTGTTCTGGAGTTAGACAAACCAATAACACGAAGATTGATTTTAAGTTGGTCTTTTAAGAATTTCTTCTGCTGTTTTATTTGCTCTACTAAACGCTCTCCAACATTTCCAACACCAGTAATAAATACATTAAGTTGTTTTGATTGATCTTCAAAAAAGCGTTCGTGTATAGTATTTAAAGCTTTTTTGACATCTTTTTGAGCAATAACAGTAGATATGTTTTTTTCGGAAGCACCTTGTGCAATGGCTCTAATATTAATATTGTTTTTACCCAACGCACTAAACATTCGTCCACTAATACCTTGATGGTTTTTCATGTTATCACCAATAAGTGCTACGATGGATAAGTCTTTTTCAACGATAATTGAATCTATTTTATGCAATGAAATTTCATTTTCAAAAGATACATTTATAGCTTTTTCGGCTTTCTCTGCATCTTTCTCATCTATCCCAAAACAAATCGAATGTTCTGATGAAGCTTGAGTTATTAAAATGACATTTATTTTTTCTTGAGCCAATGTTTCAAACAAACGTTTAGAAAACCCAGGAATCCCTACCATTCCGTTGCCTTGAAGTGTTAACAAAGCAATATCACTAATATTGCTAATCCCTTTTGCAGTTGTAGAATTCCCGTTGGTATTTTCATTAGTTATAATGGTTCCAGAAGCTTCAGGTTGCATGGTATTTTTAATATGAATAGGAATACCTAAATCTAAAACTGGCTGCACAGTAGGAGGATATAATACTTTAGCACCAAAGTGCGACAGTTCCATAGCTTCTTGGTACGATAGTCGCTCAATTGGAAAGGCTTGTTTTACTAGTTTCGGATTTGCAGTGTACATGCCACTAACGTCTGTCCAAATTTCTAGTCGATTTACTTGTAAAGCTGCTGCAACAATTGCTGCAGTAAAATCTGAACCACCACGACCTAATGTTGTAACTTCACCAGATTCGGAAGTTGAAATAAATCCTGGCAGAATAGTAATACGTTGATTCGCCTTTTTAAAATAATCTCTAATATTATGATTTGTAAGTGTGTAATTTACTTCAGCTTTACTAAAGTTAGAGTTTGTAATAATTAACTCTTGGCTATTTTTTCTAACAGCATTTAAACCATAACTTTTCATGGTTTCTGCAATTATAAATGAAGAAAGTTGTTCGCCAAAACTTACCAATTTATCTGATGTTTTAGGAGACAGTTCATTAATTAAATAAATACCATCAAGCAGACTTTTTAAAGCGTGTAATTTACTTTCTAAATACTCTTTTGAGGCTTCGTTTTGGTTTGGAATTAATTCAGATAATATATCTAAATGAATTTGCTTAATTAATTTGTATTCAGCTAAATAACTCTCATTTTTATTTTGAGCTAATTCGCCAGCCTTTAATAATTTATCTGTGATACCTCCAACTGCAGAAACAACACAGATTAGCGAATCTTCTTTTGAATAATTATCAAGAATTTGAATAACTTTCTTTATGTTTTCTGTAGAGCCAACTGAGGTTCCTCCAAATTTTAATACGTTCATAATTAATCGTTTGAATGATTAATGTAAATTTTTTAAATGTATGTAAATACAATATGTGCTGAAGAAATATATAGTGATTAACCCCAAAGGGTTGTAGTAAATGTAAAAATAGTCGTAGTGCCTTCAAAAGAAATGAAGGAAGAAAAGTTGTTTTTTATGTGACTAGATTGAATCATTTATTATTCTATACTTACCAAAAGTATTATTTTTACTGAAATAAAAAAATTAATCCGCATTTATTGGAGCTAACATCCAATTTATTCGACAAAAGTATAATCAGAGGCAAAACATATGAAGATATTTTCAAATGAACAGATCTACGAAGGCGATAGACTTACTGCACAAAAACAAGGTATTTCGTCTACCGAATTAATGGAACGTGCTGGAATTCAAATTTTTAATTGGTTGCACTTACGTATGCAAGGTGCACAAGTACCAATTCATGTGTTTTGTGGAATTGGTAATAATGGAGGTGATGGTTTGGTTGTTGCGAGACATTTAATAACTCATGGTTATAATGTTAAAACATATATCGTTAATTATAGTGATAAGAGGTCTAAAGATTTTCTGATTAACTATGATAGAATTAAGCAAACTACTAAAGATTGGCCAACATTATTAGAGTGTAAAGAAGATTTTCCACAAATTGGAGTTGACGATATAATTATTGATGCTGTTTTTGGTATTGGTTTAAACAGACCAACAGACGAATGGGTTAAACAACTATTTCAACTTTTTAGAGCATCAAAAGCATTTACGCTATCTGTTGACATTCCTTCAGGTTTGCATACAGATAAAGTTCCTGAAAATGAAAATGATGTGGTTTGGGCAATGCATACCTTGAGTTTTCAAACACCTAAGTTAATTTTCTTTTTGCCTGATACAGCAAAATATACTGTACAATGGGAAGTTTTAGATATTGGTATAGACCCAGAATATTTATATACAACCCAAACAGAAGTAGATCTTATAGGAAAATATGAAGTATTACCATTATTTAAACCTCGTGATAAGTTTTCACATAAAGGACAGTTTGGCCATGCATTAATAATAGGAGGAAGCTATGGAAAAATTGGAGCTGTAACTTTAGCAAGTAAGGCTGCATTATCTTCTGGTGTTGGATTAGTTACAGCATTTGTACCTAAATGTGGATATATTCCACTACAAACATCATTTCCTGAAGCAATGGTAATTTCAGATGCTGAAGACGAGTTTATTTCTAATATAAAATTTGATATTGAACCAACAGCAATTGGAATAGGAGTAGGACTAGGAACCGAAGCAAAAACTATTAAAGCCTTTGAAGATTTTTTAAAAGCAAATAAGAAGCCTTTGGTTATTGATGCTGATGGAATTAATATTTTATCAAAGAAAAAAACACTTTTAAAATTACTACCACAAAACACAGTTTTAACACCACACCCAAAAGAATTAGAGCGATTAATTGGAAGTTGGAAAAATGATTTTGATAAGCTGAAAAAAGTAAAAGCATTCTCTAAAAAGTATAATGTTATTGTGCTTATAAAAGGCGCTAATACTATTACAGTTATAGGTGATAAAATGTATGTAAACTCAACAGGTAATCCAGGACTTTCTACAGCAGGAACAGGAGACGTGTTAGCAGGTATAATTACTGGATTATTAACACAAGGCTACGATCCTTTGGCTGCTACTGTTTTTGGAGTTTATTTACATGGTAGAGCTGCTGATATAACTGTTGAAGACTATGGTTATCAAAGTTTAATTGCAACTCATGTTATTGAAGCTTTAGGAAAAGCATACATAGATTTGTTTACGCAACCCGAACAGCCAAAAATTGAAAATGAAGAGGAAGAAAACCAAACAGAAAAATAACAAATTAAATACAATAAAAAAAGCCACTTCAATTGAAGTGGCTTTTTTAATTTCAGAAACTAAATTATATTTTTAATTCAGTAAATAGCTCAACAAGTTTTGGATCAGATGGCCTTGGTGCATCAGCACTAACAATATTGCCATTTGGATCAATCAAAATAAATCTTGGAATTCCTTCAATTCCATAATCAGTTACAAATTTAGATTTCCAATTATTATCAGCAAAAAGTTGTATACCACCTAATTGCATTTCTTTAACCATTTCTACCCAAGTACTATGGTCATTTGCAACATCAATAGAAGTACTTACAAACTCAATGTTCTTGCCATGGTATTGCTTTTCAATCTCTTTTAAGAAAGGAATTTCACGCTTACAAGGTCCACACCAAGTAGCCCAAACATCTACATAAACATATTTCCCTTTTAAATCAGACAAAGAAGTTTCTCCACCTTTATGGTTTTCATAGTTTGTAAACTGTGGCGAAGGCATTCCTTTAACTAAAGCTTTTACTTTATTATAAGTAGTACTTAATTCTGTTTTAAACTTTTCATCAGTTGAATTAGCTGATAAAAATTCATAAATACTTTTCATATTAGGATTTGCAGGAGATACCATAAATTTTCCCAAATATGATACAACATCATTTTTAAGAGCAGGTATTTTAATCTCACTTACACTTTTTAAATCTTCTCCTGATGCATTGTTATAGTCGTCACCCAACTTATCAAATAAAGTATTCATAGTATAACTATATGCAAGTTGTTTGTAAGAACTAGAATTTTTATATGCAGTTGCATCATCATAAGACATATTTTTCAATGCTTCTGGTAAAAAACTATCAGATACTTTAAAAGCTTCATTTTTTGTGTAATATACATGAGCTTGCTCGTACGAATTTAATGACATGTAAGTATCATACTCTAAGTTTTTTAATTCTGATGTTATAAAATCCTCATCAGCATCTTTTAAATTATTTAAAGCAGTTTTATTACTGTTAAATATTTCATCCAATTTGTTTTTAAATGCAGATTCATCTAAAGAATAAAACACTGGACTTTCACCCATCATTGTTTCATTGTTCATGTATTTTGAAGCTAGGTAATTATTTTCAACCGAGCCAACTCCAGTATATTTAACAGATTCATCAAACATTAGAGTATTTAAAGTAAGACTCAATGCATCACCATTTTTCAGATATATACTAGAGCTTTCTCGTCCAACACTAAAGGAATAAAATCCTGCTTCTGTTAATCTTAAAGTATCAGCAAAAGTACCATCATTGTTTATGCTAATTTCTTTTTCAAATTCAAAACCTTTAACAGTCAATTTATCAGCGTTAGCGTTTTCTATTTTACCAGAAAATAATGCATAATCTACTTTTGGTTCTTGTTTACATCCAACAATTGATATTGCTAGTAGAAGTATTAATAATTGTTTCATTGTTAAATTTTAATTGTTTCTCAAAAATAACAGTTTGTCAGTACAAAGCTCCAATTTTTATTAATTATTAACATTTGTTGCATAATATATATGTAATGTTGAATTTTGAAAAACTAAATTTTTAAAATGTCAAATATCCATTATATATCATCTGAAATACTTGAGTTAACAACTATAAATGATATTATTTTTCAAAATAAAAAGTTACAATTATCTGAATCTTCAATTGAAAAGATAACAAATTGTAGAAATTATCTTGATGCAAAAATGCAAAGTCAGGATGATCCCATTTATGGGATTAATACTGGTTTCGGATCATTATATAATGTAAAAATATCTAAAGACAAATTAACTCAACTTCAAGAAAATTTAGTAATGTCTCATGCTTGTGGCATTGGAGATACAGTGCCCAATGAAATTGTAAAACTTATGTTACTGCTAAAAGTGCAGTCATTAAGTTATGGTCATAGCGGAGTACAATTATCAACAGTATTAAGACTAATCGATTTTTATAATAACGATATTTTACCAGTTGTTTATACACAAGGATCATTAGGAGCTTCTGGAGATTTAGCGCCTTTAGCACATTTATCATTACCATTATTAGGTAAAGGCGAAGTATTTTATAAAAACAAGGTAGTATCTTCAGAAGTAATATTAGAGAAATTTAAGTGGGAACCTTTACAGTTGAAATCAAAAGAAGGTTTAGCATTATTAAATGGCACTCAATTTATGAGTGCTTATGGTGTTTTTCTGATTTTAAAATCATACAAACTCTCATATTTTGCAGATTTAATAGGAAGTATTTCATTAGATGCTTTTGATGGCAGAATAGAACCATTTGACGAATTAGTACATTTAGTACGTTCTCATAAAGGGCAATTAAAAACAGCTGAAAGATTCAGGGAGTTTTTAGAAGGTAGTGAGCTTATTAAACAAGCAAAGCAACATGTACAAGATCCATATTCATTTAGATGTATCCCACAAGTTCATGGAGCAACAAAGGATACCTTAGAATTTGTTTATAAAACTTTTAAAACCGAAATTAATTCGGTTACAGACAACCCAAATATATTTATTGGAGAAGATAAAATTATATCTGGAGGAAATTTTCATGGACAACCACTAGCTTTAGCATTAGATTATCTTAAAATAGCAATGGCTGAACTTGGTAATATTTCTGAACGCAGAATTTTTCAACTTGTTTCAGGGTTACGAGGGTTACCACCTTTTTTAGTAGATAATCCAGGCTTAAACTCAGGTTTTATGATTCCTCAATATACTGCTGCAAGTATTGTAAGTGCAAACAAACAATTAGCAACACCAGCCAGTATTGATTCTATTGTTTCATCAAATGGGCAAGAAGACCATGTGAGTATGGGAGCTAATGCCGCAACCCAAGCTTTAAGTCTTATTAATAATGTAGAGAAAATTTTAGCAATTGAATTATTTAACGCTTCTCAAGCCTTACATTTTAGAAAGCCAAAAGTATCTTCACCATTGTTAGAATCATTCTTAAACGCTTATAGACAAGAAGTTAAATTCGTAACTGAAGATAAAATATTACATAATTTAATTATCGCTTCAATACACTTTATCGATGATTTTAGCATTGAAAACGAGATACTTTTCGATTAAAAGCAAAAAAAAAAGCCTAAGTGGATTTTACATAAAAAAAAGTTAAAATTATTTGGTGTTAACTGTATTAAAGTCTATTTTTGAATTAATTAGGTGTAATTCTATTTACATCATATAAGCAAAATTTAAGGCTGATTACCATATATTTTGCTTCTTACCAAAAATTGTTTGATAGCACAACAATTGATTATTAGCACATTTATTATTTTTTGAATATTTAATATTCAAGCAACAAATTGCCCACAATGTTTTCATTGTATTATGGCTATTTGTTATGGTCCCAAACCTGCACATACATAACACCAGCTTATGTTTATGTGGCAACTTATATAGTTGTCAAATAAATGTTAAGATAATTTTAATTTAAACCAAATGTTATGTTTATGAGCAATTTTACCCGAAGTGGTGGACGAGCCAAATTTTGGCAGTCTGCGACTAATTTATCGTGTTGTAGCATTGATTCTCTTACAAAGCAATTTAAAAGCATAAAGGCATTAGCTTTTATTGCTCTTTTCTTGTTTAGTATGGGCTCTATGCTTGGACAATCAACGGAAAGAACAGTGTTCTTTAACCGATGTTTTAATGACATCCCACCTGCACCTTTTACATTAGAAGAGGTTGCTGGTCTTTTTCAAAATGATTGTGAGGCAGGTACCTTAACAGTAGATCTAGAGGAGAATATTTCTGGAGATGACTGTGATTGGACAGCAACATATACTTATTTTGTTAAGTGTGATGGTGTTGAAATCAATGATTTAAAACTTATTTATTATGGAGGAGATAGAACAGCTCCAGCTTTGATTGATGGATTTCCTGAAGATCAAAGTAATCTCAATTTATGTTTTAATGAAATTCCAGCAGGTCCAACTGAAGCAGAAATAGCTGCATATTATGCAGATAACTGTGGTGGAGCAGTTACTGTTATTAAATCAGGACAACCAACAGGTGATAACTGTGATTGGAGTGTGATTTACACTTATGAGATTTATGATGAATGTGGAAATAGAGCTGAAGATGCAAAAATAGAATATAGCGGAGGAGATACTGAAGCTCCTGAGCTTGTTAAGGATGCTGAAATTCCAACTGGTGACCTTAACATGAACACGTGTTTTGCTAATAAAGCTCAAGGTCCAACAGAAGAAGAAATTGCTGCTTTGTTTGAAGACAATTGTAGCAGTGTAATTACTGTTACTAAAACAGAATATTCTAAAGGAACCGATTGCAAATGGATGGCAATATATGATTACACAATTCAAGACGAATGTGGTAATTTTGCTACACCAATAAAAATAACTTACCAAGGTGGTGATACTGAAGCTCCAGTTCTTGCTGGTGTTCCAGATGACATAACGGTAAGTTGTATTGATGAAATTCCTGATCCTGCTGATGTTACAGCTACAGACAACTGTACTGAAGATTTAGGAAAAATAGATTTATTAGAAGACGATAGTAATTTAGGTATTGCTTGTTCAGGAGGTACTTTAATTAGAACTTGGACAGCTACAGATGACTGCGGTTATTCAACTTCAGCAACTCAAGTTATTACCGTATTACCAGCACCTCCAGCTGAATTTGATACTCCACAAGATTTCACAATCGATTGTGGAGCTGTTGCAAATTTTCAAGCACCAACATTATATTATAGTAATGGTGTAGAAGGTGGAGCATGTGCAATTTATGGTGAAGCTCAAGGAACTTACACTCCATTTGAAGGAAGTTGTGGTTCTTTTGAAGTTTACTATACTTTTATGGATGAATGCGAAAGAGAAATCAATGCTAGCTTAACTGTTACAGTTGAAGATAATACTGCTCCAGAAATTACTCCTGGTTCAGATATGACTGTTGAATGTGATGGTGCTGGTAATGCTGCTCAATTATCGGCTTGGTTAGCTAACAATGGTGGAGCTACAGCTACAGATAATTGTGGAAATGTAACTTGGTCAAATAACTTTACTAGTCTATCAGACTTATGTGGTGCTACAGGCTCTGCAACAGTAGAGTTTACTGCTACTGATGATTGTGGAAACGATTCAAAAACTACTGCTACATTTACAATAGAAGACACTACTAATCCAGATATCACTCAAGCTTCAAATATGACAGTAGAGTGTGATGGTGAAGGTAATGCTGAGCAATTAGCGGCTTGGTTAGCTAACAATGGAGGAGCAACTGCTTCAGATACTTGTGGCGATGTAACTTGGTCTTATAGTTGTGGTGGAGCTCAAGGTGAA
>Ga0208204_100093_pt1 | contig 45481 bp, 47 predicted proteins | sample DeeseametaMP2252_FD_184173 | JGI IMG/M metagenome (GOLD analysis project Ga0208204, IMG submission 184173) | Marine microbial communities from the Deep Pacific Ocean - MP2252 (SPAdes) | ecosystem: Environmental > Aquatic > Marine > Oceanic | place: West of El Salvador, Pacific Ocean | collected...
GATCGATATCGGCCGACACATCGCGCCCGATGAACGTGAACGCAATCGAAAACCATAATCTCGAACCGATCAGGCCACCACATCAGCAGGAAGAAAGATCGAGGCTAGCGAGGTCAAAGGGTTGATCTTTTCAACGGTCCAGGCCGTGCCAGCGGCGATGTCGCGCTTGAGCCGGATATCGAGTGCCATCTGCCGGGTCGTCTCGGCTGGCCGGAATAAATCAAGTCAAGTGAGACACTGGTCGTTCAGTTGATCTGGGTTTCGAGTGCTGGTTCGTTGATGTAGACGACGTGTGGGATCTTCGGTGGTGTCGGCCGAGTCGAGAATCGGGCCGGGTTGGCGTGAAACGCGTCGGTGAGTGTGATCTGGCGGGCTTCGTCGATCGCCTCCGCGGTACCGAAGTGTACCGATGCCGGGGTATGCCATCCGATGCCGGAGTGATGATGAATGTGGTTGTACTCGTTGAAGAATCCCTCCAAGAAAGTCCGGGCATCGTCAAGGCTGGCAAACGATTTCGGGAAGTCATGTAGATACTTCAGCGTTTTGAACTGGGCTTCGGAGAACGGATTGTCGTTGGACACCCTGGGTCGTGAATGGGATCGGACGACTCCGAGGAAGGTCAGTAGTTCCGAGACAAGACCCGAGGTCATCGACACTCCACGATCGGCATGGACGGTGTGTGGTGTCACGCCGTTGCGTTCGATAGCTTCGGCGATGAATTCTTCTGCTAATTCGGCGCTTTCGTGGGATGAGACGATCCAGGACGGGGTGTAACGGGAGTAGATGTCGATCAGGACGTACAAGTGAAACCAGACGCCCTTGGATGGTCCTCGTAGCTTGGTGATGTCCCAGGACCAGACCTGCGAGGGTCCGTGTGCGAGGAGTTCGGGTTTGACCTTCGGTGGGTGTGTGGCCAGGCGTCGTCGTTCACGGTTCTGCCCGGCGGCGGAGGCGATGCGGTACATCGTCGAGGTCGAGCACCAGTAGTTTCCTTCGTCGAGTTCGCGGGCGTATATCTGACAGATCGCGAGGTCAGCATTGCTGTCGGAGTTGATCACCGACAACACCTGTGCGCGTTCAGCGGCGGTGAGAGCCTGCCCGTTGTCGGGGACGCTCCGGCGTTGCTTGGGTCCCAGAACAGGTGGTTGCTGGCGGCGGTAATGAGTGGCGCGAGAGCGACCGATCAGCGTGCACGCCGTTCTCGTCGGGACTGAGGCGGCACGGAGTTCGTCGAATGTGGTGTCGAGGGCGTGGTCGGTGGCATCGCTGTGCCCGTGCTCTCGGAGATCGACTCCAAGAGCACATGCAGTTTTCCCATGATCTCCAGCGCGGCCTCCGTCTGCGTCAGCTGCTTCTCGAGGTGCGCATTGCGCCGGTTGAGGCGGTCGATCTCTTTGCGCCCGGATGCGTCGATGGTGTTGCTGCTCTTGCCTTTGCCTCGATTAATGGAGCTCTTCGGTGTTGTGTTCTCTCGGGTAGCGGACCATTCACGCAACTGCGACTGGTAGAGGCCTTCGCGGCGCAGAACCGCCGATTTCTCGCCGAACGGGGCTGCGCGGTATTCGTCGATGATCTTGTTGCGGTACTCGGTGGTGAAGGTACGTCGGGTTGCTTTGGGTGCGGGGTCGATCGACTTATCCGGCGGTATGGGCTTCGGGCTGCTCATCGGTGATGCTCCAGTCATGCCCTCAGGGTGTGCACTTCGTTCACTGCGAGTGTCTCACTTGATCCTGGCAGAGAGGGGGCTGCGCGAGCGTGGGGCGTTGTAGGAGTTGGTCGAACAGCACAATCACTGCGGCACGGTCTGCACCGATTCCGGCATACTGCGGATACACCACTCGCAGGGTGCTGGCGAGGGCATCGCCGGGTTGAAGCAGTGATGCCGTCGCCGCGGCTTCGAGCGATACCCCGGCGGTGCGCAAGCTGTCGAGTACTCCTCCTCCCTCGCTCCAGCTGCCACCGGCTTCGAGGAAGCTCGTCGCTGCGCGTTTGATCTCGGGCATTACTTCGCCGGCTGTCGGCATCCACCGCCCTGGATTCACCGGGGCCGATGATCGACTGCTCGGTGCGAGGCTGGGGGATTGTCTGTCGGTGGTGTCGGTGGTGTCGGTGGTGTCGGTGGTGCAGCCGGCTGCGAGTGGCAGGACCGCTGCGGCTGTGAGCAGTTGTCGACGGCTGACTGTGATGGCGTTCCTTTCGTGCGCGGGGGTCTCGAAGGTGAGTGCCGCGGGTGATCACCGCGGCGGTGATAGCGGCAGGGCGGGGATGTCGATACTGGGCGGCGCTGGTGTGGGTGTGCGGTCGGGGGCGGCGGAGCCGTCACTGATGTACAGCGTGATCAGCGATCCCGGGATCGCAGCCCCTGATGGGGATGTGCCGGTAGCGGTACCGCGGGCGCCCTGACTGGTGGTGGTGGCGACGTTCACCTCGAATCCTGCTGCTTCCAATCTCGATGTGGCCGAGGATTGGCTCATGCCGCTGACCTGGGGTACTTGTCCGTTGGCGGAGCCGCGGACGTATTTGTCGTCGACCGGTGGCAGTTCGATGGGGCCGAAGTTCGTGGCGATTGGGTCCATCGCGTCGTACCAGGTCCGTGCGGGTTCGTTGCCGCCGTAGAGGTTCCCGGAGCTGCAGGGGCGCAGTGGGAAGGAGCAGATCTGGCCGGGTGTCGGTGAGTCGCCGTAGGTGTAGACGGCGGCGGCGTAGCGGTTGGTGAAGCCGAGGAAGCCAGAGGATCGGTTGGATTCGGTGGTGCCGGTTTTCCCGGACATCGGCAGCGTCCAGCCCACAGACCGGGCCGCAGATGCCGAGGTTCCTCCGGGTTGATCGTCCTTGCTCATCGCGTTGGCGAGTGTGGTGGCCAGACCGGGTTCGACGACCTGCTCGCACGCTTGTTGTGTGACCGGTACAGGTACACCCTCGCGGTCGTAGACGGAGTCGATCGGGTTCGGTGGGCACCATGTCCCTCCCGAGGCGAGGGTAGCTGCGACGTTGGACAGCTCGAGCGGGTTGACCCAGGTAGGTCCGAGCGTGAACGAGCCGAGACTTTGTTTCTTTTGAAGGTCCGCCATACTCTGCTCGCCGAAGCCGGACGAGCCGGGAAGGGTGTAGGAGCGAAGCCCTAGCCGTACAGCCATGTCGACTGTCGGTGTGACACCGACGGACTCGAGCAACTTCACGAACGCCGTGTTCGGTGACTGCGCCAATGCATCGGTGACCGTCAGCGACGGTGGATAGTTTCCGACATTCTCCACGCAGTAAGCACCCGCCGGGCAGTTACGCGCGCCGCCGTCGCCCAACCCCCTGACCTCCACGCGCCGGGGAACCTGCAGTGTGGCGTTGGTGCCGAGTCCGCGTTCCATCGCGGCGGCAGTGGTGAATATCTTGAAAATCGACCCGGCGCCATTGCCGACAAGTGAATACGGTTGCGGCTGAACCGTTTCGTCGGCATCGGCATCGAGTCCGTAGGTGCGACTACTGCCCATGGCGAGAATGCGGTGTTGGTCCTGCCCGGGTGCGACGACGTTCATCACGGTGGCGACACCGTCGAGGTCGGGATCAGTGTTCGCGGTCAGTGCGGCCTGGGTCGAGTTCTGCACCGCCGGGTCCAGGGTCGTTCTGATCAGATAGCCGCCCTCGTCGATCTGATCGCGGCTGATACCGGCGTCCTCGAGATACTGGAGTGCGTAGTCGCAGAAAAACCCTCGGTCGCCCGCCGCGATGCAACCACGTGGGAGGGTGTTGGGCTCGTCCAGCACGCCCAATGGCTCAGCTTTTGCGGCCTCGAATTCCGCGGCTCGGTTTGGGATGGTGTCGATCATGGTGTCCAGTACGATATTTCGGCGTGCAATCACATCGTCTGGGTTAATGTATGGGTTCAGTGCGGAGCTGGATTGGACCATCCCCGCCAGCATCGCTGCTTGTGTCACCGTCAACTCGCTGGCGTCGACACCGAAGTAGGTCTGCGCGGCGTCTTGAATCCCGAACGAGGCGTTGCCGAACGGCACCAGGTTCAGATAGCGGGTCAATATCTCGTCCTTGGTCAATTCTTTGTCCAAGGACAACGCCATGCGGATTTCGCGGATCTTGCGAGCCGGCGTCGTTTCGATCGCGGCACGCCGCTCGGCGTCGGTGTCGGCGACGACCAGCAATTGATAGTTCTTCACGTATTGCTGATCAAGTGTCGATGCGCCCTGCTCGACCTGGCCGCTGGTGGTGTTGGTCAGGAACGCTCGCAACGTTCCCTGCCAGTCCACGCCCTGGTGTTCTGCGAAACGTCGGTCTTCGACGGAGACGATCGCAAGCTTCATCTCGTTGGAGATCTTCGTGCTTGGCACCTCGAAACGGCGTTGCTCATACAGCCATGCGATCGGATTGCCTGCCAAGTCCGTCATTGTCGAGATGGCGGGAACGACCCCCTCGATGAGTTCGCCGGAAACGTTGTCGACGGTATCGGCAGCGCGGTTCGAGACATATCCCAGGCCACCGGCAATGGGGAACAACACCCCTGCAAGCAGTACGCCTGCGAGCGCAGTACATCCCACGAGCCCGAACACCGTTCGTCGGGTACTCGGCATCATTTGCTCGTCTCTGTGGACGAGTCATTGCCCGTGGGCATCGGGGTTGAGGTTGGCGAAGAGGGGGGTGACGCTCTGCCGTGGCGGCCGTTCAGATCTCGTCTGTAGGTCTGCATGGTACGTCCGTCCCGATCGAGACGCTTTCCGCCTTTCTGCCATCCGAGGTGTTCGTAGAAGCCGCCTGCACTGTCGGCCACCCCGAGGTCGGTGGACAATTCGGCGCAGCGCGCACCTGCGCGCGCAGAGTCGGATTCGAACCAGTCGAGCAACTGTGCACCCACTCCGATCCCTCGCACCCGAGGGCTCACCGCTATCGCAACAACGACGGCGACACGGTCAGCCGGGGGCGTCACGGTTTCGCCGTTCAACAGTGGAATGGGACAAGAGCGCGCCACCGCTCGGCACCAGGGGCGAAGACGCGTACGAACGAACCGCACCGCAGTGCGTGGCCGGACTGCCATCGCCGCACCGGCGCGTGCAGCTAGCGACAGCACGGTCATCCGCTCGCGCAGCAGATCAGCGATATGTGCACGGTGATCGAGGGTGCCGAGGAGGAATCCAACTACGGCACCCTCGCTATCGGTCGCGACGAGAGCGATCGTATGTCGTCGGCTTACGAAGCTGCGGTGCCACCGGCGCAGGAACCGTGCTCCGAGCTCGGGGAAAAGGCCGATCGGAAGTTCGTCGAGATGCAACTGCGCGCTCTGCGGTAGATCGTGCAGTCCGGACTCGCGGAGGACGACCGCTATTCCTGGCGGAGGCGCTGCGAGCATGGAATGTGGGGAGCGACTGTGCAGCGTGGCCGATGAAGCGTTGAAGAAGATGGGCATGACTTTGTCCTCGATGAGGCAGGCTCGCGCAATCACAGTGGAGGTGGTGCGCGAGAGGAAGTGTGGACCGATCTGCGCAAACGCAGACCTCTCACACCCTCAGAAGGCATCCCGCATCGAGCACGGACACCGGCGCAGGGGGGGAGACCGACCTCTCAGTAGGCGACAATTTAGGCGCCTGTAGACCACGGAGCTGGTGCAGCAGCACAGTCCATCCGGTCCGGCGCAGCAACATTGCCAGCCCTAGCGCAAGGATCGCCACCGCCATGTGGACGGACCCGAGCAGGGATCCGTGAGTGTCGTGATGACCGGACGCGTTACCGCCGATCCCCTCGTCCTGCTCCGGCGCCGACATGTGCTCGATTTCAGGGATGCTCTCGATGACTACGGCCAGCGGAGCGTGGCCAGGCTCTGCGGTGGTGTGTGCGACCTGCAGCATCATCAGCACCGCCAATGCCGTGGCCGCCATGATGGACCAGAGCAGAATTCGGCGAATACGCTCGCTCAACCGAATCGGATACACAGGACGAAAATAGCAGATCCGAATGTTGTGCTGCGTTCCTGCGGTAACAGCAATCGCCATTACCGTGCTCAGCTCGGCCGTGGTTGGTCGCTACCCACCCCGGACAATCGCCTTGTGGCATTGATGCTGAGCGGTTCGGTATTGTCGGGGCTGCGCAGTGGTCTGTGGGTGACACCAGGGACGATCAATACGCGCGGCGATCGGTGACCGAACTTGCGGCTGTAGACCTCTGGGCACCCACGCGCCGCTGTCAGATGACAACACATCTGGGAGCAATGGCACGTACTGGAACTTGCTGACCTGTGCCGAGTCCGCGAGAATGGCACGCTTACAATGCCATTGAGGCTGGGAGTGGCCGTCGTCCAACTCTGGCGAGCAACTGGATTGACAGTCAGTTCGGGAGTTCCGCGACATGAGAGGTCTCGTAGTCCCAACTACGTGCCACCGACTCCCAAGTATGCGCCAGCCGACACTCCTCATTGGGATGGTGTTCGAGTTCGCACTTCTTGCGATTTGGTATAGACCGAGTAATCGGCGAATAAGTTATGCGGACATCGGCGTCATTCTTGCGATCATCATCCCGGTCGAGACCACATAGCCGGGAGTGCGCGCGAAATGCCGTCCGAAACCGGTTGGGGGGCTGCAGACGGCCTGAGATGATGCTGCAGGACAACGATAAATCCGAGATCGCCACCGCGGCCGGCGTCCTGCTGCGTGGTGGGCAGGTGATCGGCACCGACGACCGAGATTAGCTAGGCTTTACTTCGATCTATGCGCTACAGCAGAGCGGTGACTTCAGGCCTGCGGCACTGGGCCGGGACTCCTCGCTCACGCGCGGCCCGCGCGTGCAGATGGATGTTTATGGTCGACGGCAGTGGCCTTCCGTGCTGCTCAATAGTCGTTGTCTGGGCTGCGGGCAGTCCGGGGGCGGTGACGGACACGATTTCTGATGCGGCTTCGAACCAGACGTAGACGTCTAGTCGCAGAGGCGGCACACACGCCCAGCATCGATTGCCTTGATTTTCGTCCTTTCGGCTGGGTCAAATGTGTCGCCGCCTACCCGCGCTGGCGACGAAACCGTGCGCGGTGCCGCCTCCAGCGTTCCATGCGGGCCGCGCCCTCAACTGCCAGGCGTTGTTGGGTTCGACGTTGGCGCAGGGCCGTGATGACCCGGACGGCGGTGGGCCCGTCATCGAGCAGGTGCGCGGCGCGATCCAGGGTGACCAGTACATCCTCGTAGGCCAGTCGTAGTGGCGCTCACTCATCGAGTTGGGACATCGCGACATCCTCAATCAACTGCAGAGGGAACCGCGCCGCTCCGTACTCGGCACGCAGAACAGCCAGTGCAAGTGTGCCTGATCTCACCGCACAGATATTACTCCGCGGGATGAAACGCGCTTGGACAGCATGAGTAAAAGAACCGATCCGCGCCTACCGGGGGGGCCGAAAGCGGCCAATCCCGAACCGCAGCCGGCAGCGTTCCGGATGGACTAAGTACTACCATGTTTGTGGTTGCAGCACTTAACCTCTCGCCCAGGCGACGACCGCGCACAACGACACACGGCCCATCAACTACTATGTTGCGTAGTAATTGAGATGCAATCGTCGAAAGGGTGTAGCGCGGTGACAGCTGATCAACCCTCGGCGCTCACATCGCAGGGACGGTTACGCAGAGCAATCGCTGCGGTGCGCAACAGGTGGCGGCAACTGACCTCGATGCGAACGGCACTGGTGCTGCTGTTCCTGCTCGCCATCGCAGCAATCCCTGGCGCACTGCTGCCACAGCGTAATCTCAACACCCAGGCCGTCGATTCCTACATCGCAGCGCGTCCGGCTCTCGGGCCCGTCATGGACACGCTGGAATTGTTCGACGTATTCGGAAGCTTCTGGTTCACCGCCATCTACGTCCTACTGTTCGTGTCGTTGATCGGCTGCCTGACTCCCAGAATGATCGAACATGGCAAAGCCCTTCGCGCACAGCCCGTTCGAGTGCCGCGCAATCTTTCGCGACTACCGTTGCGTCATTCGGGCGCTCTCGACGGCAGTCCGAAAACCGTCATCGCCGACATCGCGCCCCACTTGAGAGGGTGGCGTACCGCCGTTCGGCCCGAGCCTGATGGAGTACTCACCCTCTCCGCCGAGAAGGGTTACACACGCGAAGCGGGAAACCTGCTTTTTCATTTCTCGCTGATCGGTCTTCTAGCTGCCATTGCCATCGGTAAGCTCTTCGGTTACGAAGGGTCGGTCATCGTCATCGCCGATAACGGGCCCGGTTTTTGCAACACCTCGCCCGCCATTTATGACTCTTTCCGTGCCGGAAACAGCACCGATGGAACCGGGCTGGAGCCGTTCTGCATCAGAGTCAAGGACTTCAACGCCGACTACCTTGAGAACGGCCAGGCAGAGATGTTCACTTCGAACATCTCGTACCAGTCCGCCGACGATATCGCCGCCGGCACCTGGCGCGACTATCAGCTCAAGGTCAATGAGCCCCTCCGGCTCGGAGACGAACGCATTTACCTCACCGGGCACGGTTACGCCCCCGAATTCACTGTGACCTTCCCCGACGGTCAGAGTCGAACCGAGGCCCTGCAGTTCCGGCCCGACGACGCCACCACGTTCCTGAGCAGCGGGGCGTTGCGTTTCGATCCTCCGGGCGGGACATACGCCACTGCCGATGAGCGACGCCGCGGCCAGATCGCCATCGAAGGCCTCTTCGCTCCCACGGCGCAATTCAACGGAACCCTGCTCTCCTCACGCTTCCCGGAATTGGTTGATCCTGCTGTGGCAGTGGATATCTACAAAGGTGATACCGGCCTCGACACCGGCATCCCCCAGTCGATCTTCACTCTGAACCAGGAGATGATCAACCAGGGTCGACTCGTGAAGCAGGATCGGGTGAACCTGCGTCCCGGTGAATCGACGACCCTCACCGACGGCACCAACATTCGATTCGACGGTGCCAAGGAGTTCGCCAACCTGCAGGTCGGATACGACCCCGCGCAGTTGTGGGTGCTCGTGTTCGCGATCACGATGATGACCGGACTGTTGGTCTCGCTGGTGATCAAGCGACGTCGAGTCTGGTTCCGTGTACTCCCGGCCGAAGCAGGCCGATCGAGCGTGGAGATGGGCGGGCTCGCCCGTACCGATCACGCCGGATGGGGGCCCGAATTCGAGACCCTCCGCACCGAAATCTGGACGACGCGTACAAAGACCCACTCCGAGACCCTCGATACAGAAACGGTGTAGCGCCATGCCGATCGATGACAACCTCGCCCGCTGGAGCGACATCAGTTTTGAGACCGCCTTCGTGGTCTACCTTCTCGCCGCGATCCTGTTCATCGCGCAACTCGCAACGACGCGAACAGCGACTTTGAGCCGGGCCGCGAGTCTGCATCGGCAACTGGTCACAGCGACATCATCGACACCGGGATACGTGCCGGTCCCCGAGCGAAGAGCCCCGTCCGAACGGCTGGGCCGCACGGGGCTCGCCCTGGTGATGCTCGCACTCACTTTGCATGTCGGGTCGATCGTCCTGCGCGGGATCGCCACGGGCCGCCCGCCGTGGGGCAACATGTACGAATTCGTCTCCGTCACCTGCGCGGCCGGCATACTTGCCGGACTGATCGTGCTGCGCTCGGAGCAACTGCGCACACTGTGGGTGTTCGTCCTCGTGCCGACCTTGATCCTGCTCTTCATTGCCGGAACTGTGCTCTATGCCAACGCGGCACCGGTCGTACCAGCCTTGCAGTCGTATTGGCTCCCCGTGCACGTCTCCATCGTTTCGCTCGGCAGCGGGGTGTTCCTGATCTCCGGTGCAGCAAGCACGCTGTTCCTGATCCGGATCCGATATCTCAACAGCGCCGTCGCCGACAGCAGAGTGGGCCAGGTCGTCGCCCGTCTCCCCTCGGCGCAGTCGCTCGACGTGCTGGCGTACAAGACCACGATCTTCGCGTTTCCGCTGTTCGGAATCGGTGTCATCCTCGGCGCGATCTGGGCCGAGGCCGCGTGGGGCCGGTTCTGGGGCTGGGACCCGAAAGAGACGGTCTCATTCATCGCGTGGATCATCTACGCCGCATACCTGCACGCCCGGGCCACCAGCGGGTGGCGTGACACCCGGGCCGCGTGGATAAACATCGCCGGATTCGTGGCCATGCTGTTCAACCTGTTCATCATCAACATGGTGGTCTCCGGACTGCACTCGTACGCTGGTTTGAACTGATGTCGCCTGCTAGCCGCCGCCGTGTGCTTCGGCGAGGTCATGCGGCACCGGCCTCGTCAATCCCGCGTCGACCCGGCCGGTGTTGCCGACCGGGTATCGACCGGACCAGGATCCAGGAGCCACGACCACGATCCGAATCAACTGACTGCCTTGTGTCCGTAGTGCATTCCGGAGCGGGAGGTCACAGTGCCCTGAGCTTCATCGCCGGCCCAGACTGGGGCATCGACCGCGTCACCGATCCCACGGTGTTCGAGACATCGGACCAGATCCGCACTGCAGCAAAGGACTCGACTTCATGAGACTCGGCCGCCCTACGGGGGCTCGGACATGCGAACAGAGCAGGCTGCCCGCCGCGGTAACGGCATCCATCCTTGCCGTTGTACTCCTGGTCTCCGGATGTTCCGCAGGCGCCGACGCCGTGTCCTCCGGAGGTAGCTTCGATTTCGTGGCACCCGGTGGCCAAACCGACATCTTCTACGATCCCCCCGAAATGCGCGGAACCATAGGTGAACTCGCCGGACCCGATCTGATGGAGGAGGGCAAGAACACCGCACTGTCGGACTACGACGGCGAGGTCGTCGTCATCAACCTCTGGGGCCAATGGTGCGGCCCCTGCCGCGGCGAAGCCGACGACCTCGAAGAAGTCTTCGAAACCACCAAAGACAGCGGAGTGCAGTTCCTCGGCATTAACGTCCGAGATCCGCAGAAAGACAAAGCCCAAGACTTCGTTGTCGACAACAAGGTCTCCTACCCCTCGATCTACGACCCCGCGATGCGGACGCTGATCGCACTTGGCGGGAACTACCCAACCAGCGTGATTCCCTCGACGCTGGTACTCGATCGAGAGCACCGGGTAGCGGCGGTCTTCATGCGTGCCCTTCTCACCGAAGACCTCCTCCCTGTCGTCGAACGGATAGCAGCCGAATGACTATTCTTCTTGCCCAAGGCGTCGGCTCGACGTTCCAGAATGCGGCATCGAGCGGACCGCTGGTGCTTGCGATCGCCGCATGCATGCTCGCCGGGCTAGTCTCGTTCGCATCACCGTGCGTTGTGCCACTGGTGCCGGGCTACCTGTCATACCTGGCGGGCATCGCAGGTGCCGACGCGCCGCCGATCGCCGCCGCCTCGACTAGTGGAGCACCGTCGAAGCTGGCAAGCCGCTGGCGCGTGGCAGGCGCCGCGGGGTTGTTCGTCGTCGGCTTCACCATTGTCTTCGTCCTCGCCACCGCCTCGATTTTCGGGGTCATCGGCACCCTGCGCATCAACGAACAGGTGCTCCAGCAGGTCGGCGGTGTCATCACGATCATCATGGGCTTGACGTTCATCGGGTTCATTCCCGCATTCCAGCGCGACACTCGATTCGCGCCGCAACGCATCTCGTCTCTTGCTGGAGCGCCGCTGCTCGGTGGCGTGTTCGCGCTCGGCTGGACGCCGTGCCTTGGCCCCACCCTCGCCGGGGTGTTGTCCGTTGCCGCTGGCACTGAAGGCGCAACCGCAGCGCGCGGCGTCACTCTCATCGTCGCCTACTGTCTGGGACTCGGTCTACCGTTCGTGGTCCTCGCGTTCGGCTCGAGTTCGGCGATGCGCGGTGTCGGCTGGCTACGGCGGAACTCGCAGAGAATCAAAGTGGCAGGCGGAGTGATCATGATCGCCGTCGGTGTCGCCCTGCTGACGGGGGTGTGGGGTGTGTTCATTGCCTGGATACGCAATGAATTCGTCAGTTCGGTTGTATTACCCATCTGAGAAGGAAGCCGAGCAGCCGCAGTGCAAAAGCACGCCTCCCCAGCCGCCAGTGCCGGGGGGCATTGAACCCACTATCTGTCGACGATGCCGGGCTGCGATGACCCGATCCGAGAGCCCCATTTCCCTCCCACGGATCTGCGTGTCCCAAGCTGGACCCGTAGCTCGCTGCCGAACCAAGACCCCCTGCCGAGGTGCATCGGCGGGGGAGGGTGTGTTTCCGAGGCCCATGTTGATCGGTTTGGCAGCTCAATTGGCCAGGTCCTTCGAAACCGAAGGGCGGGGCTCGGTATTAGCCGAGCCCCGCCCTTCGGTTGATAGTTCCCAGAGTTGATAGTTACTGGGGGAGCAAGCTTTCCATTGTGGAGATTTCGCTCTGCTGCGCATCGACGATAGTGGAGGCAAGCTCCTTGGCATCAGCATTGGAGCCGTCGGCCAACTCGATCTGAGCCATCTCGATTGCCCCCTTGTGGTGCTCGATCATCATGGTGAGCCACATGGAGTCGAACTCCGCTCCGTTTGCGGTCGACAACATATCCATGTCTTCCTGGCTCATCATGCCGGTCATGCCGCCGCTACCCATGTCCATACCGCCCATGTCCATTCCGCCCATATCTGCGGACGCAGCGGGCTGTCCCCATGCGGTGAGCAGAGCATTCATCTGCTCCATCTCTGGTGCTTGAGCTGCTTCGATGGCCTGAGCCAGCTCGATGACCTGAGCATTCTCGGTTCGGCCGTCGACAAGTGAAGCCATCTCCACCGCTTGTGCGTGGTGGGGGTACATCCCTTCAACGAACGTGACATCGGCATCGTTGAATTCGGCCGATGCTTCGGCTGAAGCCTCAGAGGACGATGAGGCCGGTGTATCGCTACTCGACATGCCGGGCATGTTCATTTCGCCGTCGTCACTGCTGCAACCAGCGAGAACTGCGGCGGCGACAGCGGAAGCCGCCGTTATCGCGATCGTGAAGCGGGTAGATCGATTCGAACGCATAACAAACTCCTCAAAATGTGTTGGGGGGGTGGTTCGGATCGACAGGCACACTGGCCCGTCGATATCTGTGTCTCACACAACGGTGAGTCACCTGTCAGATCCGAAGCACAGACAATTCGGAGAGAGTGAAAATGGTCCAGGGCGGCGGGTGCCCGGTTCGATGACGAACTGCCGACAGTCGCGCAGCGTGGACGAGAGAACCGGCGAAGCCCACAACGATTGCCCGTAAGACGGCTAACGCCGCGACGGCGCCGACAATAGCCAGACACAGATGCATAACCGAGCTGTGATCGCCACAGCCATTCCCGCAGTGTGCTGCGGAACCACTCTCCATTGCCGTCGCAGACAATGCAACCGAATGCTCGCTGACGACAGGTGGAGCGCTCACCGTCGAGGTCATCGAGTGTTCGCCGATACCCGTGGCCGATGCGAAAGACATCGGCGCAGAATGCATGAGAAGGACCCCGAACAGCACTGCTAAAACGCCGACCGCACCTAGGAGCCAATTCTGGTTCGTAGGTTCCGTGGCTGAAGTCCTCACCGGTTCGATCTTACCGGTCTGCCACACTGACAACCGCCTCCTCGCAGACACTGCGGGACCGGGGACATCGAATCAGGTAGTCGTGGGCCGGTTCATTGCCGTCACTTCATCCCACGGAACGGGCGCGACTTTGACGACGTCGCCGCCAGTGGGGGCGTTGACGTATTTGCCGTCGCCGATGTAGATCCCGATGTGTCCGATCGGGGAGTAGAGAGAGATGAAATCACCCGGTTGCAATGATTCGCGGGAGACAGGTGTGCCCGCTTGTGCTTGGTCTGCGGCCACGCGTGGAAGGGTCAGTCCCAGTTGTTTATAAGCGAAGTAGATCAGTCCGGAGCAATCGAAGGACCCCGGCCCGGTAGCTCCCCAGGAATAGGGTTTGCCGAGCTGGTCGAGGGCGATGCGCATCGCCTCCGCTGATGTTCCACTCGCGGCCGAGGCGGCGGCGGGTAGTTCGGAAGGATTCGTGGTGCCGGGGCTGACGATGGCAGCTCGATCCGCATCGGTGAGGGCGGCGAGTTGGTCGGTGATTTTGGCGATCTGGTCGGCCAGGTCGGTCCGGCGTTGCTCAAGGTCGCGTTGTGTACGCGCGGCGTCCGCCTCGGCTGCCGCAGCGGACGCCTGTGCTTGCCGGGCTTGTTCGAGCTGGTCTCGCGCTTCTTCGTCGATCTGTGTCGAGTCGGCGAGAGCGGCGGCACGATCGGCAAGGATCCGGTCCAACAACACCATCTGATCGAGTAGTTGCTGCGGGCTGTCCGCGACCAGAACGGCCCCGAGAGGGGATTGCGGTACACCTTTGTACGCGGCGTCGACAGCTGTGGCCAGTGCTCGACGGTTGGCAGATGCGGCCACTTCGGCTTCCCGAGCCGCCGCCGAGGTCTCGTGGGCGAATTGAACTGCGGTACTCAGTTCGCCGCGGCGACGATCGAGGGTGTCCTGCGCGGCGTACATGCTCTCGGTGAGAGTGAAGGCGGTCGCATTGAGTTCAGCGAGTTGTCGTACGGCTTCGGATGCGTTCACCGGGGGTGCAGCAGGGTCCGCCGAAGCTGGAGCATTTACCGAAAATGCCGCGGCAACAACGATGATCGAGGCGATCAGGGTAGCGCGGACACGCCGCGTCGGGCCTGAAAAAGAATGCACAGAAGAAATCCTCTGGGGTCGGTGTGGGTTCCCTGCGTCACCAGCGAAGGAAACGGAGCGCGGCGAGAGCCGCATGGGACTGTGTCCGGCCTCGCCGGTCACCATTGTCGGGTATCGGCAGTCGTAGACGGTTCCTCACGGTCGGCTGAGGCTCGCGTCGACGCTCGACGCCTGTGCCGTATGGGCGGCGAGTCGGCGTCGATTGACGCCGACTCACCGCACCTGCAAACTACTATCATTCATAGTAGATGGTGGGGTGGTATCCGCTGACCGGGAGAGGGATGACGACTGTGACGATGCGTGACTGGCCGGCGCGGCGTTGGGTGGCCGCGTTACTGGGCGCGACGGTGGCCGCGCTGGTCGTGGCGATCCCCACCGGGATCATCCACACTGCGTTCTACGTTCGAATGACCCCGGTGTTGTGGTGGAACTATCCGGTGTGGATTGCCACCGCAGTTCTCAGTGGCCTCATTCTTGCGACATACGTGAGCACTGGGCTGGCGTCGTCGGTTTCTTCCCGTGTAGGGGTCAGTGCGAATGCGTTGTCGTTGTTGGCAGTCGGATGTCCGATATGCAACAAACTGGTAGTGGTGGCGGTCGGGGTGAGCGGTGCTCTGGATCTATGGGCACCCGTGCAGCCCGTAATCGGAGTGATGTCGGTGGGGGTGATGGTGTGGGCTCTTCGACTGCGAATCCGCGGGGAACGCGCGTGCCCTACTTCTCGCGTAGGTCAGGAGTTCGGCAACTCCGCTGGCTTTGGCGGTGCAGGCGCAGCAAAATTGTAGGATTTCTCGCCACGTCCTATCCGCGGTCCGGCAGCAACAGACGACGAAGGCGACCGCTTCTCGATGCGCCATCTGCGGTGTTGGGCTGTGCCTGCGACACCGGCAGGCGGGCGTCGGCCAGCAATCCTGCCACCCCGGCGGCCACGCAGGCCGACGTCACCACTATCAATGCCGGATTCGTTCGCCCGGTCAAAGCGTCCCCGAACAGCACCGCGGCGATCGTACCGGGCAGAATCCCCACGACAGTGGCCGTCGTGTAGGGCAGCAGGCGCACCGCGGAGAGTCCGGAGCAGTAGTTGACCAGGGCGAACGGTGCCGGGGCAATGAGCCGTAAGGACCCGACGGCCAGCCACCCCCGCCGAGCCAACCGGGCATCGATGGACTTGACCGCAGGATTCGTCAGCCGCTCCTGCACCGCGGTGCGCCCGAGCGCGCGCACCAGCAGCAACGCCAGCACAGCGCTGACAGTTGTGGCGGCGATCGTGACGGCGACCCCGGTGGCGGGACCGAACAACAGTCCGGCGCTGAGGGTGAACACCGTGCGCGGTACCGGGGCAATCGTCAACACCGCCTGGGTCAGAAAGAACACCACCACGAACGACGGGCCCATCGACTCCGCCCACTCGCGCACCACAATGATCGACGGGCGGGGTACGAGGGCGGCAGCCACTGCCAGTATTGCCAGCGCTGCCACGGTGGCGAGGACTCGGCGATCGCGCAGAATCGCCGATACGGTTTCGGTCATGACGGTCTCTGCCTGCGCCGCCTCGCCGAGGTTTCCGACAAGCACGCGGGAGTGGACGGCGAGGAATGGCTTCGCACTGCCGGTGCTCAGGAGCGGACGAGCCGTGAGATCGCGTCGGTGGCCTCTTTGATCTTCGCGTCGGCTTGGGGACCGCCGGCGATGGCGGCGTCGACCACGCAGTGGCTGATGTGAGCTTCGAGCAGGCCCATGGCCACCGCCTGCAAGGCTTTGGTCATCGCCGAGACCTGGGTGAGGATGTCGATGCAGTACTTGTCTTCCTCGACCATGCGCTGCAGTCCTCGGGCCTGGCCTTCGATGCGCTTGAGGCGTTTGAGGTAGGCGTCCTTTTCGGTGATGTAGCCGTGCGCGGCGTGATCATGGCCGTCGGTCTCGGCGGGTGCCTGCGCGGCCGCGGGAGTGGCCATGGTGTCCTCCTGGAATCCGAGTGTCATGCCGAGCATCCTCGATTATGCCCGCCCGGGGTATGGCGCGAGAGGGTCGGTCCGTCGAGTCGTCGCTGGGCCGCCGCCGCAGCGCACATCACCGCGCAGCGGGCCACCGCTCGGGTCGCCGGGTGCCGGGTGATCTGCACCAAGGTCGTTGTCACGAAGGACATGGCCCTCTCCTTTCGTAGGCTGCATCGGGGTTGTAGCGGTGGGGTGGGGTGGCGCGCCTGCATGCCACGCCCACCCCAGCCTTTTGGGTGCTTGTTCTACCCGCGCGGTTATCCGGTGAGGGACTTGAACCGGCGCAACCGCAAGCTGTTGCTGACCACGAACACCGACGAGAACGCCATCGCTGCACCGGCCAGCATCGGATTGAGCAGCCCGGCCGCAGCCAAGGGGAGGGCGGCCACGTTGTAGGCGAACGCCCAGAACAAGTTGCCCTTGATGGTGCCCAACGTTCGGCGGGACAGGCGGATAGCATCCGCTGCTGCGCGCAGATCACCGCGCACCAACGTCAGATCGCTGGCTTCGATCGCAACGTCGGTACCGGTGCCCATCGCCAGACCGAGGTCGGCCTGCGCCAACGCGGCGGCGTCGTTCACGCCGTCGCCGACCATCGCCACTACCTTGCCCTGCTCCTGCAGCCTTTTGACGACGTCCACCTTGTCTGCGGGCAGCACCTCCGCGATCACTTCGTGGATGCCGACCTGGTCGGCGATGGCACGCGCGGCGGCTGCGTTGTCGCCGGTGAGCATGATCGGCGTCAAACCCAGGCCCCGCAGCTGCTCGATCGCCTCGGCGGAGGTGGGTTTGACCGCGTCGGCGACGACCAGTACTCCGCGAGCCCGACCGTCCCAACCGACTGCGACGGCGGTCTTGCCCTCGGATTCGGCTGCACGCATCGCACTTTCGAGTTCGTCCGGCAGCTGCTGCGCCCGGTCGGCGAGGAGGCGGGCCCGTCCGACGATCATTGCGTGGTCGTCGACTATGCCCTGCACCCCGAGGCCTTCGATATTTATAAACTGCTCCACCGGTGGCAGGGCTCCGACCTTCTCGCGGGCACCTTTGGCGATGGCCTGGGCGATGGGGTGCTCGGACGAATCTTCGAGTGCACCGGCCAGGCGCAGCACCTGCGCGGTGTCCTCGCCGTCGGCGGTGATCACGTCGAGCAGAGTCATCTTGCCGGTGGTGACGGTGCCGGTCTTGTCGAGTACCACGGTGTCGACACGGCGGGTCGATTCGAGCACTTCGGGACCCTTGATCAGGATGCCGAGCTGAGCGCCGCGGCCGGTGCCGACCATCAGCGCGGTCGGGGTGGCCAGGCCGAGGGCACACGGGCAGGCGATGATCAGGACGGCGACGGCTGCGGTGAACGCGGCCGCGATCCCACCGCCGGTGCCGATCCAGAAGCCGAGTGTCGCCGCGGCAAGGGCGATCACGATCGGGACGAAGACTCCGGAGATCTTGTCGGCCAGACGCTGAGCTTGGGCTTTACCGGTCTGAGCGTCTTCGACGAGTTTCGCCATCTGTGCGAGCTGGGTGTCCGAGCCGATGCGGGTCGCCCGGACCACGATTCGGCCACCGACGTTGACCGTCGCGCCGACGACCAGATCATCGGGTCCTACCTCGACGGGCACGGATTCGCCGGTCAACATCGAATTGTCGACCGCGGAAGAGCCGTCGGCGACCACGCCGTCGGTGGCGATCTTCTCCCCGGGGCGGACGACGAACTCGTCACCGACGATGAGTTGATCGGTGGGGATGCGCTGTTCGACACCCTCGCGCAGGACGGAGACTTCCTTGGCACCGAGCTCGAGCAGGGCACGCAGGGCGGCACCGGCGCGTCGCTTGGAGCGTGCTTCGAAGTAGCGGCCGGCGAGGATGAAGGTGGTGACTCCGGCTGCGGCCTCGAGGTAGATGTTGCCGGCCCCGTCGGAGCGGGAGATGGTCAGCTCGAACGGGTGTGTCATGCCGGCCGTTCCGGCGGTGCCCCAGAACAGGGCATACAACGACCACCCCAGTGCTGCGATGGTGCCCATCGAGATCAGGGTGTCCATCGTTGAGGTGGCGTGCCGCAGATTGGTGAAGGCGGCCTTGTGGAACGGCCATGCCCCCCACACCACCACGGGTGCGGCGAGGGTCAGGGAAAGCCACTGCCAGTTGGTGAACTGCAGTACCGGAACCATGGCCATCGCGATCACCGGCACGCTGAGCACCAGCGATATGAGCAGGCGTTGGCGCAGCGAGGCGGTGGGGTCGATCTCGGCTGGCCCGGCCGCGTCGGGGTCGGTGGAGGAGGCGGCGGGCGCGGGGACCGTGGCGGTGTAGCCGGCCTGCTCGACGGTGCCCACGAGATCCTCGGTCGAGACATCACCGACGTAGTCGACGCGTGCTTTTTCGGTGGCGTAGTTCACCGTCGCGGTGACACCGTCGAGCTTGTTGAGCTTTTTCTCGATCCGGTTCGCGCAGGAGGCGCAGGTCATACCACTGATGTCGAGTTCGACCCGGCCGTCGGCGGTGGGGTGGTGCGTGACGGGATTCATCGTCGCTCCTCTCGGGGTGTGGTGGTGTGTCAGTGTCCATGCCCGGCGGGCATCGGCTCCGAGGCGGCGGGCACCGCGGCGTATCTGCTGTCGGTGACCATCAATCCTCCAGGTCTCTGATTGGCGACGGGCCCGCCCGCAGTGGACACCGCGGCGGCGTCGTGAGTCGAGGTGTCGTGTGTGTCGGGTGGTGCGGCACCTTCGGGGCCGAAGGCGTCCCCGGCTCCGAAGGCGAGCCCGAAGACCGCGGCTAGGGCGATGGTGAATCCGACGAACTTCGATGATGCGTTCATCGTGCGAATCTCCTGTCCGGGTCTGGTGTCGATCAGGAGGCGAGCTGGTAGCCGGCCTCGTCGACTGCGTGGGCGATGGCCGTCTGCTCGATCGGGGTGTCCGAGTCGATATCGACTCGGCCGCTCGCGAGGTCGACATTCACGGCGGTCACACCGGGGATGCCGCTGATCTCCTCTCGGACCGAGGAGACGCAGTGCCCGCAGGTCATTCCGGTGACGGTGACGGTGGTGTTCATCGATGCCCTTCTTTCTTCGATTCGGAATGTGATCGAGGTCGTCGCGACCCACTTACAGATTTACCATACCCCCCTACGGTATGCAACGAGATGTGCCGCACCGGTGCTACGGCATGACCCTGGGCACTGACCGGAACACCGCCCTCGGATGCGGGAGCGGCACCCAGAATCGAACGTCGCACCAGAGCCTGCATCGGCGGGCGTCCTCGACTCCGGCTACTACGAACGCGGATTACGCGCGCGCAGAGATGCCCACAATCTTCTCGATGATGTCGCTTCCGTCCTTGCCGACGTCGAATCTCGTGCGGACAGAGTGTTCTTTGGGTGATGATCATCGTCATCGCCATACTGGCCACGATCATGCTCTTCGTATACGAGCGTTCGGCCATCACACCGGTAGTCGGTGCGCAGGCAATCCATTCGGCGTTCTGTCCTGGCTGCGGTCGGCGTCGCTGCGTTGACCGTACTGGCGTTCGACCTCGGGATGGGTGGTTGGATGCTGCTGCTGTACTACACCGAGACCATGCCACCGGCCACCGATGCTGCGTTCTGGATGCTCATGCAAATCGGTATCGTCCTCGGGGTGGTCACGGGTTACCCCGTCGTCCGTCGCCTCCAACGTCACCGCAGTACCCCCGCCTGAGGTGTGGGTGGCCCGCATTCGTGTGAATGCGGGCCACCGGTCGGTGGATAGTCGTGAACGGTGCCGCGTCGATACCCTCGTGTTCGGCAATCATCGTCGAGGTCTCGGGTGTGGGCAATGCAGGCCACTTCTCGGCGTGCACTGCCGCTAGCCGGTGGCCGGTACCTCGCCGCTTTCGGTCACCGTGGTCTCGGTGGGGGGTGGGGTGAGCCGGTCGGATCGATCGAGCGCATAGAGAGCGGCCACAGATGCCGCCCCGACCAGGGTCAGTATCGCCCAGATCAGTGCACCCAGATGCGCGTCGCTGAGAAGCCCGAAGACGGCTCCTGTACCCAGGTTGCCGAGCAGGATGCCGACCCCGACGATGGTGTTGTAGAACCCGTAATGGGTGGCCACCAGCTTCCCGCCCGACAGGGTCACCACCGTGTCCATCTCGAACGGAAACACCGCGGCGGTGCCGACCGCCAACAGTGCAGCGGTGAACACCAGGGCACCGGCGGCGGCCCACCCGCCCAGCGCGGCCGGGCTCGGCAGCACGATCAGCGGGAGGAACGCCAGCGCCATGATTGCCATACCGACCACCACGCTTCGCCCCGAACCCCACCTGCGGGACAACCAGGACGTGATCCGGAACTGCCCGGCGATCGCGACCACGCCGGAGACCACGAACAACGAGGTCACCAGAGCGGTGTCGGACCTGCCGTTACCGACTACCACCGCAGCCTGCAGCGGCAGCGCAAGATAGATCTGGAACGAAAGCACGTAGGATCCGATCATCGCCAGCGCGAACAGCACGAAGGGTCGGTTGGCCATCACCACCCGCCAGTCCTCGAGTACCGATGTCGTGGCCCCGGTCGTCTCGGCCCGGTGCGCGGGGAGCGTCCAAATCTGCACGATCGTCAGAACAGCAAAAATCGCGGCCGCTGCCAGTGAGGTGACTCGGAAGTCGAGGGTGGTCAGAGCGAGACCGATCAACGGGCCCAGCAGAATCCCGGCCTGATAGAACACGTTGAACACCGCGAACGCCTCGACCCGCCGTGGCCCTGCGTCGGCGGCCAGATACGCCCGCACGGCCGGGTTGAACAGCGCACCGGCGAACCCGGTCGCGGCCGAGGCGAGCAGGATCGCCGGCAGCGATTCCACGGCCGCGAGCAGTACGAAACCGGCAACTCGCAGCAGGCAGCCGGCGACGATCAGGGGTTTGTATCCGAGGCGGTCGGCGAGGGTGCCGCCGAGCAGGAACATCCCTTGCTGGGAGAAGTTCCGCATCCCCAGCACCAGCCCGACCGCCCACGCCGCCAGGCCCAGGGAACCGGCCAGATACCCGGCCAGGTACGGCATCAGCATGTAGAAACCGACGTTGATGGAGAACTGGTTGACCATCAACACCTGGCTGGGCCGGTCGAAGCTACGGAACTTGGTCAGAAAAGTTTTCATCGAACGCTCTCGGTGGGATCGACGACGGTGGGATCGACGACGGTGGGATCGACGACGGTGGCGCACCGCGTCCACGACGTCACAGTCTCATCGGTGGGGTGGGCGATGGTCGTCGGCTCGGTCGGCGGGTCAACGTCGAGCAGGCCGTGCTCGGTGCAGTAGTCGTCGTTGTAGATGGTGTCGAAGTAGCGCTGCGGTCCGTCGGGGAAGACGGCCGCGACCCGGGTCTCCGGCGGGCTGGTGCGAGCGATCCAGCCGGCCGCGAGGGCGACGGCCCCGACGCTCCAGCCGCCGCTGGCGTGGTGCGTCGCCGCCAGGGTGCGGCACGACCACACCGCTTCGTGCGGGGCCACCCAGTGCACCTCGTCGAAGGCGGGATAGTCGATGTTGTCGGGATAGATGCTCGAACCCAACCCGCGCATGAGCCGAGTGCTGGCGGGTTGCCCGAAGATCGTCGATCCGATGGTGTCGACACCGACCAGTTTCAGGTCGGGGCAGAACTGCCGGAGCACCCGGGCCACCCCGGCGGAGTGCCCTCCGGTGCCCACCGAGCAAACCAAGGTGTCGACGCGTCCGAGCTGGGCGATGAGTTCGTGAGCGAGCGACTCGTACGCCTCGACATTGTCCGGGTTGGTGTACTGATCCGGGCACCACGACCCTGGATGTGTATCGAGGAGCTCACGGACCTTCTCACGCCGGGCCTGCTGCCAGCCGCCGTCGGGGTGCGGTGTGGTGACCAGTTCGACGCGGGCACCGTACGCGGCGAGCATCCGGTGCACGATCGGTTCCAGTCCCGGGTCGGCGACGAGGGTGACGGGGTGGTGATGGGTGATCCCGGCCAGGGCCAGACCCAGGCCGAGGGTTCCGCTGGTGGATTCGATGATCATCGCGCCGGGAGCGAGGTCGCCGCGGGCCTTGGCTTTTTCGACCATGTGCAGCGCGGGGCGGTCTTTCATCCCACCGGGATTGCTGCCTTCGAGTTTCGCCCAGAAGCCGCGGCCGGAGTCCGCGAACGGTTCACCGATCCACAGAACGGGCGTGTTGCCGACCATTGTGCTCGGTTCCGGGCAGTTCTTGGCGGTCGCCAACATGTGGCCGGCGGAGGACGGTGGCACGAGTGTGGAGCGAACAGCACTGTTCATGATGAGTAGTCCCTGTATGTGATCTGCGAGGAGCGCAGTAAGTGAGTGATGGGCAGCACGAACTGGGCCATGAGAGGAGAAGTCCTCGGATGGCCCGCGGGCTGCTGATCAGCACCTGTTGATACAGAGTTCGTTCAAGACGGTTCGGCCGTGCCGGATCGGAATGGGTAGATCCGGTGGGGCTCGCGAAATGCGCGGGGCAGACATCGCCACCAACACCACAGCGAAGGCCATCGCTGCGACCGCGGCGATGGTCGATGGGCGGGGCGGGTTGTCGGATCGGGGCATTGCGATGACGGTGTTCGTATCGTGCGCCATGTGGGGCGATCCGTCGTCGATGTGCGCGTGGTTGGGGGAGAGTTCCGCGGCGGCCTGAGACGAGGACGAAACGATGTGTACGCCGTCGCTGTGATGGTCCTGTTCCCAGGCGATGCCGCATTGAGCGATGGTGTGAGCCAACAAATACAGGACAGCGGCGACTGCGATAACCGTCCGCAGGCGCGGCGGGCCCAGCGCAGAGATTCTCACAACGCCTCGACGGTAGCAGCCGGAAACTGGGTTGGCCCAAACCCATTCAGGGTGCCCCTGATGTGCCGCCGCCGAATCGGGCGGTCACACCGCCCGCCCGCAGGCACCACATGTTTCTGGTCACGTCGAACACGGCCAGGACGATCGGGGCGGTGATCATGATGGCCGCCAGAGCAGATGCACCCGCATATGTCGGCGTGCTGCGGCGCGGTAGAAGCCAGTCTCCATCCCGGGGTCCAGCACGCATCTTGTGCGAGCCGAGGGTGGTCCGTGCACCGGTCGATGCCCGGCCACGAAGGGCACCGCGAAGGACAAAGGGCACAGCGAAGGTGCGCGGTCGATATCCCGGGGTATGCATCGACGTCGCAGAGGCGCGGTGTCGGCGGGGGAGCCGGTCCGGGCTCACCGCTGTTACTACTATCGTGCATAGTAGTAACCGAGGGTGGTCAGGTGGCGCTATGCCGTACATGAGAAAAGAGCCATGCAGGCATGCTCGATATCGAGTCCAGCGCAACAACAGTGAACCGTCACCGACGAACCCGACGTCGCCGTGTGTTCACCGCGATAGCAGGCAGGTCATCGTGTGCGGTATCTGCTGGTGTGCTGTTGTACGCGGGCTTTCCACCTCGGTCGCTGTGGTTCCTCGCGCCGTTGGGTTTCGGGGTTCTTGTTCTCGTCATCCGCGGCCGTTCCATCCGGGCGGCGTTCTTCTACGGGTATCTGTCGGGATTGGCGTTCTTTCTGCCTCTGCTGCCCTGGGTGGGTGTCTACGTCGGTGCCCCGCCGTGGCTGGCGCTCGCGGCGATCCAAGCGATAGCAGTGGCACTGTTCTGCGCTGCAGCGGCCGCAGTGTCCGGGTTGCGCTTCGAACCGCTGTGGATCGCCGCGATCTGGACCGCCACCGAAGGTCTGCGCGCACGGATTCCGTTCGGGGGATTTCCGTGGGGGAAACTAGCTTTCGCCCAAGCAGACGGCCCTCTGCTCTCGCTTGCCGCGTTCGCCGGTGCGCCCGGTGTATCTTTTGCAGTCGCAGTGATCGGCGCGGCACTGGCCAGTGTGGTCCGCCAGGTACGCCCGCCGACGCCGCGATTCGCAGTCGGGTCGGTGGCCACTGTGGTGATCGTGCCGGCTCTGGCTTTCGCGCTCACTCCCGCTGACGATGCAGGCGCAGCGCGTGCGACGGTCGCCGTTGTTCAAGGCAACGTTCCGCGGTCGGGTCTGGACTTCAACTCGCAACGTCGAGCAGTTCTCGACAATCACATCGAGCGAACAATGCAGCTCGGGGACGACATCACCGCCGGCAGGGTGCCCGCTCCCGACCTGGTGATCTGGCCGGAGAATGCATCCGATATCGACCCACTGCGCAACGCCGACGCCACTGCCGGGATCGACGCTGCAGCGCGGTCGGTCGGGGTGCCGATTCTGGTCGGAGCTGTGCTCGGTAACGACGACGGCACCTCGATGAATACCTCGATCGTGTGGGATCCGGTACTCGGACCGGGGGAGCGACACGACAAACGCAAACTTGTTCCTTTCGGAGAGTATCTCCCGATGCGATCTGTGATGACGAGGTTGTCCTCCTACGCCTCGCAGGCCGGTAACTTCGTTCCCGGGTCGGGCGACGGTGTCGTCGATATCGCCGGAATTCCGACGGCCGTCGCCACCTGTTACGAGGTCGCGTTCGACGAGCTGGTCACCGACTCCGTGCGTGCGGGGGCGCAGCTGATCACGGTCCCCACCAACAATGCGACGTTCGGGCGCACCGATATGACCTACCAGCAGTTGGCGATGTCGCGGCTGCGGGCGGTCGAGCACAACAGGACTGTTCTCGTTGCGGCGACCAGTGGGGTCAGTGCCGTCATCGACCCACAGGGGAAGGTCGCAGATCGTTCGGGCTTGTTCGCTGCGCAGACGTTGGTCGCTGATGTTGCCCTGGAAACGAGATCGACGTGGGCGACAAAGCTGGGACCGCTTCCGGAGTACGCCGCGGTCGTTCTTGCTGTCGTGGGGTGTGCTCTCGCATGGAGAAGGCAGCGTTCGCCGGCCGATGGTCTCCGACCGTCGACGTCCGGTGCTACCGCGCTGTGAGGCACGAAACCACTGCGGGGGACATCGAACTACTAACCATGATAGTAATTACCCCACTCGTCGTGTATCTTTTCGTTATCGCGTCGTGATCCGTTCGATACATCAGTGAGGTGCGCACGTCGATGATTACGCCTCGCTCCATTCGATTACCGAGGACTCTGCTGTGGCACAACACCGTATGACCCGCATGACCGACCGACGTCGACAGTTGTCGGACTGTGACGTGCCGGGAGTGGCGGTGACGCCGAGAGGGCGGCATCGCGCTCGGGCGCGCGCCACCGAGCGCCGCGGCAGTGTCGCTGTCGGTATTGCGGTGGCAGCGGGCGCTCTGGTCACGGCGGGTGCCCAATATGCGAGTCCCGCCCAGGCGCAGGCAGTCCCCGTGCACGAAGCGACACCGATGCAGGACCCGGTGGCCGAATACTTGCCTCAGATCCTCGCCATACCGGAGATCTCCAATATCAACGATGCGATCGAGCAGTTGGCGAAGGGGCAACGAAGGGCAGAGGAGAGCGCTGCGCGTGATGCAGCGGCGCTGCGACCACTGTTCGTTCGTCCGGTCGCCGGGACCCTGACCTCGGATTTCGGTCCACGATGGGGGACTACGCACACCGGGCTCGACATCGCCAACGCTATCGGAACTCCCGTCTACGCGGCAGCCGACGCTACCGTGCTCGACTCCGGTCCTGCAGACGGTTTCGGCCTCTGGGTACGTCTTCAGCATGACGATGGAACGACAACGGTCTACGGGCACATCGATCAAACCTTGGTGACCGTGGGGCAACGAGTGCAAGCCGGTGAGCAGATCGCCACTGTCGGCAATCGTGGCCAATCGACCGGGCCTCACCTGCATTTCGAGGTCGTCGACGCGGCGGGGAGCAAGGTCGATCCTCAGGAGTGGCTCGCCTCTCGGGGTGTCGCGCTGTCCGACGCGGCTGTTCGGTCGTAGGCCCCCGTTTCACCTCTCGGGCTCGCAGTAGGTACGGCGAACTTACCGGAATGCGGGCGATCGTACTGCGCGCCCGCTGAACATGTCGAGGCACCGAGGGTTCAGGTCTGATGGTGAAAACGAGACCGCAGAGACGCATCCGAAGTCAGTGCAACAGTGCGGAATTCGTTCCCATCGGCGGGCCGTGCGGTCGAGGCTCGACTACGAGTCACGGTCCGAACCGGTGATGGTGGCTCCGCGTTCCGCGAGCCAAAGTCTGGGGTCGACCTTGTTGCCGGCGGGTGTGTCGACCTCGAAGTGCAGATGTGGACCGGTGGAGATACCCCGGTTTCCTACCGTCGCAATTTCTTCACCAGCAGTGACGCGTTGACCTACGGTCACGAGGTTGTCGTTGTTGTGCCCGTAGGTCGTTACGGTGCCGTCATCGTGGCGTATGCGCACCCAGAGTCCGAAGCCCTGGGCCGGTCCTGCGCTGATCACGTCGCCGTCCGCAACGGCGACGATCGGTGTACCGGTGGAGTTGGCGATGTCGATTCCTTGATGGGCGCGGCCGTCGCCGAAGGTCGAGGTCAACGTTCCTGTTGTCGGCGCACGATACTTTCCGTTGCTCGACCCTGTTGTGCCGGTAGGGGATTGCGGGGCGGCCGACGGATGATCGCCCGCCTCGGGTGTCGTGGTTTCGGGTGTCGTTGTTTCAGATGACGTGCCGGGTGCCGACGTTTCAGGCACAGTGGCGTCGGGTTCGAGCGCGGGCAGTTCGGGCGTCGACGGGTCGGCGGCCGACTCGGGGTCCTGAGTGTCCTGAGTGTCCTGAGTGTCCTGGGTGCCTTGGGCGGTCGGTTGTTCGGTCGAGGGCTCGGCGTTCGACCTGCCGGGTGGGACCGCCGCATGTCCGCGCGACGAGGTGTGCGGGGTGGCCGGATCGTGGGGAGTCTCGGCGGCCGCGAGTGTGGATGCAAGTGTGGCGACGTCCATCGACGACACCAGTCGGGGGAGAACTGTGGGGTCGATGTCGTCGATCGGCGCGAGACAGGGGATCAGTCGCGAAAGGGCTCCCGTTGGTCCGTCAGCTGTATCGGTGGCTCCGATCGTGCCCACGAGGCAGGAGACGATGCGGCTCTGTGGGCCGGCCAGGTCGTCGAGAGCGCCGTTGGCGCGAATCTCGCGTAGTGCGCCGACGACGAGATCGAGGACCTCCTGTTGGACGTGCGGGTCCGATTGGGCCTGCGCGGGGAAGGCAGGCGGCGGCGCAGCCGGATCGGCGTCCGGGGCTGCAGACGCCGTGGGTGCCAGCGCGAGGATGCCTCCCACGAACGCGGTACCGACGAGGATGCGAGTACCCCACCGAGTTCGGTGCGCCATGTACGAGGACGAGGGCAGAGGTCTCATGTCGGTGGTCCTCCTGGACGGCAACTGCATACCTGGCAGTAATTCAGGTCGCCTTCGAGTCAAGGCGACACGCCGCATCACTATTACACCCTTTCCGCACAAGCACCATCAGTCACAGTGAATTACATCGGTAACATTCGCACCCTGCGACCCATTTCGATCGTCGGGTTGTTTCTCGGGAGCCGAAGTTCATGTACGTAATATCTTCTGCGCCAGAAGGACTCGGCGTCGCTGGACGGCCTTCATCGTGCGCCTCGATGGGGACGGTCGTCTTCGGCGAACGGCCGGAGAGCTGTGTGCTGGCACTGTGAGGCCCGAGGGTGAAGGGGCCGCGAAAGCGTTGACGGCGTGCAGGATCCACGTTGCTACTATCGAAGATAGTAGATCGTGTAGTATGACGCTGACAGACCGGAAGACATCGTCGAGGTGAACGAGACAGAGGTGCAGGGTGCAGCGGGTGACGACACGCTGGTCCCTACTTGCGATCATCGTCATCGTGACAGTTGTTGGAGCGCTGGCATTGTGGTCTCGAGATCCCTCGACCCAGTCGGTGGGGTCCGCAGGATCGGCACCTCACGTCGAGGACGAGGATCTCCCGTCGGCAGTGATCGCTACCCGTGCTGCCCTCGAGCCGTGCCCGACCTCGTCGCCGGTTCCGTCCCCCGTAACTGGCGAGCTCGTCGGTACGTCCGCACGATGCTTGGGAACGTCGGACTTATCCGATCTGGGGACCTCCCTGGCTGGGCAACCCACATTGCTCAATGTCTGGGCGTCGTGGTGCGGTCCGTGTAGACAGGAGATTCCGGTTCTGGCCCAGTACGCCGCAGAACCGGATGCGGTTCGGGTCGTCGGTCTCAACGTCCAAGACGATGCCGATGCGGCATTGAGCCTGCTCACCGAGCTGGGAGTGCACTATCCCTCGTTCGATCAGGCCGACGCGGCGTTGCAGACACTTGACGCGCCCCCTGTCCTGCCCCTGAGTTTCTTGGTCCAGAGCGATGGAACGATCGAGCGCATCACCTCGACGCCGGTGTTCTACGACCCGAGTCAGGTGCGGGAGGCGGTAACAGCGCTTGTGCGCTGATCTCAGCACGAGCACGAGCACGAGCACCAGCACCAGCAACGCGGCGAGGATCGAACGCCCGCCGGCGGACGGACTTCTACAGAATTGGGAGATGTGTATGACCAGGCAGCGGGCAGGTGCGTTCTCGCTCACGCGCCGCAACTTTCTCGCGCTGAGCGCGGCCGGAACGAGTGCCGTCGTGTTGGCGGCATGCGGCAATGGCTCGTCCGCAGCGACAGTTGTCGGACCGGACTCCGATGTGGTGGGACAGGCCGAGGACGCGCGGCGCTCGGCCGTCGGCAGACAAGTCGATATTTCCTTGAGAGCTCAGTCGAGCACGATCGACCTCGGCGGAGTGCAGGTACAGACCTGGACTTTCGGCGACAGACTCCCCGGTGCCGAGGTTCGCCTGAGCCGAGGTGATGTGTTGCGCGCACAGCTCGACAACCGCCTCGAGCAGGAGACGACGATCCATTGGCACGGAATCGCCTTGCGCAACGACATGGACGGAGTGCCGGGCCTGACTCAGCCGGCTGTGGCTTCCGGTGACTCGTTCGGCTACGACTTCACCGTGCCCGACGCGGGCACGTACTTCTTTCACCCTCACGTCGGTACCCAACTCGACAGAGGACTGTATGCACCGCTGATCGTCGAGGACCCCGCCGACGGCTCGGACTACGACCTCGAAGCCGTCCTGGTCCTGGACGACTGGCTCGACGGGGTAGCCGGCGACCCCGATCGAGAACTCGAACGGCTGCGCAGCGAGGGCATGTCGATGGGCGGCATGTCGATGAGCGCGCCCACCGCCCAGTCGCCTCTCGGTGGCGACACCGGCGACGTGAGCTACCCGTACTACCTGATCAACGGCAAGATCGCCGCCGACCCCATCGTGCTCGGCGGACGGCCGGGCCAGCGGCTGCGCCTGCGCATCATCAACGCAGCTGCCGACACGGCCTTCCGTTTCGCAGTGGGGGGGCATCCTCTCACTGTTACTCACAGCGACGGATTTCCGGTTCAGCCCGAGCAGGCGCAATGCTTGTTGATAGGGATGGGAGAGCGTTACGACGCAATCATCACCTTGCAGGACGGGGCGTTTCCGATTGTCGCCGCCGCGGAAGGTAAGGACGGGAGCGGGTTCGCTGTGTTGCGTACCGGGCCAGGCGCCGCGCCGCAGTCCTCAGTCCGGCCTGCCGAACTCTCTGCAGCCCCGGTGATGGCTGATCAACTGATGTCGCTCGATACGGTCCGCTTGTCCGCACGCGAGCCGGATCGCACGTACGACATCGCTCTCGGGATGGAGATGGGCGGGTACACCTGGACGCTCAACGGTGAGACGTACGAGCAGCACACCCCCCTCGACGTTCGCGAAGGCGAAAGAGTACGACTTCGCTTCGTCAACGCCACCACGATGTTTCATCCCATGCATCTGCACGGACACACCTTCGAGGTTGTCAACGGTGCCGGATCAGGCCCCCGGAAGGACACCTCGCTGGTCTTGCCGAACCAAACTGTCGAAGTCGACTTCGACACCGACAATCCCGGCCAGTGGCTTCTGCACTGCCACAACCTCTATCACGGGGAAGCGGGAATGATGACATCGGTGTCCTACCTGGCGTGAGCCTACGGCCGCATTCGTATTCGAGGCATGCAAACCTCTCGGACCAGGGTGCTCGCTACCGAAGGATCACGTAGCTGGCTCGTTCGACGGGATAGAGTGAACACGCGCCTAGGAGGCACTCATGCAGGGTTTGGGAGAGCTCGAAGCTCTGGTGATGGACGTGGTGTGGAATACCAGCGCCGCAGTCCGGGTTCGTGATGTCATCGATCAACTCGAGGACGGTCGAGAACCGGCGTACACCACGATTCAGACGGTGCTCGACAATTTGCACCGTAAAGGCTGGGTACACCGACAACGCAACGGACGGGCATATTGGTACGAAGCCACCCGAAGCAGGGAAGAAGCCGCCTCCGACGCCTTGCGAATACTTCTCGAATCGACCGGCGACCCGACGAGCGTGCTGCTGCACTTCGCCCGCGGCGCTTCCGATGACGAATCGAAGGTGCTCACCCGCGGTCTGAAAGAGCGTCAGAGGTGACTGCCGTACTCCTGTGGGCCCTCGGTGGGCTGTTGGTTGCGGCTGCCGCGCCATTGCTGATGAGGTCGATGATCGACAGAGGTATCGATGCGCACGTCACGCTCTTGACGTGGTCGGCGCTCGTTGTGGGCACCTTGGTCAGCATTGCGGTACCGGTCGTGCTCAGTGCGATCCCCAGTCATGGGGGCGTGACGACCCTGGTCGACATCGCACACCAATGCTGGCTCGCCCTTCAGGGCGACATACCTGCCCGCGTCGAGGCTATCGTCGGGGTTGTCGGGATTGCGATGTTGGGCTGCGGCGCAGTCCGCTGGATCGTCCACCTGAGGCGCGCAGTGTGTGAGCGACGGCGAGTGTACGAGCGGCACATCGATCTGCTGCGCATCATCGCTGGAGGCGTCGGGTTTTCCGGTTCGAATCAACCCGCGTCGACCTTGTGGCTTCCGTTGGACAGTCCTCTCGCGTACAGCGTCGCGGGACGACCGGCGATGGTCGTGGCCAGCGAGGGGCTGCGTACGCAGTTGACGCCTGCTGAAGTCGAGGCGGTCCTCGCACACGAACGTGCACACATCGATGGCCGGCATCATCTGCTCGTAGGCATTGCCGAGTCGGTGGCCTATGCGTTTCCGTGGCTACCGATCATGCGAGCGTCACCTTCGCTCGTGCGCGCTCTGGTCGAACTCGACGCGGACGCCCGCGCAGCCCGCTCGCACGGACGAGACCCCGTGCGGCGCGCTCTGACTTCGCTGCGCCCGCACCCTGTTCCTCTGCCCGCCCTCGGTATGGTTTCCGATGCCACCGTTGTGCGGCTCGATCGTCTCGCCGTGGACCGAGTGATCCCGCATGCTCCCCTCCGGTGGGCGCGGGCGTTCGTAGCGTGCACCGCCGTTGCCCTGCCTGCGTTACCAGTAGTGGCCCTGCTGGGGGCCATGACGTTGGCATCCTGCGCGGTGGGATGAAATGCCCCGCGCGGCACTACAGATCACGGGAGCGAGTCCGCAATACTCGCCCCTCGGCTTTCGGGTGCGGGAAGCGATCATCATGAGACCGACGAGCGCGAGGACCATCGCCATCGGATAGCCGACCGCGAGATCCTGCCATCCGGCGCTCGGAAGAAACCGAAGCTGCCCGAGATGAATTACGACGTGGGTCGCACCGATCACGACACCCGCCATCAGGACCACCCAACCCCGACCTTGACGGCGGCGCTCACGCTTGTACGCCTCGGTGTAGGGGCCGCCCGCGTCTTCCGACGACCGGCCGTCTCGTTCTTCGCCTGACATCGCGCGCTGCCAGCACGTCCATACGTTGTCGATCGTGAGCGAGTCGGCCGACGGAGCCGAACCACCGCCGAGGAGAAGGCAACCTGGGGCGAGGGCACGCCTGCGCTGGTAGCACTGAGGGTGACAGCGGGCGAGGTTCTGATTCGCCGGTACAGGCCGGGGCCCGTTCGACGTCGTTTGCGCCCGCTGGCAAACCGATAGGTTCACTTCCCGGCAGTAGCGGGACCATCGGCGAAGTGTCCGGTCCCGACCTGGTAAACCCTGACCAAGACGATCTCGGCATTCGATTTCACCGGATCGGTTCTGGTGCTCGACCTTCGGGGGCGGTGGTGCGGAACGTGCGTGATCATTCTCCGATGGTTCGTCCGGTGTTTCGCCACGCGAGCATGCCGCCTTGTAGTTCGACGACATCGGTGTAGCCGAGAGAGGCCAGTTCTTTCGCAGCGGTGGCGCTCATTGTCCCGGTACGGCAGTAGATCGCCAGCGGCGTGGTCCGGTCGGGCGGCAACGTCGCGGCCTGTTGTCGGATCTGGTCGAAGGGAAGGCTCGAGTCGGTTCCCGGGAGCTGGCCCTCGTCGGGGGTATGGACGTTGATCGTGACTCGGGCGGGATCGGCGATTGCGGCGGCGAAGTCAGCGGGATCGAGCAGTTCCGCCCGTGTAGCAACGGGCATCGACGCGGTGGGCTCAGAGACCTCGCCGCCGGTACATCCAGCGAGTGCAAGGACGAGGACAGTCAGTATCGATGCCGGACTACGGAGCGTCGATCGGGACACCGAATGCGGTGCCATCGCATCGAGGTGATCACCGAAAGGCACACGCATAAAAATACGTTCGGTGATCACGAGAGCACCTGCGACGCTGCGAGGACGCCGATGAGGACCGCGCAGCAGATGAGCGAGACAGTGAGTCGGCCTCGACGAGTGTGCGCGTCCACTCGAAACAGAAACAGGCCTTGCCGGACCAATGTGTATGCGGCAATACTCCCCAGGAAGACCAGCCCTCCGACGGGAAGGTCGACCTGAAGTACCGCGGCGAGCGCAACTCCCGCGATCAACAGGGCTGCAGCGGCCTCGTAGAGCTGAACCGGAATCCTCCTCGTCGCCAGGGTGCGATCGGACGAAAACAGGCCCCACCGAGATCGAGTCGGACGCCCCGAACAGCAGCCCGCCAAGAAGCATCCCGGACGACCGATCGCCATGCCGAGAAACAATCCCGGGGTGGTTGCATCCAGGACTGCGCCGACGTCCATACCCCCGAGTGCTCCGCCGATGACCAAGGTGCCGAGCGAAACGAGGAGGAAGCCTTGTATGCACGCTCCTGCGCGGATGAAAGTAGATATCGGTCGACGGTGCAAGATCAAGTACCAAACCTTGGCACCGATATATCCCAAAACGCAACTCAGAGCTGAAATTGCAACAGCAGCAGCAACATTGGCATCCATGCGTGAGAGCAGGAATCCCTGAACAATCAATGCAACCACCGCTCCCGCGGCTACCAACGCCGGCCAACTCCACACCCGCACAGCGGGACCGTATGTCAGTAGCGCAGTGCGCGCGGTGAGCACAGAGTTCTGCTGCCGTTCGCTACTGTCTGCGCCCCCGTCGATGCGTCGCGCACTCACCTCCCACTCCCCGCTGGCAATGCCCTGAATACGGGTGGTCGCGGCGAACCGGCCTCCAGCGGCAGGACGTGATTTCACGACCAGAGTCCGATCGAAACCGACCTTCTCGGTCGATGCATGGCCCTCGACTTCCACCCGCGATCCAGTGAAGCGAATCGCCACGTCGTGGCTGGGCTCGGCATCGGCCCCGCCGACACCCCAGTACGTCACCGCAAGCCCCAGCGGCTCGACCTGGGAAATCTCATCGGTACAACTGGTGGCTGGTGAGCGCTTGGGTGCGTAACTCTGCGGTGCGGGCGCAACAGCTTCAGGCGTGCGGGCACGTGGGCGCTCCGGCGGCGCTGCAGTATCGATCGTCGGTTCTGCGGCCTGGGCCGACGCTCGCGGTGGGGTAGTGGAGTCCGGCGCGAAAGCCCGGGCGACAGTGGGATGGAGTGCACCGCTGCCGGGCGAGTGGCCCCTGCTTCGAAGATAATCGGCGGCGGCGACGCTGACCGCAGAATGTGGGGCCACCGCTGAGAGGGGATGCCTTGGCTGGGGCTCAGTACGTATGGCACCGGGGTGGGGAGCCGGTGGGCCGCCCCCGGATCGTGTCGCCGTGGTTCGTCGTTTGTGCGCTTTCGATCGCGACTTGCTGGATTTCTTTCCCACAGGTTGCCTCCATCATCGCCTGTCCGGGCGACGGCGTCTCGACAGCAGTCAACTACTATGCTCGATAGTAGCTGAACTACTAAGCGTTATAGTAGGAGCTGCGGGATGACCACACTCCGCAGGTCAGCAGGTGGCTGGTGCGAGAGTGAGGAGCAGCAATGATGAATATGGGCACCATGAGTGGCGGATGGACGATGATGGCAGGAATGGCCGCGTTCTGGCTGGTCGTGATCGCTCTGTTGATCTGGGGTGCGGTTCGGCTGATGTCCGCTCGCCCGCAATCGGGGGAGGACGCGCAGGAAATCCTCGATCGTAGATTCGCGGCCGGGGAGATAGATCGAGATTTCTATCGCGCAGCGGTCGCAGAATTGGCGACCGCTGCGCTGCGCAAGCGTGCCGACACTCGGTAAAGAGCAACTGCGGTGTGACGGGCAGGCATTTTCACCGCATGTGACCGAGTTTGCGGACTGGATATGTCGGTGCGCGCCGGCTGGCCGGTAGGGCAGGGCTCGCCCGGGGCCGGTGAGCGGCAACTGTCGGCGCGTTCGAAGGCGCACCGAAACGATCAGATCGAAAGTGGAACCGAACGTGAGTGATACACCCATCTACGACTTACTCAACGCTACATCGGCGGCGCCGCAGCCCCATGGTGAACGAGACAGTATCGCTCCACCGTCCGATCTGCGGCGTCAGCGATCGACCGAACGAGCAGTTCCGCGATCTTCGAGAGTCGACACGCGGGCTCGCCATGCGCGCCGTGACACGGCGTAATTCGCCCTGCCCTGCCTCCAGTCGGTGAGAAGACTCGTAACGGAAATCGCAGCGAACGCCGATGATCCACGCGCGTGTGCAGGTACGCCCGTCGCTGTAAGGCTCAGCTGTGCCGCGGATGCATGCGCCCCTTGACCGAATCGGTATCGACATCCATGCCCGTCCGTGAGCATGACAGCGACCGCGGGTGCACCTGGTGGCCAGCCGACTGGCGCTCACGCGTTGACAACACCCTGACGGTTCTTCCCAATGGGATCAGGAAGGGGTATGGTTCGACTTGATCAACATATACCCCTATGGGGTATATGTTGTCCGAGATGTCGAAAGCTACGCATGATCATCACGCACTGTCAGTTACGCCGGTATTGATGTACGGCCACTGTGAGCCGTCGGTCCGCAACGACGTCAACGCCGTGATCGGAATGGACACTGTCGCGTTATCGGCGGCGGCAGGGACATTCACGGTCACCAGTGCAGCCGCGCTCGTCCAGGCGCAGATCATTGTCGCCCTCGACGCCGAATACACAGCCGAACCAGAACCCACGAGTTCATGGGATGAATGGATATCGAACTCGATGGATGAGAGGACTGCACGATGAACGATCACACACACTCCGACGTCGACTCCGCGCGGACGGATCCGCCGAACAGACTGCAGCACAGCGGGCATGAAGAAGGACCCGAAATGCACACGGACGGGGCAGAGAAGGCGACTCCGCAGTCGGACCACGACACCGGCGGGCACAACGCAGAGCACGGCGGGCACACCGGTCACGGTGATCACGTCGGTATGTTTCGTCGCCTGTTCTGGGTCATGCTGGTCCTTGCCGTTCCGGTGATCGTTGCCTCGAACATGTTCGCGATGCTCCTCGGCTACTCATTGCCCGACGCAGCGTGGATTGCCTGGGTCTCTCCGGTGTTCGGAACGGTGATGTACGCCTGGGGCGGGTCTCCGTTCCTCTCCGGAGCAGTCAGCGAAATCCGTTCCCGTGCACCGGGAATGATGCTGCTCATCGCCCTGGCGATTACCGTCGCATTCATTGCGTCGATGGGAGCGAGCCTCGGCCTGCTCGATCATCAGCTCGACTTCTGGTGGGAACTGGCCCTGCTGATCGTGATCATGCTGCTCGGGCACTGGATCGAGATGAGATCACTCGCCCAGACCACCTCCGCTCTGGACTCGTTGGCGGCGTTGCTCCCGGATGTCGCCGAACGCGTCGAGGGCGACGATGTGGTGCCGGTGCCCCCGTCCGAGCTGCAGCTCGGTGATGTCGTTGTCGTCCGCCCCGGCGGCCGCGTACCGGCGGACGGCACCATCGTCTCCGGATCGGCGAGCATGGACGAATCGATGATCACCGGGGAATCACGCACCGTCCGCCGCAGCGACGGCGATCAAGTCGTCGCCGGCACTGTCGCCACCGACTCAGGTCTGCGCGTCCAGGTCACTGCAGTAGGGGAGGACACCGCCCTCGCCGGCATCGGCCGCTTGGTCGCCGACGCCCAGAACTCGACCTCGCGCGCTCAGCGCATCGCGGACACCGCCGCTGGCTGGCTGTTCTGGTTCGCTCTCGGTGCCGCGATCATCACCGCTGCGGTGTGGACTCTGGTCGGGATGCCCGACGACGCCGTCATCCGCACCATCACCGTGCTGGTCATCGCCTGCCCGCACGCACTCGGACTGGCGATTCCGCTGGTGGTCTCCATCGCCACCGAACGCGCCGCCCGCGGCGGTGTTCTGGTCAAGGACCGGCTCGCACTCGAAACCATGCGCACGGTGGACACCGTGCTGTTCGACAAGACCGGGACCCTCACCAAGGGTGAACCCACCGTCACCGCAGTCGAGGTGACCGGCGGGCGCACCGCCGACAACGTTCTCGCGCTGGCCGCTGCCGCAGAAGCAGATTCCGAACATCCACTCGCCCGTGCCATCGTCGAGGCCGCACGCGCGCGGAACCTGACGGTCCCGGCTGCAGCCGGCTTTCAGTCGTCCCCCGCCGTCGGGGTCGCAGCCGACGTCGACGGCGTCCGGATCCAGGTCGGCGGGCCGGCACTGCTCGAGCAGGAACACGGATCCGAACTCGCTGTCGCCGACCGGTGGCGCGGGGACGGGGCGATCATCCTGCACGTCCTCGCCGACGGGGCCGTGATCGGTGCCCTCGCGCTCGCCGATGAGATCCGGTCCGAGTCACGCACTGCGGTAGACGCGCTGCACGCGCGAGGAATCGCGGTCGTGATGATCACCGGTGATGCCGACGCCGTCGCGAAGTCCGTCGCCACCGAGCTCGGTGTGGACCGCTACTTCGCCGGGGTGAAACCGGAAGACAAGTCGCACAACGTCGCTGAACTCCAGAGCGAAGGCCGTACGGTGGCGATGGTCGGCGACGGAGTCAACGACGCCCCGGCTCTGGCGCAGGCCGATGTCGGTATCGCGATCGGGGCCGGCACCGACGTCGCAATCGCATCGGCCGGAGTGATCCTCGCCAGCGACGACCCGAGGTCGGTGTTGTCGGTGATCGAACTCTCGCGCGCCTCGTACCGAAAGATGAAGCAAAACCTCTGGTGGGCAGCGGGATACAACCTCATCTCGGTTCCGCTCGCGGCAGGAGTGCTCGCGCCGGTCGGGTTCGTGCTGCCGATGTCGATCGGCGCGATCCTGATGTCGCTGTCGACGATCATCGTCGCTGCGAACGCACAATTACTGCGTCGACTCGACCTCACACCCGACACCATCACCGGAGCGGTGAACGAGGGGAGTTCCAACCCTCCGTCGCAGCGCACACCGTCACTGTGAGAGCTGATCTCGTACCGGGAACGCAGCCCTGACAATTGTGGAACGTTGATGGCCGCACCTTCTCCGCCGGAGAGGATGCGGCCATCGTTGTCTATAGCGGGCCGGGTCAGCCGAGCAGCCGCTGCATGGTGTCGATTTCCTGCTGCTGGGTGGCGACGATGGTGCGGGCCATCTCCAGGGCGTCAGGATTGGAACCGTCTGCGATTTCGGTGTTGGCCATCTCGATGGCGCCGGTGTGGTGGGCGATCATCATCGTCAACCACTGGCGGTCGAATTCCGGTCCCGACGCTGCCATCAACGCGTCCATGTCCTGAGCGGTCATCATGCCGCTGCCGGAGCTGTGGTCCATCCCGCCCATGTCACCCATGTCACCCATGTCACCCCTGTCCATGTCGGGCATGGGCTGGCCCCACTCGGTGAGCCAGGTGGTCATCTGGTCCATCTCGGGCTGTTGCGCGGCGGCGATCGCCGATGCCAGCGACAGCACCTCCGGGTTGTCGGTGCGGCCGTTCGCCATGTCGGCCATCTCGACTGCTTGGGCGTGATGCGGGTACATCATCTGCGCGAACATCACGTCGGCATCGTTGAACTCTGCGGACGCGCTTGCTTGGGCCGAGGACATCGGTGCCGAGGACATCGATCCCATCGCATGGCCGTCCATCGACGAATCGGCCGCGTTGTCGCTACAGCCGACGACGAGGAACGCGCTCGCGGCGGCAGCAGCGATCGAGGCAATGACTTTGGTACGCATGAGGAAACTCCTTGCAAGAGTGGGTAGTGCAGAGAATTGGATGTCGTTCGATCCGCCGACAGACACGCGTCTGCCGGGCTCCCTGTCACACTCGCAAGGTCACCGATCTGTCCAACTCCCATAACGTCCACGGCGGCGCACGCTCAAGCGTGGAGTCGGCCCGTCCAATGATCCGGTTCACCGATGTCGGCGCCAGGTCGAGGGCTGCGCTCATCGCCGGGACCGTCAGCGCGGGCCACGACACCGTCGTGCCGACGCAGGGATGCATCATCTGGTGCCCCGACGGGCAGTCATGTTCCCCGGTCATCACCGGAACCGTGGCGTCCGTGTGGGACGGTGCTGCGAACGAGGCATGGCCGCCGCTCATCGATGTGGACATCGAGCCGGTCACGGGCATCGACATCGGTGTCACCGAATGCATCAACAGGACACCGAACACCGTCAGTGCAATCAGTAAAGCTGCCGTCGGAGCTGTGCCCCGTCGACCGTGCCGATTCACTGAGTGCATGCGGCCGATGATACCAACATATACCCCCTGGGGGTACGCCTGTCTCGTCGCGTTCGGTCGTCGAAGCATTTCGTCATGTCTTCGAGGTGTCGAGTCCGAGATCTGTTGCGCGGTTGTAGTCGTCGTCGATGAGCACCACGCTGCGATGTTCCCGGTCGAGTAGTGAGGCCGCGATCGAGGCGCGATAGCCGGAGGCGCAGTGCACCCACACTTTGCCGTCGGGAACTTCTGCGAGTCGGTGCGGCAGTTCGTGGAGGGGAATGTTGATCGCACCGGGGATGTGGCCGTCCGCGTATTCGGACTGTTGACGGGTGTCGAGCACTGCAATGTCCGAGTCCTCTGCGGCGAGTCCGGCGAAGTCGGACACTTCGTAGGACCGTACGCGCCCGTCGCTGGCGAGCGAATGAATCTCTCCGACAGCGGAGCCGGAGGGGTGGTCGATGCCGATACGTGCCAACTCCCTTGTGGCCTCGTCGATTTGATCGGATGTGTCGCCGATCAAGGTCAGCGGCGCACCCCACTGGTAGAGCCAGCCGAGGTAGGTGACGAATGTCGTCGACAGCTCGAAGCCGAGGGAACCGTCGAGATGCCCGGCTGCGAAGGCAGTTCGTGCGCGGAGGTCGACGACCCACTGGCCGTCGTCGATGCGCCTGCGTAGTTCGTCGGGGTCGACGGGCTCTGGGGTGGACAGATCGATCGGGGCCGGACCTTCGGTGTTGATGACGCCCATGTGGGCGTAGTACGCGGGGTAGGCCGACAATCCTGCGATCAATTCGTCGACGTACGTCTGCTCGTCCTGCGTCAGCGCAGGGTTGGACTGTTGCTGTTCACCGATGGTCGACGAGTCGCCGCTGGTGGGTGTGGCGGAGCAGAAGCTACCGAATCCGTGGGTGGGGTAGACCTCGACATCAGCGGGCAGTTCGGCGGCGATTCGACGGACCGAATGGAACTGAGCGTGGGTGAGCTCGTCGGTGTGCTCGGAGCCGAGCAGGTCGGTGCGGCCGGTCGATCCGTAGAGCATCGAGCCACCGGTGAAGATCGCGATCGGTTCGTCTCCGAGTTGCAGTACGTAGCTGACGTGATGATGGGTATGGCCAGGGGTGTGCATGACCTGAAACGTCGCCGATCCCGCGTCGACGACATCGCCGTCCCCCACTGCGCGCCGTTCGTATTCGACCGGGTCTCCCTCGGGGACAACGTATTCGGCTCCGGTGGCGCGTGCAAGCTCAAGTCCGCCGGTGACGTAGTCGTTGTGGATGTGGGTTTCGAGTACGTGGGTGATGGTGGCGTTCTTCTCCGCGGCCAGTGCCAGGACGCGGTCGATGTCACGTTGGGGATCGATCACCACTGCAACGCCGTCGTGGCTGATGAGATAGCTGCGGTCGCCCAGGCTCGAGGTTTCGATGATGGCGATATCTGGATCGGTCGTGCTCATGGGGTACTCCTACGGTGTTGTCGGGTCGGCCTCGTTTCTGACGTGAAATGTGTCGTTCAGGCCAGTGCGAGGAAGAGTTTTTCCAGTTCTGCTTCGGTCATGGGTTCTTTGTTGTCTGCGGTGTCGCCGGTCATGCATTCGCGGAGGCCGGTGGCGACGATCTTGAATCCGGCTTTGTCGAGGGCGCGGGAGACGGCGGCGAGTTGAGTGACGACGTCTTTGCAGTCGCGTCCGTTCTCGATCATGCCGATCACCCCGGCGAGTTGGCCGTGTGCGCGGCGCAGACGGTTGAGTACCAATGCGATGCTGTCTTCGTCGCCGATCATTGCGGTCTCCTGAGGGTGTGTGATGGTGGTAGTCGTTCCAGATTACCCCCGGGGGCATCGGTTCGGTGTGTGCAGTCGGTCATGACAGAACGAGGGTGTCGACAAGTACGTAGCCTGCGACGGCGAACACCAGGTAGGCGAACCACGTTCGCAGCTTGTCGGTGTCGATGCGTGTGCTCAGTTTTCCGGCGACCAGCGAGCCTGCGATCGCAGCACCGGCGAACGTGGCTGTCAGTGCCCAGTTTCCGCCGAGCCCGTCGGCCTGAGCGATCAGTCCGGCGGCGGAGTTGGCGACGATGACCACCAGCGACGTTCCGACAGCGACACTCATCTCGATTCCCAGCAGCAGCACCAGAGCGGGGATGATCAGAAATCCTCCGCCGACGCCGAACAGTCCGGTGAGAACACCGACACCGAACCCGGTCGGTATGGACCGTGGTGCGCATCGTCGCCAGTCGATCCCGGAATTTCCTGTCTTGCAGGCGGTTCCAACATCGTCGGTGCTGCGCAGCATCCGCGCCCCGGCGATGATCATGACGATCGCGAAGCCGATCATCACTGCGGCCTCGGGCAGATGCTTGCCCAGGGTGCTGCCGACCAGGGTGCCGACGATACCGGTGGCGGCGAAAATCGCAGCCAGTCGCCATTCGACGAGCTTCGCCCGCACCTTGGGGATGGCCCCGGTCGCCGAGGCGACACCGATCACCAGCAACGATGTCGGTATCGCCTCCGACAGGTCCATTCCGAGGGCGTAGACAAGAACCGGGACGGCGAGGATTGACCCGCCGCCGCCGAGGAGGCCGAGCAGGATGCCGACGGCGACGCCGAGGACCAGGGCCAGCGTCAGGGTCATCAGCTGTGGGCTGTGTCCTGGCCACCGAGTGCGTCGATGGCGGCCTGGAGCTTGGTGGTGGCCTCTGCGGCGACGTCGGAGAGTGCAGGTTCGCCGGTGGCTTGGACCATGATGTCCGGGTTCATCGCTTCGACGATGATCGACCCGGGTGTGCTGGTGTCGGCTCGGACGACGACATTGCACGGCAGCAGCAGGCCGATCTGACGCATGACTCCGACTGCGCGGTGCGCGAGGGTGGGGTTGCAGGCACCGAGGATCAGGTACTGCTCCATGTCCTCGTCGAGTTTTGCCTTCAATGTTGCCTGCATGTCGATTTCGGTGAGGACACCGAATCCCTGATCCGAGAGGGCTGCTTTGACGGCGTCGACTGTGGTGTCGAAGTCGGTGTCGGTCAGGGTGGTCGAGAGTGCGATGTTCACTTCGGGAGTTCCTTTCGGTGGTCGAACTGCGGTGATGTGTACCTACCCGTTTCGGGGCCGACGAATACTCGGCACGCCCGCTTTGGTGAGGAGTGCACTGGCCGGGCACCAGCCGACCGCTGCGTAGAGGGCGAGGTTCGCGGCAGCGAACGCGCTCAGCAGTCGCCACTGCGGTGTGTGGAGTTCGCCGAGAATCAGGCCGGTGCCGGTGACGCCGGCAGCGAGGGCGGGGACGATTCGTTCGATCGGCCAGCCCGCGAACGCGGCCGAGCCTGTGGTGTTCGGGTCCATCGTAGTTTCTCCGTTCGGTGTGGCGAGTGTGGTCAGTGCGAGAAGCTGATCGAGGGCAGCACCTTGCGTAGCCAAGCCGGTGACCACCATGCGGCGTGCCCGGTCAGACGCAGCAGGACCGGCAGCAGGATCAGTCTGATCAGGAAGGCGTCGAGCAGTACCGCGACACCGAGGATGATGCCCATTTCTTTCGGTGGGAGCGGATCGGAGAGTGCGAAGGTGAAGAACACTGCGACCATGACCGCGGCGGCGGCGAAGATGACCCGGCCGGAGTGCGCGAGCCCGTCGACCTGAGCGGCTTTCGGGTCTCCGGTCTTCTCGTAGTGCTCTTTCGCGGTGGCGAGGAGGAACACGGTGTAGTCCATGGCGATGGCGAAGATCATCGCGAAGAAGAACACCGGACCCCAGCCGTCGAGGAATCCTTGTGGGGTGAAGCCGAGCAGTGACGCACCGTGCCCGTCCTGGAAGATCAGCTTCGCGACCCCGAACGCTGCGGCGGTCGAGAGCAGGCTGACGGCGGTGCCGAGGATTGCGATCAGGGGTGCTTGCAGAGCAACGAGCAGCAGGATGAAACCGAGGGCCAGGATGATGCCGATTACCAGTGGTAGGTAGTCGTTCAGAGCTTGCTGAAGATCGAGATTCTCTGCTGGTGCACCGCCGACAAGCGCAGATTCCGGAAGTTCTGCGCGCAGGTCACCGAGAATCGTTTCCATTCTCTCGTCCGAAGGATCCACGGTGGGAAGTGCCTGCAGCAGTGAGTAGTTCGAGCCGTCTGCGGCAGGTTGGGGTGGAGTGACCATCGAGATCCCGTCGACGGTGCTTGCGGCGGTAGCGGTGGCTGTGGCATCGGAGGTTGGGACGACGATCTGTAGTGCGCCGGGTGCGCCGTCACCGAACTGGGCTTGTACGAGCTCGTAGCCTTGGCGCACGGGTGAGTCCTCGGGAACGACCGAGATCGAGGGCATCGCGACTTTCAGTCCGAGGACCGGGAGAGCGAGGGCAATGAGGATGCCGACCGAGACCAGCGCGAACGGCCAGGGATGCTTGTGCAACAGTTCGCCCCAGGCCGCGAATTTCGGGGAGCGGTGCTGTTGGCGTTTGGCGTAGGGCAGGGATGCGGCGTTGACCTTGGAGCCGAGCGCACCCAGCGTGGCGGGGAGCAGGGTCATGGTGGCGATCAGCACGAATGTGACAGCGAGCATGATGCCCACGGCCATGGTGCGCACCGCTGGTGCGGGGACGAGCAGGACGGCCGAGAGGCTTACCAGCACCGTCAATCCGGACAGCACGACGGCTTTGCCTGCGGTGTCCATTGTTTCGGCTACCGCGGCACGTGGATCGGCGTTGCGCAGTGCGTCGCGGAATCGAGCGACGATGAACAGTGCGTAATCGATGCCGAGGGCGAGGGCGAACATCATCGCGAAGTTCATGGCCCACACCGAGATCGGCGTGACACCGTTGAGCAGAACGAGACCACCAGCGGATGCGACGAGTCCGGCGACGGTGAGCAGCAGCGGCAATCCCGCGGCGACGAGTGATCCGAACGCAAGCACCATGATCGCCAATGTCACCGGCCAGGAAAACAATTCGGCCTGAATCATCGCGTCGTGGTTGGCTTTGTTGAAATCCGACCACAGTGCGGAGGATCCGGTGGGATAGACCTCGATACCGTTGCCGGAGAGAGCGGTCAGCTCACCTTTGACCTCGTCGACGGCTTTGACCATGTCGTCGGTGCTCGCATTGGCACCGGCGATGAGGATGCCGGTGTGACGGTCGGGGCTGATGGTCATGCCCGGCTGGGGGGCGATGATCTCGCCGAAGCGGGTGTCGCCGTCGAACACCGCCGCGACGTCGGTGAGTGTCTGCTGCATCGCTGCGTCCTCAAGCGAGGCGGTGTCCGAGTGCACGACGACCTGCACTGCTGCAGAGGAGTTACCGCCGAAATGCTGCTGGGCGAGTTCGCGTACCTGGACGGATTCGGATCCGTTGGCCTGCCACCCGGCACCGGCCAGCGACGAAAACACCGTTGGTGCAGCTGATCCCAAAGCGATGAGGGTGATCAGCCAGATGCCGAAGACCCAACGGTGGCGCGTGACCATCGCGCTCCCCAGGCGGCCGAGTGCGCCAGGTGCAGGTGGCCGGTCACGGTCGTGTCGGTCGGTAGCCGCCGCGGTAGCGGGAACGGACATAGCATTCTCCTAAATACGGGTGGGGGTATATGACAAGGCCACGAAGGCCCAAAAGCTTCCTCGAAGACTTAAAGGTGAGGTGTCAGCGATGAAACAGGGAGTGAAAAAAGCCGGTGCGCCTAGCTGGATCGGGTGCCTCGCTCGACGAGCAGGTGCACTGCTGCGGCCGTGGGACATTCTTCATGACGCTGTCGATGTGGCGCCCGCAGCCGGCCCAGGTGGTCTTACCGCATGTCGGGCATGCGACGGGGTAGCACATGGCAATCCTTCCTGGCGGGGTGTACCTACTGTTGCATATACCTAGGGGGGTATACAAGTACCCCTAGGGGTATAAATCATCGATGCGAGGGTGATGAATGGGAAGGTTCACCGCCGCGGGCGAAAGGGGAACGTTCGCATTTCGTGTAGGAAGACCGCGACTGCTCGAGACGGACTACAGGTCTACCTTTAACAGTGGCTGTATGACACCCACTTCTGAACAAGTGCAGCTGACTTCTGAAACTGACACGAGTGATGTCAGTTTCAGAAGTGGGCGTCATAAATTCCTGGGGTTTTACCTCCGATTGCAGTCGTCTTCTGACATTCTGAGTGCAGAAGTGGACTGCACAATCGGTCGGTCACGCAGGCCGGGCGTTCGGAG
>Ga0208204_100097_pt1 | contig 44518 bp, 40 predicted proteins | sample DeeseametaMP2252_FD_184173 | JGI IMG/M metagenome (GOLD analysis project Ga0208204, IMG submission 184173) | Marine microbial communities from the Deep Pacific Ocean - MP2252 (SPAdes) | ecosystem: Environmental > Aquatic > Marine > Oceanic | place: West of El Salvador, Pacific Ocean | collected...
TCGAGATGAGCGACATGCTCCTCGCCAAAGAAGGGATCCCCGAGGAGGTGACCGCGCTGGCCGAGCAGATCAAGGCCGCTCAGGGCCCGGAGATCACCCAGCTCGAATCCTGGCTCGAGCAGTGGGGTGAGCCCACCGAGATGCCCGAAACCGGCAACAACGACATGCCCGGCATGGACGAGGGCATGGACGAGGGCATGGACGGTATGGAGGGAATGGAGGGGATGGAGATGGAAGGGATGATGAGTGAGGAGGACATGCAGGCACTGTCCGATGCGCAGGGCACCGACGCCGCTCGCCTGTTCCTCGAGCAGATGATCGCCCACCACGAAGGCGCAGTCGACATGGCGCAGACCGAGATCGAGGACGGACAGTTCCCCGACGCCGTCGAGATGGCCCGCACCATCGTCGACACCCAGCAGCAGGAGATCGACACCATGCGGCAGCTGTTGACCACCCTGTAACCGGGCGCCGCCCGGTTCCTCTCGGCCCGTTCGCCATCCCAGGAGGCTTTCGATGTCGCACCCGCAGCACGGACACCCCCACCCGGACCCGTCGCCCGCCGGACACAATGACGGCGCCGAGGTCCAGAGCCCGCCACCCGACGAGCATGGTGCGCACGCCGGGCACGGCGAGCACCTCGCCCACGTCGGTCACGACACCCACCCTGAGCACGACGCTCATGGCGGCCATGGTGGGCACGATCGGCATGCCGGTCACGGGGCACACGGGGAGATGTTCCGCCGCCGGTTCTGGATCAGCCTGATCCTGTCGGTGCCGGTCGTCGCGTTCAGCCACATGGTCGCCGACCTGCTCGGCTACCCCATGCCGGACTTCCCCGGGGCCATGTGGATTCCGCCGGTCCTGGGCACGGTCATCTTCATCTACGGCGGCACACCGTTCCTCACCGGCGGCTGGGCCGAACTCCGGTCGCGCCGTCCCGGGATGATGCTGCTGATCGGCATGGCGATAACCGTCGCATTCGCGGCGTCCTGGGTCACCACCCAAGATCCCCGAGGTGGCCTGCGGGCTGCCGATCAGCACCGATTGATACAGAGAGCGTTGAGAATGGTGCGCCCGGAGCGGGCGCGGGGTATCGGATCCGGTGGGGCACGAGCGGCCAAGGTGGCCGGCATCAGCGCCATCATCACCACGAGGGCGACCAGAGCGAGCACGGCGGCGGTACCCAACGGGCGCAGCGGATTGTCCGACCGGGGCATGGCGACGACGGTGTGCCCCTCGTGAGGGCAGTGCTCGCCCTGCTCGATGTGCGCGTGCCCGGGGGCGTGCTCCTCCGCGGCGACCGCGGTCGAGGTGGTCACCACGTGCACGTCCGTGTCGTGATCGTGGGCGAGGAACAGGCCGCATTGGGCGATGGTGTGCGCGAGCAGATACAGAACAGCAGCGACGGCGATGACCGTCCGCGTACGCGGGGGGCGTATCGCAACTGCGCTCACAACTTCCTGACTGTAGCAGCGCAAACCGGGCCGATCGGTTGGTCCAGGCATCGAGCCGGCCGAACCCCGAGGTCAGCCTGCGGTCGGCCGGCACCCCTTCCCCTGCCTTCTCGGGCACGGTCGGTGCCGCGGTCATCGGGGCCGGGCGTCCGGCGCACGAGCACGCCGACCCTCTGCGTTCGGGTCGTGGGCGCGGTGTCGGCGCCTATCTCGAGCGGCCGCGCACGTCGGCGGCGCAGGCTCCGAAGTGGCCGCGCCCCGGGTACGGCCCCCGGGTACGGCCGGGACCAGTATTTCCGCGGAACTGGGGGGAGGTTCAGGTACACACGAGCGCGGACACCGCGCCGGCGCCCGCCAGGACCGTAAAGATCGGACCCACCATGGACACCGTGCCCATTGCCGCGCAGGACAGCCAGGGCCAGCGCGCCCGACCCGCGAGGCGCAGATTCCACAACCGCAGCGACGTGTCGTTGCTCAACCCCAGTGTCCCCGCCGGCCGCGGCAGAGTCGACGCCGACACCGCCGTCAACGCCGACCGCACCGTGGCGGGGCTGGTGACCCGGGCGGCATGCTGATCCGCGGTGAGTTCGACGAGGGTGGTCACCGCGGTCGGCGCTGCGGCGAACAGCGGCACGCGGGGGAACACCTCGGCCAGAACATTGCACACATTGACGATGCGGTGGTGTTGGCCTCGCAGATGGGCACGCTCGTGCGCAAGAACGGCTTCGCGTTCGCCGGCGCTCAGGCACGCCGACAAACCTTCGGTGGCCACCACGAAGCCGGGGCGACCGGCGACGCTGTAGGCCATCGGCAGTGGGTGATCGAGCCACATGACATCGCCTCGGGACCGCGCCACGATGGCCACCACCTCACGGTGATAGGTCCGCACCCGGCGCGACTCCCGGGTGTGGCGCCGACCCACGACGGTGGTGCGGATCGCCGCGAGGGCCAGAGCAACGGTGACAGCGCCGGCGACCGCCGCGGTGATCCCTGGGGCTGCGGTGTGCGAGAGCGCCGACCAACAGCGCACCAGGGTCTCGACGGCCGATTCGGCGGGCGCATGCTCGGGCCAGAGCGAGACGGCCACCGCGGAGGCACCGAAGAACACGGTCCCGCCGATACTGCCGAGCCATGCCGCCAGCACCGTCCTCGGTGTCAGGGCTGTGTCGGTCAGGCGTCGCAGCAACGTCGGCGCTGCCACTGCGATCAGAGCTGCGCCGACAAGGAGAATTACCGCCAGAGTCATTGGTCCGTGGGCCCACCGGTGCGTCCGCGACGCAGCGCATCGAATTCCGGGTCGGTCACCGTCTTGGCGAAGTGCAGCAGCACCGCACTGGGGTCGGCGCTGCTGTCGAGCAATGCCCGCAAGGCCTGGGACGTGGCTTCCTCGCGACTGCACGACAGTGAATAGAAGTAGGCCCGGCTGCGCTTTTCCCGCTGCACCCAGCCCTTCTCGTGCAGGTGGGTCACCACGGTCAGGATGGTCGTGTAGGCGAGTTGTTTGCGGCCGCTCAGGCGTTCGACGAGGTCGTGTACCGACTGCGGCTCGTCGGTGGACCACAGCTCGTTCATCACCTCGGCCTCGAGACCGCCCAATCGCTGCATGGCTCCCCTCGTAGATACTCGCCGGCTACCACACGTTCTCAGCGTGGTCCCTATTCCTCGGTCCTCTCGAATTCAACCATGCGGGAAATTTACCGTGTAATTGTCGGATGCGTATCGCCCAAGCGCCGAGGTGACTCCGCCGACCAGCGTGTCGGCCCCTCTTCCGATGCCGGGCACTCGTTTCGCCCACCTGCCTCGGTAGTAGTACAACGAGTCAGTACAACGAGTCAGTACAACGAGCAGGCCTGCTACGCAGGGGGCGGTGTCGGTGAGGACAGCGACGGTAGGAACCGTCGACGCATCCCGAGAACCTCATCGGTGAGGGCGATGGAGGCGGCGCCGTCGTCGACGGTGCCGGTCACCGCCCGGATCGCGTCGATCGATTCTGGTACGACGATCGCTTCGTTGAACACCTGATAGGTGAGGTAGGCCTCGTCTCCGTCGACGGTCACCACGTCCTCCCACACCGCAACCTCCCACATATCGCCCCGCGGCCTCCCGAGATCCCGCATCAGTTCGACGGTGGTGTTCAACGCCACCAGTCCCTCCGCCATGGTGACGAAGGCGATCCGCGGGGCAGCGTGCAGGGCAGCGAGGACCTCATCGCGGCTGCTGCGTCGGCGCAGTCGCAGGCTCCAGTAATGGTTGTGGGTTTGGGTGTGCGCGGCCTTGGCGGCCATGGTCACCACATCGAGATTCGGCAGGACGGTTCGCGCGTCCGGTCCTTGATGGGAGGGAATGGACGACTCGGGAACGATCGTGTTCATCACCCCACCCAGGTGGGACTCGCCGGGATCGGTGGCGCGCCGGATCAGTGTGCCCCGCGCGCTGGCCAGCAGATCCGCCGCATCCAACGCCCCGAGGACCCGCACGATGCTGGTGGTGTTGCACGAGACCACCCGCGTGCTCTCCCGGCCCACGGCGCTGGCGTAATTCGCCTGCGCGACGAAGGAATGACCGGTCGTGGCATGCGATTCACCGCCCTGCAGGATCACCTTCACCCCGGCCCGACGATAGAGGGGAAGAGCGGCGGCGGCCACCTTCTTCGGTGTGGCGTCCACAACGACGTCCACCTGGCCGAGCAGGTCCTCGAGGGTGCCGAGCACCGGAATGCCGGCGCTGACCATCGCGTGCCGGGCGGACTCGCCGGCCGCAAATACCGGAATGCCGAGTTCCGCGGCGGTGCGGATCCGCCAGTCGGTGGCAACATCGGCCACTCCGACCAGATGCATATCGGGCATGGCCCGGACCGCATCGGCGACTCGCTTGCCGATGACTCCGTATCCCGTCACGGCCACTCGTATCGGCGCGGTCATCGATATCCTCCTTCGGATCCGTTGTTGAAAGTTTGGCTGAAAGTTGGATGGATCGCCGCGAGCGCCGCTATCCGGTCGTGTCCCCGACTCGGGGCTGCGCGGCTGCCACCGGTGCCTCCGATGCGGCCGCGCCGACCTGGCGGGGAAGCTCGAGTCGTTTGAGCATCAAGGCGTTGACCGCGACGATCAGGCTTGAGCCGGACATCGACAGCGCCGCGATCTCCGGGCGCAGCACCAGCCCGAAGGCGGGTTCGAACACGCCGGCGGCGATCGGCAAGGCGATGACGTTGTAGCCGACCGCCCAGCCGAGGTTCTGCCGCATCTTGCGCAGGGTGCCCCGGCCGATGCGCAACGCGATCGGCACATCGAGTGGGTCCGAACGCATCAGCACCAGGTCGGCGGTTTCGATGGCGACGTCGGTGCCGGCGCCGATGGCGATGCCCAGATCCGCCTGCGCGAGGGCGGGGGCGTCGTTGACCCCGTCGCCGACCATGGCGACCTTCTTGCCGCCGCGTTGCAGTTCGGCGATCTTGTCGGCCTTGTCGGCGGGCAGCACCTCGGCGATGACGGTGTCGATGCCCAGCTGTGCGGCGATGCGCCGGGCGGTCGCTTCGTTGTCGCCGGAGAGCATGACCACCTCGATACCGAGCTCGTGCAGCGACGCCACCGCCTCGGCCGAGGTTTCCCGGGCGGCGTCGGCCAGGGCGATCACCCCGACACCACGGCCGTCGACCGCGACGAGCACGGCAGTACGCCCCGTCGCGGCGAGCTCGTCGCGTCGGTCCATCAGCGCGCCGAAGTCGACGTCCTCGGCCACCATGAGCTTGCGGTTGCCCACTGCTACCCGCCGGCCGGCCACCTCGGCAACCGCGCCGTGGCCGGGCACGTTGCGGAAGTTCTCCACCGAGACGGCGGGAATGCCGCGCTCGGTCGCATGGCGCACGATTGCGCCCGCGAGGGGATGTTCGGATTCGCGTTCGACCGCTGTCACCAGCGTCCAGAGTTCGTCCTCGGGCAGACCCTCGAGGACGACGTCGGTGACCTCCGGCTCGCCTTTGGTCAAGGTGCCGGTCTTGTCCATCACCACGGTGTCGATCCGGGCCGAGGTCTCGAGAGCGGTGGCGTTCTTGAACAGCACGCCGCGCTTGGCGCCCAGGCCGGTCCCGACCATGATCGCGGTCGGGGTCGCCAACCCGAGCGCGTCGGGGCAGGTGATCACCACGACGGTAATGGCGAACAGCAGCGCCATCTGTACGTCCCCGTCGAGCAGCCACCACACCAGGAAGGTGCCCACGCCGCCGACCAGGGCGACGAAGACCAGCCAGAACGCGGCCCGATCGGCCAGGCGCTGGCCGGGGGCCTTCGAGTTCTGTGCTTCTTGGACGAGGGCGACGATCTGGGCGAGGGCGGTGTCGGAGCCGACCTTGGTCGCCCGGACCCGCAGGGTGCCGGTGGTGTTGATCGACGCACCGATCACGCCGGAGCCTTCGGTCTTGGTGACCGGCAGGGACTCACCGGTGACCATGGATTCGTCGACCTCGGAGTGGCCGTTCTCGACGGTCCCGTCGACGGGGATCTTCGCCCCCGGCCGGATCAGCAGCAGGTCTCCGACCACGACCTCGGTGGTGGGGATTTCCGCCGGCTCACCGCCGCGTAGCACCACCGCCTGGGGTGGGGCGAGTTCGAGCAGGGTGCGGATGGCGTCGTTGGCGCCGCCGCGCGCGCGCATCTCGAACCAGTGCCCGAGCAGCACGAAGCTGGCCAACACCGTGGCGGCCTCGTAGAACACCTCTCCGCCGCCGGTCAGGGTCACGCCCACGCTGTAGAGCCAGCCGGTGCCGACCGCGACGGCGACGAGCACCATCATGTCCAGGGTTCGGGCCTTGAGGGCGCGGTAGGCGCCATCGAAGAAGATCCACGACGAGTAGAAGACCACCGGAATCGACAACAGCAGCGAGAAGACGTCGTCGCGTAGGCCGAACGGTGCCGCCACGGTGAATCCGAGCACCTCTCGCCCGATCGGCGACCACAGCAGGATCGGGATCGACAGCAGTGCCGCCACGAGGAAGCGGTTGCGCATGTCGCGCACCATCGCGTCCATCGACATCCCGGCGTGCCCGCCGTGGCCCATCAACTGCTGGGGCGTGTGGGTGGCGTGGTCGTCGTGCGCGGCGTGGTCGTCCTGTGCGGCAGGGGTGGGTGCGGCAGAGGGGTGGGCGGTGTGTTCGCGCGGTTCCTCCTGCGGGTCGCACAGGTGCGAGGGCACCGACTTGCCCTCGCAGTGGTATCCGCAGTCCCGTACCCAGTCGGTCAGAGTCGCCACCGAGGTCACGGCCGGGTCGTAGGTGACGGTCGCGGTCTGGTTCACCGCGTTGGCCTCGACAGCAAGGACGCCGGGTCGGCGGAGCAAGGTGGATTGCACCACCGCCGTCGAGGTCGCCCAGTGCAGGCCACCGACCTCGAGTACGGCGGTGCGTTCGTTTCTGTTTGTCACGGTGTTCGAGGACATGGCGTTCTCCGGACGGTCGATGGAATACGCATTGCGAAAGGCGCATTGGAGGGTCAGGGAAAGCAACCGAAGAGCCGAACGCAGCTAGCGGCCCGATCCGTGGCCTCCGTGGCCGGGGCCGCCCATCATCATCGCCATCATCAGCACGCAGGCCCCGGCGAACACCAGGGCGCCGACGCCCACCGTGCCGGTGGCCACCAGCGCAATGGCGATCGCCAGCATGGGGATACAGCAAATCACCATCATCGCGCGGTGGCCGAGAGCTCGACGCATTCGCCCGGCACGCGCGGGGGCCGGTTCGGAGTGTTCGTGGGCGGAGTGCGGGCGCTCGGGCATGTCGGGCATCTCGCGGGGGTCGGTCATCGGAAACCTCTCAACGACTTGGGCTGGTAGCCGAGTGCGGCGTAGAGCGGGCAGTGCCCCAAGGCTCCGGTCACCGCAAGGTCGAGACCGGCCAGGATCAGCAGTACTTCCAGTGCGGCCACTCCGAGGCCCGGGGACTGGAACAGCAGGACGATCCCGGCGGTAATCGCGGCCGCTCCCACAACGATGCGACCGATGCGTTCGGTTGGGGTGATGTTCAACGACCATCGACGTGCCATCACAACCGCTCCTTCGGTGAGCCGGGGCAGATTCCCCGGGAGTGCTGCTTGCCTTCATCCTCGTCGGGGGCTACGTAGATTCGGTGCGTATCGGATGAGGATTTGATGAAGATGTCGTGCCGCACGGCCCGGGTCTTCGGTCCGAGGGCGTGGTGTCTCGTGCGCTGGGAGTTCATCGGCGGATCCTTGTTGTCGGGTGCCGCTGCAGCGGGAACTGCAGCGTCTGTCCCCCACCGAGGGTGCGGTGTGCTCCGTCCACCTCGACGGTGACCGCGGTGGCGGTGCAGCGATGGGCGGTCAGGGACAGCGCGCTCTCGTCGAGGCGCACGTCGATGCGGTGGCCCCGGTAGTGCAGTCGGAACTGCAGTTGCCGGATTTCGGGGGGCATCTGCGGGGTGAGCACCAGACGGTCCGACTCGAAGCGGACTCCGGCGAACGAGCGGGTGACGATGTCGACGGTGCCGGCCATCGCGCCCAGATGGATGCCTTCTCGGGTGGTGCCGCCCTGCGTGTCATCCAGATCGGCGATCAGCGCTTCCCGAAAGACGGCCCAGGCGCGGGCGGGATCGATCCGGGCCAGCACCGAGGCGTGTACGACCCGGCTCAGGGTCGACCCGTGTGCGGTGCGGGCCAGGTAGTAGTCGACGGTGCGGATCAGCTGCTCGGCGGTGACGTCGTAGCCGAGCCGGGCCAGTATCGACAGCAGCTCGGTCGGTCCCAGCAGATACAGCAGCATCAGCACATCTGCCTGTTTGGCGAGCTTGTAGCGGTTGGTGGTGTCTGCTTCGGATTCCAGGATCAGATCGAGGCGGCCGATGTTGCCGTAGGTGCGCCGATAGCGAGGCCAGTCGAACTCGGAAAGACGATCGTATCCGTCGAACTGGCTGATCAGCCCGTCATGGAACGGCACCGCGATGCGACGGCTCAGATGTCGCCATCGCGTCATCTCCTCGGGGTCGACGCCGAGCCGGTCGAGCAGTTCGTCGCCGTCGGTGCCGGCCAGCTCCGTCACCGTCGCGGCCGCGTGGTGACACACCCAGGCGGCCATCACGTTCGTGTAGGCATTGTCGCGGACACCGAGACCGGGGGCCTCGGGATACCCGTCGTGGTATTCGTCGGGGCCCATCACCCCGGAAAGGTGGAACCGGTCCTCCTCCGGGTCGTGCTCGGCCAGAGACGTGAACAGGCGGGCCACCTCGATCAGCAGTTCACCGCCGCGGTCGGTGAGCCACACCCGGTCACCGGTGCTCTGGTAGTACTGCCAGGCGTTGTAGGCCACCGCCAAGCCGACGTGTCGTTGACGGCGGGAGTTGTCGGGCATCCAGCGTTCCGAGCGCGGATTGTAGAGCTGGGTGGGGGTTTCCTCCCGTCCGTCGCTGCCGCTCTGCCAGGGGAACAATGCGCCGGCAAGTCCGGCGCGGGCGGCGGCGTCGCGGGCGGTGTCGAGACGTCGCCACCGATAGTCCAGCAGCGACCGGGTCACCGCGGGCAGGTGGGTGGTGATCACCGGCAGGACGAACAGCTCGTCCCAGAAGACATGGCCGCGGTAGCCCTCACCGTTCAACCCGCGGGCCGGAACACCGGTGTCGAGGTCCTCGCTGTGCGGGCTGACGGTTTGCATCAGGTGAAACAGGTGCAGGTTCAGCACCAACTGAAGTTCCCGGTCGGTGTCGAGTTGGACGCGGAACCGATCCCACAGTCGCCGCCACGCCGCCTCGTGCCCCGGAAGCAGCTCGGCCACCCCGCCGGAGACGCGGTCGAGTTCCCCGAGAACACTCGATCCCGGCGACGCGATGGCCGCGTCCTTGGAGGTGGCGATCGCGGCGATCTTGTCGACCACCACCGGGTGGTCGTGGTGAACCTCGAGACGGAACTGGTGAGCGGGGATGCCGGCGGTCGTATCGGTGTCTCTGCCCCGCACGTCCCCGGCGCGCACGCGGGTGCGTACCGCCGTCGCGATCCGGATGCGACTCCGGCTGGTGTAGGTCTGTACCAGCAGCACATCGGGCTGGACGTGCCGAATCGTGGTCGCGGTCAGGTGCCGATGGGCCAGGGCTGCATAGTCCGCGACATTCGAGTTGGTCACCGTGGGATCGATGCCGGATCTCAGGGTCAGCGTGCCGCTCCAGCCGAGGGGGGTCAGCGTCGTCTCGAGCGCGGCCAGATGGAAGCGCTGCATCGAGACCACGCGTCGTTGCCGCACCTGCAGACGCCGTCCCTGCCCGTCGCGCAGGCGCACCTCGCGGATCAGCAGTGCCCGCCGCAGATCCAGCACCCGCCGCTCGTCCTCGACGATCAGACCGCCCTCGGACCACCACGGTCCGGTGTCGATCCGCACATCGAGCCACAGCCAGTCGGCGGTGTTGACCAAATGCTCGTCTTCGACCCTCCGCCCATGCACGGAACTGGTGAGCCGGTTGTAGACGCCCGCGAGATACGTTCCCGGGTAATGGGTGCCGTCGGCCCGGCGTTCGGGGGCGGCACCCCGCACACCCATGTATCCGTTCCCGAGGGCGGTCAATACCTCCCGGTGGCCCTCGTGCGCGGGATCGAAGCCGCGGTAGATCAACTGCCACGGATCGGTGCGTACTGCACCCAGGTCCAACTCCGACACGTCCCCGAGCACCAGGTCCGCGCCCGCGGCCTCGAGGAGCCGGCGGTTGCCACCGCGATCGATGCCCACCACCAGGGCAAAGCCGCCCCGCCGGGCCGCCTCGATACCGGCTCCGGCATCTTCGACGACGACCGCTCGACTGGGCGGCACCCCGAGCAGCCGTGCAGCATGGAGAAACACCGCCGGATCCGGTTTGCCCGGCAGATCCCGCTCGGCGGCGACCGTACCGTCGACGACCACGTCGAACATCGTCTCCAGGGCGGCGGCGGACAGCACGGTGGTGGCATTGCCGCTGCTGGTGACCACTGCGGTGGCGACCCCGCCGAGGCGCAGGCGTTGCAGCAGCGCGAGGGTGCCGGGGAACACGGGCACTCCCTGTTCGGCCAGCAGCGTGTGGTAGCGGCTGTTTTTCCGGTTACCGATCGCGTGGACGGTCCACGCGTCCTCCGGGTCGTCGGGGGCGCCGGGGGGAAGGCTGATTCCCCGCGCGGCAAGAAACGTCGCGACACCGTCCGAGCGCGGCCTACCGTCGACATAGCGGCGGTACTCCACGGCGGCATCGAACGGAGTTTGCGCCGCCCCGACGCGCGGGTCGCGTAGTGTCTCGTCGAACGTCTCCTTCCATGCCCGTGCATGCAGGTCCGCGGTATCGACGAGCACCCCGTCCATGTCGAAAAGTACGGCAGCGTAAGGGTAGTGCGCATGACCTTCCGGGCGGATCCGTCCGTCCGATTCCGCCGGGAGGGTGGGCGCGGCGTGCACAGGAGCGCTGTGGTCCTTCGACAGGGCCGAGTCGGGGCCGCTCACGGGATGTCCTGAACCGGCGACACCGCCTCGCACGGGTCGTCTGTAGGGGCGTTCCACCGCCAGTTCCGAATCTCGGGCATGTCCTCGCCGTGGCGCCGGATGTACTGGCGGTGTGCGATCAAAGTGTTTTTCAGTTGTTCACGGGCATGGGCGGCAGCGTCGCGCAGGTGGGGCAACAGATCCAACGCGGTGATCGCCAGATGGAACCGGTCGATCCGGTTGAGCACACACATGTCGAACGGGGTGGTGGTGGTGCCCTCCTCGATGTATCCCCGCACGTGCAGGTTGGCGTGATTGGTGCGTTTGTAGGTCAGCCGGTGGATCAGCCAGGGATAGCCGTGGTAGGCGAACACGACCGGCGTGGTCCGGGTGAACAATGCGTCGAAGTCGGCGTCGGAGAGCCCGTGGGGATGGTCGTCGGCGTGTTGCAGACGCATCAGATCCACGACGTTGACCACCCGGATCGCCAACTCGGGGAACAACCGGCGCAGGATGTCCACGGCGGCGAGCGTTTCCAAGGTCGGCACGTCACCGGCGCAGCCGAAGACGATGTCGGGTTCGCGACCGCAGTCGGTCCCGGCCCACCCCCAGATCCCGATCCCCTTGGTGCAGTGGGCGATCGCATCATCGACGGACAGGTACTGCAGTTGTGGCTGCTTGCCGGCGACGATGACGTTGACGTACTGGCGACTGCGCAGGCAGTGATCGGCCACCGACAGGAGCGTATTCGCATCCGGCGGCAGATAGACCCGCACCACGTCGGCCTTCTTGTTCACCACGTGATCGATGAATCCCGGGTCCTGATGAGAAAACCCGTTGTGGTCCTGGCGCCACACGTGCGAGGTCAGCAGGTAGTTCAAGGACGGTATCGGATACCGCCAGGCGATGGCGTTGGTGGTCTTGAGCCACTTGGCGTGTTGATTGAACATCGAGTCGATGATGTGCACGAACGCCTCGTAGCAGGAGAACACCCCGTGTCGTCCGGTCAACAGATACCCTTCGAGCCAGCCCTGGCACAGATGCTCGGACAACACCTCCATCACCCGCCCGTCCGGCGCAAGATGCTCGTCGAGGTCGGTGACCGGCAGAGCCCACGCCCTGTCGGTGGCCTCGAGCACCGCGTCGAGCCGATTGGAGTTGTTCTCGTCGGGAGCGAAGACCCGAAAGCTCGTCATGTTCTCGGCCATGACATCGCGCAGCAGGTGGCCGAGGATCCGGGTCGACTCGGCGACAGTGGCGCCGGGTTCGGTGACCTCGACCGCATATCGGCGGAAATCCGGCATCTTCAGCGGACGGAGGCCACCGCCGCCGTTGGTGTGCGGGTTGGCGCTCATGCGCCGGTCTCCCGACGGGTGCAGGTCGGCGATCTGCGGATACGGTGCGCCGCCCCCATCGAACAACTCCTCGGGACGATAGCTGCGCAACCACTGCTCGAGCACCGTTCGGTGCGAGGCATCGTCGCGCGCATTGCCGAACGGCACCTGATGCGAGCGCCAGGATCCTTCGACGCGGTGACCGTCGACCTCGGTCGGTCCGGTCCATCCCTTCGGGGACCGCAGCACCAGCATCGGCCACCGGGGACGTTCGGCTGCGCCGTCGCGGCGCGCCCGTGCACGGATCGCGGCGATATCGTCGAGGGCACGGTCGAGCGCGGCGGCGAACTGCCGGTGCATCTGTTCGGGATCGTCGCCCTCGACGAAGTACGGTGTGTGACCGTATCCCCGCAGCAGCGATTCGAGTTCGTCGGGGTCGATGCGCGAGAGCACGGTGGGACTTGCGATCTTGTAGCCGTTGAGATGCAGGATGGGCAGCACCGCACCGTCCCTGGACGGATCGACGAATTTGTTCGAGTGCCAGCTCGCTGCCAGGGGGCCCGTCTCGGCTTCTCCGTCTCCGATAATCACCGCGACCACCAGGTCGGGGTTGTCGAACGCGGCACCGTAGGCGTGGGCCAGGGAATATCCCAGCTCACCGCCTTCGTGAATGGACCCGGGCGTCTCGGGGGCGACATGGCTGGGAATTCCCCCGGGAAACGAGAACTGGGTGAACAACCGGCGCATGCCGTCTTCATCGCGGGAGATATCGGGATATACCTCGCTGTAGGTGCCCTCCAGCCAGGCGGCGGCGACCGGTCCCGGCCCACCGTGGCCGGGACCTATCACGTACATCATGTTCAGATCGCGGGCGGTGATGACGCGATTGAGGTGGGCGTAGATGAAGTTCAGGCCGGGTGTGGTGCCCCAGTGGCCGAGGAGTCGCGGTTTGATGTGCTCCGGCCGCAGAGGTTCGCGCAGCAGGGGGTTGTCCATCAGATAGATCTGACCCACCGACAGATAGTTTGCGGCCCGCCACCAGGCGTGAATCCGCTTGAGGTCTTCGTCGTCGAGTGAAGGCGAGATTTCCGGCCGGTTGATTGTCACGGATACTGCACCACTTTCTTTTCTCACATCGCTACGGTCCGCTCTCACGGTCAGTCCGCCGCTACGCAGAGGATCCGGTTCGTAGACAGAAGGTTCGTAGACAGAATCTGATCACATGGTGGCCAACGGTTTTCGTGCCGACAGATCCCGCCTCCCGGCGGCCGCGGCATCTACTCGGCAGCGGTTTACCTCTCCCCTGGTCTCGGACCGCGGCTGCGGTGCCACCCGGTCCTCACAGTGCCCGCTCGACCGGTAGAAGACATAGAGGAACCATGAAGATTTGATCAAGATCCGGAGGTGGTCCCGCGCATTTCGCGAAGCGTCGACCGACTTTTCCGCCGCGGCGCGGCAAGCGGGCCGCCCTCGACCTGCTCGTGTCGATCAGCGGCGCGCTCCTGACGCGGAGGCGGCGGTGGGGAACCCGGAGCGCCGTCGCCGCTCGTCATCCGCAGCTAGTGCCATGCCCGACGGACCTGCCCCGCATTCGAGACCACCGTCGATGGACAACGCCACCTGCACGGCGTGTCCGATGACCGCCGGGCATGTTGTTCGGCCCGCCCGCCTCGGACTCTGCGGTCGGTAACCGCTCGCAGGCAGGACACCCACCTCATACCGGTCATCCGACAGGGGCGAGTCTCCACGGTGCCCTCGAGGCGGCTGATGCGTAAACCGCGCCAGTGCTGTAGCGCCTGCTGTAGCGCCTGCTGTAGCGCCGGAAAGCCTCTGTGCAACGCACTTCCGGCCCGTCCCGCTCAGCTGCACCTGATGCTCGGTCAGCGATCGCCGGTGACGGCACACCCGGCGCCGGGTGTGCCGGGCGAGCAAGTATGCCCACCGGTCAACGCTGTGTTCGCTCGAGGACGTGGGTCATCGCGCACCGGCCGAGATGGGCGGGGTTGTCAGCTGCAGCAGCAGCCGCCCCCTCCGCTCGCCATGGGCAAGGAGCGACCGACCGCATCATCTGCGGAGACGATCTCGTAACCTGCGTCGGCAATGGCGCGAGATACGGCCTGGGCGGTTGCGGTTCCGGTGGTCGTCACACTCCCGGCCTGCAAGTCGACCTCAACGCCGGTCACGCCGGGCACTGCCCCGACAGCGGTTTTCACGGACGATACGCAATGTCCGCAGGTCATTCCCTGAACCTGGTAGGTGGTGACCGTCATCGTCTTAGTCCTTTCTCCGAACGCCGTGGGGTGATCCCACACCCGCATCATATACCCCCGGTGGGTATATGATGCGGGTCGGCGGGTTTCTTCAGGAAATCTTCACCTTGGCCCCCGGAGAGTGAGGTGGGCGTCCACGGACGCGTAGCTCGAGGCTGGTCGATCGACTCGGGAAACCGTGGCCATCGGGCCGGGTCGAGAGCGTCCCGGCGTCGACTATCCTGGCGAGCCTGGATCGAATGCCTCTCTCCCGCGCGGGATATCGACCGTCAGTGGTCGGGGCGTCGGGGGATAATGACGTTCACTCGAAGCTCCTCGGCCTCGGCCGCGACCGAACCACACCGGAGGTACGCGATGAACCCCACCAGCGGACCGACGCCGAGGCGACCGCATGTCCGGTCGGGGAGACACTCCCTGATGGCGCTTGCGGCAACGGTGGTTCTCGGGACCACACTGTCGGGGTGTTCCGGCGGCGCCGACCCCGCCCCCGGTCCGGCACCGTCCGCAGCGACGACACCGTCCGGCCCGGCGGGGACGGTGACCGGATCGGTGTGGGTCGCCGAGGAGGAAGGGGACAGTCTCACCGTGGTGGACGCGGCCACCGACGAGGTGGTGACGACACTGACCGGCGTGGACTCACCTCACAACGTCCAGGTCGGACGGGACGGGACGACCGTATACACGGTCACCGGTGAGGACCGGGTGATCGCCATCGACCAGGGCACCTATGCGGTGCGCGCGGTCGCGCCCACGGGTTCGGCGCCGGCACACGTGATCGACGCCCCGAACGGCAAGGTCTATGTGACCGACGCGGGCGACGGCACCCTCTCGGTGTTCGAGGCCTCCGGCTTACGGCCGGCCGGGCGGATCGAACTCGGCGGGATGCCCCACGGGCTACGGCCCGCGGCAGGAGGTTCGGTGATCGTGGTCGCCGACACCGAGGCCGGCGTGATCCACCTGATCGACCCTGCCACCGATCGGGTCACCGGGGCGGTACCCGTCGGCGCCGGCCCGGCTCAGGTCGCGGTCTCCGCCGACGGCCGGTTCGCGTACGCCGGGACCACCGAACCTGCCGCGGTGGTCAAGGTCGATCTGAGCGCCCGCGCGGTAGTGGCCACCGTCGCGGTGCCGGCCGCGCCCGTGCAGCTGTACCTGACCCCGGACGAAAGGACCGTGGTGTCCGCCGACCAGGGCACCCGGCAACAACCCGGCAACACCCTGTCGGTGATCGACACGACCGAGATGACGGTCCGCGCCGCCGTCGGCACCGGAGCCGGCCCGCACGGGGTGGTGATCGATCCCTCGGGCACGCGCGCATGGGTGACGAATACATACGACGACACGGTGTCCGTGATCGATCTGCCCAGTCTCTCGGCGGTGGCGACCGTGCCGGTCGGCGAACGACCCAACGGGGTCAGCTTCTCCCCGCGCCCGACGGCGGCGACAGCTCCCTCGGCCGGATTGACGCTTCCGCCGCCAGCAGTTACCCAAGACGGCAGCGGCGAGGAGCACCCGGATGAGCACGGGCCGTAAGCGCCCGGAGCGTCCGGATCGACGCACCGCCGACCCGGCCGGTCAACTGCCACAATGCTTTTCTCGACGACTCGTCACCCGTCCTCTGCGGATGCCGAAGACGATGCGGGATACACCGACCCCGGGCGCAGATTATGGGTGTCGAACCGGTACCTCGGCACCGGAGAGCCTCAAGACGCCCTCCAGCTGGAACGAATCAAATAGCCAACTACCCGTGGCTCGACACCGGCCACGCGGCGGCGGGCGGCGCCCGCATCCTCACCGCAGCGCACCACGGCGTGGGAAAGCGAAACGCAGGCGCAGCGTGTCAACCACGGAGGCACCGACGTCCACGTGGCGCGCAGCCGTGCCGATGCGTGGGATCGCCGTCGGAAGCACCGCCGCAGCCCCACCCCTGAAACACCCCTTCCCTGCCACCGGGTCGCTCTGCGAAAGCCGTGCTCTACATCGGCATGTTCATCATCGGTATTCCACTCATCTGGTGAAACCACATCATCAACTGGTGTAGCACTAGGTGCGCCTGGTCCATCACGCCCATCATGTTCACTACGCTCCCCTTCCGGAATCGGACACTCTCGACGCTCGAGGTGGCCCTAGTATCGGCTCTCGACGAAGTGGGCGTGCCGTATCGGCGGCGGCCGACGGGTTTCTTCAACAGATCTTCATAAGATCTTCCCGCCACGGACAGGTGTCGCTCGTAGGGTGTGCTCACCGTGGGAGCCGGTGGTCTACGACCGGCTCACCTGCGACGAGCACTTCGAGCTGTTCGGCCGGGCCTACCGCGCCGCGAACGGCGGTGCCGCGACGTTGTGGGCGGATCACCACGGGTGAAGCACCCCCGCGGGTATTTCATCGGGTATTTCCTTCGAGAAAGTCCGGCTCGCCCGATCAGCTCTTCGCCACGGTGAGCAGCACCGTGCTGTCTTCGCAGGCGTCGATCCGGTGCCGGGCGCGGGGAATGATGACCAGATCCCCCGTTCTTGCGTCCCAGGAGGTGTCACCGGTGCTGAGACGGATGCGTCCGTGCAGCACGTACACGGTCCCCTCGCCGGGGCTGTCGTGTTCCCCCATCGATCGTCCCCGTTGCAGGGCGATGAGGGTCTGGCGCAGCACCTGGTCGTGACCGCCGTATACGGTTTCGGCACTGCGGCCACTGGACGCGGTGGCGGCGTGAGACCGCAGGTGGCGGGCGACGGCGATCAGCGACAGCTTCTTCATGCCCTTTTTTCTACCGTCTCTACCCAGCCGGTCTTGTCCTTCTTCCCGCAGACCGCGGACCGGAGTTCTGACTGCAAGGTCAGCGGAGGACGTGCATGACGGTATGCGGTGAGCCGGGACTCGGTACGCGACGGGCACCCACACGGTGATCGGGTCCGAGGCGATGCGGGTCGCGGCCTCGACCAGCGAGCGGATGTCGGTGGCGGCGGGGCGATGTTCAGCCGGCCTTCCTCGGCGGGGCGAGACGGTGCCACTGCCCCTCGGCGAGGCCGGAGAACCGGGAGGGTGTTCAAGCGCAGGATCTGCAGCGGCTCCGGTGCGGGGGCCGTGGAATCCGGCGTTGAGGACCTCCGCTGGGTTGGCCAAGCGGCCAGCGGGGTGCGTATCTCGTCTACCAGCTCCGAGAACGCGCGCCGCTGGTGCCCTCAACCGAGTCCCGTCGCTGAGCGAGTTGACTGCTGATGTCCGCCCGCTGGTCGAATCCACCCCGAAGCGGTTGGTAGCGGCCACTGACAATCTTGGGCGGAGACGGGCAGCTGCCGATCGGAGTCGGGCATCATGCACCAGTCCCGACGACTTCGGATTCCAGCGGCATCGTCCCGTTGCCCATCTTCAGAGAACCTTCATCAAATGAACACCTCGCCGCGGGCAGGCACAAGGCAGGATGGAGCACCGTGGCACCCGCCGGCACGCCGGCTACGCCGCCCGCGGCAGCCTGGTAGCGCCTCGCGCCCACGGTCTCCCGCGTCCTGAAGAACATTTGTCCCACACGCGTCCGCATCCAGCCGCGGCCCTGAGATGACATAGGAACAACACGTGGTCTCCATCGTCGTACCCTCCACGGCCGCCGTCTTGGCGTACCTGCCCAGCCCGCCGCAGGGGGTGTGGTATCTCGGTCCCCTCGCGCTGCGCGCCTACGCGTTGTGCATCATCGTCGGGATCGTCGTGGCGATCTTCTGGGGCAACCGCCGCTGGATTGCCCGCGGTGGTGAACCCGGCACCGTCCTCGACATCGCGGTGTGGGCGGTGCCGTTCGGGTTGATCGGCGGCCGGCTCTACCACGTGCTCACCGACTGGCCCAAGTACTTCGGCGAGGGCGCCGACCCGCTCGACGCCCTGAAGATCTGGCAGGGGGGTCTCGGCATCTGGGGCGCCGTCGCGCTCGGCGGTGTCGGCGCGTGGATCGGCTGCCGCCGCCGCGGCATCCCGCTCCCTGCATTCGGGGACGCCCTCGCCCCGGGAATCCTGCTGGCGCAAGCCATCGGCCGACTCGGCAACTGGTTCAACCAGGAGCTGTACGGTCGGGAGACCACGGTGCCGTGGGGACTCGAGATCTACGAGCGACGCACCGAGTCCGGCCTGACCGGACCCGACCTGCTCGACGGGGTCTCGACCGGCGAGGTCGTCGCGGTCGTGCATCCGGCCTTCCTGTACGAGCTGCTGTGGAATCTGCTCGTCGTCCTGCTGCTCGTCCTCGTCGACCGCAGGTTCCGGATCGGACACGGGCGGCTGTTCGCGCTCTACGTCGCTGGATACTGCGCGGGCCGGTTCTGGATCGAGCTGATGCGCTCGGATCCCGCCACCGTGATCGCCGGCATCCGCATCAACTTGTTCACCTCGGCGATCGTGTTCGTCCTCGCCGCCGCCTACGTCGTCCTCGCCCGCAAAGGCCGCGAGGCGCCCGAAGACCTCACATCCCCGCATGGACGCACCGGACCTCGAGATGAAGTTCGACGGACCACGGACGCATCGGTGCCGTAGAGGGAGAATCTGTCGGGATGAACGGGGAACCGGAACGCCCGATCCGCTTCCGACACCAGGCGATGATCGCCATCCGCTTCGCCCGCGGCGACATCGACGCGGACGACTCCCAGGCTCAACGACGCACTGCGCCCCTTGCTGATCCGACGCAACGCTCTCCTTCGACCCCCAGGAGACTATCCGTGGTCGACCTCGCGTATCGCAGAGTCCGTACTCGGTTCCGCCGTAACCTAGGAGGCCGGGCCGCATGCGGCACCCGAGAAGCGAATGACCCGGTCACCGCTTCGCCCACGTGGCCCGTCGCGTTGACGCAGAACACCGAGGATCGAACCAGGCGATGACGATGGCACAGCTCGCCCCGCGGCCGATCCAGGCTGGTCTCGGGGAACGCGGGGCGCCGACCGGGGAATACGACGCATGTGTGCCCATTCCGCGGTTGCGTGCTCGTGCCGGTGACCTGCTCGGGCTCCCGCATCCGAGCGCCGACGACCCCACCGTTGCGAAACCGACACATCATGACCCGGGGCACAGGGGCGCACCGGTGGTCGGGCCGGGACCGTGGCGGTCAAGTCCCGAGGTCCGAGCCCGCAGAGAAGAGGAGTAGCGATGCAACTGGGACTTGTGGGCCTGGGTCGGATGGGTTCGGGCATGCTTCGGCGCCTGCGTCAACGCGGCCACGACGTAATCGGGTTCGATCCGCACTCCTCCGCCAGTGATGTCACCTCCCTGGAGGCTCTCGTTCAGGCGTTGTCCGTCCCGCGCACGGTATGGGTGATGGTTCCCGCCGGCGCACCGACCCGAGAGGTGATCGGCCAACTTTCCCGGATGTTGTCCAGAGGAGATCGGGTCGTCGACGGCGGCAATACCCGATTCATCGAGGACCGAATCCATGCCGAGATCCTTGCCCACGCGGACATCCGATTGGTGGACTGTGGGGTCTCCGGAGGGGTGTGGGGGGAAGCCGACGGGTATGCGCTCATGGTCGGCGGCCACCCGACCGATGTCTCTGACCTGATGCCGATCTTCGAGGCGTTGTGTCCGGACGGTGAGCGCGCCGACTCGTTCGTCCATGCCGGGCCCCTCGGGGCAGGACACTACGCCAAGATGGTGCACAACGGCGTCGAGTACGGCTTGATGCAGGCCTATGCCGAAGGCTTCGAGCTTCTCGCCGCCGAGGAGTTGATCACCGATGTACCCGCAGTGCTGAGAGCCTGGTCGCGGGGCACCGTCGTGCGGTCGTGGCTTCTCGATCTTCTTGTCGACGCGGTGTCCGACGAAGACGAGTTCTCCCGGGTGTCGGGGTATGTGGAGGACTCCGGTGAAGGCCGCTGGACGGTCGAAGAAGCCCTCCGTCATGCTGTCCCTGCCCCCGTCATTTCCGCCGCACTGTTCGCTCGGTTCGCCTCCCGACAAAGCGATTCGCCGGCGATGAGAGCCGTGGCCGCCCTGCGTCGCCGATTCGGTGGCCACCCCGTACGCACCCACCGCCCACCGAAGGAATGACGTGGGTTGGCTTTGAGAAATGTCCGCGGCTCCACGGTGATCGCACCGTGCCACCCTGCCGTGAGTGGCACCCTTGCCATGGCGGCAAGGGCTGCGGCCACATGCATCTCCTCGGTGCTGCCGGGCACCGCAGTGGACGAGGAACCGATCGGCCAAAGCGTGCGGCGGCGACGTACTCACGTCGTTCGGATTGTGCCGTGATGATCGCAGCCCATCGCGGACACGAAGTCGACGATCGACCCGAAGCTCACGCGCCCGTCATGCCCGGTCGGGAGTGATACGTCATCCTGCGATACCGACGACCGGTGCTCTCACCGTCGAAGGGACCGAGGGCCACTGTGCCAGCGTTGGACGGTGCGGCCATAGTCCGCGCCTGTCGCCGCTCGAAGAGCGGGAAGACGGTCCTCACACCACCCTCGATGTGCAGTCGCGACCGACGAACCGCTTGACAGTCCGATCTTTTGAAGTCTGAGCCGGGTCAGCCGAGGGCGCCGATCAGATCGTGGCACGCCTGTTCACACCGTCGGCACACCTCGGCACACATGCGGCAGTGTTCGTGATGGGAGGCGTGCCGAGCACACTCGTCGCCGCACGCCTTGCACGCCGCCGCGCAGGTATCGAGGACGGACCGGGTGAGGTTGGCGTCGTAGCCGGTGTGGCGTGAGAGCACCCGCCCTGTGGTCTCACAAATGTCGGCGCAGTCCAAATCGATGCGGATGCACTTGACCAACTCGGCTGCCGCATCCTCGCTCAGACACGCATCGGCGCATGCAGTGCATACTTGCGCACACTCGATGCACGCCTCGATACAGGCGGTCAGCTTCGCTGTGTCGATCTGACCGAAGCTGTGGGGGTGGGTATCGAGCATGCTCGCTACGGTGCTCACTGGTGTCTCCTCTCGTCGATGCCGGTTGCTTTGTCGCTGGAAGCGCCCGGTTCAGATGCCGTACCCGTTCATCCGTCGCGAAAAACGAGGCGTCGTAGTTTTTGTGGTGCTGCATCCCGCGCCGACCATCTCCCAGTCCGACCATCCGGCGTGGTGTTCGACGACCGACGCGTCCTTTTTTCCGAATGCGCCGGTAGAGCCCACCCGGATCCCGGACCGATGTGTTGAGGCGCAGGGCTCACGCCCGGTCGTCGGCAGATCCGCTCGGCGATGGCCGAATCCCGCGCGGTCGTAGCGCGAGCCACAGCGCGGCCAACACTACGGACAGCCCGAGCACCGTCCAACGGTTCGGGCGCTCACCGAGCACCAAGGCTGCGAGAACAATGCCCACCACCGGCACCAGGAACGTCCACGCGGTCAGGGTGTCGAGCCGGCAATGCCGGCTCTCGGTGAACCAAGCGACGAATGCTGCGGCGGTACCTCCGACGGACATCGCACCCAGCACTGCCACAAAGCCCGGAGTCCAGGAAATGGTGGGCGCTCCTTCCGTGAGCGCCGCCCAGACGGCCAGCCCTGCTCCACCGAGCACGAAATGCCATCCGCTGGCTGCGACGACGTCGAGCCCGCCCAAACGGCGGCCCAGCAACGTGCCGGCGGTGACCGCCACCGCGGACAGCAACGCCAATACCGCCCCTTGCCCTCCGCCACCGGGCACGGCCACCACCACCAAGCCCACGAATCCTGCCGCCAGCGCTGCGACCGTGCGCGAGGAGATTCGTTCCCCGTACCACCACCACGCCGGCAGCACGATCAGCAGCGGTTGCGCGTTGGCCAGTACCGCGGCCGTGCCGGTCGACGATCCCGCCACCGAGGCGAACATCGCAGCGAACGCGAGGGTGACATTGACCGCAGCCAGTGCGGAGATCAGCAGCCACGCACGCCGCCCGCGGGGTCGAGGTCGATGTTGGACCACCGCCACCGCCAGAAGCACTCCGCCCGCCACCAGGGCACGCAGCGCCGCGAACCACAGGATCGGCGCATACTCGAGCCCCCACTGGATCCCGAGGAAGCAGGCGCCCCACGCTGCGATAATCCACGCCATACGCAGCGGTTTCGGCGCGCGCAGCTCCGGGGCGGCCTCGACAGTCATGATCTGCCGTGTATGCCTGCGGTTCGGTGTAATGGCTCCTTGTTGTCCGGTCGCGCACGGCGGGGGTATGCATCACCACGCAAGCCGAACATCCCTGTAAGACGCACTGTTTCCCTTCCGGCGATGCCTAGTCGCGCCGATTCACCGCGACGCTGTCGCCGCGGTTATCGGCACATTGCCGTCGGTCGAGTTCACGCCGTGTTCTCTAACCGGTGTCGGGTCCGGTCGAAAAGTGAGCACTTCGTCCGGCCGAGAAATGAGCGGGTTCCGGTTTCCGAGTCTGCCTCACCAGCGGCAGCAGCGGAAGGCAAGGCATTGATCAGACGGCTCGCAGCCGAAGGTATCCCGAAGGACCGGATGGTGTCGCGGTTGGGGATCTCCCGCACCACTGTGGTCAAGTCGGTGCAGTCGGCGGCACCACCGAAATACGAACGGCGGGCGGCGCCGACGTCGTTCACCCGTTCGAGGAGCGGGTGCGGGCACTGTTGGCCAGCGAGCCGCAGATCATCTGGGAAGCGGGTGGAGCAGCGCAGTGCGATTTGTGGTTCCCACCTCGCAAAATCCCGCTCGAGGACGGCACCGCCCGGTTGCTGCACCCGGTTTCACCGTGCTCAGTGGGTATGGAAGGGAAGGGGATCGGCCCCCGAAGCAGATGGCGTAAGCATTGCGATCAAGGTGTCGATCACCCACGCAGTCATCGAACCCAGCCGACTGAGGTCGTAGTCGGCTCCGTTGTCGAGGTGGTCTCGGTCCCGCTGATCGACCTGCCGGCGGGTGGCGATCCGATGTAACGGCACCTGATGGATTCCATCGACCTCGGCAAGGTTGACCGCTCCAAGGTACCCGATCCGTTTCGACCAGCCCAGAACGGGGACCACGAGGAACCGGGTTTCGGGTTCGGTCACGGCGGGCAGCACGCCGAGAATGCGGACACCGTCCTGGTTCAGGCCGATCTCTTCGCGGGCCTCCCGCAGGGCGGTCGCCACCGGTCCGCCGTCGCCAGGATCCTGGACGCCGCCGGGGAACACCAGACGTCCGGGATAGTCGTGCAGATCGGAAGTGCGTTGTGTGAGCAGCACCTGAGGACCGGTCGGTCCCTCGGTGAGCAGCACCAGCACGGCAGCGGTGCGCAGGGTGACCGCCCCCCCGCTGGGCATCTCGTTCGGCAGGTAGGGTCGCAACGTGGCTGCCAGCCGGGTGGCCCACTGCGGCATGCCGTCCACGGTGCTGTTCCGGTGCCCGGGCGAGGCCTCGTAGTCGGTGCCGATCCATCGGAGCTGTCCGGAGCGCACGTGCAAGGTGGCGATGCCGGGAGCCGTGTCGGGCGAGGTCACCTGCCGGGTCTGCTGCCCGAGTCCCGGATGGCCGAACAGTGCACGGGCAGCGCGATGTGGCGGCGGTGCACCGTTGCCGGCCCAGTCGGCGGGGTTGTTTGCTACGGCGTCGAAGGCCTGCGCCGAGCCGACCCGATGGGCGACCTGACCGGTGAAGGGGGCCAGGCTCTCGCTCATCGCCGGGACCAGCACCACGTTGGCGCCGATCTCGGCCAGAGTGTGTACTGCCTGCGGGTTGAGCAGATCCCGGCAGATCGCGAGGACCAGGTGCCACCCTTCGGCGGTGACGTACACCCGCACCTCGGGCCAGCCCTGGGGCTGGATGTCCTCCCGGATCGGTTGTTCCGCCGGCGAATGCTTGTCGTGAATCAACGGGCGGTCGTGTCCACGGATCCAGGCCAGGGCGGTGTTGCGGCGGCGTGGCGGTGATCCGTCGGCGTGATGGTAGCTGCCCGCCACCAGGATCTGGGGTCCGTCGTCTCGTTTGACCCAGTTCTGCAGGTCGTGCGCGAGGGCTTCGGTGACGCACAGTTCGGGCAGCACGACGATGGACGCGCCGGCCCGGACGGCGTCGCGGACGAGTCGGTCGAGGTGCGCACGCTGTGCGTCGAGATGCGCCGGCTGCACCGGAAACGCGGGTTGGCTGCGATCGTCGGGAAGGGTGAATTCGGTGAGGCCGCGGTTGGGGTGGCAGGTGGCAACGATCGTTTCGGTGGTGATCAGTTCGGTGGCAGTCTCGACGAGACTGTAGTCGAACACAACACGGAACTGCGTGGCCCATCCTCCGGCCAACCGGACGTGGCGGGTCTCGTCCAGCCGGTTCGCCAGCCGCCAGGGCGGCGCCGTGGGCTGCATATCCATCACCGTCCGGACGTCGGGTCCTCCGAGTGGGATCGGGTCTCCGACACCGGGCTGGTACGGGCTGCGGCGGCGGAAGGAGTCGGCGAAGAATTGCCCGTAATGGTCGTCGAGGAACTGGGCCAGCTCCCGGGCCACCACCACGGGCGCGACTGCCCCTACCGGCTGCAGCGCATCGACGAGACCGCGTCGCGTTGCCGGGTCCAGCGCCGCGGTGGCCGGACGGGAACGGGCGAGGGCGCGGAGGGGCTCGAGCATCTGGGTCACGGTGGCCTGGGTCGCGGGGTTGCCGGCCTGCTCCCACAGCACGGGATGTTCGTCACGGCACAGGTGCAGTAGATGGGTCAAGGTCACCAGAGGGTCGGGCTCGTGCTCGATTGCGGCGCGCAGCGCTGCCAGTTCCTCGGCCGGTGAATGAAGTTGCGCCACGCACGGCGAGCACGGCACGTCCTCGGCGGCCAGGACGCCGCCCGGTTCCGTCATCGAGGATCCGGTCGGGCCGGGAAGCTCACTGCAGCTCATATCGATTTATCTTGCCCTCGTCCCAGCCCCGACGCCGGGATGTGGACGTGCAGAGACTGTTCCCGGTGCCGACACGGCCGAGTCGGCCGGCGCCTACGGTCGATCGCAGACGGTTACTGTCGGCGGGTGACCGCACCAGAGATTGCCGATCGGTCCCGGCGTCATATCGGCCGCGGCGAACGTCGACGGGCGATATTGGCAGGCCCGGACGTCATCGGTCTGAGTTTTGCGCTCATGTTTCTTGCGTGGAGCCTGAGCCCGTCCTTGCTTCCGCGAGGATGGGTCGTCCAGGGTGTGCTCAGTGGGCTCGCCGGCGCCACGGGTTACGGCGTGGGCCTGGCACTGGCCTTCCCGGTCCGTCAATGGATTGTGCCGAAGTTGTCGTGGAGGCCGCTTTCCTCCCGCCGAGCGGAAAAAATCCTGCAGCTGATAGTCGTGGCCGGAGCCGCGGCGATAGTGGTCGGTACCGCATGGGGGGCCGCGGACTCGCAGCGTGATCTCGCTGTACTGGTGCAGATGCCCTCGCCCGCCACGGTGCCCTACGTGCGCACGACACTGCTCGGGGCGGCGATCTTCGGAACGGTGTTGTTTCTCGCCCGAGGACTGGCGACGATGACCCGCGGTGTGGGGCACTGGCTCCGCGGCCGAGCGCATCTGCCCCCGATCGCGGCGCATGCGGTTGTGCCGCTCGTGATGCTGCTCGTGGTGGTGTTCGCCGTCGACGAGATCGACCGGTCGGGCAGTTCCGGCGCGGCCCGCCGTGTCTTCGGCGCCCAGGACGGTACCGCGGCGGGCGTTGTCCAACCGCAGCTAACGGAGCGTTCGGGCAGTCCTGTGTCGCGGTCGGGGTGGGACACGCTCGGGATGCCGGGACAGTTGTTGGTGAGCGGCGGCCGCACCGCGATGGAGTTGGCGACGATCAACGGCGCCCCGGCCCGCGAACCGATCCGGGTGTATGCCGGTCTCGCCTCCGCTGCCGACACCGCCGCTCGGGTCGAGCTTGTCCTCGACGAACTCGACCGCACCGCGGCGTGGAATCGGAAGATCCTCGTCGTGGCCGGTACGACGGGGGCCGGGAAGCTCGATCCGATCGCCGTCGACTCCGTGGAGTTGATGTACAACGGCGACACCGCCATCGCCGCGATGCAATATTCCTCCCTGCCGAGCTGGCTTTCGCTTCTCGTCGACCGTGCGGCCGCCGACGCGGCGGGCGTCGCTCTCGTCGACGGAATCCGCCAACGGTGGTCGCAGCTTCCCCCAGACCGCCGCCCACGCCTGGTGGTCTATGGCGAGGGCCTCGGCGCGCAGTCGATCGAAGCCGCCTTCGACGGCCCCGGCGAGCTACGCCGATCGGTCGACGGGGCCTTGCTTGTGGGCCCGAACTCGGACCGGTTGTGGCGCAGCGTGAAAGATCGACGCGATCCCGGCACCACGGAGGTGCTGCCGACCTACTCCGACGGCCTCGTCATCCGATTCGCCGCCACCCGGCAGGATCTGGTGGTGCCTACCGAAAATGGGTTGCACACCACGAGCGAGCCCTGGGCACCCCCGCGCGTGCTATACCTGCAGCACAGCTCCGATCCGACGGTGTGGTGGGATCCGGCGCTGCTGTTCTCACGACCGGACTGGCTGTCCGAACCGCCGGGCGACGACCGCAGCCCCGCCATGCGCTGGTACCCCTTCGTGACGTTCGGGCAGGTCACCGCGGATCTCGTCCGGGCGACGACCTCACCACCCGGGCACGGACACAATTACGCCGACCTGATCCCCTATGCCTGGGCCGCTGTCGCGGCGCCGCAAGGGTGGAGCGAAGCAGACACCGAACGTCTCGCCCGCGCCGTAGCGGTGGCACCGCAGGACCGATGAGTGCACATTGCGGTGGCAACAGCCTCCGGACGATCCTCGGCCGAGACGCAGACGTCACCGTCGTTGATGTGACAGTCTGCAACTACGTCACTTCGTAGCACGGGAAGGGGGTGCCCGATGGACGAGGAACACACATTCCAGGTGGTCGTGGGAGTAGACGGATCACCCCAGTCATTGCTCGCCCTGGAATGGGCGGTGACAGAAGCCCGGCTGCGCCACGGGCAGCTCCGCGTGGTGACCGGATGGCAGTTTCCCGCAGTAGCGGCCGGTATGGAAAGTCTGCCAGGGGAGCCCGATGCGTTTCAGCGTGTCGCGCAACGACTCCAGGTCCGCGCCTTGCAGGAGGTGTCCTGCGACGGTGTTGCCGTCAGCAGAGAAATCCATCAGGGGCCCGCCGCAGGTGTGCTGTTGACGGCGTCGAAGGACGCAGATCTTCTGGTCGTGGGTTCCCGCGGCCACGGCGGCTTCGCCAACCTTCTGCTCGGTTCGGTGTCCAACCAGATCGCCCACCACGCCACCTGTCCGGTACTGATCATCCGGCCGAAGCGCCCGGCACGTGCTGCGATATGACTCGCCCGGTCGCGGTGCTCGGCACGCGGCCATCCTGCTGGCGGCGGGGTGAGGCGATCCGTTTCCTCGACCGCTCCAGATCGGACCGATGTCGATGCCGTCACCGGGTTCCCGAGACACCATTCCCGAATCGGGCACGGCGATGGTCGGCGACTTGGGGGTATGGCCGGGCTCGGTCGGTGTCCCGTGGCGCGACCGACGCGCCTCGCCGCTGTGGCGCCGTTCGAGTGGGTCACCGCCGACGCGACCTCGAGGGGGGTTGCCCGGCTGCGGGAATCCTCGACAATGGCAGATATTCGCGTGGCGCCGAAGTCACCGCTGCACGTGTTCCTGTAACCGCGGAGCGTGGTCCTGAACCGCGGAGCGTGGTTCTGACACCGGTCCAGCCGTTTCGGTGGCCTCACCGGTCGCACAGGTGCACGGACTGAGGATCTCGATGCCCCTTCCCGAGGTTATGAGCTAGGCGCTCATCGGACCGCTTGACGCCGCTGCGCTCTGCCACGACCAGGTACACGAAGAATGCGATAGTTGACCGCTTCCATACCGCGTACGGCATCGAAGTGTCCCGCCCGTGAAGTCTTAGCCGGGCGCGAAAACACCAGCCGGGGAGACCGGAAAAGGCCGGCCGGGTCAGGAAATAAGTGTGTGCGAGCGGCGCCCATCGAGGATCGGAGGCGCAGGACTCGCCTGTGCCTTCGAACCGTCGAAACCGAGGTGATCGAGTCCTGCGACCTGACCTCCCCTCACCACAAGGGAGGAGTGTGTTCCTTGTCATTTTACCGGTGGAAGCACGGGTTGGTAGAGGCCTGCGCGGATGTTCTTGGGAGATGCAGGGTCGACGCTGCGGTCGGCGAGAACTGCGCGAAGTGCCTACCCATCACCTCGAGCAGAGATCCGTCTCGATGGTCCGGTCGGGACAGCTGGCTTCAGGATTGTGTTTCAGTGCCCGGTGATGGGCAGTTCGATCGTAAAGCGTGCCCCACGGCCCGGCCCGTCACTGTGTGCTCGGATGCGCCCGTGGTGGGCTTCGACGAGGGCACGGGTGATGGTCAGGCCGATACCGCTGCCGCCGTGTCGGCGATCACGGACTGTATCGGCGCGGTAGAACCGGTCGAAGAGGTGGTCGAGGTGCTCGGGAGCAATGCCCTCGCCGGTGTCGGCCACCGTGATCTCCACCCGATCGCGGTTCGCTCGTCTGCTGGTGACCGTGACCGTGCCGCCACAGGCGGTGTGGCGCAGGGCATTGTCGAGCAGATTGCCCAGGACCTGGCCGAGCCGGTCGGGGTCGACCGATACGACCAGGGAGTCGTCGAGACGGCTGTGCAATTCGACGCCTGTGTTCTCGTACCGTTCGCGCACCGCATCGACCGCGGCGGTGACCAAGACGCCGGTGGTGGTGGGCACCGGCCGGATGCGGGTGAGGTGTTCTTCGGCGCGCGAGACCGCGGTGATGTCCTGGGCGAGACGCCCCAGCCGGTGGGTGGCATCGCGCAAAACTTGTCGGGTGTCGTCGTCGAGGGTGCGGACGCCGTCGTCGAGGGCTTCGAGATAAGAGTCGAGGGTCGCAATCGGGGTGCGCATCTCGTGGCCGAGGTCGGTGAGCATCCGGCGGCGGGTACTTTCGGTGGCGTCGAGACGGCGGGCGAGTTCGTTAACGGTGACGGCGAGCTCGTCGAATTCGCGGCCGAGACCGGGGCTGGACACGCGAGTGTCGTACCGGCCGCCTGCGATCCGGGCGGTCGAGGTGGTCACCGCGGTCAACGAGCGTTGAACACGGCGGGTGATGTACCAGCTCACCGCCAATGCCAGCAGCACCGCGACCGCGACCGCCAGACCCCATGCAAGGACGATCGACCAGGCGAACGCCTCTTCGACGTGCGCGGCCTGACTCGAGTTGTGGTCGATGCCGGCCTGGCCGAGGTGATCATGGAAGATCCCGGGCGCGAGGGCGGAGGCGACGAGCCAGGCGCTGGCGGCGCAGCCGACCACCACCACGGTCAAGGCGAGGAACAGCCGGGTGCCGAAACTCGATCCCGCCAGTGCCTGCTGGGGCGATGCAGCTGAACCTCGTCTGCGGTGGGGGCGCCGGGCCGTCATTGTCCGGCGCCCATCTTGTAGCCGACCCCACGCACGGTGCGCACATAGCGGCCGCGGACAGCATCGTCGCCGAGTTTGCGGCGCAGATGACCGACGTGCACATCGACCAGATGCGCGTCGCCGGTCCAGCTCGGTCCCCACACCGCCTCGATCAGCTGAGCCCGGGTGAGCACCACGCCGGGATCGCGGGCCAGCGCGGCCAGGACGTCGAACTCGGTGCGGGTCAAGGCCACCGGCCTCCCGGCGACGGTGACTTCCCGGCCGTCGACATCGAGGGCCAGGTCCCCGGCGCGGCGGATCAGGCCGGTGGCGGCGGTCTCGGCCGGTCTGGGTGCGGCGACGTGGGCGCGGGGACGGCGCAGCATGGCCTGGATGCGGGCCATCAATTCGCGGGGGCTGAACGGTTTGCTCATGTAGTAATCTGCGCCGACGGACAGCCCGATGAGGGTGTCGATCTCTTCGGTGCGGGCGGTGAGCATCACGACATAGGCGTCGGAGAACGTCCGCAGTTGCCGGCACACCTCGACCCCGTCCAGATGGGGCAGGCCGAGATCGAGGACCACGACGTCGGGGTCGACCTGTCGGGCGAGGGTGACGGCGTCGGCGCCGTCACCGGTGATCGCGGTCTCGAACCCGTCGCGTTCGAGATACGAGCCGATCAGGTTCGCCAACGGTGCCTCGTCCTCGACGACCATCGCCCGCAACCCGGTCGACGGGCGCGGCGGCGCCGCAGAGTCGCTGGTCGCGGTGGGGGTGCGAGCGGAGGAGTCCATGGCGTCCATCTTCACCAGCGGACACCGCTGTCGACGAGGCGGTGTGGCTTCTTGAGCAAATCTTCATACGACCTCCACAGGAATCCACGGGTAGGCACACCAGGCTGGAAGCACGAACCGGTGAAAGGAGGCGACCATGATGGGCTGGGCAGGTGAGCTGACCTGGACCGGATGGATCGTCATGGCCGTGTGCATGTTCGCGTTCTGGGCGGTGGTGATCTATCTGATGGCCATGATGTTCCGCACCGACCGTGCGAACGGACCCGGCCGCACCAGCCAGGAGTCCGATCCGCTTCGGCTGCTCGAGACGCGTTTCGCCCGCGGTGACATCGACTCCGATGAATTCGTGGCCCGTCGGCAGGTGCTGATGCACCCCGGCGACACCACGAAGGTCGAGCACCGGCAGGGGCATGTTCATGGCTGAGCTGGTCCGTCGATCCTTCCTTCTCGGATCAATACTTGCCGGGGCCGGCGTCCTGATGGCCTGTTCCGGGTCGGGCTCACCGACCGGTGCCCCCGTGCAGGCCTCGTCGACTGCGGTGCGCCGTCTCGAACAGCAGCGCCGCATCCCGGGTCAGCGGGTGGTCTCGGCGCGGTTGACGCCGCGTCCGGTCGAGGCGGACCTTGGCGGGCGCATCGTGTCGACCTGGGGATACGACCCGAATCTGCCGGGGCCGCTGCTCCGGGCCCGCGCCGGGGATCTGCTGCGGGTGGAGGTGGACAACCAGCTGCCGGCGGAGACGAGTGTGCACTGGCACGGGCTGGCGTTGAGCAACGACATGGACGGTGTGCCCGGGCTGACCCAGGATCCGATCGTGGCCGGCGGCCGGTTCGCCTACGAGTTCACGGTCCCGGATCCGGGCACGTACTTCTATCACTCGCATTCGGGATTGCAGCTCGATCGCGGCCTGTACGGGCCGTTGGTCATCGACGATCCGAACGAGCCCGGCGACTACGACCACGAGTGGATCGTGGTGCTCGACGACTGGCTCGACGGCACCGGCCGCACCCCGGACGAGGTGGCACGTGACCTCGGCATCGGCGCCGCCACCCCCGACGAGAGCGATACCGCCGGGATGGGCGGGATGGACCACGGTGCCACGGGCATGGACGGTATGGGCGGCATGGACATGGGTGAGGAAACGATGCTCTCCCCACTGCTCGGCGGCGCCGGGGACGTGAGCTACCCGCATTTCCTGGTCGGCGGCCGGGTCCCGGACGATCCGATGACCTTCACCGCCGCACCGGGACAACGGGTGCGGATCCGGTTCGTCAACGCCGGTGCGGACACCGCCTTCCGCGTCGCGCTGGGCGGGCACCGGATGACCGTCACCCACACCGACGGCTTCCCCGTCGTGCCGCAGGACACCGACTCGCTGCTGATCGGCATGGGCGAGCGCTTCGACGTGCTCGTCACCCTCGGCGACGGCGTGTTCCCGTTGTTCGCGCAGGCGGAAGGCAAGACCGGGCACGGGCTAGCGCTGGTGCGCACCGCCGCCGGCGAGCTACCCGCGCAGTCGCGACCCGGCGAGCTGGAGCGGCGGGTGCTGCTCGGCACCGACCTCGCGCCCCGCGAGTATGTGCGGCTGACGGAGCGCGATCACGACCTGTATCACAGCGTGGATATGGGCGGGACCATGTCGCCGTACCGGTGGACCCTCAACGGCCGCGCCCACCCCGACATCCCGCCGCTGAACGTCAACGAAGGGCAGCGGGTGCGCATGCGGATGCGGAACATGTCGGACATGTTCCACCCGATGCACCTGCACGGGCACACCTTCGCGCTCACCGACACCGGTCTGCGCAAGGACACCGTCACCATCGGGCCGATGCGCACCGTCGAGATCGAATTCGACACCGACAACCCGGGCCAATGGGCCCTGCACTGCCACAACGCCTACCACCAGGAGGCCGGGATGATGACCACCGTGTCCTACCTGGCCTAGTCCGGGGTGCGCCGGCTGCGGGGATCCCCCGTCGTTGGTTCACCTGTGTCTGTGACCGTTCGAGGAAAGGATCCACTCATGAACAAGAAGACTCTCGCCGTCGGCGCCATGGCGCTCGCGGTGGTGTTCACCGCGGCGGCGTGCAGCGACACCGACACCGGCACCACCGCCGCCACATCGAGCGCCACCACCTCGGCCACCACCTCCGCCGCCGACGAAGCGGCAGCGCACAACGACGCCGACGTGATGTTCGCGCAGATGATGATCCCGCACCACAGCCAGGCCATCGAGATGAGCGACATGCTCCTCGCCAAAGAAGGGATCCCCGAGGAGGTGACCGCGCTGGCCGAGCAGATCAAGGCCGCTCAGGGCCCGGAGATCACCCAGCTCGAATCCTGGCTCGAGCAGTGGGGCGAGCCCACCGAGATGCCCGAAACCGGCAACAACGACATGCCCGGCATGGACATGGACGAGGGCATGGACGGTATGGAGGGAATGGAGGGAATGCAGATGGAAGGGATGATGAGTGAGGAGGACATGCAGGCACTGTCCGATGCGCAGGGCACCGACGCCGCTCGCCTGTTCCTCGAGCAGATGATCGCCCACCACGAAGGCGCGATCGACATGGCGCAGACCGAGATCGAGGACGGACAGTTCCCCGACGCCGTCGAGATGGCCCGCACCATCGTCGACACCCAGCAGCAGGAGATCGACACCATGCGCCAGCTGTTGACCACCCTGTAGACACCGCGTTCGTTTCCCAACCCACTACAGTCAGGAGCTTGTCTCGATGGCGCGCCCCGAGCACGGACCCAACGACCCGGAGCCGGCATCCGCCGGGCATGACCACGGTGCGGTGACGCAGAGTCCGCCCCCCGATGAACATGATGCGCACGCCGGTCACGGTGAGCACCTCGCCCACGTCGGGCCGGGTGAGCACACCGGGCACGGGGGTCACGATCGGCACGCCGGTCACGGGGCACACGGGGAGATGTTCCGCCGCCGGTTCTGGATCAGCCTGATCCTGTCGGTGCCGGTCGTCGCGTTCAGCCACATGGTCGCCGACCTGCTCGGCTACCCCATGCCGGACTTCCCCGGGGCCATGTGGATTCCGCCGGTCCTGGGCACGGTCATCTTCATCTACGGCGGCACACCGTTCCTCACCGGCGGCTGGGCCGAACTCCGGTCGCGCCGTCCCGGGATGATGCTGCTGATCGGCATGGCGATAACCGTCGCATTCGCGGCGTCCTGGGTCACCACCCTCGGACTCGGCGGATTCAACCTGGATTTCTGGTGGGAGTTGGCGCTGCTGATCGTGATCATGCTGCTCGGGCACTGGCTCGAGATGCGTGCCCTCGGTTCGGCATCGGGTGCCCTCGAAGCCCTGGCCGCGATGCTCCCGGATACCGCGGAGAAGATCACCGATGACGGCACCCGCGAGGTGCCGATCTCGGAGCTGTCCCACGGCGATCGGGTACTCGTGCGCGCCGGAGCGCGAGTACCCGCCGACGGCACCGTCACCGACGGCCGCGCCGAGGTCGACGAATCGATGATCACCGGCGAATCCAAGGCGGTCACCCGGCAGGTCGGGGACACCGTGGTCGCCGGCACCGTCGCCACCGACAGCGCGCTGCGGGTGCGCATCACCGCGGTCGGCGACGACACTGCCCTGGCCGGCATCCAACGGATGGTCGCCGACGCCCAGGCCTCCTCCTCCCGCGCCCAGGCACTGGCGGACAAGGCCGCGGCGTTCCTGTTCTACTTCGCCGCCGTCGCGGGCGTCCTCACCTTCGCGGTGTGGTCGCTGCTCGGCAACGTCGACGAGGCCGTGGTGCGTACCGTCACCGTGCTCGTCATCGCCTGCCCGCACGCACTCGGTTTGGCGATCCCGCTGGTGATCGCGATTTCCACCGAACGCGCCGCCAAGTCGGGGGTGCTGGTCAAGGACCGGCTCGCGCTCGAACGCATGCGCACCGTCGATGTGGTGCTCTTCGACAAGACCGGCACGTTGACCCAGGGCCGGCACCAGGTCACCGGTGTGGTCACCACCGCCGGTACCAGCGACGAGCAGGTGCTGGCGTTGGCCGCGGCGGTCGAGGCCGACAGCGAACATCCCGTCGCCCGGGCCATCGTCGCCGCCGCCGACAGTCGTGTCCCGGCGGGCGAGCGGATCGTCGCCACCGACTTCCGGTCCCTGCCGGGACGGGGGGTGCGCGCGCTCATCGACGGCACCGAGGCGATCGTCGGGGGCCCGGCCATGCTGGCCGATCGGCACCTGGCGGTGCCCGCCGACGTCACCGCCGTCACCGCCGGATGGATCCAACGCGGGGCCTCGGTGCTGCACCTGGCCCACGGCGGCCGGGTGCTCGGCGCGGTGGCCCTCGAGGACGCCGTGCGCGAGGAATCCCGTCAGGCCATCGACGCGTTGCACGCCCGTGGGGTGAAGGTCGCGATGATCACCGGCGACGCGCGGCAGGTCGCCGACGCGGTGGCGGCCGACCTCGGTATCGACGAGGTGTTCGCCGAGGTGCTGCCCGAACACAAGGACGCCAAGGTCACCGACCTGCAGAATCGCGGGCACACGGTCGCGATGGTCGGCGACGGCGTCAACGACGCCCCCGCTCTGGCCCGCGCCGATGTCGGTGTCGCGATCGGTGCCGGCACCGATGTGGCCATCGAATCCGCCGGCGTCGTGCTGGCGGCGAACGATCCGCGGGCGGTGCTGTCGATCATCGCGCTCTCGCATGCCAGCTACCGCAAGATGTGGCAGAACCTGGTGTGGGCGACCGGCTACAACATCATCGCCGTGCCCCTCGCGGCCGGGGTGCTGGCCTTCGCCGGGGTCGCGATCTCCCCCGCGGTGGCCGCGATCCTCATGTCGGTGTCCACCATCGTGGTCGCGTTCAACGCCCAGCTGCTGCGCCGCCTCGACCTCGACCCCGCCCACCTGGCCCGCACCTGAGCCGGCCACCGACCCGATCCGAAACGAGTTCGTCTTTTCATGTGGAGTTTTCCCCTGCGCCGGTGGGCGCACGTCCTTGTCCCTGTGGCTACTGCGGCGGTGCTGGTCGGGTGTTCGACCGGTGAGCCAGCCCCCGCGGCCGGGTCCGGGTCGGCGGCGGTCGAGTCGTCGGTGCCCGGGGTGGCGTTGGCGCCGGCGCTCGATCACCTGCACGGTCTGCATCTGGCCCCCGACGGGGCGGTGCGGGCCGGCACCCACACCGGTCTCGTCGACCTCGCCGCGGACGGGCGCACCACCCGCGTCGGGGTCTCCGACGACGACTTCATGGGACTGACCGGCGTGCCGGGCAGCGACCACCTTTTTGCTTCCGGGCACCCCGGACCGTCCAGCTCCGCCCCGAACCCACTGGGACTGATCGAAAGCCTCGATGGGGGCCGCACCTGGACACCGAAATCCCTGACCGGCGAGGTGGATTTTCATGCCCTGGCCGCCGACGGCGAGCTGCTGGTCGGATACGACGGCACCACGGGATTGTTGACCTCCACCGACGGTGGCGCCACCTGGAGCGCCGGCGCCGCGCTGGCCGCGGCCGCGCTCGCCGTCACCGACACCGGAGTGTGGGCGACCACCACCGCCGGACTCAAACACAGCACCGACGCCGGGCGCACCTTCACCCGGGTGCCCGACGCCCCGCCCCTGGCGTTGCTCTCCGCCGCGAGCGACGGCTCAGTGTGGGGTATCGACACCGCCGGCACCGCGTGGCGCAGCCGCACCGGCCAGGCCTGGGAGCAGCACGCGGTGGTCGGGCCGGTCGAGGCAGTGCTCGCCGTCGACTTCGACACCGCCTACGCCGCGACCGCCCAGATGCTCTATCCGCTGAACTGACCCCGGAGGAGCACTGGTCCGGATCCTGCGGAACTGCAGAGGAATCCAGTGGTGACCACGCTGTCCAGCGTGGTCCTCTCCGATTCCGATGTGTCAGGCAGCGATCGGCAGCAACTGCGGCCCCGAGACTGCGCCCAGAGTGGACTCAATTCCTTTTCCGTTCAGTAAGCGATCGCGTGGCGGGTGTGCGGGATCGGACGCGCCGAGTGGGCTGCCCGTGACAAACGGGTACGGGGTATAGCAAGCCCAAGGGCAAAGTGGTGGCCGGGACACCGGTGTGTTCGGCGAACTGGGAGATCAGCATCGTGCTCACTCCTCGACGGTAAACCTTCGAGTCGACTCGAAGGTCAAGCCGATGCCAGGTCTACCGGTGTTCGGCGTGCCGCAGCACGGTGATCAGATCGGCGGTGCTCGGAGCACCGTCGAGCCCGTCGGCGGTGCGGTAGACGCGGCAGGTCAACCCGACGCCCTCGGTGAGGCCGAACGGATCGGTCCCGTCGATGCGGATGGTCGGGGATCCGGGGAAGGCGACGCGCTCGGCGGCCTCCGGGGTCTCGATACGGCGCAGCCGGATCGGGGTACCGGCGTTGCCGGTCGCGGCCAGGGCCTCGGCGAGGCGGTCTCGGGCCTCCTCCCAGTTCGGGCAGCCGTCGAAGTACAGCAGTTCGATGTCCATCTCCACCCGCGTCGCTCTCACTGGTTCTCGGCGGCGGAAACGGCCTCGGAGCGGCGTTCGAGCAGCACCGTGTCGCGCCAGATGCCGTCGAGCCGGCCGATGCGTTCGCGTACACCCACGGTGCGGAAGCCCGCCGAATGGTGCAGCGCCAGGCTGGCCCGGTTCTCCGGGAAGATCGAGGTCTGCAACGTCCACAACCCGGCCGCATCGGCGGCGATGACCTGGGTGCGCAGCAGGGCCTTGCCGACGCCGCGCCCGCGCATGCCGTCGCCGACATACACCGAGTTCTCGGCTACCCCGCGGTAGCACTCGCGGGTCGACACCGGGCTCAACGCCGCCCAGCCGACCACCTGACCGTCGATCTCGGCGACCCAGCGATGCTCGGGCAGCCACTGCTGCTCGAGATGGTTGCGGCTGGGGGCCTCGGTGGTGAACGTCGCGGTGCCGGTGGCGATGCCGTCGCCGTAGATGCGGCGCACCGCCTCCCAGTCACCGCCTGCGAGTGGGCGCACGGCCACGTCGGCGGGGACGTCCTCGGGGCAGCACGGGCGGGCGGTGAGCACCCCCATGACCGCGTCGGCGGCACTGGGCAGGTCGCTGCAGCAGCTCGGGTTGATCCGCACCACGGTGCTGGTGCCGTGTTTTCCGGTGGTGACGAAGCCGACGTCGGCGAGTTTGCGGACGTGATGGGAGATGGTGGGCTGGCCGATCCCGAGCCTGTCGGCGAGTTCGCCGACGGTGATGCCGGACGGATGGGCGGCGACGTGGTGCAGCAGCCGCACCCGGGTGGGTTCGGCCAGGCAGGCGAACCATCCGGCGTAGGTGGCCGCGTCCTGCGGGCTCAGGGCGTCGAGGTCCACCTCCGCGCCGGGGGTCGCCGTGAGCGGTAGGCCGAGTGCTGTCATACCCCCACTATATCGATCGGCATCGATTGTTGCATACATCGACGACCGTCGATACTCTGACAGCAACTTAGATCGATACCCGTCGATGAAAGGATCCTGTCATGAGCGAGTTGCCCGTCGTCGTCGTAGGGGCCGGACCGATCGGCCTGGCCGCCGCCGCCCACCTGCGCGAACGCGGCCTCGAACCGCTGGTGCTCGAACGCGGCGACGTTGCCGGAGCCGCAGTGGCGCAGTGGCGCAGTGTCCGCACCTTCTCCCGCTGGGCCGAACTGATCGACCCCGCCGCCCGCCGCCTCCTCGACACCACCGGCTGGCAGGCCCCCGACGACGACGCGTACCCCACCGGCCAGGCCTGGGCCGGGCAGTACCTGACCCCACTGGCGGATGCTCTCGGTGACGCGGTCCGCCTCGATCACGAGGTCGTCGGCATCGCCCGCCGCGGCCGCGACCGCATCGTCGACGCCGGCCGCGACACCGAACCACTGTCGGTGCACGTGCGCCACCGCGACGGCACCGAAACCCGACTGCTCGCCCGCGCCGTCCTCGATGCCTCCGGCACCTGGGGCACTCCCAACCCGCTCGGCGGCGAAGGCCTGCCCGCCCTCGGTGAACGCGCCGCAGCCGAGAAGATCACTTACCGCGTCCCCGACCTGGGCGACGATGCGGTGCACACTCGCTACGCCGGCCGGCACACCGTCATCGCCGGTAGCGGCCACTCGGCGCTCAACGCGATAGTGGCGCTGGCCGAGCTCGCCCGCACCGTCTCCGGCACCCGGCTGACCTGGGCGGTGCGCCGCGGTGAGGTCGGCGCCGCGTTCGGTGGCGGCCAGGACGACCAGCTGCCCGCCCGCGGCGCCCTCGGGCTGCGCGCCAAGACGGCCGTCGACGACGGGCTGCTCACCGTGGTCACCGGGTTCCGCACCGCCGCCGTCGAACCCGCCACCGACGGTCAGGTCGTCATGGTGTCCGATACCGGCGCCCGCATCGAGGCGGTGGACGAGGTCATCGCCTCTACCGGCTTCCGGCCGGACCTGTCGTGGCTCTCGGAGATCCGTCTCGACCTCGATCCGGTGCTGCAGGCCCCGACTGCCTTGGCCCCGTTGATCGACCCGAACGTGCACTCGTGGGGGACCGTCTACCCGCATGGGGCCGCCGAGCTCACCCACCCCGAACCGGGCTTCTATGTGGTCGGGATGAAGAGCTACGGGCGGGCCCCGACGTTCCTGGCGATGACCGGCTACGAGCAGGTCCGCAGCATCGCCGCCGCCCTGGCCGGTGATCATGATGCCGCGGCCCGCGTCGAGCTGGTCCTGCCCGAGACGGGGGTGTGCGGCGGCGCCGGAGTGTTCGACGACCCCGCCGCCGACACCGCCACCGAGGCCGCGGCCGGTGGGTGCTGCGGTGCGCCCGAGCCGGAGTTGGTCACTCTCTCCGCCCGCACCGGCGGATAGCGCCGGTGACCGACACGTCGACCCGCCCGCAGCCCGGCGCTCTCACCGGCGCCGGGCTGCGGCGGGTGCTGGCGGTGCTGTGCCTGACCGAGATCACCAGCTGGGGCATCCTGTACTACGCGTTCCCGGTCCTGTCGGTCTCGATCTCCGCCGAGACCGGCTGGTCGCCCACGGCGATCACCGCGGCGTTCTCGCTCGGTCAGCTCGCCACCGCGCTCGCGGGTATCCCGGTCGGGCGCATCCTCGACCGGGTCGGACCGCGCACGATCATGACCGCCGGCTCGGTCCTCGCCGTCCCCGCGCTGGTCCTGATCGCGCTCGCCCCCACGCTGCCGGTGTTCTACGCCGGGTGGCTGCTTGCCGGCACCGCGATGGGCGCGGTGCTCTACCCACCGGCGTTCGCCGCGCTGACCCGCTGGTACGGCGACCGCTCCGTCCGCGCCCTGATGATCCTGACCCTCGCCGCGGGCCTGGCCAGCACCGTCTTCGCCCCGTTGACCTCCGCAGTGGATCAGCAGTCGGACTGGCGCACCACCTACCTGATTCTCGCGGCGATCCTCGCCGCGATCACGATCCCCGGGCACTGGTGGGGACTGCGCGGATCTTGGCCCGCCGCGGCCCCACCGGCGAACGGCGCGGCCCTGGGGCACCGGGAGATCGCCCGCAGCCCCGCGTTCTTCGCGCTGGTGGCCGCGTTGGCTCTCGGTGCGTTCACCGCCTTCGCCGGGGTGTTCAACCTGGTGCCGTTGCTGCTCGAACAGGGCTTTTCCCCGTCGGTGGCGGCGGTGACGCTCGGGCTCGGCGGCGGCGGACAGGTCCTCGGTCGTCTCGGTTATCTGACCCTGGTCGCCCGTACCAGCGTCCGCAGCCGCATCGTGGTGATCCTGGCCGGCACCGCGGCAACCACCGCGCTGCTCGGGGCGGTGACCACGGCCGCGGCGTTGGTCGGCGCGGCGATCGGCGCGGGACTGGTGCGCGGATTGTTCACCTTGATCCAGGCCACCGCCATCACCGACCGGTGGGGCTCGACCCACTACGGGCGCCTCGGCGGGCTGATGTCCGCCCCGATCGTCCTGGTCATGGCGTTGGCGCCGTGGGCGGGAACCGCCCTGGCCGGCGCGACCGGCAGCTACGCCACCGCCTACCTCGTGCTCGCGGTCGTTGCCGCGCTCGCCGCACTCCTGGCGATCGCGTCCGTGCCGCGGCTGACCCCCACCGACACTGTCGAAGGAACACCATGACCGACTATGACGCTCTCGTCGTCGGCGGTGGCCAGTCCGGCCTCGCCGCCGCCTACGCTCTGTCTGCTCGCGGCGTGCGCACCGGGCTGCTCGAAGGCGGCGACGAGCCGGTCGGGGCCTGGCCGCACTACTACGACAGCCTGACCCTGTTCTCCCCGGCGAAATACAGTGCCCTGCCCGGCCTGGCGTTTCCGGGCGCCCCGGACCGCTATCCGCGGCGCGACGAGGTGATCGAGTATCTGCGCCGCTACGCCGCCGGACTCGACGTCGACATTGTGACCGGCTCCCGCGTCGAGACCGTCACCTGCGAGCGGGGCGTCTACACCGCCCACACCGCTGTCGGCGGCAGTGTCACCGCGCCGATTCTGATCGCGGCCACCGGCTATTTCGGGTCCCCGAATATCCCACCGCTGCCGGGGCTGGACACGTTCGGCGGCACGGTGCTGCACACCGGCGACTACCGCGACCCCGCTGCATTCACGGGCCAGAACGTGGTGGTGGTCGGTGCCGGTAACTCGGCGGTGCAGATCGCCACCGAACTCGCCGAGGTCGCTACTGTGACTCTGGCCAGCCGCCGACCGCCGAAGTTCCTGCCGCAGCGGATCTTCGGCCGTGATGTGCACTTCTGGCTCACGGTCACCGGAGTCGACCGCGCCCCCTTGGGGCCGTGGCTGCCTGCGTCGCCGACCCAGCAGGTCCTCGATACCGGCCGCTACCGGCGTGCCCTGGCCAGCGGCAACCCGCAGCCGCGGCCGCTGTTCACCGGCCTCGACGACCGCCGGGTGTTCTGGCCCGACGGCGCCGCCACCACCGCCGACACCGTGCTGTTGGGTACCGGTTATCGCCCGCACCTGCCCTATCTGACCGGTCTCGGCGCTCTCGACGAGACGGGCCGGCCCCGGCACCGGCAGGGTCTCTCCACCACTCATCTGGGGCTGGGGTATGTCGGTCTCGAATGGCAGCGCAGCCTGTCGTCGGCGTCGTTGCGCGGGGTCGGCCGCGACGCCGGCCGGGTCGCCGATCGTGTGGTCGCCGCCGCCCGGTCCCGCCGCGCACTGCCTATCCGTCCCTGACCGGCGCTGCGTCCATAGATGTTCACGGAAACGGTGACACCATGGACGGCACACCGCCCGTCCCCTCGGGGGCGGGTTTACCTATCTCTCGTGCGATCCGTCGCCGATTCGAGACGGTGGGCGGCATGTCTGCCGCCGCATGCCCGCATCCGCGTTTACCATCTGTCTCAATGAGAACCCGCGTCGTCGAACGGGTTCCGGCCGACACGACCGCGGGAGCGGCGCTGATGGACATGGACGAACAGTTGCACCAGCTGGCGTGGCAACTCCAGCACAACGGACACGACTGGAGTGAAGTCGCCGCCGAGCTCGGCTGCGACGAAACCGTCGCCCGGGCCATGGCCGACCGATACCTCGCCGACTCCGAGACTCGAGCACAGAAGGACCAATTCTCGCTGTTCGATCTCTGAGCGGCGCACGTCATCCCGCGCTGCTGCTGTTACGCCAGCCGTCCGGCGGTCACGACACGGCGATCCGCGCCGCGCCACTGCGGCAGGTACGTCCGACGTGGCATCCGAGGGTCGACGGGGGCGCTATATCGATTCGCGACATGAGACTGAATTCGGCCGGCAGTTGTGGAGGCCGCCCGGGAGGGGGAAGTCTGGTATCGACGGCCATCGAGTGCCGTCGGCTCCCTGGACAGGTGGTGGATCATGGGCCATTCCGAGCGGGTGGACAGGGCCGCTATCGCCGGCGAGCTCGAACGCACCCGTGTGCATCTGCACCGGCTCCTCGCCGACGCTTCCGACACCTCGTTGCGGAGTCGATCGGCGGGGACGCGGTGGACCAACGAGCAACTGTTGTTCCACATGGTCTTCGGGTACATGGTGGTGGCGGCGCTGCTGCCCTTGGTGCGGATGGTCAGCCGGCTGCCCGCCGGAGTGGAGCGTCGATTCGCCCAGGTCCTCGATGCCGGTACGCGGCCTTTTGACGTGGTGAATTACTACGGTTCATGCGCTGCAGCCCTGGTGTTTGACCGGAACCGGATGGGCACGAAAGCCGACCGGGTCATCGGTGCGCTGAGCCGCCGACTGCAACGCGAATCGGAGCAGGCGTTGGGACGGGGAATGTTCTTCCCGGTGCGCTGGGACCCGTTCTTCACCGATTACATGACCATTGGTGAGCTGTACCGATATCCCGTCAGACATTTCGATTTCCACGAACGACAGCTCACTCTCGATCGTCCGCATTGAGTCAGAACTCAGGCTTCGAGGCAGCAGACTCTTCGATTCGGTTCTCGCGGCTTGGGCACAGGACCGAAACATCGTCCGGGATGCCTGAGGATTCCGACAAGATCGTGAGAATCCCTGACTGACACGAAATTGGAAAGCCGCAGGCCCGTGCGCCGCACTACTGACACCTCCGGCGGGAACCTACATTCGGTTCCCGCGACGAGGAGGCCTTTGATGGTGCGGTAGTGCACGTCGTCGAGTTCGAGCGCCCGGGTGCAGGCGGCATCGAGGCGGGTGTCGTCGTATTTATCGCGGAGCCGGATGATCGCCTGGATAGCGCGGAGTCGGTGGATGGCGTTGACCGAGGACAGCTCATCGATGACTTTCGTTGCACCGGAACCGATCTGCTCGGCTTGATTGCGGCACCAGGTGACACTGCGCAGAGTGTGCGCAACCTTGTGCGGTGGGTAGTGCTCGAAGTTCGTCGACCGCCCGCTCAGGTGCAGAACGTGAGTGGCGGCGACAGCGTCGTCGTGGAAGACCTGCACGATGTCTCCGGCGGTGCGGACGGTGACCTTCTGCCCGAGCAGCCGCCACGGCACCGAGTAGAACGCCTTCCCGGCTTTGACGTGGCAGTCCGGTGCGACGGTGCCCACCGAGTACTGCACGGTCTCGAACGGGCGCACCGGAAGCGGGGCGAGGGCAGATTGTTCGACCGCCTCGAACATCGCCGAGGGTGTCACGCTGTCGAGTGAGCGGTGTCGGTGTTGTCCGTATACCTCTGTGGCCCAATGCAATGCCGCGGTTTGCATCTGCTCGAGTGAGGTGAAGTCGCGGCCCGCCCAGAACGAGTCACGAATGTAGGGCATGGGCCGTTCGACGCGGGGTTTGTCTTTGGGTTTGCGGGCCCGGGCGGGGTCGATGAGGGTGCCGTAGAAGCTCGCCAGTTCCTGGTAGGCGGGGTTGATCATCGGGTCGTAGAGATCGGGTCTTTCCACGCCGGTTTTGAGGTTGTCGCAGACCAGTCGGGCGGGGACGCCGCCGAAGTACTCGAACGCCGCGACGTGGGAGGCGTTCCATGAGGTTTGGTCCATCCGGAAGACGGGTTGGACGAACATCTTCCGTGAGCACGCGAGGATCATGACGAACGCCCACACGGAGATGCGGCGGCCCAGGGCCGGGTCGAACCACATACCGAGTTTGCCGTAATCGATCTGCGCTTCACTGCCCGGTTCGACATCCCCGCGTGGGACGGTGACCTTCTCTTCGAGCCGTTGCTGTGCGAATGTTGTTGCTATGTAGCGTCGTACGGTCGATTCGGACACATCCACGTGGTGATCGTCGCGTAGACGCTGCGCGATGGTCGCGACCGTGACCGGGACCTCGAGTTGGGTGGTGATCCACTCGCGGTGCGGTGCGATGTGTCCCCACGTCAGAGCGCGGGCTGCGGGATCGGACAGTGCCGGGAACCACTGGCCGATGCGTTCACGCCAGAGCTGTTCGTCGAACACCTCGCGGCACTGTCACGTTGTTGAAGTCGGCGAACTGGGAGAATCGGTGGGGTGAGCACCGCACTACTGTCGTACAAAGGCCACAGATACCCGGCCGAGATCATCAACCACTGCGTGTGGTTGTACTTCCGG
>Ga0208204_100101_pt1 | contig 43058 bp, 33 predicted proteins | sample DeeseametaMP2252_FD_184173 | JGI IMG/M metagenome (GOLD analysis project Ga0208204, IMG submission 184173) | Marine microbial communities from the Deep Pacific Ocean - MP2252 (SPAdes) | ecosystem: Environmental > Aquatic > Marine > Oceanic | place: West of El Salvador, Pacific Ocean | collected...
TTTATCAATAATGCCTGCTTTTGCCTGAATTCGTTGTACTACCGCCTGACTCGACATCACCACGGCAATCAGCGTGTACCACAGCCCATCAATTAATGCTGGGGTTGCAACGATAATTGCGGTTTCCGCCATGTTGTCGGCCACACCGATAAACTGACTGAACAGGGCTATAAAAAAGAGTGCGATCTTAGGATTGAACAATGATATTGCCAGGCCATCCCCTGCAGCTGCCAGCGGAGAGACTTTTTTGCCAGACTGCAATTGCGCCTGAATGCCACCTTTTGACATCAGCGATTTTACGCCAAGCCAGGCCAGATACCCGGCTCCCAGCCAGGTGAGTGCTTTAAACAACACTGGTGAATGTTGCAGTAACACGGCCAACCCTGAACTGGTTAATAATGCATAGAAGAAAACACCTGACGCATGGGCCCATGCAGTACAAAGCCCGTTAAAGCGCCCGCCAGACAGCGCATGTTTAGTCACAACCGCCAGACTCGGACCAGGAGACATGGCTCCCAACAAACAAACAGAAAATAAAGTGAAAAATACAACGATGGTCATGATGTCCCTCCAATTTCCTGCATTGTAGAAGCATCACAAGCATAACTGGAAATCATAAGATATCATTACAGCTATGATTTAAAATAATACCGAAAAGCGGTCAAAGTTGGATTGAGCTTTCGCAATGGGCAATCGCGTCTTTTACCTGCTCCCGCGCCCATTTATGTCTGATGTCGTTATCATATTTTGGATGCCAGATAAGCCAGTACTGGTTTTCGTCAACGTCGAAAGGCAGTGGCTTATACACAATATTCCAGCTGTCTCCCAAACTCTCAGCAATGTGCTCGGGCATTACCATTAGCCCGTCGAATACTTGTAAATGACTTAATGCCGCATTGAAGAAGGGCACCCGCAAATGAACCCGGCGCTGTAAGCCTTGCTGCCGCAGAATGTCATCAACAAAGGTATCTTTGTCAGCCCCACCGGTAATTTTAATATGCGGATAAGCAATCAGTTCATTCACAGTGACATGCTTTTTTGAAGCTAGTGGATGTGACTGGTGCATCACCAGCACCGAATGGTCCGCCCCAATGCGGATACCAGAAATGCCATCCGGCTTTTGCGGCAACATGGTGGAAGCGATATCAATATTGAGTTCGTGGAGCCGGTGAATATATTCGGGCTCCCACAGCCGCAAGCTCACCGTCAGGTTTGGCGCCTGCGTACTGAGCCGCTTGCATACGTCCGGCATGACATACTGGGCAACATAATCGCTCGACGACAGCACCAGCTCACCAAACCAGTTTTCAGGGTCGAATACGGTTTCAGCCAACAGCAAATCGAAATCGTCCATTAGCGTGTCGAGCTTCGCTTTCAGCATTTCAGCTTTTGGCGTCATGACAAGCACATTACCATTGCGTACCAGCAACTCGTCCTGCCAGATATCCCTAAGCTGTGCCAACTGCCTGCTCACCGCTGACTGGGTGATATGAAGACGTTGCGCTGCCTTGCTCACATGGGCTTCCTGCAACAATACATGTAACGTGCGAAGCAAGTTGAGGTTGGTATTTCTGAGCATTTATGTGTTCCCGCTTCAGTTAAGACGAAGTTACCCCAACCACTGATTCAGCACCACGTGGGTTTTGATTTTGATGATGTCGTCGATGGTATCGATATGTTCACGGATTTCATGAAGCCGGCGCATGGTGTCTGCTTTTATCAGCACAATAAGATCGCACTCGCCGGTAACACCATAGCACGACACCACCTCGGGAATGGCGCGAAAATAGGGCACCACATCCGCACACCGTGCCCGCTTATGCTGGATTTCCAGATAAGCCGCAACGCCCTCTTTTTGCGATTCTGACAACATTACCTGATAGCCGCGGATCACATTGTTTAATTCCAGTTTCTTAATCCGTTCTGTGACGGCGGAACGTGACAGGCCCACTTCATCAGCAATAGCTGAAATACTGGCCCGGGCATTTTGTCGGAGCTGAGCAAGAATAGCCTGATCGAATTTGTCCATCGTAATTCCGTCATTTTGCAGGTAAAAAGTCTTTCTGCCGTCAAAATGACGGCAACAACGCGCTGAATGCACGCAAAGTAACACGTTATGAAGCGCAAAAACGCAGTATATTACGCAATTGAAATTAACGCAGTACGATTGGGTTTGTTTATCACCATGCACGATGCAAATAACAAAATTGGACGCTGGCAAGGCGCCGGGCTGCTGACCACCACTTTGCTGGGTACCAGCGTATTTATTCTACCGCAGATGACCATCAACACCGCTGGCCACTGGGCAATGATCAGCTGGCTTGTATTAACGGTAGCGATTCTGCCCGTTGCCATGGTGTTTGCTAAACTCTCCTCCCGCTACCCTCATGCGGGCGGCCCGGCCTATTTTGTTGAAAAGGCGTTTGGTAAATCTGCAGGCAGAACTATCGGATTGCTGTTCCTGTTTGTGGTGCCTATTGGCGCGCCCGCGGCCATCATTATGACGTACTGGTTTATCGAAACGCTGTTTGGCCTCTCACCAGACTGGGCGCTGCCTGTTCAGCTGGGTATTATCGCGCTGCTATTTGCGCTTAATTATCGGGGTATTCAGTTTTCTTCCACCTTGCAACTTATTCTTACCCTGGTGATAACCTTAGTGGTCATCGCTATGTTGGCAGGTCAGCCTGTGGCGTCGGGCGAACTGATCCCTGAGGCAACGACGACGTCTTTTGACATGAATCCCATGTTGGCCGCCATGGGCATCGCATTCTGGAGTTTTCTGGGCATAGAAGCCATTTCCCATCTAGCCGATGATTTTAAAGATCCGGGGCGGGACTTAGTCCCTGCCATTATGACCGGCACAATACTGGTGGGTTTAATTTATCTGGGCTGTACCTGGTTGCTCATCGACACGCCAGTGTCGGATTCTTTGAGCATGGTCATCGTATTTGACCAGATATTCTCCGGTGGTGGCGCGGCGGTTATCGGTGCACTCGGTGTAGCTGGCGGCCTAGCAACTGTGAATGTGTACACAGCCAGTCTGGCCCGATTAACCTGGAGTTTAAGCAACGATAAAGTCTTACCGGGTTACTTCCAAAACCTAAATCAGCACAGCGTGCCTCAACGGGCACTGCAATGCGTACTTGTCGTCATGACACTCACCCTGGTTATCACCCATTACGGTGCATACAACCTGGAAGACCTGATTGGTTGGGTTAACGGGGTATTTGTACTGATTTATCTGGCGAGCATGCTGGCTGCCGTCCGCCTTTTATCAGCAAAGCACCGTCCACTGGTAATGCTAAGCTGTCTGTTCTGCGCCACCATCGCTGTGGGACTGGGCACAAAGATGCTTTATGCGCTGGGATTATTTTGCGTGTGCGCGCCACTGCTCTGGTATCAGCAGCGGCTTGCAGAAAGCAAAGCTGAGCGCCAGATGCAGCGCTAAGCTTTGCCCCGCCTGCATTTATTCCGCCTGCAGTTTAAAGGCGCGAGTGTATAGCTTTACGATAAGCATCAATGGCCGGTAGCAGGGTTGTCACAATGGTTGCTGCCAGTACCGCGCCAATCACTATAGCATTGTGTACGCTGAAGAAATTGGCTGACATAAACAAGCCGTACTCACTGGCCAACCAGCCTTTTGATACCGAAAAGAGCACCGTTAGCAGACTGGTAGACACCACGCTCGCGGCAATGGCAATGAGCAGCGCTTCGGTGAGCAACAACATGAAAATGGTGCCACCACCTGCGCCGAGAATACGCAGCACAGCAATTTCTTTTTCCCGCTGCTGCATGGAAGCCAACAGCATGGTAGACAAGCCAAACAGCGAAGACACCAGCACAAGCACACTGATTATCCGCAGCAAATTCTCTACGGTGCCCATCATCTTCCACAACTCAGCCATGGCCACGCCCGGCAAAATAGCCATCAGCCTGTCGTCCTGATAGTTGTTCAGCTCTCGTTGCAAAGTAAAGGTCGCGAATTTTGATTTCAGTCCTAACATCACCGCCGTTACATCATCGGGTTGAATAAGCGGGTTACTGGTGTCATCAGGATTCGCAACAATTGGTTTCAGTCTGGACGGCGATAAGTGCATGGCTTCTATGCCTTCAAGACTGACATGCACGGTTTTATCTACCGGTGTGCCGGTGGCTGCCAGAATGCCGGTGATGGTGAAAGGCGACTGATCATGATTAGTAAAGCTCACCATGCCGGTACCGTGGGCGATAACAATTTTATCGCCTACCTGATAGCCGAGTTTTTTTGCTACATCCGCGCCAATGACTGCACCAAACACACCAGAAAATGGCTGTCCGGAAGCAAATGCCAGAGGCTGTTTATCGCCGTATTTATAGTGTTCAAAATAGTCCTGGCTTGTACCTAGCACCCGGAATCCATGATGAGAATCGCCCAGCGAAATCGGAATAACCCACTCTACCTGACTATGCGCTTTGAGCATCTCCACGCTTTCATAACTGATGTTATTGGTGGGGCTCCCCATCCGGAAAATGCTATAAAGCATTAAATTCAACTGGCCACTGGGCGCGCCAACAATAAGGTCAACATCAGACACAGTACGACTGAAGCTGCTTTCTGCCTGCATTCGCACATGCTCAACACTAAGCAATACACTGATACTGATCAGCAACGATAAGAACGTGAGTACCACCGATTTTGCGCGGCTTTTCAGGCTGCTTACGGCAAAGGATAGCAACATTATTCAGCCTCCCTCAGTGTACACAGCGCACTTAGCGATACCGATGAAGACAGGTATTTCTCCAGACTTTTATCATGGCTCACAAAAATTAACGTGGTGTTTTGCGTTTCACACAGCGCGGTTAGCATATTCATGAAAGCATCGCGGGCATCAGTATCCAGCGCCGATGTCGGTTCATCCACCAGCAGAATTTCAGGCTCATTAATCAGTGCCCTGGCTATTGCCACCCGTTGTTGCTGCCCCACGCTCAGACTACCGGCTGATTGATTAAGTACTTCCGGCGGCAGGCGCAATGCATTAATCATCGCAGCAGCTTTGCTATCAACACTGGCTTTATTGTCAGCAAAGTAAGCGGCCAAACGAATGTTTTTCAGCACGCTGAGATGCGGCACCAAATTAAACTGCTGAAACACGACACCAATATGTTTGGCGCGAAATTTATCGCGCTTGCGGGTGGGCAGTGATGAAAAGGGCTGGTCGAGCAAAGCTATCTCACCGCTCTCAGGTTGCAACACACCGGCAAGCAGGTTAAGGAGCGTGGTTTTTCCTGTGCCCGAGGGACCATGCAGGAATACTTTATCGCCGGTCTGCACCTCCCAGTGCGGGATAGACAGGGTAACCTGACTCTTCGGATACCGGTGATGCACATCTTTGAGACGTATCGCGACTGGAACGGATGAATTTCTGTTTTGCTGACTATTCAAAGAGGACTCTTATCGTTACTATCATAATTACGTGATGTTATAACATTTACGAATTTCACTAACCAATAGCGACACTTTTAATTAAACAAATCCTGAGACAATTTGCATCTGTCATCGGCGTGGCAACGCTGCTTTATAGCGCGTCGCTTTCTGCCACCGAATATCAGCAAACCGAATGGATTGATCTGATGCCAGAATCGGATCTGGCTGCACTGATGGACCCACCAGACTATCTGAACAACGTGGCTGATGGCTCGCAGCAAGACTCGGTGGATGCGTTTTCGCAACAGCAATTCAGTGATGAGAAAGCGCAGCGCTTTCAACAAGCACTGAATTCTACACAGGTCATTCCTGAATATGACGGTCGCGCTATTCGTATTCCAGGCTTTATCGTGCCATTACAACAGAATGACGAGAAGCAAGTCACCGAATTTTTTCTGGTTCCCTACTTCGGCGCTTGTCTGCATATGCCGCCGCCACCACCGAATCAGATTATTTATATCAGTTTGAAGGAAGGTCTGGAACTTGAAGATTTGCAGCAACCTTTCTGGTTTGAAGGTGAAGTCGATATTCAGACTCGTCATCACGAACTGGGTACCGCCGCTTACACACTGAATGTGGACAATTATGAACTCTATGAAGAATAACACGCGCGCCGGTAGTGACAGCGCGTTCACCATGAAGATACAAGCAAAGCAATACTTGTCGGTGAGGCATGGTGGTGATGCCTGTTTTTTGTTAAGTCAGGGTTTTACGGTTTAGCGACGGTGGTGACGTTGCCGATAATTCTGGATATGCGCATAAACAATAAATAAAGAAGCGACGATAGTGAGTACGGTTTCTCCTATCTCGCCAACGACATCGTGAGCGACGGTTCCCGCCAGGGTAAGCAGCAGTAGCCCGAGCAGACCACTGCCCAGAATGGCCGCGCTTTTGTGATGTCGATAGCCCGCGGTAAGCGCAATGACGCCAACAGGAAGCACAAAGAAAAGCAGAATTTGATGAAAAACCTCGTGATCGAGAAATGCGACGCTGCCCAGCGCAGGTAACGCGATAAGAAGAATTGGCGTGATAATGCAGTGCACCACACAAAGAGAAGAAAGCGCTATGGCAATTTTGTCACCGATAGCCTGAATTCGTGGCATGAGATCTCCGGGAGAAACAGATGATGGTTGCATAGTGATTTACCAGTTAATGGTTGCTGCCTGTGGCGTTACATCCGTCATGCCCTGACCTTTATCCGTCACCCACTGCACTTCGAGTGAACTTAAAGAGGGGGCTAGCCCAAACATATTTATGGTGAGCGCCGAGATATCATCATTACAGGAAAGCTGATAGGTGAGACTGATATCTTCATGCTGGTGCTGGCGATGTGCTTCGTGCGCATCATCGCCAGCATGCTCGGCGTGACTCTCATGATCTTCGTGATGTTCAGCATGAGGTATATGGATGTCCTGCTGAGCGACTTTGCAACTTCCGCTAATGCTGGCGACATTCCTGAACTCACTCAACGCCGTTTCCATAGCGTGCACTTTATCTCTTTGCTTCTGATCCTCTGGTTCGTGCTCGAAACCCAATAAATTAGCTGCCGGTATGGAAAATTGCAGCTGCCACTGACTGTCGTCCTGAGCAACTAAAAGCTGGCCGTGGCCGTGCACATGTTGGTCTCTTACCCCCTGAGCAACAGAAGTAATGGGCAATATAGCGATTGCCACGATCGTCAAATGAACCCGTTTGAACATTACCACCTCAACGAAACGTTATAATATAACAATTTGTGAGATATTATAATGTAACAAATGCAAACACAACTATAGAATCAACCAGACTGAAAAATGTATACCGGAAGTAAAGGTAACGATGATTAAGACAAATAGCATGTCGGTACGGAAGCGCAGGTAACAACGGGCTGAATAACAGTGAGAGAGACAGGTAAGCTATCACTGCTCCCAGGTATCACCTACCTGGGAGCAACAATTAAAAGAGTGTATTAAAGTTTAGCGATTCCTTGAGCTTTGATACCGCAAGCGCCGTGGCTGCGTTTTTCAAGGTAAGCCACTTCCAGCGACTCCATCATAGGTGTGTGATGGTCGATAGATAAGATATGTTTTTCAATACGTCCAACATCAAAGGTGGTGAAGAAATTTTTCAGAAAAACTTCTTCGCTTTCGTCTTGAACAAGCACCCGTGCGCCGGTTTGAACAGTCACAATCTCATCGTCGGAGATATGATATTTATTCTTAAACGCTTCAACTTTTGCAAGATAAGCCTGGGCGCGTTCTGGCGAACTGGCAAGGATGGTTGGCAACTTTGCTGCTTCAGAAAACGGGATCTTCTCTTTGCCCAGGATATACATGTTGTCCTGACTAAAAGGCGTCCAATTTTTCGATGCTTTTTCAACGATAGCGATTTGGTCGACATTCTGTGCACGCTCAAGGTAAGCAACACCTGTCGCCGGATAATCAGTTAACAAAGCCAGATTAATTTGTACCTGCGACTGGAAGTCGTTACCAATAACAGTAAGAAGCTTATTTTCGCTTGCTACTGGCTCGGCGGCTTCACACAATTTACTCGGCAGATAATAATAATCACCTTCTGTGATTGCTTGTACCGGAGAAGATGCGGCGGCTGCCACCAACATTGCTGCACTAACTAACTTTTTCATAATCCGTCCTGAATGTTCGCTACGTTGACTGATTAAAAACGTAGCACATTCGCTTGGGTTTGCAGGTTCTAAAAAAAATACCTTTTTATAAAATTAAGAACCTTTAGGTATGAGATCTTATATGTTTTTCTTTGTGACTCAAGCGTTTGTAGATTTTGTGCACACTAACAGATAAGCGTAAAGAAATGCAAAAAAGAAGGAGGGGGAGCGCGCCAACCCACTGGAAACCAAACCGAGGAAGGCGCTAGGGACCGTAAAATTATTGGAGCGAATTGCCCACACCGATAACCAGCGTGGCGAGAACCAGTAGCGAAATACCTGCCAGCAATAACATTCTGCTTTTCTTGTTACTGCCTTTCCATTCCATCAACGCTAAACCCCAAAGGGTTGAGAAGATGATGATACTGGCCATGTGAATGGTCCAGCTGGAAAACTCGTATTTGCCCATGTTGCTTTCACCCATGGTGTAGAAGAAAAACTGGAAATACCAGAATGCTCCACCCAGGGCGGCCAGCAGATAGTTTTTCAACATCGTGCTGCCAGGCAACTTCTCAATGCTCGTATTGGTATGACCGAGGAATTCACGGGCAGTTCCATTTTTTATGATCAAATAAATACACCACACGGCATTAGTAGTTAAACCACCAAGCAAAACCACGCAAAGTACAGGTAATCCCTGCCACAGATGGTCTGTACCGGCTTCAATGGTGAGTTCGCGAATCGGCTTACCGGCTGCGATGCCGAAGGCAAAACAAGCCGACATCACACCAGAGAATGCGGCAATGGCCAGCCCCTTTTTCATATCGATAGTCTCACCATCAGACGCTGTGCCCAAACTTCGATTTTTCTCTGCGGTCGCTCGTGCCACCACAATCACGCCCGCAAGGGTCATTAAGGTTCCGCCAACGGCAAACTGTCCTGCTGTAGTGGCTAAAACTGCGCCAATTGTGCCGTCGAAGATTGGCGGGCCGAGGGTACCTAACACCGTGGTAAGGCCGAGTACGATAGCCATACCTGAAGAAATGCCCATGTAGCGCACAGCCAAGCCAAAGGTAAGACCACCGAAGCCCCAGCCCAAGCCCCATAAGAAGCACTGCTGCAAGGTAGACATGTCTGTTGCGCCTAATACGCCGAGCAGATCTTCTGTTTGGATCCAGGCAAAGAACCACGGACAAAGAAACCAGCTGAAAATCCCCCCCGCTAGCCAGAAAATTTCCCAGGACCATCGCTGAATGCGTTTATATGGAACGTAAAAACTGGCGGAGAACAGCCCTCCTAACCAGTGAAACAAAACACCTAACATTGGATTCGGCGTCATACCTAACTCCCTCAACCATCCGCATGTAATTTTTTAGTAACGGATTTACATTATTGAAACACTCGAAGGGCCAGCATACACAAATTTTTAACGCCGATCACATACTTTTAGTCAGTTTCAATCATATTTTTGCAATTACGAAAGTTAAGCGTGACTGTAATTGAGTATTAAGATGCACAGCATGATTGCTAAGTTGAGGAAAATCGTGATGTTAACGGTAAATTAAAGGCACAAAAAAGGGCCTTATCGGCCCTTTGAAAAGAAAGGTAAATGTTAGCGAAAACGCACGTGGTCGCGGTTGAGTTCGCTTATCTTGCTGCACCCCATCAAACGCATGTCACGCTCGATTTCAGCCACCATTTGCTTCATCGCGCGTTCTACGCCCTTTTGGCCCGCTGCAGCCAGTGCAAACAGATAATAACGACCCAATCCAACGGCTTTTGCGCCCAACGCCAGCGCTTTGAGCACATGGGTACCGCGCTGAATGCCACTGTCGAAGATCACATCGATTTCATCGCCAACTGCATCAACAATTTCTGCCAGGTGATCGAATGAGCTGCGAGAACCGTCTAGCTGACGTCCACCGTGATTGGAAATCACAATACCGGTACAGCCAATATCTACCGCCCGACGGGCATCTTCTGCACTCATAATGCCCTTAAGACAGAATTGCCCGTCCCAGAACTTCACCATCTCTTCCACATCTTTCCAGTTCATGGAAGGATCGAGCATATTAGTAAAATAATCACCAATAGAACTGCTAGAGCCACCCATGTTGATGTGCGCATCGAGTTGCGGCAAAGAAAACTTCTCGTGAGTGACATAGTTAATGCCCCACATGGGTTTGGTGGCAAACTGCCACAACCCTGCGAGGTTCAGACGAAACGGAATGGAGAAGCCAGTTCGCAAGTCGCGCTCGCGGTTGCCGCCGGTGATGGAGTCTACCGTCAACATCATTACCTCGATGCCAGACTCTTTTGCCCGCTCCATCATGGCACGGTTAAGCCCGCGATCTTTATGGAAGTAGAATTGATACACTTGAGGCGTGTCATACTGTTTGGCGATTTCTTCCATGCTCACAGTACCTAAAGACGATACACCAAACATGGTACCGAACTGTTCAGCCACTGCCGCAACAGCACGCTCGCCCTGATGATGGAACAACCGTTGTAACGCCGTTGGCGACATATACACCGGAAGCGCAAGCTTCTGCCCCATCACTTCAACACTTAAATCGATGTCTTTCACACCGGTAAGTACACGGGGAATGAGATCACATTCGCGAAACGCTGAAGTATTGCGTTTTAGCGTGGTTTCGTCGTCGGCTCCACCGTCGATGTAGTTAAAAATCGGCCCCGGAAGACGCTTTTGCGCCAACTTCCGAAAGTCATGAAAGTTATGACACTGGCTTAATCGCATTGCTCTTTTTCCATTTCCCTGAACAGGTAACACTGCACAACATACAAAACAGCCCGCCGTAGCGAGCTGTAAATTTACACACGGATTACGGCGTGATCAGACAATACCAGAACCGGTGGCGTTTGGATCCTGCGGACGTTGTTTCGCCATACCTTCGCGGTAACCTGCAGCGCGGTATATACCCAGAGGATTAATTGGCGCACCTTTACGGTAACGGGCCATTGCCAGAATAGGTGAAATATCCAGATTAAAGACGTTTTTCAGTTCCAGCGACGCCATTAATGCGTCGTTGTCTTCCTGATAACCATACAGCGCCTCACGATTCACCAGCAGTGCTTTTACGTAAGAACGTTGCACTTCAATGGCTGAGTTAATCAGGCTTTCTGCCGGGTCGGTTACGTTGTGTGACTGATCAAGCATGTAAGCTGGACCAAAACCTTCCTGACCACGGTATTCGGCATCAACCAGTTCGTTGAAAATCAGGAACTGCTGATACGGATGCAGTGAACCACTGTCGAGGTCGTCGTCACCATATTTGCTGTCATTGAAGTGGAAGCCACCCAGTTTCTTGAACTGAATTAAGCGCGACACAATCATTTCAATGTTGGTGTTCGGTGCATGGTGACCCAGATCTACCAGCGACTTACATTTAGGACCTAAATGCATAGCAGCCAGCAGGTTTGAACCCCAGTCCTGGATAATGGTGGAGTAGAATGCAGGCTCAAACATTTTGTGTTCGATGTGCATTTCCCAATCGTCAGGCAGACCTTTGTACACCTCTTCCATGCTCGCAAGATAGCGCTCGAAAGCACGCTGGAAATGAGACTGACCAGGATGGTTAGAACCGTCACCCACCCACACTGTCAGGCTTTTCGCACCCAGTTGCTTACCGTATTCGATTACGTCCAGATTGTGCTGAATGGCCAGGTCACGGGATTCTTTTTTAGTGTTGCTCAGGCTGCCGTACTTGTATGAGTATTCCTGGCCTTTTTGATCCTGGAAGGTATTAGAGTTAACCGATACCCATTTTAGTCCGTATGCATCAGCTTTCTCTTTCAGTTCAGAGAAATCGTCCACCTTGTCCCATGGGAAGTGCGGTGAAACGCTGTCGGTACAGCCAGACATTTCGTTGATAACGGCGCAGTCTTCCAGCTTTTCCCAGATATTACGTGGCTCACCGGTGCCCGGGAAGCGGGCAAAACGGGTACCGCCGGTGCCGGTGCCCCAAGAAGGCACGGCTACCTGAAACTCACCGGCTTTGGCCGTAATGGTTTCAATATCAATATTGTCGCGGGCAAGTTTGTCAGCCAGCGCAGCATAATCAGCGTCCAGGTGGCTCTTTAACTTTTCGTTTTCGTCATTAATAACGGATGCATCAATTCTTCGTAACATAACTCACCTCTTATCGCAGGAAGGCTTCATGCAGACCGCCGTCTACACTGATCACCTGCCCGGTTGTTTTGCTTAGTTGTCCGGATACAAGAAGATAAGCCGCTTCGGCTTGGTCATCCGGTGTAATAGGTTGTTTGGTCAGGGTGCGCTGGGCGTAGAATTCCGCCAGCTTGTTGCGCAGTGACTCAGTGGTTTCGCTCTCATCGTGGGCAATGTCGTACTTGGTTAACGAGGAAATCACGCGGTCACGGGGGAACATGTTACTGCCCTGCACTACCGTAGCCGGTGCCAATGCGTTCACGTTTACCAATGGAGACAAAGTAACGGCCAGTTCACGCACTAAGTGGTTTGCCGCTGCTTTACTGGTGTCGTAAGCCAGCGAACCTTTTTTCGATACCGCAGCGTTAACACTGGTTGTCAGCACCATGGCACCTTTCAAACCTTGCGCTTCCCAGATTTTCTGTGCTGTGGAACCTACCACGTAACCGCCTTTCACGTTCACGCCAAAGCTGATGTCGAAGATAGAATCATTCTTCGCCAGATCGCTGCCTTCAGCAATGAACACACCCGCAGTAACGATGACTTTATCCAGACCGCCGTAAGCCAACAGTACTTGGGTAAACAATGCTTCTACGGTTTCACGCTTGGTGATATCAACCTGTAAGGCAACCGCAGGACCACATGACGAAATGCCTGTACCGGCAACGCCGATGCCCTGACCATATTTATCTGTGAGTTCGCCAGCGGTACGCTGCGCGTTTTCCAGGTTCAAGTCGGCACAAACAACGTGTGCGCCTTCTTTAGCAACGCGGTGGGCTGTCGCTTTACCAATACCGTCACCGGCACCAATTACCACAACCACGTCGCGAGCCAGTGGTGCTTCAGCCGGCATACGCTGCAGTTTTGCTTCTTCCAGCGCCCAGTATTCAATATCAAACGCTTCCTGAGCTGGCAGTGCGGTATATTCAGAAATCGCTTCTGCGCCACGCATTACTTCAATCGCACAGTTATAAAATTCTGCAGTTACACGAGATTCACTCTTGTTCTTACCCCAGGAAATCATGCCTACGCCAGGAATCAATACCACTGTTGGGCTTGGGTCACGCATTGCTGGAGAGTCTTCGCGTTTACACGCCTCATAGTACGCCGTGTAATCTTCGCGGTATTTTTCCAGACCCGCTTTAAACTTGGTGATCAAGGTATCGAAGTCGTCATTCTGTGGGTCGAAATCGACGAACAGTGGCTTAATTTTGGTACGCAGGAAGTGGTCAGGACAAGATGTACCTAATTCAGCAAGACGCGGCGCATCAACACTGTTCACGAATCGCAGAGTAGCGTCGTCGGTTTGAACCGTACCGATAAATTTCACTTTGTTTGAAAGCAAGCCACGCGCTACAGGTAAGAAGTCTTTTAGCAAATCTGTGCGTGCTGCATCGTCCAGCGACTGGTATTTCTGACCACCAAAGGTCATTTCGCCTTTGTCATGTTCTTCGATGTAGCGCGCTGCGGTTTCAATTACCCACAATGAGGTTTCGTAGCAGCTTTTACTTTCAGAAGACCAGTTGGTGTGGCCGTGCTGACCCAGCAAAATGCCCCAGATATCAGGGTTCGCCGCATAGGTGTCTTCGCACAGTTTCGCCGCTTCCCAGCCAGGACGCATCCACGGTACGTAAGCCAGCTTGCCGCCCCAAATCACTTCGGTCAGTTCTTTCTGCGCTTTACAAGAAGCCACTGAAATCACCGCATTCGGGTGCAGATGATCAACGTGCTTTTCGTCAATCATCGAGTGCAGAGGTGTATCGATAGACGATGCACGGGGGTTCAGGCAGAAGTTACAGTGCTTGAACATGCCAACCATGCGGTCTTCGCCGGCAGACTTATAACCTTTATCGCTGTAATCCTGATACACACTGTCGAGTGCATTCAGTTTGTCCTGATACAGTGATGAGAAATTTTCTTTCTTTGACGTACGCAGGTCGCCGCCAGAACCTTTTACCCAAAGTACTTCAACATCTTTACCGGTAAGCGGATCTTTCTCCATCAGTTTGGCTGACGTGTTACCACCACCCGTGTTGGTGATGCGCTGGTCTTCGCCCAACTTGTTGGAACGGTATACCAGGTTATCTACGGGATCGAGTTTGTCGGCAACCTCGTCTTCCCACAGATATTTGACGTGTTTGTATTCATCTGGCTGATAAGGCATTTCTGAGCATCCTGTGAAGTTATTAAGTGAATCGGGTCTTCATGACAAAGCCGCTGATTGAATACAAATCAATATACATCCATTGCAATCTTTGTCAATCATTTCCAATCACAATATAACAGAATTGTTACATTAATTTTAAAGGGAATATACCTTAGACCAGATAGTATTGATGTAAAAAACCGCAGTTGTTAACGGTTTGGTACCAAATATGAAACTTCAAAGCGGGATTTGGGCAAATGTAGAGGAAGCGATAACACAGAACGTACTATCGCTTTGTGATTAATCAGAACCGGGCAGCTTTAGTCGCAGTTTTCAACCACAATCACATTCACACCGTGTTCGCGAATACGGTCGAGCGCGTCAGGGTCTGCTTTGCTGTCAGTAATCACCGTATCGACGTCGTCCAGGCCACAGAAAATAAGATTGCCACGAATGCCTATCTTACTGCTGTCTGCCAGTACAATGAGCTTGTCAGCGCGCTTACGTAACTTCTGTTCAGCCAATATGAGTAACGGATCGGTTTCCATTACGCCAAATTCACTCACGCCAGGCGAACCCATAAACATTTTACTGCCGCGATAATTCTGTGTGGTGTCGTTCTCGAAAGAACTCAGAATAATGCTTTGCTTACGGTAAACCTCGCCGCCAGGTAGCGTTACCTGATTCTGGCTATTTTCAAGCAGTTCGTGGGCAAGCACGAACGAGTTAGTCAGAATATTCATTTTCCGCTCTACCAGATATTCAGACATCATGAAGGTAGAGGTACCGCCGTTGATAATAATAGACTCGCCATCTTCGCACATGTCGGTGGCGGCTTTAGCAATCAATTGTTTAGTACTGGCATTGCGCTCCCGGTCCACCAGAAAAGCATTTCCTGAAAGACGGATATTCGAGACGGTTTTGTTATCGAGTACCTGCGCACCACCACGAATTTTTCGAATCTTTTTTGCACTTGCCAGTTTGTTAAGGTCGCGGCGAATAGTCGCTTCGGACGAATTCAGCTGAGCGCAAAGGTCGCGCACACTGATGAAAGTACTCTCATCAAGGATGTCCAGAATGAGCTGGTGACGTTGCTTCTCCAGCATGGTATTACCTGTATAATTGTTATATGTGTGGGAGATAATATAGTCACCTGTCCAAATGCGATCAATCAAATACGCGCATTTTGATTGAAAGTGATACTTTTAGTTAATATATGAAAACCATTTCGCTCGGTACGCTTCTAAACCATCAAATGCGGCAGGCTCGCAGGTAATCACATCCAACGCTGACTGTTCATTACTGTTGTAGTGCACCAGACTAGCTGCGCCCATTACCGTGCCGGTATTGTCACGAGACAGCATCACTTTTTGCTGTGGGCGCAACTGCGACACTAGCTGACATAGCATAGGGTTTTTCAAAAATGCCCCTTCTATATATATCGTGCCAGTTGAATTCAGGTCGTTCAATCGCTGATCAATCAAAAGTGCGCAGTAGAGTGTGGCAATGGCCTGTGGCGCTTCTGGTGATGCCGGACACAATAGTTGTGGTGTCAGACCACCAAACGGGCCGTTACCCTGACTGAAATCCGGTGTTACCATCCAGCCCTCATCTAACGCCCTCTGGATATCCGCCGCTTCGGCGCTCATACGAATATTGCCGCCCAGGGTAGTACAGATTTTTTCATATTCCCGGCCGCCCATGAAACGGGCACAGCTCACCGGATTACGATGAATATCAACATTCGCCAGCGTATCGCGGTGCTTTGCCAGCGTTTCGGTGCTGCCATTCACTTGCATCAGAATGGTCCAGGTACCCGTAGAAATGACATTAAAGCTTTCGCCATCCTGAGCCATCGATAAATAGCGCAGCAAACTGGCGTTACTGTCGTGAATTCCGGCAAAGATTTCGCAATCCTGTGAAAGTCCGGTTTGCTTAGCAACATCCTCAGACACTTGCCCTAAGCAGTCCCAGGCATTACGCAATTCTGGTAGCTTTTCTTGCCAGCCACAGGCGCTTATAAGTGTTGAATAATCTTGTTTTTGCGGGTTCCACATATCGGTATGGCAACCCAGCGAAGTGACTTCGGTGGCCATGGTCGCGCCTAAGCGCCATGCCCAGTATTGGGGATACATCAAAATTGTGGTTGCAGAGGAAAACTGCTCAGCAAATTTTGATTGCAGCCAAAACAACTGACGCCCTAGGTTCAGTCCCGCAGGCAATGCCGGAGACAAGGTGTCTTCGAAATCGGGCCGTACTTTCTGATAGTCGTCTAAACATGCTTCAATGCCCGCGAATTCATAGTCGAGTACGGGTAGTACAAGCGCGTCTTCTCGTGTCTGCGCGTCGTTGATTAGCGCGGCAGTAGCGCCATGGGTGGTGACAACAAATCCCTGGATCTGCGGCGTTAGCGAACACGAACGTAAGGTTTCAGTTAACCAGTTCCAAATACCATCAACGTCGGCTTGCGGATACATGCCTTCGATAGGTGCGTTTTTGCAGCTGAAGCTGGCACATTCTTTACCATTTTTCACCAAAAGCAATTTGATGTGGGTTTTTCCAATATCCAATACGGCTTTAAGCATGCTCTTCTCCTGCATTTGATTTTCCTTTAACGACGACTTACCAATAGTGTTACCTGTTTTTGCATTCAGGCCTTGAACGACAAAAAGCGGAGTCAGCCGACTCCGCTCTTAGACTTACACTGATTACATCTTAAGATTCAGTCCCAGATAAATCACACGACCCAGTGTTGAGCCGCTGATAAAGCCGTTTGCGTCATCATAGTAGACAGCGTCTTCATCGAACAAGTTATCGACATTCACTGTCACTGAAGCTTCTTCAACAAACTCATACTCACCCAGATCGTACTTACCGAACAAGTTTACGGTAGTGAGCGAATCTGCAGAGGCAACCGCATTTTCCCAACCGTCAGTGTGAAGAATGCGAACGGTACCCAGCATGTTTTCGTAAGTCGCACCCACCTGCGCTAACAAGTTATAGTCGCCGCGCTCGTCTGTGCTCTTTTCGTCTTGATAGGCCGCCCCCTGCACAGGCTGGAAGGTTCTGTCTAAGGTGTAAGAACCTGCCACACTGGCGTTCACGCTACCAAAATTGGTCTGCCATACTTTGCTGATGTCAAAGTCGATACCCGATAACTTGGTGGCCGTCATGTTATTACGACGGGCGTCAAACAGTGCGTAGGCTGAGTTTCCGTCAGCATACAGGCTTTCAATTGATTGCCCGTCAATACGCATACCATCTGCAGCTGCCAGCGCTTCATCCAGTGTAGGATTCAATGTGTAGTAATCGGCATAGCCCGCTGTGCTAAACAATACACTTGGCGTGTAGAACGGCGCCAGGCTGATTGCACTAGAGTAGTCTACGTCAAAGTAAGTCATGCTTACTTTCAGATCGTCAGAGAATTCTGGCGTCCAGTCGAAACCCACACTGTAAGATTCAGACTCTTCTGGCTGCAAACCATCGCTACCGCCGGCCAGAATAATGGTGCCGCGGAAGAAGTCAGAATCAGCTGCATCTGGCGCCATGAAAGGACTCACGCCTAACGTAATAGCACGGGTATCAACAGCCGCACCGGAATCCGCCAGACTGGGCGCTTGAAATGAAGTACCCCATTGTGCACGTAAACGTAAATTTTCAGTGGGAGAATAGTCTACGCCAATCTTCGGGTTGGTAGTGCTGCCTACATCGTTGTAGCTGTCGTAACGGATAGATGCGGTAAAGTCGATGGTTCCGGCATCAAGATCGTCCATCACCGGCACAACCACTTCACTGAATACAGACTTCACGTTACGAGACGCAGACGTTTCTGTCATTTGCATTGCGTTTGCTGCGCCACCACCAAATGAAACGTCGTAGTTTTGCTTGAAGTACTCTGTGCCCACCGCCAGCATGACATCACCGGCTGGCAAAGAATAAATGGCACCATCTAATGTTAAACGTATCTGATGATGAGTTTGCTTGGCGTCGCCCAGCGTGCCGTAATACCCAAGAATATTGCTCAGAACCGCTGAATCTGTAGCAGCGACATTATAAGGATTCAGCGCAGTGGACTCGTCAGTTCCTGCCAGCGCAGCGGCAACGGCGGTGGCATTTACCCCGGTTTCTTCACCATGGGTTTCAGCCCAGCCGTAGCTGTATGCCGCTTTCAAACGCCAGTAGTTTGGTAACTCAACCGTAAGTTCCGGCATGAAAGAGAATGCTTTAAAGTCGCTGCTGTTTTTCGCGCCAGGCCCTACAACATCAGAAAAGTTAAAGTCTACGGTCTGCGACGTTTCATCGCCAATTGCCGTAAAGTAAGGGTTATCCGAAGTGATAGTACCCGAAGCACCTAAATCCGTTAATGCGTTGGTTGCGTCGCCGGTAATGTCTACGCCCCAGTCGCTGTAGTAAGTATTCAGGTTAAGGAAAACGTTGTCAGAAAATTCCTGCTCAAGGGCCAGGAAGATGGTGTCCTGCTTTTGTTCCGGTACGTACGAAATACCGTCGTTAGGATCACATAAGTTACTGCCTTCGGTGAGCGTATCCATGCGGTAACTGGTGCCGTTTGCCGTGATATTGCCCGGGCTACACTGGCGAGTACGGTAGTCACCGCCGCCGTTTGCAGTATTGTCAGCGGTAATGAAATCACGATCTGAACCCATCACATCGCCGTTTTCCGCATGATAAAACGACAGCATCGCCGCACCAGAATCCCAGGATGTGCCAGCGGTTAAGTTCAGCGTTCCTGCGGTGTAGCTGTCACCAAATCCACCTTCCAGGTTCAGCGTCACGCCATCTTTTGGGCGTTGGGTAATAAAGTTAACTACCCCGGCAATGGCGTCGGAACCGTAAATTGAAGAGCCACCATCCATAACGACTTCTACTGTACTTAATACAGAAGGAGGAATGGCTGCCGCATTCGGTACCGTTTGAATAATGCCTGAGCCTGGTAAGCGTAAACCGTTTAACAGTACGAGTGTTGTGCTACCGCCGCCGGTACCGATATCGCGAAGTTTAGGCATTGGCATACCCTGACCAATATCCGTCGCCATTGTTGGACGGCTATTAAAGGTGCTGGTCATTTGCGGAATTTGCGCAAGAAGTTCGTTGCTGTCAGGTACACCAATTTCAGCCACATCTTCTTCAGAAATACCCACCACATTCGTACCGACTGGCGTTGCACCGCGAATAAGTGTACCGGTTGCAGATCCACGTACTTCAATGGTTTCTACTGTAGGATCGGGTTCGGATTGGGCAGACTCAACGTCCTGAGCAAATGCACAATGGGTAAAAGAGGCCGTGATCATTACCGCGAGTGCGGAACGACGGAATGCTGGTGTAGCGGTTAGTCCTGAAAATGAGGCCATTTTCATCTCCTTGCGTGGTTGTGTGTCAGTGATTAACTTACTTTTTGGCAGCATGTTATTTTTATTAAAACTGCTCGATTTTAATTAACATTGGAGCAACAAAGTACAGCGACAATCATAAACAGTCAATAACAATCACAAACAAATATAATTAATACCTGCTATCCATAAATTTAATGAATAAAAAATACACAAACACAGTTAACCAACAGAAATGAATAGGATTGAATGTAAAGTAGATTAAATAAGCTTTCCAGCGCGCTTCTCATGCTTTATGTCGTTGCTCGACGCGGTATATTTCACCAACCGGTAATCAATTCAGCCTGAGTGTGTTCTGCCAACTTCGCCGCTAAGCCGTTAACACATTGACAACATCTATTCAGATAGGGCAACATGCCAATCACTTTCAATCATAACGTTTCAGATAACCTGCACGACTCGCGGGTTTCACTGAACAGATTGCCACCAGGTACGTACTGGAGATTTGCATGCGCAAACTAATACTCACTCTTGCTGTTGCAGCACCTGTAACAATACTTTCAGCCTGTAGCGGTACAGGCAGTGCCGGCACTTCATCTGCACCATTTGATTTAGCGGCGCTTAAAACTGAGTACCGCAACCAGCCCATTGGCATTGATGTCACCGCACCTCGTTTTAGCTGGCAGTTGGCTGCAAAGGGAGATGAAAAGGGCTTAAGCCAGTCTGCTTATCAAATCCGTGTGACTGACGAGAACGGCGCGCAGGTATGGGATTCCGGCAAGCAAAACTCCGCACAAGCGCTTCACATTACCTATCAGGGCACACCTTTGCGCCCGCGTACCCAATACACCTGGCACCTCACAGTGTGGGACAACGATGGCGATGAAAGTCAGGCCATGTCCACCTTTGAAACCGGCTTACTGGAAACCTCTTTGAACGCCTGGAACGGCGCAACCTGGATAGGCGGCGATGATGATGCCCTTCCCCTTTATGGTGATTACCTGCCACTGTTCCGCATTAGCGCAGACGTAACCATTGAAGAAGGAAGCACGGCTGGCGGTATTGTATTTGCTGCCAACGATCCGCGTATGATGGACAAGTTCAAAAATATCTATCAGGTAGAAAGTGGCAAAGACGAGAGCTATTTTAAAATTGAACTGGATGTAGCAGGTGTTGAAGACGGTAAACCGGCAACGCTGAACTTTTACCGTGCAGGCTATACGCAAGACGACACCCCAGATACGCCAGTTAAATCCTTTGCCATTAAGCCGTCTCTGATAAACGCTTATAACCGCCACAAGCCCCATAACCTGCTTATCAACAACGAATTCGGTAATGTTACCGTCCAGTTAGATGGAAACCCGGCGTTCTGGGTAGGTGCTGAGTCGGAAGAAAAATCGGGTTTTCAGTTGATGTTCCCGCCACTGGTTGAAGGGGCCACGGTTCAGCTAAATCCTCTAGGCCACAACCACGACTATGTCACCTATGGCATGCTCAATGATGTCGGTGTGGCCGCGGATGCAGGTTCAACCGTCACAGTAAGCAACCTGACGGTGAGCAACATGCATACCCCGCACAGTGTGCTCTTTAATGGCGCAGAGCATGGTGCTGCATTTGCAGACAAATCCAGCCAGGTAAGCGATACCAGGGCCGGTATTAGGTTCACCGGTTCTAAAGACAGTCAGCTCGTGGTTGTTGATACCCAAAGTAACGGTATGCCCCAACTACGTACAGAATTCGATGTAGCGGACAAAGTGGTTAGCAAAGCGCGCTTGTACGTTACCGCCCGGGGCATTTACGAATACTACGTGAACGGCGAAAAGGTGAGTAACGATTACTACAACCCTGGCCTTACGCAATACAACTTAACTCACTTGTACCAGTCTTACGATGTCACTGAGGCCGTTCAGAACGGTGAAAACGCCATGGGCGCCCGACTTGGCGAAGGTTGGTGGAGCGGCATGCTCGGTTTCGGTAACACCTGGAATGGATTTGGTGACCGCCAGTCGTTGCTCGCGCAGTTAATCATTACTTACGAGGATGGCTCTGAAAGTGTCGTGATCACTGAACCAGGTAACTGGCAATTTAGCGACAGCTCACCAGTGGTGTACGGCAGCCTATCGATGGGCGAAGTGTACGATGCCCGCATTGCTGAAGAACAGGCAGGCTGGGCCACCACATCATTCGAGCGCGAATGGGAACCTGCTGCCGAAATTTCACTAGAGACAACCAAAGCGCAGAATGTACAACCAAACATGATGCGCCCGGCACAAACGCTTTCTTACGACAACATGAAGCTTATTGGGCAAATTGGTGAACCTGCCCGCGAATTTACCACTGTTCAGGCAAAAAGTGTGGAAGAGGTACGTCCTGGTGTATTTGTCTACGACCTTGGACAAAACATCGTTGGCGTACCTCGACTACATTTTGCGAATGGTAAAGCCGGTGAAGCCGTTACCGTACGGTTTGCCGAAATGCTCTATCCGGACTTACCAGAATCGGGCCCGAACGTGGGCATGATCATGACCGAAAATTATCGTGCCGCACTCAGCCAGGATATCTACATAATGACTGATGGCGAGCAAACCTTTGAGCCTCATTTCACCTCGCACGGATTTCAATACATTGAGATAACGGGCGTAGACAAGCCATTACCGTTAGAAGCCGTTAACGGTGTGGTAGTCAGTTCAGTACAGGCGCTTACTGCGCGCTACGAAAGTTCTGACCAGAAAGTAAACCAGCTGTGGTCTAACCTTACCTGGTCGAATGTAGACAACTTCTTATCTGTACCCACAGATTGCCCGCAGCGTAACGAGCGTATGGGCTGGTCTGGCGATATCAACGTATTTGCGCCTACCGCTACCTATGTTAGCGATGCCTCCCAGTTTATGCGCCGGCATTTACAGGCCATGCGCGATACCCAGGCTGAGAGCGGTCGCTATGCTGATGTCGCCCCGGTTGGCGGCGGCTTCGGTGGCGTGCTATGGGGCGTAGCCGGTATTACCGTACCGTGGGAAACTTACTGGCAGTATGGCGATAAAGGCTTGCTGGCAGAACATTATTCGTCAATGAACGAATACATGACATTCCTGCATGACTCCATCGACAGCGAAACCGGATTAAGCACAGACTCAGGTTTGGGCGACTGGTTAGGGCCGCAGAACAATCAACTGGGCGCAGACTACCTGGCTACGGCGTATCACATTTATGCGCTGGATATTATGAAGCAGGTTGCCGTTATTCTTGATGATGACGCCATGGCCCGTGAATACCGCGAGCAATATGACGAGCGCAAAGCCTTCTTCAACGACAAGTTTGTGAATGATGAAATGCAAACTGTTGGTCTGGTGGGCGGCCCAAGTATGTTTAATCCGGTAGCTCCACCAGCAGAATGGGCAGTAGCAGACACGCAAACCTCGTTTGCAGTTGGTCTGGCGATGAACGCATTCAACGAAGACAACGCGGCAGCGATGGCAGAGAAGCTTACCCACTCGGTATCGTCACAAAACGTCGACGATGCAGGGAAAACCCGCCCCGCTTACTCCCTGATGACCGGCTTTATCGGCACAGCCTGGATCAGCAAAGCGCTGTCTGAGAATGGCTATACCGATGATGCATACCGCCTATTGCTCAACGACCAGTATCCGTCGTGGTTATATCCTATCGACCAGGGTGCGACAACAATTTGGGAACGCCTGAACGGTTACACTGTTGAAGACGGATTCGGTGGCAATAACAGCATGAACTCCTTCAACCACTATTCATTCGGTGCTATCGGTGAATGGTTAATCAGTCACTCGGGCGGTATTCAACGACTGAGCCCCGGTTTTAAAACCTTTGCGTTAAAGCCTGAGTTTGATCCGCAGAACGAAATTGACTGGGTAAAAGCAGAATATGATTCACCTTACGGAAAAATTTCGAGCCACTGGCAAGTAAAAGATGGTAAGTTTGACTACCGGGTAACCATTCCTGCTAACACTACAGCAACAATTTCGTTACCCGGCGCGCAGCAAGCATTGAAGATTGATGGCGAGAATGTGAATGCCAGTAAGTTCGTAACTAACGTTTCCCGTGCCGATGAACTGAACACCTTTTCACTCGGCTCTGGTACTTACCAAATCACAGGCGCCATTAACGAATAATTATCCGGTCAAGGACACGATTAATGAAAAAGCATACAGCAACATTGGGTAGTGCCTGCCTTATCACTACCGCTATGCTTACTGGTTGTGGCGAGAAACCCTCGCCCGCCCAGGTTGAGCAACCGAAGAATGAAACCGCTCCTGTAAGCCAGGTGACGGTTAAAACCACCAGCAAAGCGGTTATCGAACAAGACGGCCAAACGTTCCGCGATTTGAATGCCGATGGCAAACTTACTCCTTATGAAGACTGGCGTTTACCCGTTGAAGAACGTGTGGCCGACTTGGTTGCCCGCATGACGCTGGAAGAAAAAGCCGGTGAAATGGTGCATGGCACCTTGCCGGGTAAAAATGGCTTTGCTGGTTTTTCTCAGGACGGCTATGACATCGATGTCGCCACTTCTCTGTTCAAAGACAAACATATCGGCAGTTACATCAGCCGCCTGAACATGTCTCCATCAGATCTGGCCGTCGAGAACAACAAAGTCCAGGCGCTGGCAGAAACAACTCGACTGGGTATTCCTGCCATTATCAGTACCGACCCACGCAACCACTTCCAGTACGTGTTGGGTGCTGCTGAGTCTACCGATGGTTTCACGCAGTGGCCTGAGCCTCTTGGTTTTGGTGCGCTGAACGATCCGGAAGTGACCGAACAGTTTGGTGACATTACCCGTCAGGAATACCGTGCAACCGGTTTTACTATGGCGTTATCACCGCAGGCTGACTTAGCCACCGAACCCCGTTGGCCTCGCATTATTGCCACCTTTGGCAGCGATGCTGGTGAAGTGAGTAAGCAGGTGGGCGCGTACATTCGTGGTTTCCAAGGCAGCTCTGATGGCATCACGCCGGAAGGCGTATCAACCGTTACCAAACACTGGGTGGGTTACGGTGCAGCGGTAGAAGGTTTTGATGGCCATAACTACTACGGCCGCAATGCACAGCTGGACGATACCAGTTTTGAAGATCATATCCGCGCATTTGACGGTGCTTTCGAAGCAAAAACCACCGGCATTATGCCTGCTTATCCTATCTTACACGGCATCACTGTAGACGGTGAACCGGTAGAAGCAGTAAGCCCGGGCTTCAACAAACAAATACTGCAAAACCTGCTGCGCGGCGACGCCGGCTTTAAAGGCGTTGTGGTTTCAGACTGGGCGGTAACCCGGGACTGTAGTGAAGAATGTAAGGCACCGACTAAACCACAAGGTGTGCGTGAAATTGCGACGCCGTGGGGTGTGGAAGACCTGACTATTCCTGAGCGTTTCGTGAAAGGTATTACCGCGGGTATCGACCAGTTCGGCGGTGAAGACCAGCCTGAAATCATCGTTAACGCAGTGCATGAAGGCAAACTGACTGAAGCGCGTATCGATGAGTCGGCCACCCGTATTCTTACACTGAAGTTTGAACTCGGTTTATTCGACAACCCTTATGTGGATGAAGCTACTGCAGCATCGAATGTGGGTAAACCGGAATGGCGGGCACTGGCACGGGAAGTTCAGGCAAAATCTCAGGTGCTACTGAAAAATGCAGATAAGCTGCTGCCACTGGCAGACTCGATGAAGAAAGTGTTCGTTGATGGCTTGAATGCAGAGGCACTTACCGCTCGTGGCTTTGAAGTTGTGACCGACCCGGCCCAGGCTGACTTTGCGATTTTCCGCTTCTCAACGCCAAGTGAAAAACTGCATCCGAACCACTTCTTCGGCAGCCGCCAGAACGAAGGCCGCGTGTCATTCCGCGAAGACGATGAGAAGTATCAGCAAATATTGGCCGTTAGCCAGCAAGTGCCAACTATCTTATCCGTCTTCCTGGAACGCCCCATGATCATGGGTGAACTGAACAATACCGCAGGCGCTATTCTGGCTAACTTCGGTAGTGCAGACGATGCCGTGATTGATGTGCTTACCGGCAAGGTATCACCCACCGGCACCCTGCCGCTGGAACTGCCGTCTTCTGATGAAGCCGTAGAAGCACAGAAGCCCGGTTACGCAGACGACAGCGAAAACCCGCTGTACAAGCGTCGTGAAGGACTGACGTTCTGATTTTGGTGTGTAGATATTGAAAAGGCAGCAAACGCTGCCTTTTTGAGTTTCTTAAAGTGCTACTATCAGCTAACTTACCGGCCTTTCAATCTGCTTTTAAGACGACATGCCAGGCTTTCAGATGTCGTGACTCTTTGGCTCTCAACATCTTTTTCAGAAAATGAAGCTAACTTGAGCATGGCGATAGCGTCATCCCTTAACTTTCTTTGAGCATAATTCTCGATAACGTAAGCAGGCTCCCCGTTTTGTGTAACGATGATAGGCTCCTCCAGGGGCAAGTTAGAAGCATGCTTTTGTACAAAATTTATTGTTTCAATTCGCATAGCCACCTCTAAAGCTTAATAAAAATCATTGATAGAACCATGACAGTAGAATCACGATCTGTCTATCAGTCAGTCTGGTTTCTGTTCTTCATCCCGCAATGTAAGCACTTCGAATCCGGTTTCAGTCACCAGAATAGTGTGCTCCCATTGTGCTGAGAGTTTTTTGTCGCGGGTCACCACTGTCCAGCCGTCTTTCTTTAGCTTGGTTTTGTAGGTGCCCTGGTTAATCATCGGCTCTATGGTAAATGTCATGCCCGGCACTAAATGCATACCTGTGCCCTTGCGGCCATAATGCACAACTTGCGGTTCTTCATGCATTTCGCGGCCAATACCGTGTCCGCAGTAATCCCGCACGACACTGAAGCCTTCTTTTTCTACATGCGACTGAATGGCATAACCAATATCCCCCAGCGTCGCGCCTGGCTTTACGGTTTCGATACCTTTCCACATGGCTTCGTAAGTCGTGTCCACCAGCTTTTTCGCAATAGGTGTTACTTTGCCAATGCAATACATTTTGCTGCTGTCGGCAATAAAGCCATTTTTCTCCAGCGTGATGTCCACATTCACGATATCCCCTTCCCGCAACTTCTTTGCTACCGACGGCACACCGTGACATACCACTTCGTTTATCGATGAATTAAGTACATATTCATAGCCGTACTGCCCCTTGCTGGCCGGTCTTGCCTGCAAAGTATCAGTGATATATGCATCAACGAAATCATTCACTTCCATGGTGGTCATGCCGGCCTGAATTTCTTTATCCAGCGCATGAAATACGCTGGCCAGTAACCGGCCTGATTCGCGCATCAATGCGATTTCCTGTGCACTTTTTATCGATACATTACTCATGAACCAGTCTCACTGTTGATACGTTTTGCTGACGTTTTTCCTGTTCCAGAATTTGCTCATAGGTGAGCGTGGGGTTTTGCTCTGCAAGTCTCCCGATTTTCATCCAGAACTCAGCTTGCGAATTGATAGAACGTTCCATCACCACGCTGTTCTTGCGCACCTCTTCGTGCAATTGTTCGGAGATTTTAACGATGCCCATGAATACACCAATAGAATATGATTTGCTACATATTGCTACACGAAATATGGCTCGTCAAAAAAAAGCTACTTATTTTCAACTATCACATTTACTTATAGCAAACATCGGCCTTACCAAATATAGATTGCACTTTTTAATCTTCCAACATCTTCTGACAACCCTGAAAGCTCCAAACACATACTAAATAAGGCGTAAATCATATTCTGAGTATAAATAGCGCTGATAAAAATAAATACTTTGTAAATGAAATGTTGACCAGGGAAGACAATTCTTATATAAATTGGCCTTACCACATGGCCAGAGAATGCCAGATTACTTAAATATGTTTGAGAGGACACATCATGTTTAGCAGTAAAAAGAGTCTTTTAGCGGTAGCAATTTTAGGCGTTATTCAACCCCACTCTTTGTTTGCGCAGGAAAGTGAAGCTGACGAAAAAGAGCTTGAAGTCATCATGGTTTCGGCCCAGAAACGTTCAGAGAGTTTACAAAAGGTGCCTGTAGCTGTATCTGCTTACTCAGGTGAAAATCTGGAAAAAATGGGAATTAAAGATTTTAGTGACCTGACCAAAGCATCACCTTCCTTGACGATTACAGACACCGGCGGAAACAGAAACGAGAATCCCGTTAACCTTCGCGGTATTGGTACCTATGCATTCTCTGTGGGCATCGAATCAAGCGTAGCTTTAATTGTGGATGACGTCCCTGTAGCCCGCTCCGGAGCATTCTTTACAGCATTAAATGATGTTGCAGCGGTTGAAATTCTGCGAGGCCCACAAAGTACCTTATTTGGTAAGAACTCTTCCGCAGGTTTGATCAGTGTCAGCACGAACAATCCCAGTGAGTACTTTGAAGGCAATATTAATGTGGTTTATACCAATGATGGAGAGCAAACCTACAAAGGTATGGTTAGCGGCCCCCTAACGGATAACTTGGGTGTAAGACTCACAGCATACGACAGCAGTGTTGACGGATATATTAAAAACCTAACACTGAATGAAGATATTTCCAGCACAGATAGCCGTGGTGCACGCGCGAAATTCCTTTGGGATGCCACTGACGATTTGGCGCTTACTTTTATTGCAGAAATTAACCAATCTGATGACAAATGTTGTTTGCCAGTTTTCGTAGCGCTTGATGATGAATATGTACTTACCGGTACAACAGCAGCACAAATTAGCGAAGGCATGACAATCAATACCGACAACCGTTCTGTACGGTCAGCTGTTGAAGGTGCACCACAATCTGAAAGTGAAGAAACAGCATTCAGCCTTAAAGCCGAATATGAATTGGGTGATTACACCATCACCTCTGTCACCGCACAGCGCGATTGGGAGTACAATTGGACAACCAACTATATCCCGCATGACCAATTATCCCTTTGGGCAACCGGTCCATACAACAGTAAACAAATTACTCAGGAACTACGACTCACTTCTCCAGCGTCAGACGATTTCCAATATGTTGTCGGCGCATACTACACCGATATTCAAAGTGACCGTGCGTTTGAACGCGGACCTATCGCTGTATCAAGCTGGAACGCACAAACTTACTCCAAATCGACTGCAATCTTCGGTCAATTCGACAAGGCACTGACAGACAAGCTTTCGGCGATAATTGGCCTGCGCTTCAACCATGAAGAATTTGGCGTGATTTACGACAAATACCATGTGGATCCTGATGAGCATTATGAAGGTGATAACTCAGATGATGCTATTTTCGGTAAAGCAGTCCTGAACTATGACTATGACGAAGACACCATGTATTACGCAAGTTATTCCCAAGGCTACAAAGCCGGTGGTTATGACGTAAGCAGTGGTTTTAAACAGAGTACTGCGGACAACCCGGTAGAACCTGAAACTGTTGATTCTTATGAACTGGGCGCCAAACAAACTTTCTTACAGGGCACACTGAACCTGAATACGTCGTTATTCTATACCCAATTCAATGATTTTCAGGCTCAGGCTATCAAACGCCTTGCCGATGGAACCGGCGAACCAGTTCTGCACAACGTAGGTGATACCAGAACGGCCGGGATTGACATCGATGTCCGCGCTTATATTGGTGATAACTGGATGCTGAACGGCGGGTTTTCTTACACAAAAGCAGAGATTGAGTCATTCGTCAGTGCAACCTGTTATTCAGGACAAACTGAAGCCGAAGGCTGTGTGAACGGCTCACAGGATCTCAGTGGTACTGAGCTGAGTAACTCACCTGACTTCAAAGCGTCATTTACCCTCGATTACAATAAGTATCTGGACAACCTGGATGTGGAACTGTTCTCGAATATTGGGTATCAGTGGCAAAGTAAAACCCATTTTGATTTATTGAATAGCCCGAACTCTAAAATCGGCTCCTACGGCATCGCGAACTTTAATATTGGTGTACGCGATCTGGACGATACTTACCGGGTAACCTTGTTCGTCAATAACCTTACTGACAAGTACTACAACACTGGCGTACTTGACTACAGTAACTTCTTCGACGGCAACGGAAGAACAGCGATAGGTCACTTTATTCCACGTGCAGCCAGCCGCTATTTCGGGCTAAGAGTGCATTACAATTTTTAAAACTATGGAGTGGTTTCCATTGTGTGTAATGTGCAGGTGATTCCCTTTTCACCTGCGCATTTGTTTTTGGCACTGCCAGGTATTGGCAGTCAATTCACGTCACTAAGGCAATACTAAGGACGACTATGCAACCTTTCACTTTGCTCCTCAAAATCATTCCCTGCATTTTCTTGCTATTGTTCACCACGTTCACTGCCCATGCGCAACTGGTCAGACACGCTATTGAGCTTACTGATGGCTGGCAGTTTTCCATGGGAGGAACTCAACAACAGGTAACTATCCCTCATAGTTGGAACCGCGTCGGCTACTACGATAACGGGTTGATGGAGAACCGTTCAGACTCAGTGAATAAAACCATGGGGGTTGGTGTTTACACCCGAATCCTTAACATTGAGCCCGCACAAGATAAACAAATTTGGCTGGAATTCGATGGTGTAAGCCGACTGGCACGGGTTTATATCAACGACACCTTCATCGGTAAGCACGATGGCCCTTTCACACGGTTCAGGTTCGATATTACAGGAGCATTAAATCGTAGCGGCAAGAATACTCTGAGAGTCGAAGTGGATAATTCGAAGCCTGAAGCGGATTCAGCAACCGGCCATACTTTTCCAATCGCTGGTGACTTCTTCGTAGCAGGTGGCATTTACCGTAGCGCACGAGTAGTGATTACCAATAAGTCCCATTTTGCCATGCAGGACTTCGGCAGTGATGGCATTTACACCCGCACAGAAAAGGTATCAACCGACAAGGCCACCATTTCCATTAACGCTCTTACTGAAGTTTCGGCAGACAGCCCGGTTACAGACGCTCGCTTTACCCTGACTGACCCTAACGGAAAAGTGATAGTTGAAGAGCGCACTGACCTGAGTAGCAGAACAAGTGAAATCAATACTAGCCTAACGATTAAAAAACCGGTGTTGTGGGGTGTCCGATCACCTTATTTGTATACGTTAACAGCAAACCTGGAAAACAATGGTGAAATACTAGATAGCGTTTCATTCCCCATTGGCGTGCGAACAGCAAAAGCCACTAAAGACGGCTTTTTCGTCAATGGTGAGAAGGTAGTCATTAAAGGCGTTGGCTACCATCAGGACAATTATGTTAACGGTTGGGCATCCTCTTATGCAGACACAAAACGAGATTTCTCACTGCTGATGGATATGGGCATTAATAGCATCCGACTGTCTCACTACCCTCATGGTCAAGCCGTTCACAAACTCGCCAACGAGGCGGGTATTCTGCTTTGGGATGAAATACCCGTTGTGACATTCTGGAACTACGGTGGCAACAATGAAGCGATGGCAGACGCATTAAAAAACAACGCCATCATGCAACTTCATGAAATGGTTAAGCAAAATTACAATCATCCTTCGGTGGTCATCTGGGGGATCGCTAATGAAGTTGATTTCGCTAAAGCGGCTCCAGCGTTTATCGGTGCAACGCCCGAGGATATCGGCTCACCCATCCCTTTGCTTGAAACGCTAAATGAAGAAGTCAAAAAGCTGGATTCCCGTCAGACTGCCGTTGCAAACTGTTGTCAGCATGTGGCAAGTATGAAGCCCCTCGCCTTACTGGAAACTATGGAGGTTCCGGATATCGTGGGTGCCAACCGCTATTTTGGCTGGTACTTCGGAGAAGTTAACGATTTGTCCGGTAACCTTGATGAACTGCATAAATTAAACAAACCCATTGGGGTCAGTGAATATGGTGGTGGCGGCGCTGTTTCTCTTCATACAGATAACACAGCGGGGGGTAAAATTGATGCTGCTGGCTACGCGCAGCCTGAAGAATATATGTCTCTGATTCACGAGCAGTCATGGCCTATCATCAGCAGCAAGGAATGGATGATGGGCGCCTGGATTTGGAACGCATTTGATTTCTCAACCACCATTAGGAAAGAAGGTGATACGAAAGACATCAACACCAAGGGACTGATTACAGCAGACCGTTCTATCCTGAAAGACAGTTACTATTTCTATCAGGCAAGCTGGAGCGAAAAGCCCGTCGTTCACATTACTTCAAAACGTTATGTTGAACGTCAATACCCCGTCATGGACGTAAAAGTCTATAGCAACGCTCCATCCACCATTCTATCGGTGAATGGCAAGGCAGTTGTAGGCTCTGGGGAATGCGAGCATTTCGTTTGCGAATGGAAAAATGTTAGGTTGTCAGCAGGTGAGAACACCTTGATCGCCACAGGGCAGTTCGACGGCAGGGAAAAAACTGACAGTGCCACGTTTGAAGTAAGCGAGGATGCAGCACGTCGTTTTAATATCAACGCAGGCTATATTGTCAGCACTGAAACTTTTGGTTCTGATCACTTCTTCCACGATGGCGTGCCTGATGGCATGGATGTTACCGCTAGCTGGAGAAACAAGGCTAAGCGTGCAGATATACAATCAAACCTTCCTCATGAAGTGGTAGCGCACTATCGCAAAGGTGATTTCTACTACCAAATTCCTGTTGCTCAGGGAAAATATGACATTACATTTGTGTTGGTTGAACCTGAACTTGCAGCCACTGCGGGTAGCAGGGTGTTTAATATCAGCATTAATGGAAATCAAATTTTCTCTGAAGTAGATATTGTCAAAGCAACTGGAAAGGGGCACCGAGAATATCAGCTGTCTTCACATGCCACATCTGATGGCGAACCACTTGTACTAAACTTTACACCAGTCAAAGGAGAAGCTGTGGTGTCTGCAATTATCATTGCGCCGTCAGAGTAATCTCCCAGTAAAATAAAGCTCAGGTAGCATTTGCCTGAGCTTCTACCCCGTCAATGGAAAGGTCTAACTTGATTAACTACCACAACCTTCATCTATCCCTGTAATATATCTCTATTGAAAACAAACACGTTCTAAGGAATCTGTCTTGAGCGTATTCAAAAAGTTACTGTTCTGGTCGTTAACCATAATCATTCTGCTAATTATCAGCGGCTTCGTATTTGTGAAGTTTTCACCTGTGTTTGGCGGTGCGCCCGACGAACAAACGAAATCGCGGATGCTGGCCTCTGACAACTTTAAGAACGACAGCTTCGTTAATCGTCATCCTGTTTCCGATGATCCTGACAGTCCGAAGCCGCCAATGCTCGACTGGTTGAAATCGGTACTTTTTCCGCCTCAGGGCAAACATCCCGAAAGCCCGCTGCCGACTAAAACGCCTAACTACGTTCATCAAAGTGAGCCCACCTTTACCTGGTACGGCCATTCCACGATTTTAATTGATACTGGCAAACTGCGACTTCTCACCGACCCCGTTTTCTATCGTGCATCTCCCGTATGGCCGGTGGGAAGCCCTTATGCCTTTGATCACGCTTTTACTATTGAATCAATGCCTAATATCGACGCAGTGTTAATCTCCCACGACCATTACGACCATCTCGATGCGAGAGCCATCGCTGAATTAGATGAAAAAGTGGGTCATTTTTATGTGCCGCTGGGCGTTCGCGCTCACCTTTTGCGCTGGGGCATTTCTGACGAGAAGATCACGGAGCTGGACTGGTTTGAAGAAACTGACTTCGGCGGCAACACGCTCGTGTTTACGCCGTCGAAGCATTTCAGCGGCCGTAAACCGGGTGTGCGCAATGATACCTTATGGGGCTCGTGGGTAATTAACACGCCAGAACTAAACGCATTTTTTAGCGGTGACGGCGGTTACAACCCTGACTTTAAAATGATTGGCGAGGAATACGGACCTTTCGATATCGCCTTCATGGAAGATGGCGCTTACAGCCCATACTGGCCTGAAATCCATATGTTGCCAGAAGAATCGGTACAGGCTGCACTCGACGTAAAAGCAAGAAATGTCATGCCGATTCACTGGGGAAAATTCGACTTGGCCTTCCACAACTGGAACGAACCTGTGATTCGTTTCAGACAAGCAGCAACAAGTACCGATCTTAACGTCGCTACGCCATACATTGGGCAAACCTTTAAATTGGATGCCCCGCCTAGCGAGAGGTGGTGGTAGTGTTCACTAAGTGGTGTTGAATAGAATGAGCGAACTATTCATGGCAGAATGGGCTTTTTTATAAAACAGAAAAAATATGAAAATCCACAGAATTAATCCAACACGTCGCTGGTCTGAAGTGACAGTGTTCAACGGCATTGCGAATTTTGTTGAAGTACCGGAAGACGAAAAAGCAGAAACCATAGAAGATCAGGTAAAGGCTGTATTTGAACAAGCCGAAGCCATGCTGGCGATGGTAGGTAGCGATAAGTCACGCATTCTCACCGTTACAATTTACATTACTGATTTTGCTAATGTAGACCGACTTAACGCAGTGTGGGATGCCTGGTTTGAAGAGGGCACAGCACCGAGCCGAGCCTGCGTAAAAGTAGAGCTAGCCGACCCAACATGGCTCGTTGAAATGGCATTTACTGCTGCGGCTGGCGAAGATTACCTTTAAGTTACTAGCACACTAATTTGGCGAGGGATAACCGCTTTATACTTCGCCAAAAGTCTATCATCAATATTTTGCCAAAATTGTTACTTACCGCTACGCTGTTATCTGAATAGTAATACAGTCCCGATAGCCTGTTTGCTGCTGCTCGGGGTTGTTTATAGAGCAGACGTTGCATGAAAAAACAAATCCCTACCACGCCTGAGATTTCCGATCAGGAAAAGCAATTTGAAGCAGAAAAAATGGATGCTGTGGGCGGCCTTGTGGCCGGTGTTTCCCACGAAATCAATACGCCATTGGGTGTTAACATTGCTAACTGTACGTTGTTGATGGAGTTGCTTGCAGAACTGAAAGAGGATTTCGATGGCGGCGAACTCGACGCCGAGAAGTTTGCAGATTTTCTGACAACCTCTCAGGACATCACCAGCAGTATGCTGAAGAACATGCAGCGCGCGTCTAAGCTCCTCACAAGCTTTAAGAAAGTCGCGGTTAAAAAGTCTGAAGAAGCCAGTCTGCTTGAAAAAACCAATGTTTCAGAACTGGTTACGGAATTCATTGCGTCTTACGAGCACCATTCTCAAGACAAGTCACTGACCTTTATTCCCAGATTTCCGCCAAACATTATTGTTTCGACTTACCCAGCGGTAATTACTCAGATCCTCACGGCATTAACGTCCAACGTGATGATCCATGCCGCTGGCCCGAATCACGAGCATTGCACAATCACCATCACCATTGCGCCTGCGGGTGACGGTTATCAATTTACGTTTTCAGATGACGGAGTCGGTATTTCCGAGGAACAACTGAAAAAGGTATTCGAGCCTTTTTACACCACGAAGCGAGGCAATGGCAATGCGGGCTTGGGATTAAGCGTGGTGTACAACCTGATCAAGGTAACACTGGCCAGTAACGTTTATAACGAGAGCAAGCCCGAAGAAGGTTTTACCATTTCCTTCAAACTGCATAATCTGATGGAAGAATAAATTAACTGGCCTGTACCTGGCCCTCAATGAGTCGCCATTGTTCTTCAACGTCTCGCTTCGGTGAATTTCCAAAGAAGCGTGAATATTCTCTGGAGAATTGCGACGGACTTTCGTAGCCCACCCGATAAGCCGCATTTGATGCGTCGATTTGCTCACCAACCATCAAACGCCGCGCCTCCATTAACTTCAGACTTTTCTGGTATTGCAACGGGCTCATTGATGTCATTTCACGAAAATGATGATGGAAAGTCGATTTGCTCATTTGTGCCCGTTCAGCCAACTCTTCAACAGCGTAAGACTCGCTGAAGTTCGCCTTCAACCACTCAATCACTTTTGCGATGCGCAATCCGTGACTGCCTGCAGATACAATGTTTTTTAACCTAACGCCCTGGTCGCTATTCAGTACGCGCCAGAAGATTTCCTTTTTAATGAGCGGTGTCAGTATGGGCGCAGAGGCTTCGTCATCGAGCAGTTTAATAAGCCTAAAACAGGCATCCAAAAAGTCTGGCGTGGTAGCGCCCATTCCCATACCACTTGAAGGCGCTTTCGGCTTCTTAATATCGATAGGCATTCGCATAAGTAATTCGCTGAGTACGGCAAAATCTAATTTAAGAACGAAGCCAAGATAAGGCACGGCATTTTCTGCCTGCTTAATCTGCACTCTTGCAGGTAAATCCAGTGAGGTGACCAGAAAGTTATAGCGGTCGAAGTGAAAAGATTTGTCCGACAGTGCCATCATTTTCTGGCCCTGCACCACCACAGCGATGCTTGGCTCAGCAACACAAGTGGTGCATTGTGTTGGAGAATTTTGGCGATAAAACATCAATCCGGGAATTGAGGTCTCCAGATTAAAAGTACTGCCAACGTGGTGCTTAATTCGCTCGGCAATATTTTCTGAGATTACGTCAATCGCATCTTTATGGTTTGTCATTGGCGTCATTCTCCACTTGCTAATCATCACTCAACCCAGAATAAACCTGTGGTCACGCTATAATGATAGCCTGAAGACTAGAACGACAAATTACCAAATAATCGCTAATTATTGCCTAAAAGTCCGAACAACAAGACTTTCTGACTTACAACGTGAGTTATTTGCGCCCTGCATTATTTTTCGTGGCATAGAGTTCGAACAATTTCGCTTCTTTAAGGAAGGCATACATAGCGCTGATAGCAGCATGCGTGACGCCCCGCTTACCTGACATGAATTGCTTCCGAAACACATACTCTTTAATAAAGGTAAGAGGAAAAATCAGCATAAGCTTCAGGATTGACGGCTTTTTACCGCGACTGAATTTCTGCTCAGCTTTCAACGATGAATAGCTGTTCTGTTTGTTCATCAGCGTGGCGGTATCGGCATAGCCATAGTGCAATACCAAACCGTTTACTCTGCCCACTGAGGTGCCTTTCTCCAGTACCAGATTTTCATGTACCTTTCGGTCTTCTGGGTAGCGAGCAACGCCTTTTCGGAATAGACGCACGATATGTCGCTTGGCGGCAAAAGATGACAACGGTTGCCCCCAGAACACATCCTCGAATCGCAATTCCCAAGCATCGTGAGCAGGCTGCTCTGCGACAACAATTTCTTGGATACTTTTACGATTCTCAGCAGTGAGTACCTCGTCACCATCCAGGTTCAGTACCCAGGGTTGCGTGCATTTCGACAGCGCAAAGGCTTTCTGTGCAGCGAACCCCAACCAGTTTTGATGATAGATGGTGGCCCCGTGACGCTCAGCTATCATTAGCGTGTCATCCGTACTGCCCGAATCCACCACAATAATTTCTTCAGCAAAATCGACTGATGCCAGCACCTCATCGAGCTTCGCGGCTTCGTTGAGGGTAATGATGTAAACACTCAGCGGCGATTTATCAGCCATTCTCGGTCTCCGTTACCGTTTGACGATTCATGGCCCAAAGCGCAGCATATTTATGGAATCCATACTGCGCCAGAATTAGCGCCATCATAAAACCCGCCTTACCATCTAGAAAACCACCACGAATCACATATTGCTGAATGAAATCGGCATAAAAACGCAGACAGGCGTAGCCCAACGAGCTTTTCTTACCTTTGGCAAATTTGTCTCTTGCTGACAACGCGGCATATTTCACGTGCTTATCGATGGCATGTTGGTAATCACGCCAACTGTAGTGGAGAAGCGGCGATTTCAAAACCAGAATGCGTTGCTCTTCCATGATGAGTGATTCATGGACACTGGCTTCTTTAAACTTCGCCCCTTTTTTAAAGAAGAGCTTTCCCTGTGGCGTACTGTATCGGCCGTGCTTGAGAGTTGAACCTAAAAAGATCGTATGCCACGGGAATTTAATCATGGTGGCATCAAGGTGTTCTTGTTCCAGTGTTGAAATAATCTCTTCCCGCAATGCAGGAGTAACCACCTCGTCGGCATCGATATTCAGCACCCAATCATGCTGACAATAACTCAGTGCACGGTTGCGCTGCTTTCCATAGCCAGGCCAATCGGTTTCATACACTTCATCGGCATATTCTTTGGCAATGTCCACGGAGTTATCCGTACTGCCAGAGTCGAGCACTATCAGCTGATCAACCCATCCGTGTAAAGACGCCAGACACCGGTTTAGCCGGTCGCCCTCATCTTTAACAATCACAAAACACGAAAGTGGCCGCTTGGCAGGCATGTGCTCTCCTCTGGCAATAAAATTGATTCGAAATTCGAACGCAGACTTTATCGCAATTGGCTCGCTTCCGCTATTTATCTTACTAAATCGCTAACTTGCCCTGCTAACGGAAACGATTAGCAGCTAACCACCAGCTGACATCATATAATCAATCGCTGCCTGCAAATCCTCATCGCTGCAGGTCATGCAAAGCCCCCGCGGTGGCATTTGGTTGATGCCTGAAATCGCATTTTTAAGTAGCACGTCCATGCCTTTCTCTTTTCTCTCATTCCATTGTTCCTGATTGTGCACCAACGGGGCGTTGGAAATACCCGCAGCGTGGCACATAACACAAGCCTGATTATAAACCTCAGCCCCCTTGTCATCGCTCTCGGCCTTAGCGAACGAACCAAACATCAATAAAACCAATATTGTTAAGCTGCGTATCATCGTCGATTTGATCCTCTATTGTGCTATGCGGCGTAATGATTTGTGGTGATAATCCCGCTTGAATATTGAAAAATTACACATATTTATTCAGCAGCAATATACGTCAATCGACGAACACATCTCTCGAAAACACAGTTAATAATTAAAAATCAACAACTTAGTTAAGTTTAAAATTTTCATCCCTCTTGCATTCATGATCATAAGCATTCGACTTTAGTCTAATTCTTACTCATTAAATTTTCGCATAAATACCACACCAATTATTCATACAGTAAATATTAATTTCCCCTTTCATATTCATATTTTTTGCTAATCGCCCTCATTTCCACTCCTTTCATCGCGAAATTTACACAATAAAAACACTGGAATAACACACCATTTCAGTCTTCTGCATTCACAAATAGCCGCGCAGGTCATTCTTTCATTTTCAAAAATTGGGGGGCATTTGACGTACATAGTTTTTTACTTGTCCGGCCATAGGGGAATGATTCTTCACAGTTTCCTTTCGGATTGTCATGGTAATCATGTCTGTCTCACGAGGAGTATGTGGTTTGTGATACGGCAAGTTCGGTCTGCAGGGAAATAAGAAGAACACGAATTGTCCTGGCAATGCGAATCAATAGACTCAAGAGGTTATCTAGTACGGTAAACGACTACTGCAGGCATACCTTTACACAAAAAATTGAAACAGGTATTGCCATGAAAGAAAGCACATCAGCATTTTTGAAACAAAGACAAAAGCTCAAACTGGTTACTGCGATAGGCCTCGCACTCACCGCCATGCAGTCAAACGCCGAAGAAGCCGACGCTGCTGGCGTGCCAGACGATAGCGACATCGAGCAAATCAGTGTTATCGGCGCCAAAACAACCCGGACGACGGCAGCGATTACCAACGAGTATATCGAAGCACAAGCACCGGGGATTGCGCCACAAAACTTATTAAAAGATTTACCCGGCGTTACCGTTCAAACGTCTGATCCATACGGCATGTACGAGCTCATTAACACCATTTCTATTCGCGGATTCAACGCCGGACAGTTAGGTGTCACGGTAGATGGTGTGCCGCTGGAATCCGTCAACAACAGCGAAGGCGGTACCATTATGCGTTATGTGCTGAGTGAAAACTTAGCGGGCGTAGAAGTGTCTCCAGGTTCGGGGGATGTAAGTCAGCCAACGCAACACGCGCTGGGTGGTGCTATTCGTTATTTCAGTAGCGATCCTGAAGATGAAGTGGGCGGAAAAGCCTCATTTACCGTGGGCTCTTACAATTTCCAACGCAGCTTTATCCGTGTGGATACCGGCGAATTATGGGATGGCGGTCCAACGGCCTATATCTCAGGCGCCCGCTTGCGTTCCAACACCTTCGAAATTGATAACGCCACGCTGTCTAACGATCACGTTGAAGCAAAGATTAAACAAAGCTGGGACGACAATAGCCTGACTTTCCGCATGACCTGGGACAATCGCGACGACCACGATTACATGGAATACGACCTCGACGGCAATCCTGCAGCCTGGTGGACCATTCTCGATGGCCTAACCGGCGACCCGGAAATCGACTGGATGTATTACGAGTATTGGCGTAACGGCCGCCGTACCTGGCTTTACAACCTGGAAGGGAATTTCTGGCTCACCGAAAACTTCAATCTGAAAGTTACACCTTATTACGAGAAGAAGCACGGCTACGCCTGGTTCTCAGTAACCCCGGCTAATGCCCAGTCATTGTACGACAGCGCCATTGCCGGCGGTCGCACTGATATCGAATATGAACCAAACGGCATCATGGCCCAGCGAAATGGCCAGCGTCCCGGCGAGCGCTACGGTACCACGGTAAATGCGGTGTGGGATATCTCTGCCACCAACACACTCGCCTTCGGTGGCTGGTATGAAGACTACGATTACGACCCGAATTTGCCGCTGCAAAACTCCAGTTTTGTCGACGGCACCATCACTAATGAAATCATTGGCTGGAGCTACGACCGTCATTTCTCCACGCAAACGGCGAACTTTTACATTAAAGACACCATGCGTTTCTTAAACGACGACCTCACGGTGGAAGTGGGCGCTAAAGCACTCACGGTAGACCGTCACTTTGAAGGTATCGCGAACCTGACTGACTATAACTCCAACACCTACCGCGATTTTGACGTAAAGAACGAGGACTTGTTTCAGCCTCAGGCCGGTGTGAGCTACTTCGTTACACCTGATACGCAGGTATTCGCCAACTATGCAGAAAACTATGCCGGCGCGCCCAGTGCAGCATTAGTTTCCACCGTGTTTAACCCGGATATCTCACCTGAACAATCTACCAATATTGATATTGGTGTGCGCACCAGTGGCGAGAAATGGAGTGGATACCTCGCGCTGTACAGCATTGATTATCTGGATCGCATTGTGTCTATCGCGTCGCGGAATATTCAAACCATTTCCGGCTCGGCGTACACCAACGTGGGTGACATGGAAACCTACGGGGCGGAGTTGTCAGGTGAATATCGCCCTGATAACCAATGGAAGTTTACCGCGTCGCTTTCTTACAACAGCTCCAAGTATAAAAACGACTATTTCACCTACGACGCCGATACCGACACCGATGTGCTGATCCCGGTAGAAGGCAAATACATTTTCGACCAACCGAAAGTGAGCGGCAGTCTGGTAGCTGCATGGAAGGGAGATAACTACTTCTTCAACATGGATGTGAAATACACCGGCAGCCGTTGGGCCAACGCCATTAATACCGAAGAAACCGATGCCTACACGCTCGTGAACGGCTCTTTGGGCTGGGTAGGCGACGATACCGGTAGATTCGCCAACATGCGCTTCCAGTTAGCCTTTTACAACCTGTTGGATGAGGACTACCTGTCGGCCATCAGTACCAGCGAAACCGACAGTGGCTCATACAAAATGGGAACACCACGAACGCTATACGGCAGCGTTGAATACACATTTTGATAACCCGTTATTTCAGGCAGTTAAAACAGGGACATAGCGCAGATTTGCTGCGCGCCCTTCATAAAAAGAGGAACACTATGAAACTACGCAAGCTCATCACGGTTTGTTCGGCACTTTCTGCCGCGGCTATCGTGCATTCAGCCAGTGCCGAACTGGCTATTGAGAAAGTCGGCAAAGTCGAAAAGCTCCCTGACACCCCGCACATCATTGTGTCGGAGTGGGAACGCTCTCATGTGATCAACCCTGAAGATTTCACCCATCAGGGCACCATTTCAGAAGCGACGCAGAAGGTGATGTCGCTGGATAAAAAAACGCTCTACACCACCCGCACATACTACGATAAAGGTCGTGAAGGTGCTAAGCACGACAACATCCGCTTTTGGGACTTGGAAACCTTAGAACCCACTTTGGAAGTGCCTATCACCGATAAACTTGCCATGACCGGCATGCAAATCCCCTTCATGCAAGGTTCAGCAAAGCAGAAGTGGCTGTTCATGCAAAATGCGACACCGGCCACCTCGGTCACCGTGTTTGATGTGAAAGATAAAGAACAGGCTGCAGAAGTGCCTCTACCGGGTTGCTGGGGCGTGTATCCAGTGATGAAAGACGAAGACCGCTTTGCTGCACTGTGTGGCGACGGCCGTATATCCACGGTTACCGTGAAAGATTCTGGCGAATATGACTCCACCAAGCGTAGCGACGTGATTTTCGATGTAGATCAAGACCCACTGTTTGTCTTTGCTGAGCGTGATGGCGACACCCTGTTCTTCGTTTCCTTCAACGGCAATTTCTACACCATCGATATCAGCGGCGACCGCGCGGTGCTGAAAAGTAAAAAGCAAATCGTTCCTGAAGGTGAACCAGGCAACTATAAGCCCAGCGGCTATCAGCTAATGAGCAAAATACCTGGCACCAGCTACTTGTATATTCTGATGCAGGAAGAAGCTTGGGACGGCTCGCATATCGAACCGGCTACAGAAGCTTGGGTGTACGACTACAAAGCCAACAAGATTGTGTCGCGCAGCACCATTTCCGACGGCATTTCTGTGCAGTACTACTCGGGTGACGGCAAGTATCTGTTCCTGGGTACCAAGTCTCACGGTCTGGTGCGCTATTTCGTTGATCCTAACGCTGCCTATACCCTGCGTCGCGACAAGTTCATGAAGATGGACCGTCCGTCAGCGTTTGTGCTGTAGGGAGTGCTTATGGATTCCGGAATTGCCATGTTATCCGCCATCAGTGCCGGACTTATCGCACTGATCTTTGCCAAAGCAGCGGTAGGCAAGCTGCTCAACTTTTTCGAAACCCAGGGCATCATTCGGGATTACCGTTTGTTACCTGAAGCCACTGTGCCTGCGGTTACCGTGCTGGTGATCATTGCTGAACTGGCTATCACTGTGTCGCTACTCGTTCCGTCGCTGCGAAGTGCCGGTGCATTAGGCGCTGTGGCAATGTTACTGGCCTATGCCGCATCAATCGGTATCAACCTCAAACGCGGTCGGGTTTCTATCGACTGTGGCTGTGGCGGTACCGGTCAGGGCATTACACCGTGGCACTTGCTGCGCAACGGCGTGTATGCCGCTATTGCCGCAACAGCGGCATTGTTGCCGGTTGAACAAATCAGCGGTTTTGCCCCTGCGGCCACCTGCGTGCTGAGCATCATCATGTTGTGGTGCGGCATCATGCTATTCGAACAACTTCTCAAAATTAAAGCCCACATCGTGGTATCAAAGTTACGTTAATAAGGAAAATATTATGGAAGCAATTGACATTAT